>Ga0315289_10012798_pt1 | contig 11793 bp, 8 predicted proteins | sample YL17G11_40_MG_FD_203452 | JGI IMG/M metagenome (GOLD analysis project Ga0315289, IMG submission 203452) | Sediment microbial communities from Yellowstone Lake, YNP, Wyoming, USA - YL17G11_40 | ecosystem: Environmental > Aquatic > Freshwater > Lake > Sediment | place: USA: Wyoming | collected...
GCTAAGCTCGCGCAAGAATAGATAACGATGCCAAAAGAAAAAGCTCGAATAGCAAGGGAAAATATGGGGTGAACATGGCGGGGCCGACGAGACTCGAACTCGCGACCTCCGGCGTGACAGGCCGGCGGTCCATCATGCGTTCCCCATTCTAATTGATTACCCATGAGCCCTTTACGGGAACTCCGGTTTTTGCGGCTTCCGAAATGTCACAAATATGCAACAAACCGGCCCCGTTTTCGGGCGTTTCGGCCTGTTTTTCGGCCAGGAGCCGCACGGCTTTTTTCATGCGGTCTAGATTCGAGTGCGTGTAGCGATCCGTCACTTTGATGCTACTATGCCCCAGGATGTCCCGGACCGTGGCCACGTCCGCCCCGGCCTCTACTAAGCGGGTTGCGTAAGTGTGCCGGAGGTCATGGAATCGAAGGTCGAAGATCCCGACTTCAGCACAAGCGGCCTTGAAGCTCTTCTTGATATCAACGAAGGGCTTCCCGGTTTCGGGATTCGGGAAGACAAGCTCGGAATCAGACCCCATGGCCCGAATCCCCCGAAGCCCCGAAGCCAGGGCATCATTGATGGGTATCAACCGCGGCTTCCCGTTCTTGGTTTCCCGCACCGTAAGAATGCCCGCCGCGAGGTCCACATCCGCCCATTTGAGCCCCAGAATCTCACCCCTCCGCATTCCCGTGTTGAGAGCCGTAAAGAGAATCGGCTTCAGATAGCCCGGACACTTGGCTATCAAGGCCCGCTCCTCGTCAAGCTCAAGGATTCGTTGTTTAGCCCTTCCGGCCTCTTTGAAGAGCTTCACCCGGGAAAGGGGATTTTTGTCGGCAAGCCCCCAATCTGCGGCCAGACCGAACATCTTCTTCATGATCGTTAACTCTCGGTTCACCGAGGGCTGCGAGACCCCGACTTCGAGCCTGTGCCGCACATAACTTTCAATAAGGGGAACCGTGATATCCCGGAGCATCCTGTCGCCCAAAAATGGATTCATGCTCGCCTTGATTCTGTACTCATCATCCTTCCAGGATTTCTTATGCGTTTTCGCATACTCTTCAATGTACCTAGCGCTCAATTCCTTGAAGTTAGTCTGCTTGCTACGCCGAATGACTTCATACTCTTTATCAAAGGCGCGCCTTCGCTCTTCCTGGAGGGCCAATATAGCTTCTTCCTTGGTCATGGCTAGCTTCGCAACCTTCTGGACTCGCTTCCCGTCAGGCCCCCGGTAATCCAAATACCACCTAACCCTTTTCCCATCCTTCGAGCTTCTCTGAAATATGGCACCGTATCCACAATTCACGCGAGCCATTGATTTGGCTTTCGCCATGGCTCGTTTTCCTCCCAGCCTCAATATAGGTTCGAAGGGAGGGTTTGTCAAGAAATTTTTTGATATATTTTCTTTATTATCAATTATTTGGAACGCCGTATTTGGAGCCATTCGGGGACGTAAAACAGCGCCCGGAGAAGAGAATAATGAAAGAGAATCAAGCCAAATATTAATCTCCTCGCGGCTGAAACGAATTCCGCCACCGGGTAGCCGCTTGTGGGGAATGGATCGGCCCTCGACAAGAGCATATATACAACTGGGGGACACCTGAAGATATCCGCTTAAATTTTTGACTGTCAGAAGTCCCTCCTGTTCCAAGCTCCGCCCGCGGGGATTTGAACCCCCCGGCTCGTAGGGCAGTCCGTTAACTGGACTCAACCAGTCCGTCCTTTGCCGCCCCAACCGTTTTGATGGGGTCGGTGTCTCTTGCCGGTATCTTAGGCATTTGGGGCGCCTTTCTGCTGTTTCAGGGCCATTGAAACAGCTCGATTTATTCGGTGATAAAAAAGCTCGTATTTCTGATGACCTGTTTCAAGGGCTTGGAACAGCTCGTCTTGAGGAAAGCCGTTGACCTGTTTCACCTGTTTCGACCTGTTTCCGATAACATGAAACAGGTGGAGCTGAGCTAGAGCAGTTTCTTCTTCTATAGGAAGAAACAGCTCGTATGCTCGTTCAGGTCGGTGGTTCATAGTACTTGGCCCCTCTGAAGCCTGGTCGCACTCGCCATCGGTCTTCCCTTGAGCCCCGGTTAAGGGTGGCGATGAATTTGTCCTTACGACCGCAGCCGTCGACATTGTCCTTGGCCCACTTATGGATTTCGGTCTGGTTCTGGCCGTTGCCTTCTCCGCCGATATATTCGGCAAGGGCGTCGATGATTAGGGCTCCGGGATCATCGGCAAGCGTGAACTCTCCCGTATCGAAATTGGTTGTGAGGTAGAACTTGGCGGGCATGTATCGGGTCTTTTTTCCGGTCCCGAGGTGGTAGAGGGCGTCGGGGTCGTATTCGGCGGCGTCGATCTCTTCCTTGATTTCCTTGAGCGATCCCTTACGCACCCGGTAAAATCCGATAACTTGGTCGGCCAGGTCTTCCCATGCCGTGCTGCCCTTGACGGATCGCTCGTTTAAGCGGGGCGTGTGGTGGAGGAGGACGATATCGTTATTGAGTTCGCGAAGTTCCTTTAGACGGTTCATGATCAGGCCGACGTCCTGGCTCGAGTTCTCGTCGCCGTCATGGAAGGATCGGGCGGTGTCGAAAAACACGAGGCCCCCTGTCGGCAGTTTCTTGTATATTTCCCAGCTGGGCGCATCGAGTTTGGGCGGCTTTACTGCAAAAGAAAGATGCCAGAAGCGGACGTCACGGATGTCCATTTTACGTACCCGTTCGACAAGCAAGGGCCAGGGGTTCTCTCGGTCGATATAAAAGACGGACTTCTGTTTCGTCGTCAATCCAAGAAAGGGTGTTCCGGTCGACACGGCCTTTCCGATAGTCAGGGCAAGCCACGTCTTCCCGACACCTCCGGGGCCATATATTAAGGTCAGGGCTCGTTCGGGTATGAGTTTGTCCATGGTCCAATCGACGCGAATATCCAGGGCCCGCATTTCGGTCCCGGTCATCAGAACCTTGTCCGGATCGAACTCCTGACTAGGGTGCCCATGCCGCTCCAGTTCATCCAGTTCCTGGTGCAAGTCATCAAGGTTGAGCTCACCGGACCTGGCCCGTGCTTCAGTTCTGGACAATAGCGCCACCTTCCGAAACTCTACAAGCCGGTTGAGGAATGTGGGCACGTCGATCTTGATACTGCCGTCCATAAGCGATCCGATGAAGGTCGCGCCGCCGTCGCCGCCGATTCGATCGGTCAGGATGACGGGGTCGATCTCCGCCGGCCGGGACTCCTCCCACATTTCGGCTATTGCCGAGAATGTCTCCCGGAAACGTCCGGCCGGGAAGTCAACGTCTCGCAGATCGCAAGCCTCGAGGAGCGTCGGATCGATTGCCAACGCGCCAAGAATACTTCGCGCGAGGGCGTCGATTGAATTGGTGTTTTCGAGGTCGCTGGTTAGGATTTTTTGGGTAGGTTGTTGGGACATGGTAATTTGCTTTTCCAGTTCAACAGAGAATCGGGAACATCGAGTTTCAGATTCCTGATGAATTCTAAAAGCTCCGGCGTGATCCGCGCGAAGGCGAGGTGTCGGCCGTCACAGTCTAAACACTTGACGTGGATCAAGGTTGTGAATTGCATCCCGTTGACGATGTCCTGGTGGTGGAAGAGTTGGACTTTCATCTTCGCCCCCCCCCCGTGTCCTCGGATGCCATGATTACTTCGCCGGGGGAACTCCCGTTGGTACGATGCCATATTTTTCTGCCAGTTGATCGAGGCGATTCTTATAAACGTCATAGGAACCGCCCGTAAGCAGCCAACCCCTTTCTTCGACTGAGATCATCTTTGCCAGCTTCTTGTAAAGAGTCCGGTCGCGGCTGATACCGACATAATCGGCTAACGGTATCCGCCGAATTTTAGGCAGCGCCTGGCGAATGGCCTTGGTGGAAAGTGATCCGGGCTCCACCTCTTCCTCCAGCCACCGGTAAACCTGCCCCACGCTACATCCTATGATCCGCGAGGCGTCCTCGGCGGACATATTCCTTTCCTTGAGCAGAAGCTCCAGTTCCTGAATTAGTGTCATCTTCTTCTTCCTCACTAATCACACACTTGACTTTACCTTATTTTTATCTTATACTATCCTATACTAATAAAGACGCTTAAGAGGGTCATTTTTCCGGTGATGGAATGAGTTTGAGATGATTTTAATAATCACACATTCAGGGGGCCAGCATGAATGACCAGGCGAAAAACTGGGTTTGGGACCACGGGGAGCTCGTAACAATAATCTGCAAGAAGTTTTTTCGCGAGGATTTCACAGCCGCAGAAGACGTGGCACAGGATGTTTTGCTTAAGCTCTCCCAAAAGGATGGGTTGGACCAGGTCCTCGATAAAGAGGCCTGGATCGTCGTGTCAACACATAACGAATGCATAGATTATTTTAGGAAATTGAAACGACATCCGGATTGGAAGGGGGAGTCCCTTGAAGAACTTGGAGTGGGGGCGGATGAAAAGCTATCGGACGCGAAGTTGGATAAGAAGGCGAGGGGAAGCGCCGAAAAGATAGACCCCTTACATTATTGTCAATCTCTTTTGAAATATGAACCCAAGAAAAGCGAGGCGCTACATCAAAGTTTCTTCTACGTATCGGGGGCCCTTGGTCAGATCAGAGGTATGCAACACTGCTTAATGGATATTGAAAAAATCCGTAAGGTGCTTGCTGCGCTTCGAGATATAAAGGGGCGGTCGGAGAAAACCCTCTCCAATATTGAATATGTACACAGCAGTCCATGGGGCGAGCGGTATAACTTTCAGCCGCTGAGTATTTTTATTCAACAGCAAATCGGAGAACTTGTCCTAAGGACGGAATCCGCTCTCCGCGTTGCCAAGCCGAACATGGCAATCGATTTTGGTGATCCCCGGTTCCCAGTTATAATGGACCCACACTTTATTAGGTATTACAGCCGATGGCCCCGATGCTTTATCGGCCCCGTCCCCAACGAATTTTATGTGCTTTGGGGGATCTGGAATCGAATTTTGAGAAAGGGAGGTAAATACGGTAATCGGAAACTGCTCAAAAAGCTGCTTCTTGGATATAAAAAATTGTATGCGGGGTACAAATATATTGACACCTTCAATTCCCTGACAGAAGAAACGAACTTTGAAACGATGCGGGTGATGTCCTACCGGCTTAATAAGCTTAATAAAGGATACTCAGAACTCGCAGATTTTATTTTCAATATAACTATTAACCCGCCCTCCTGCACCGGGTATAAAAAAATCGGGAGCGTCTGGTATCTAGAGCTTGATGGGCGACGAACGTCAACCGATGAGAAAAAATTGGCTCCTCCATCGTCTATCTGATCGAGGCATTAATTACGGCGCGAACCGACCCGCCGTCTATCGAAAGAGCTCGGGTCCGGGCCTTCCCCGGCCTCTTTCCGTCCCAAACTAATTAAAAAACTATTTCCAACCCCCCTCCCGCTTTGAACCCTCCAAGCGATACATTTATCCCGGGAATATTAGAACTTGGTTTAATGTCGGCGTTGGCCGAAAAGTATTTGGAGCTAACAAAAAGCCCAATATTCTTTGACAAATGGAAGTTCATGCTTGCCCCAGCGTTGAATCCAAGAACATTCTTCTTGATCTTCTCAGAAACCGCCCCGAGCGTTATTGCGTTGTGAGGGTAAGGATCGTTGATTTGAATTTCTTTGATCACTTCGCAGTTCGCAAGGAAATACGCGGGCCCCCCGAAGAGCTCAAAGCCGATCTTACTAATCTCCGGGGTTCTTAACAGGAGATTAATGAAAGCCACGTTCTCGGTAAGCTTATACCCCGAACTTCCCTGCGCGGTCCTGGGGCGGTTGCTCAAGATTGGGTGGGGAATCGAGACATTGTAGTCGGCTCCAATGTTTTTTGAACTTATGTCCACGCCCATTTCCATGCCAAGTGTCTTCGAAAAATTGTATCCCAAGCTCAAATCAAATGAACTTCCATTTTTGAACCTGTAATCAATGGTATAGGCGGCGTTCTCATAATATAGATTCTCTTCCCAGGTAGCAGCAGACTTGGTTTGCTCGGAAAATCCGGCATAGTAATTCAGCCTTATGAAAAGTCCCTTCTCCTGTCCGGCAAAAACAACTAAAGAGGTCAAGATTATGGCCGGGGGGATAACCGATGGAGCGACCGCCTCTGTCACTTCTTCGACGACGGATTGATGCAAATATCCTTTCGCCCCGCTCGGGAGTTGGACCAAGTACCATTCGCCCGCCTTTTCAATGACGTCAAAGACTTGTCCGTTGTCCGCAGTGGCGACGACGGGAGCGGTCAAGGCCGCCGCTTGTCGGATGGGGGCCCGCGTGGCCACTATCCGGACCTGGAGGACTTCGTCGGCGAAGAGGCTGGGGGGAAGGAGCAGACACGCCAGCGCCGCCGTCGGGACCATGAAGGAGAAGATTTTTTTATACATGACCTGCTCCTTTTAATGAACCGTCACAATTATGATTGAGAGGATTATCCAACATTTTCTCATTGTCTTGTCCTCATGATTCAATTACCAACCAATCGCGTACATTGCATTTAATGTCTGCGCACATTCCGTGCTGGTTTGGCCATATAGATCGCCGGCTGAGTTAACAATCGCATCTTTCGCATCCAAAAAAACCGAGGTGGAGGTTAAGTAGTAGACCCATGCGCGATAGAATATTTTTGTCGCTTTTTCTATTCCTATCCCTTCTACACTTATTTCAGAAACTTTATTAGTGCCACCAGCGGCAAGCAGATAATATGCATGGGAATATATTGTACAATTATAATGGACGCCGCCATTATCATCAGATTCGGGAACAGAAATACGTTGAGACAAATGGCAAGGATCGGGGCCATATGGTGATTGCTGCTTAGAATTCGGATCAGATAGACTTCTAAGATAGTCGCCATATACCTGATAGACATCTTCTCCCATAACCCAATCTGCCATATTGAAGCTGGAGTCTGGAGGTTGGCAGTAGAACTCAATTGCCGTCCCCATAATATCAGAGAAAGCTTCGCTTAAAGCGCCGGATTCAAATGAATAGATGAGCTCCGAAGTAAATTGAGTAACCCCGTGAGTATATTCATGCCCGATTACGTCTAAGGCAGCTGCGGTACGCCAACCAAGTGGGCCCGGATCAAGGAAATACATTTGTTCCGTAACCCGGTTCCAAGACGCACCGTCATATCCGTCGCCTTGGTGAACATTGGCAATGATATCCAAGTTGTTGTCGTCAATGCCATTTCTTCCAAAAGATAGAAAATAATAATCATAAACCAGGCCTAAATAAGCATGAGCATTCACAATAGCCCCATCGAAATCCCAGTAATTGTCGCTATCTGTAGGAGTAGAATTATTTACGAGCGTACGTTGGTTGACGGGTCTAACTTTTTTCTCGTCGGCCAGATAATAGGTCCCATTCACCAGGGTGGTCGGAAATTTATAAAGATCCCCATGTAATCCTATTCCCTGGCCAATAGTATAGTTCTCGGTTTGAATGTTCGAATACTTGAGCAGTACTCTTTTAGTTTTGGCATCAACAATCCCGGTCATGCTGTAGCCGGGCTCTTTCTCCAGGACGATTTGGTAAGCAAGATAATAGTCCCCATCCTTGACGGGGTAGACGATTAGTTTCGCCTCTTCGGTCCTCTCGACAAGGTCATCAACAGCGAGGTCGTTCTTCAGGCATTCAATAGCCTCGGCCCGAGAAATACCCGGCTTTGTATCAAGGCCATTAATCTGGTAATACTCTCCATTGATGCTATCCAGGACGCCCCCTTTATAATGCTTGATGACCTGGCCACCGAAAACCTCGAGCCTCTGATAAAACTGCTTGTACCGATGGTGTTCCATCTTGGCCAGAGGGTCATCCTGAATCTTATCAAGGACCAGGTTCCCTCTTTGGAGCTCGGCATTAAAAATATGTAAGAACCGGCTACTGGCGACGTTGGTTCCGGAACGGGTTTGGGGATTTCCGTCCGCCCTGATATAGATTCGTCCAATATAGGAGCTCTCAAGGATGGATGCCGACATAGCCAGGATAAATAGAAAGGCGCATGCAAAAGTGACTTTTTTCATGAAAACCCCCTTTTATGGATATTTACATATAAATAATATCAGACTTGAGCCTATAGAACAATCGCCTTTATGGGTGGTTCTTAGGGTGATGTTTTTAATTGAGCGGGAGTATTGAGATCGCCCCGCTCAGGTCGCCAGCAATGCTGGCAAGCTACAGGCAGGAGCAGGTGAGAACGTCCGGGGGCCGTACGCGGTCTGTAGAGCCGTCCTGGGGGCCTTTGGGTGCCGTGTTCAAGGAAAGAGATAGGTTCCCGGAAGGCCGCATAATGGTAGGGGGGGAGGATGCTATAATCCCCATAATGTAGCAGTGGGAAGGTGTTTGCCCGTGGTGCAGCAAGGGGTAGCTGAGTTATCCCGCCAGAACCTTGATTTTCGACGTTGTGGACGGAAGAATGGCCTATCTACAATGATTCGTTCCCCTGTTTACCGCCAGGGTGTCTAAAAGGCCTCGTTTTATTGATAGCGGCAGTTGTAGGACGCAAAAAGACCCCCGAATTAATCCCGCAGGCCAGGTTCCGCATTGTTCGTTCCTCCGCACGGTTCAAACTGTAAAAGAGGCGATTCTAGGCGTTTATTTTTAGCCTGGTCAAAAAAGTCCGAGAAGTCGAAAAATGCCCTCGAAGCCCTCTCGCATCCCACTGATTCTAAACAAATTAAAGATGGCAAAAAGTAACATTTTAGGGGGGGCCTGTGTACTACACGGGGGTAAAACCGTTTAGGGCTCCTCTTTTGAGCTGTTTTTGACCTAATTGCTTATGAATCAACTACTTGACTATAGCTCTTTTTAATGGGGTGCCATTTAAGGTCGTGCCTCTGCGGGCTTCTAGTGAACATTTTAATCGGGTCGTGTTTTCCCCTAATGTCTTAGGTATAGATATTGCCCTTTCGGGACTGTTTAATTATTCCCCGGCCCCCGCGTTTTTCGCTAACTGGTCAAACATCTTATTCCGAGCCTGGGTCGCCTTAATTATCTTGTGCGCCAAATCAGACATAGCCTTCCGCTTGACCTTATCGGGCATGGTTTTGTTTGTGGCGATCCTCTCTATTCGCTTTCGATATTCAGAAACAGATTCAGCAAAACTGTCCAGGGTAGATGAGATGCGTATTTCGGGATGTTCGTTTTTGATTTCCCTGACCCGATTTATGTCCCCCCTGTTCTTTGCCGCTTCAAACGCCTTGTTCCAAGAATTTACTTTCTGTTTGTTTTCATAGAAGTGCTGAAGTTCATTCGACTGAAGGTAGTAGACGGGTTGACTAAGCCATCCCCTAAAGCCAAGAATGTCGGTCAGTTCCGTCGGTCTATTCTTTTCTCCAGCCAACGGTTCCGCAAGTCCGGCGGTTTTTAGGGCAAAATCTCCGACATCAAGGGCATATTTTCCCATCCCTCCGGTTATTCCCTGGACAAGATTTTCCACCTTGGCCGGAGAGACGCCAAGAATCTTCCCAAGTTTCTTAGCCGTTTCTGAGGTGTAGGTTGCATATTGTTCTTCGGGGGGCAATCCCTTCTTCCCTTCCGGGACAATCGGCCTGTCCCTAAAGAAACTCCATCCCTGCGGAGAGGCGTTTTCAATTAACGGTTTCATACCGGTTGGGATTAGACCCGTCACAATGTCTTCCCCAACTGGAGAAGCAGCGCTAACCAATGAGCCGATTAATCCCTCAAACGCCTTGGGGTTTTTATGGTGGACGAATTCAGCGAATTGTTGCGGTACTGTCCCGAACACAATTCCCGGCAAAAACGGCTTGGGAATACGAAGATATGTATGCCCGATTTTCACCGGGTGCCAGAATCCATACTTGTCCCAAGCTGGCAGGTCTTGATAGTCTTGGTCATCGTTGTTATAGTAATACTCAATGAGCGACGGCAGGGTAATGGTAATGAGTCCCTTGACCGTCATCCCGACCGGGTTGGCCCTATATGCCCGCATGAACCGATCCGGTCCCTGTATCCCGGCGTTCATAAAGGCGATGGTTTGATTGAGACTCTTCGTATCCCGCCCGATTCTGCTGAAATCAACCGTTCCCTCAGCCGCTTCTTTCCCGGCCTCAAGTGGAGAGAGTCCCGCTTTTCGGGCCGCTTGATATGCCCCCATTCGAGTTGTTTTTTCAAAGAAGGAACTAAGGTCCTCCAGGTCCTTAAAAATATTCAATCGACCGATAAGTTGCTTGCTCTTACTAATGTTCCGATACGCCTTTTCTATATCAGCTCGATTTTTCCCGACGAAACCGGACCTAGCAACGCCAGCTCTCAAGAATTCTTGATACTCAACGCCCTGCCTCATGATGCTCGCCATTGCCTTGGGGATAGAAAGGAACGGGACAAACCCGTGTCGGGTCTGTAAACCGGCTGTTAATTGATCGCGGAATAAGTTGCGGGTCATGAAATCAATCGTCATCGTTGCCCCGCGCCGTAGAAAGGAGGCTCCCGATTTTAACATACCGTGAACGAAGTTAGCGCTTTCTGGCGTGGCCGAAACCAGGGCATCATATATCGGTTGTGAAACTTCCATCCATTTCTTTTCACCATTAACAAACAAAGGAACTGACATAGGAGACGGCGGTCTTTCCGATGGCCTGAAGATGGTTTTATCTATTCCGGCCTCACCCTCAGTCACCCTAATCGGTCTCATGCCCGGCTCGATGAGCCTAACCTGGTCGGGAATGTCTGAGGCAAGATTATAAAGGGACAATTTAACGCGCTCGTTTTCCACGGCCTTAATATACTTCTCGGCTCGTTCATACGTAGCACCGATAGTCCCGGCCAATTCGTCCGATACACCACGAATCTTTTTGATTGTCGTTGTCGCCGTCGGCAGAGATGGTCCCGCATGACTTTCGACTTCAATGAGGATTTTATCAAATGGGGCAAAATGTGGATTCTTGGCAATAATTCTATCATATGATTCTTGAGAAAGGACGGTTCCAATTCCGCTTTTGAGAACATTGTTGCTGAAGTCAGTCATGCGTTTAGATGTATTCTCTAATACGCCAATGGACTGTCCATATTTTTGCCGTAGGGCGACGAGTGTTTCTTGCGCCTCGGCCACCTGTTGCGGCGTGGCGATGTTTTCCACGGCCCCTTCTGCCGGACGCTGTAAGTCCTCGATGACACGGACGGATTTCCGATATGCGTTAAGGTCCAGGTCTTGCTCTTTGGAGCTTTTAACCGGAGATGTTTTTCTGTAGTCTTTAACTATGGGGTCTAGTCCTTCGCCCAATACCGTGAACGTCCCGCCGGGATTAAGTTGGGACGGTCCGAACTTCATGGTCGCTTCAATCAATGCGGACACCTTGCGGTTGGCCGCGTAGAGTATATCCGGGTCCTCCCCCGGCTGAAGTGGTCTGTTGATATTAAGTTTCTCCGTCGGCAAACCCTGGGAAATCAGTCTTTGATATAGGTTCGATAACCTACCCTTGATTCCGGTTAGTCGTACCAGGGGAATCGGCGCGATCGGGGCCGGAGATGGAGGGATGATACCGGGTGGTCTGCCCCCGGCTTCTCCTAGTTCTGCCTTGCGGGGTTTCGGGATGGGGGTCGGTCTGCTATAGAGAGGAGATATTCCCGTCTTTTTTTCATTATCAGAGATTAATTTTTGGGTATTGACCAATCCTCTTTTTTCAATATTCTCCGCGGCATTAGATATTGCTTTTGCCTTTGTCCCCCCATTGCCGATCAACAATCCAGTCCGAGCTTCGGTTATTCCCCAATTCCTATTGTCTTTCTTTACGGCAAACGCATCTATCCCACTTCCAATATCAAC
>Ga0315289_10012800_pt1 | contig 11792 bp, 13 predicted proteins | sample YL17G11_40_MG_FD_203452 | JGI IMG/M metagenome (GOLD analysis project Ga0315289, IMG submission 203452) | Sediment microbial communities from Yellowstone Lake, YNP, Wyoming, USA - YL17G11_40 | ecosystem: Environmental > Aquatic > Freshwater > Lake > Sediment | place: USA: Wyoming | collected...
AGAGGTATTATTCAGGCTGGAGGCTATTCTCCAAGACAATGGGACCAGAGTCCCCTCGCCCCTCGCTCGGGAGGGGAGAGGGAAAGGGAGAGGGGTGAAACAGACGGCCATTAACCCCCTCACCCCAGCCCTCTCCCCCTTTTCAGGGGGCGAGGGGTAACATGTACATCATGAGCGAAAAGTACGCTTCCGTGTGAAGAACCAAATTTTTAACGGGGGCCGAAGATTTTCGTTCCGATACGAACCATGTTCGCGCCCTCCTCGATGGCGATCGGGTAGGAATCGCTCATACCCATGGAGAGGTAGCGCATCTCGACATTCGGGATCCGAGTAGTGCGGATCTCATCGAAGAGGGCTTTCGTCAACCGGAAGTACGGCCGCAATCCTTCGGGGTCTTCGAGGAACGGCCCCATGGTCATAAGGCCCAGCACCCTGAGATTGGGTAATACGCTCATCTGGTGCATGAGGGGTATGACGCTATCCGGGAGGACGCCCGATTTCTGGGGCTCTTGGGCGCTGTTCACCGCAATGAGCACGGGCATGATCTTGTCAAGGTGCCTTGCGTGCTGGTCTATCATGCGGGCGAGATCGGAGGAGTCAACGGTCTCGATCATATCGAACAGGGGCACGATATGCTTTACCTTGTTGCTCTGCACACGGCCGATGAAGTGCCATTGCGCCCTTTTTCCGACCTGTGCCAATATCTCCCTGGATTCCTGGAGATAGTTTTCGCCGATGATAGAGATGCCGGCCTCGATCGCCTCCAGGATCTCGTCCGCCGTTTTCGCCTTGGCGGCGGCGACCACCGTGACCTCACGGGGGATCGAGGACAGGAGGCTGATCACATTGTCGCTGATAACGCCCATGGCTTCCCCCTATGCTCCCCTCAACTTGCTTGTCAATACACAATCTCATTTTCACCCTGTCGGGATATCCTTGCCGCAATCGTGATACCAAGTTGGATTCAAGCAAATACGATAACACCCAGAGGGCCTCTCTTACCCAAGTTTTAGGGGGAGTGGGCAGGGGGGTGCGCATGATGCATGCAAATTGGTATGATAACCGAACAGTCAGTATAAAAATGCAATCGCGTTTGTCCCTGGATATGAGGCCGGCGGTAGAAAGGAAAAAACGCTTGGCCAAAGATCGCGATTCGATTACAATAGAGCGTGCAGCGCGAAATGCACGATAATTCATTTCGAGCAACAAAATAGGGCGAGGTTGCGATGGTAGGATTCAAGATTGATGAAATCATGGTCGGTACACACAGATTCGTCACGGGCGTTAAAGGAGAGCACCCCATCAACTTCACGCTCACGTGGGGCAATAGGGATCTCCTGAAATTCCTGAATCCCCTGTCCGGAGAGTTTCTCTCAAGTGAGGCCAAGGGCGTGATTACGGTAGGCGGCCTCGTGAACAAGGCGGACTGCACCGGCAGCCTGAAGCTCCTCTACTTCACCGAACGCAAGATCCGCTATGAATTAGAGTTCCTGGACGATCGCGGCATGAAGTACCGGTATGTCGGCGAGAAGGTGAACATCTGGCCCTGGAACCTCCATAAGACCCACGTCACCTGCTATGGGATCATCACGGAATGTGAGACAGGCAAGGAGATCTCCCGCTCCATCGTCTATTTCCCGTTCAGGGAGATGCTTCCCTTTGTGCTGTCGTCGCGGTTGACAAAGGCCTGAGGGTGCGGCATGCTGCACCGTTTACTTGATGCGGGGATAAGGAGGGAGATATGTCTTACAAGGTCTTGAGCAAGAGGGAGGCGCAGATCATCGCCGCCATGGCCGGCGGCGTTATCCCGAGGGGCGGCAAGAGTTTCGATCTCGGGGCGGCAGACCTCGAGGATAAGTGGCTCTTCAGGACGGATCACATGCTCTCGCGCATGCCCATTTTGACCAGGCTTAGCCTGAAGATGATCATCCATGTTCTCAACTATGCCTGGCCCCTGCTGTATATGAAAGAGTTCAAACCGCTCACCGACATGGACGAGCAGGAGCGCACCGAGCTGTTCCACATCATCGAGCAAGCCACCTTTCCCGGCCCGCTTACCATCCTCGTGGTGAAGATGCTCGTGTTCCCGGCCTTTTATGGCCTGCCCGAGGTCAAGCATGCCATCGATTACCAGGAAAAGTTCCCGAACAGCCCGGATTATGTCGGACCCAAGGATTGAGGGAGCGCTTACTATGATAAAGGAACACCGAGATATCTCAAACCATATCACCGAGGTAGCTGATGTATGCATCATCGGCACCGGCGCAGGCGGCGCAGTGGTGGCCAAGGAGCTCGCCGAAAAGGGTTTGAACGTGGTTGCCCTCGAGGAGGGGAGCCATTTCACGCTCAGGAACTTCAACCAGGATCCGGGCGATATGATGGCCATGATGTACCGCGACTGCGGGACCACGGTAGCCCTCGGCATCCCGCCCGTCTCCATCACCCTGGGCAAGTGCATCGGCGGGACGACCGCCGTCAATTCCGCCACCTGCTTCAGGACACCCCCCGAGGTCATAGCGGATTGGGTGAACGACCATGACTGCCAAGGTCTCGACTATGCCGGACTGATCCCCTCCTTTGAAAAGGTGGAGAAGGAGATCAATGTCACCGAGCTCACCGAGGACGTCCTCGGCAACATCTACCAGATCGTCAAGCGCGGCGCCAAGGAGCTCGGCCTGGAGGCCAAACCGCTCAAGCATAATGTGAAGGGCTGCGAAGGCGCGGGCGTCTGCCAGTGGGGCTGCATCAAGGGCGCCAAGCAGTCCATGGACGTCTCCTACGTCGCGCAGGCGGACAAAGCCGGCGCGCGGATATACGCGAACTGCCGCGTCCGGAAACTCGCAGTGGAAAACGGCAGGGTCAAGACCGTCGAGGGCATCTTCATCGAACCCTCCACGGGCAAGCGGCGCTACTCGATCAAGGTCAAGGCCCGGGTGGTTTGTGTCGCCATGGGTGCCCTCATCACGCCGGCGTTCCTCCTCAAGAACAGACTGGCCAACAGTTCCGGCATGGTCGGCAAGGGCCTCACCATCCATCCCTGCGGGAGGGTGGTGGCCGAGATGGATGAGGTGGTCAACGGCCACCACGGCGTGTCGCAGGGGGGCCAAATCGACGCCTTCAAGAACGAGGGCGTCATGCTCGAAGGGATCTTCATCCCGCCCGCCATCATGGCCATGGCCCTGCCCGGCGTCGGCGAGGACCACAAGTACCTCGCCAAGCACTACCGGAACCTCGCCGCCTTCGGGGTCATGGTCAGCGACAGCACCCACGGCAGGGTATTCCCCGGCATGTTCGGCTATTCCTACCTCGCCTTCTACTCCCTGAACCAGCAGGACGCCGAAAAACTCCACAAGGGCATCGCCGTCATCGCCCAGATCTTCTTGGCCGCGGGCGCAAAGAGGGTTTTCACCGGCTGTTATGCCATGCCGACCCTCAACTCCAGGGAAGACCTCAAGGCCTTCAAGAACCTGAAGGTGAGACCCTGGAACTTCGAGGTCATGGCCTTCCACCCGCTCGGCACGTGCCGGATGGGTAACGACCCACGCAAGGCGGTGCTCGACCTCAACCTCGAAAGCCATGACATCAAGGGCCTCTTCGTCCCGGACGGAAGCCCGTTCCCCTCATCGCTCGGCGTCAACCCCCAGGTGACCATCATGGCCTTCGCCACCCGGACGGCGGACTACATCGCCAGCAATATCAACAGGTATTGAGAAGGGGACTATGCAGCGCATCGGGATGCTCTGCCTCTGCCTTGCGCTCGTCGGCTCGCTTGCTTATGGCCAGGAGAAACTGAATCTCAATCTCGACCAGAAGGTCCTCGAGTCCGGCAAGCTTCAGACCTTCACCTGCGCATACAAGGTGGAGGGCAAGGGGACGAAAAAACGCGCGGTGGGGGTCATGCTCATCGACGCCCCCCCGGCCAAGGTATGGGAGGTGCTCCTGAACTGGGACGCCATGGGCGCATACGTCCCCGGCCTCGAGTACTACAAGACCATTCAGCAGCTCAAGCCGCTCGCCAAGGATGCCATCGGCGAATCCCTCATCGAGGGCAAGCTCACTTTCCCGGTGCTCGCGGTCAAGTACACCCTGCATGTCGCGTTCGACGAACAGAACCTGAGGCAGGACTGGCTGCTCGTGACCGAGGAGGAGGTCGACGCATGTGCGAAGAAAGGCATCAAGATCACCCGCTCCACGGGCGGTCTCAAGAACATCGAAGGCTTCGAGTACATTGAGCCCTATGGTGACGGCACCAAGACCGTCTATTACTATGCCCCCATCGTCGAGACCTCGATCCCGGTGCCGGACTTCGCCGAGCGCTTCATCTCCAAGAGCACCTTGCCGGGCTATATGGAAGGCGTCAAGAAGCGCGTCGAATCTCATGGCACCTATAAGAAATAAGAGCCCTTACCTCCCGACATCCCCAAATCATCTGGGGGGCATGGATGCGATGGGGTCGGGGAGACGAAAAAAAATTTTGGAGAATACTATGATGAAAGATCTCATTGCGATGAACAGGAGTTATCGGAGGTTCCATCAGGAAGCGGCCATTGACCTGCGCACCTTGCGCGAGCTCGTCGACCTGGCGCGGCTATCCGCCTCGGCGGCAAATCTCCAGCCGCTCAAATACATCCTCTGCCGCGATCCGGACGTCAATGACCGGGTTTTTGCGCATCTGCGGTGGGCGGCTTATCTGAAGGACTGGCCTGGACCTGCCGAGGGTGAGCGTCCCTCCGCCTACATCATCATGCTCGGCGATAGCCAGATCAGCAAAAACGTCGGCTGCGATCACGGCATCGCCGCACAGAGCATCCTCCTCGGCGCTATAGAGAAAGGCCTCGGCGGCTGCATGATCGCTTCGATCGACCGGGATGGATTACGACAGGCCTTGCATATCCCCGAGCGCTACGAGATCGTCCTCGTCCTCGCCATCGGAAAACCAAAGGAAACCATAGTGCTGGAGACTATCGGTCCCGCTGGCGATATCCGTTATTGGCGCGACGCGCAGGGCGTACATCACGTGCCGAAGCGCTCCCTGGATGAGATCATCCTTGTTTTAAACGACCGGTAAAAGCGCTGTTTACTCACCCTGGCCTTCACGCTTTGGGCGGTCTTCGGTTGTCTTTCATCGCTGTCCTGCAAAATGCGGGGTTTTTATACCGAGTTGCATGCAAACAAATCCTTTAACACCCAGCGGGGGTTCGCATTATGAATGCAACTTGGTATTAGAGCTTTTGCAGTGCGTCAGCGAACGCATTGAAATACGCGCTGTCCGGGAAAAGGCTCTGCAGGATGGCGGGGGCGATGTGCACGGTTTCTGCGGGGCTCAGGCAATACTGCATCTTGAGGAATCCCTGGCGAAACTCGGCCACCTTGTTGGCGACATCCTTACCCTTGATCACGACATCCGCGATATACCCGGCGAGCGTGCCGAAGTCTTTCTCCTGCATGCCGAAACGGGTCATTTCCGAGACCCCCATGCGGATGCCGCTGGGACGATAGAAGGTTTCATCGCCGGGCAGGGCCTGGTAATTCGTCACCATATTGTTCTTCTCAAGCTTGAAGGCGATCTCCTTTCCATCCCCGAATCCTGAGACCCGGATGACTACCTGGTGGGTCTGCGTGTATCCATCGGCCTCGCCGCCCACCACCGGGATGCCCTTCGCGGCGCAGGCGCTTGCGAATGCACGGGCATTCGCAACCACCTGTTTCTGGTATGCGTCCTTGAAATGATTCATCTCGAGATTCGCGACCAACAAGGCCAGCAGGGTCCCCAGGTGGTGGTTGCTGATCGAGCCGGGGAAGGAGCGATTGTTGATCTCGGTCCAGAGTTTGCGGAGCGGCGAATCCTTGCCGATATTGGAGGCTATGACGCCCCTCTGCGGGCCGAAGAAGGTCTTGTGGGTCGAGCCCGTGACCACATCCGCCCCTTCCACGAGCGGATCCTGGAAGTAAGGCCCCAAGATGCCCATGACGTGCGCACCATCGTACATGATGACGGCGCGGTAGCCGTTGATGGAGTCCATGAACTCCCGGAGCTTTTTCACGGGTTCGGGATGGAGGAAAAGACTCTTGCCGAAGACGATGAGCGGCGGCCGGTGCTTGTCCACCAGCTCCAGCATCTTCTCGGCATCGATCTTGTAGGGGTTCTTGGGATCGAGCGGGAAGTTGACCGGCTCGCCGTCGACGAAATTGAACAATGCGCCGAATGGCTGGGCGCTCAGGTGGCCGCCGTAGTTCAGGCTATTGTTCATCACGGTGCCCATCCGGCCGGAGGCCGTGAGGGGGGGGAAGCCCTCGGGTTTGCCGGCGAGGAATCGCACCACGGCCTTGAACACGATCTCGTTGGCCATCTGGCCGCTGATGGGACGGGCTTCCACCTCGCTGGCGGAGATATATTTCCCGAATTCTTTCTTCAGTCTCTCCTCAACCTCGAAGATGAAATCAATCCCTTGATAATAGTACACCTGATCGCCCTTGAGCGAACCGGTGCCAGCCAGGGCTTCCCGCTCCTTCACGAGGGCGGTCTTGTGCTCGGCATAACGGCCGGAGGGATCGCTGATCTCGCACAGTTTCACCAGCAGCGAGGGGGTGTTTTCCGAGGGGATGAGGTTAAAACACCGTCTCTGCCGCCAGAGATTGTTCTCGACAACCTTTTGCCCGAGTTCCTTGAGCTCCTTTTCCAGTGGATTCATGATCGCCTCCCCGTCTGGGTATATTTCACGTCATGGTGATGCAAGCATATAAACCTGTAGACGAAAATAGGGGGGAGAGCAATCTTTTCTTGCTGGCGGCGCTATCTTTGTCAGGTGCGGTTCTGAACGCCCCTCGCCCCCCTTGGCCTCAAGGAGTGCCTGGCGTATGCTGGATGGGAGGTGCAGTATGGGCAAGGTAAAGGTGGTCAGGGAGCCGCGCCAGAGCGATCTCGATACTCTGAAGGTGAAGAGCTGGTCCATATGGACCAAAGAGGTGTCCGAGTTCCCCTGGAGCCATGGTGAGCCGGAAATCTGCTATTTCCTCGAGGGAGCGGTCGTGGTGATACCGGAGGGTGGGGAACCCCTGAAGATCGGCAAAGGTGACCTCGTCACCTTCCCCAAGGGCATGCAATGCACCTGGAGGGGGATCAAGCCGGTGAAGAAGCACTATCGCTCCGGCTGAATCCACCCCCAAAGCTCAATTTCCCCCTTTTTCTTCAGGGGGGCATGCGCATTTTATTTCAGGGTCTTATCGAAGAAAACGAGCACCCGTTTCTCCGCCTCCGCCCTGCACTGGTTCCATTCCCGGACATGCTTGTTGCACGGGGCGGCCCAGAACTCCTTCGGTTCCTTGGCCGCGGCAAAGATCCGCTGGGCATGTTTGAAATCGATGTAGTCATCCCCGGTGCACTGCATGATGAATACCGGACGCGGGGAGATGCGCCCAATGTAATCTTCGGCGTTGCAGGCGGAGAGATCGGTCTTGCTTCGGAGCCCTGCCACCCAGACAACCACGGGGAGGAGGGGATAACGCGGCAGACCAAATCCGCGTTTGCCGACATCGGCGAGCTGATCCTCGATATTGGCATAGGCACTGTTGAAGATGCCGGCCTTGATGCGCTTATCCTCGGCCATGGCCAAAATGCTGCTTGCCGCCCCCATGGAAAAGCCGAACACGCCGATCGCTTGCATGCCCTTTTTCTCTGAGAGAAAATCTACGGCGGCAAGGATGTCCTTTTTCTCGAGGCAACCCATGGTAGCGAGGTATTTCCCGGTCTCCCCCTGCCCTAGGTTACCAAGATTCCGTCGCAGGCTGAAGGCGAGGATGTTGTAACCTGCCTGGTGCAGGGCCGGCGCATACTTCATGCCTTCATGGATGGTGCCTCCATGTCCGTGCACGAAGATGATCGCCTTCTGGGATGTATGCGCCGGAATGTACCAGCCGGGGAGGGTGAACCCATCGCTTGTCTGGAAGGATGCTTTCTCGAAGGCGAGACCCCATGCGGATGGATCGCCGCATTTGACGTAATGTTCCCAGCACCTCACCCCAGGGAACAGGATCAAGGTGGAAAAATGCCATGCGGCCCCTAACAGGGCGAGCACGAGCATCGCCAAAACGACAAGGATTGATACCGATAGCTTGGCTTTGAATCTCATCCCCTCCTCCTCTCTTGCATCCAGCCGTCCCCTATCTTCATAACGTCCTGCTCAGGAACAGGACTTCAAATGGCAGATGATCGAAACGGGCCCTCTTCTTTGTGGTGAATCCCAGTTTCTCGTACCATGCGCGCAGCTCGGCATGATCGGCAATCATCCCTAAGCTTACCTCGCCTACCCCGATCTGTCTTGCCATGTCCAGAGCATGATTCACCAGCGCCTTCCCGAATCCCCACCTTCTGAACTCGGGCAAAACCGCCAGCCTTTCCAAATGGCAAAGTCTGGCGCCAACAACCTCTAGGGCGATGCAACCGCACGGCACGTCCCCCGCTTCAAGTATGAAATACCGTATCCCTTTTCGGAAGGCAGCCTTGATCCAATCAGCCGTGCAGTTCGAGGGATGGGTGGGGCAGTTCTCGGGCGTGAGGCCGAAACGCTCGGCCACCTCGCGGAATGCCCTGCGGATGATGGACGCCAGGAGCTCTTCTTCCCCGCTGCCTGCATCTCTCAGCTTATATTCCATATCGTAACAAAGGTAAGAGCATAGCGTGCCCGGCCAATCTGTGACTTGCCTGCGGCCGGAGACGCATATCAAGCTTGCTTTCCATGTTCCGCTTCATAACCCATGATGATGGCATGCACGATCCTGCTGAAAAAGAGGGAGGTGTTGCGGTTGAGTTCCGCAAGCTCGTCGAGCCGGTACCTGGTGTCGAACACCTTGTTGTCTTCGATCTGCATGTTGATCTTCCGGCTGACCTTCATGAAGACCCGTATGACCTCCTCCATGGGGGCTCCTTCCCGGCACCTCTCCCGGCCGAGTTCGATATAGGGCCTGAAGATATCCTCGTTCTCCTTGTCCTTCTGCAGCCAGTCCTGGAGTCTCTGGAAGCCGTCGTAGAAGGCATTGCGGATGCGCTCTCTCACGAGATCCTGGGGAATGAGCTTCCGATAATGGCTCGTATCCTTATCATGCAGTATATCCGCTACGATCTCCTCAATGAGGTTCTTCGCATTATCCTTTATCCACTGCTGATAGATCATGCATCACCCTTTTACATACAAGTAAGCATGGCCCAAGGAAAGTCAATATCCGAACAGGCACAACGTATGAATGAAGGTTGGGTCGAGGCCTTTCCTGCCCTTCAACAAGGGGTGTCGGGGGGTCAGGGAGATTCATCCCTTTTTCGGGATGAAGTCTGCGGGGCGCACCTCCTCGAGGCCGATGGCGGAGACCGGGCAGACGGAGGCGCAGAGGCCGCAGCCGATGCATCTTTCAGCATCCACATGCGCGGGCTGGTCGCCATCCTGAGCGATGGCGCCGGTGGGGCAGATATCTGCGCACGCTCCGCACGCGGTGCAGGCATCCACGTCGACCATGGCCAGGTAGCGGCTGGGGGCCAGCACGCCTTTGGTCTTTTCCTTCGAGATGTAGCGGAGCATCTCGCAGCAGCATGTGCAGCAGTTGCAGATGGCGTTCACGCGCCCGGCGATGTTTTCCGTGAGGTGGACCAGGCCTGCATCTTCCGATTGCTTGAGGATGCCGAGCCCCTCCTGGAGTGTGATCTGTTTCCCCGTGCCCCGCTTGATGGCATATTCTGCGCCCCTGTTTATCTGCAGGCATACTTCTAGAGGGGCGTCGCATTTTTTGATCGATTTGCGGCACACGCAGGTAGTGACGGCGATGGTCTTGGCGTCCTGCAGGATCTTTTGGGCGTCCTCGAAGGCCAGGATCTGGTCTTTGGCGCCGACGGCCTCGTCGATGGGGAGCACCCGCATGAACGAGGGGAGCTTGAGCTGGGTGACCATCTCGAGCAGGGCCAGGTAATCGGTATCCATGAATTCCACCCACAGGTCCATCAGCCCCTGCGGGGCCTCCGGCCAGAGGATGGATGCGTCGTGGAACTGGACGATATGCCGGGGCATACGGTAGACGGTCTTGCCCTCCCGGACACCCTCGAAGACGGCCCCCTTGTGGAAGAGGGCATTCAGCATTCCCTGGACCTCGATCAACGGCTTGCCGGTGCGTGCGGCGATCTCTTCGGAGGTTCCCGGGAGGAGGTTGACGAGAACTGCCTCCTTCTCAGAACACACGAGCGCCCAGATCTTCGGGAGGATCCGGGAATGTTCCAGCATGAGCTTCTTCGATAATTCCCTGTAGACCTCATCCATCTCTCTCCTCCTGCATGGATACAATTATTACATGAAGCGCGAGGTGTCCCGCTTGAAAATCCAGGTGATGATCCAATCCGCGAGGATCTGGAAACGGTTCTTGTAGCGCGGAAGCATGGCGAGCTTGAAGGCCTTCCAGATCATCCAGGCCGGGAAGGCCTTGATCTTTATCCCGTAGACCTCGCTCACGCCGGACATGAATCCGAGGGAGGCCATGTCGCCGCGGTAGCGGAATTGGAAGGGTAGGGTCTCCTGCTCACTGATATCGTCGCGGATGCGCTCGGCGACGTACTTCGCCTCCTGCACGGCGACCGAGGCCGTGGATGACAGGGCGGTTCCGCTCTGATCCACACGGGCCCCGTCCCCGATGGCAAAGATCCCGGGGTGCCCGGGGATCTCGAGGTGGGCATCCACCACGATGCGGCCCCCCGCATCCCGCTTTACCTCCGGTTTCACTATGAGATCCACGGCCTTTATCCCCGCGGCCCAGACAAGGATCCCGTTCGGTATCTTTGTGCCATCCTTGAGCTCGATGCACTCCTGATCAACCCGCGTGATCGGTGCATTGAGATGGACCTCTATCCCCATCCCCCGCATCCTTTCGAGTGCCACGCACGAGAGGTAGGCCGGAAAAGACGGGAGGACCTTTCCGGCGGCCTCGATCAGATTGATCCTGATTTCGGAGAGCACGATCTCCGGATAGTCCCGGCCGAGGATGATATGGAGAAACTGAGCGATCTCGGTCACCACCTCGCATCCGGTACATCCCGCCCCGGCCACGTTGATGGAGAGGAGTCTAATCCTCTTTTCCCTGTCCTTTTCAATCGCCGCTCTCTCCAGGACTGCGATGATGGCATTCCTGAGACGGATGACATCGGCGATGGTCTTGAAGGTGATGCTGTGCTCCCTGACCCCGGGGATATCGTAGAAGTTGGCGGTGCTGCCCTGGGCGAGGACGAGGTAATCGAAAACAAAGCGGTTTGATGCGGTTTGCAATGTCCTGTCCTGGAGATCGACCGCATTCACCTCCTCGCATCGCACATGGACCCTCGCGGGATCCACGATCTTGCGGATGGGTACTACAACGTGCCGGGCATTCACGGAGCCGGTCGCCACTTCGTGGAGCATGGGCGTGTAGAGGAAGTAGTTGTTCCTGTCGAAGAGGGTGATCTCGATCTCATTCTCAAGGAGACGTGCAAGGTGAAATATGGTGAAGAGACCGGCGAAGCCTCCTCCCAGAACCCCGACCTTTTTCTTCCCTGCCATATGACACCCGCCTTTTTCAGCAGAAAGATGAGCTGCCTCCTGCATCATAATGGAACTTTTCACAGGAATGCAAATGGTATTCATCGACCCCGCTTACTGGACAGATGTACTTGGGGGGTGCCCGCCTTTAGCGTAATCCATTACTTGGGTTCGATGGTCTTGACGAAGACCTTTGTTCCCTTCTCGTACTTGAGCTTGACCGCAGAGTTGTTGGCAGGGTTGCGGTCT
>Ga0315289_10012803_pt1 | contig 11790 bp, 6 predicted proteins | sample YL17G11_40_MG_FD_203452 | JGI IMG/M metagenome (GOLD analysis project Ga0315289, IMG submission 203452) | Sediment microbial communities from Yellowstone Lake, YNP, Wyoming, USA - YL17G11_40 | ecosystem: Environmental > Aquatic > Freshwater > Lake > Sediment | place: USA: Wyoming | collected...
AATCCCGCAACCTTGAACTCCGCGAACAGTTACGGCAGGTGGAAGCGGACAAGCGATATATCGAGACCCAGAAGATCCGGTACGAACGTGAAGTCCGGAAGCTCAAGAGTGAGAGCGAGCAGCTCCGAAGCCCCCCGCTGATCATCGGCACTATCACTGATGTAGTTGATGCATCCCGTGTAATTGTCAGGAGCAGTGCAGGCCCGCGTTTCCTGGTACGGAGTTCTCCATCCATCAGTGCTGAGGAGATCAAACCCGGTGTCCGGTGTACGCTCAACCAGCAGTCGCTGGCTATCGTTGAGCTACTCCCCACCAGCTTTGATGCGCAGATCTATGGAATGGAACTGGTGGATTCCCCTCAGGAAACCTATGCGGACATCGGGGGTCTTGAGGTTCAGATCAACGAGATAAAAGAGGCAGTCGAACTCCCGCTGAAGCGTCCGGAACTGTTCCTCAGGATCGGTATTGATCCCCCAAAGGGTGTACTGCTCCACGGACCGCCGGGCACGGGAAAGACGTTGCTGGCAAAAGCTGTCGCCCATGAGACCAACGCCCATTTCATGCGGGTGGTAGGATCTGAGCTCGTCCAGAAATATATCGGTGAAGGTGCACGACTCGTCCGCGAGCTCTTCGATCTTGCCAGGAAAAAGGCCCCGACCATTGTCTTTATTGATGAGATTGATGCAGTAGGCGCATCACGTACTGAGGCAAATACATCCGGGGACCGTGAAGTGCAGCGTACGCTCTTGCAGCTCCTGGCAGGCATGGATGGATTCGAGAATCGGGGTGATGTGAAAATTATCGGCGCAACAAACCGTATCGATATCCTTGACAGGGCATTGTTGAGGCCCGGGCGATTTGACAGGATTATCGAGATCCCGCTACCGGATGAAACAGGGCGGCTGTCAATCCTAAAGGTCCATTGCCGGGCATTGACAATTGACGAGAATGTTGACCTCTGTGAAGTCGCAAAACAGACGGACGGCAAGAACGGCGCAGACCTTCGGGCAATCTGCATGGAAGCCGGTATGTTTGCAATTCGGAAGGACCGCCCGGCTATTACCCAGGAAGATTTCCTTGCCGCTATCACTAAAATTCGTGTCGACTTCCACCGGGGCAGTGCAGATGTTGAAGGCGAAATGTTTGCGTAAGGACTGTTTTTCCTTTTTTTGACAAATCTCAAAGGTATCGCGATGCCGGACCAGAACCGTACCAATGATTGCGATTCTCAAAAAAACGACGCACCCATATCGGAAGATGGTTTCCTCACTATGGTTCCTGTCGGTATGACCCTGGAGAACATTATCAATCGTACCGGAGAACTTGAACATTTAAACGAGCTTATTATGCTTCAGCTCGATAAAGCCGGGGGATTTGCCTGCACAGAATCGTATTTTTCCACCGTGCAGCCAATCCTGGATTTGCTTGAAGTGGAGATCAGGCTCCGATACCATCATGGGATGACTGACCAGGAAATGAAACTCCTTGTCCAGGACTGGATAGACAAAGAGATTGCGGAAACGAAAAAAACATGCGATGTGCAAGACCCTTTCACGCCACGCTGACCGTAGTTCGAAGCACTATTTTAGGGATCCCACGTTTGAGTTTTCACCAGGCCTCGAATCACGATGTAAGAGGTTGTCTGAAAAATCCGTTATCCGGAAGATTTTGGAATTTCTCCCGCACTCTGGGTTCCTGCGAATTATTCAATTTAAAATGAGCGTGTATCGGCTGAATAATTTTTAAAAACCTTCATTCTCTGATGCGTGTACGAATCCGACGATACCATCCGATAAAAACCAGGATCCTGTCAAAAGCCCACTTCCCCGGGGGTAAAATAAGCCCTTAAAGGGCTCCGATTGCTCCTTTTTGGATCCAGAAAACCTCGCAAAACGCCCCGATTGGACACGGATCCAGAAACCGGATAATTGAGGGTTATTTGACAAAATAACTTCATATCGCACCTTAATTCCAACCCCAAAAGCTGCGTGAGTTTCGATCCTGAGCCTGCTTTGGCCTTTCATGGTCGGGATCGGCCACGCAAAGGGCATTGGCGGCCTTTTAAAAAGGGATCGGAAATGGACGAATATTTCAGGCTATTTTCGCCAATAAGCCTTAATTTCTGTGTATTTAGGCACGACGGACAGGCAATTGTATGATAAGAAAGAGGACAATGTGACATGGATGGACAGACAGGAAGGTTCTTTCCGGACATTACATGTGGGGGAAAAAGTAAAATTTTTTACATCCAGCCTGTTGCAAATGTCCACATATTCTGGAGCCCCGTCGAGATAACAACACGGGGATCAATTCCCAGAACCGGGAAGACGAAAATGAAATAGAGGACAGTGCCTAAGAGACTGCCGAGATTTGCGAGAGCGGCGACAAGAACAACCCGGAAGAGCGGGATTTTTGCCATATCGGTCAGGGATTCGACTTCATAGATCTTCCTGAAGTCTGTGACCGGGGGTTTTCTCACCCTGGCCTCGACATATGCACCAATCCAGCCGGCGTGGATCATGGGGTTTAAGGAAGTAAACCATGCTACACAAAAAACCGTAAGTGCCGTGTACGGGTGCCCGCCCGCAAGGAGGGTGAAGAGCGCTGCAAGCGCCCCATGAATAATTACCCAGAAGAGGAACGCATAAAGCAGCACATCCCAGCCAACACCGGAGAATGCAATCGCTGCGAGAAGCAGGAAGAAAATTGCAGTTACACCGAACCCGAACACCTTGCCCCAGGGGAATGATTTTGGTTCCTGGGTAAGGGGTTCGAAAGGAGGAAGGGTTGTCGGGTTATCAAGATAATTTGCTATCCCCTGCCGGTGTCCGGCACCAACAACTGCGAGGATACGCCCCTCGGGTCTCTGGACCTTCAGAAGGATGAGCTGGTGAGCGATGAAGGCATCACGCTCATCGATCAAAGCACGTGCGCCATTGGGTGAGAACTTCCGGAATTCCTCCATGACTGCATCGATTACGTTTTGTTCCTTGAGCGACTCGATATCGATCTCCTGCCCATTATCAATTTCAGCTATAGATGCGATTAACGCCCAGAACATCTTGATCTTTTCAAAAAAACTCAAAGAACTCCAGAAGCGCAGAAGGGTAAGGCGGATATCCCGGTCTACAAGAGCGATGGGGATGCCCCGCTGTTCTGCCTCTTCAATGGCAATTTTCATTTCAGCCCCGGGTTCGACACCGACATCGATGCCAATCTTGCGCTGGAGGTAGGCAAGCAGCCACTGGACAAGGAGCGAATTGAAGTTCTTCACTTCGAGTACGTCGTTTACCGAAGGGTCGCGGGCCTGCTTTTTCAGTGCTGTAAATCGTGATGCATCGAGTTCAATGGCCACGACATCCGGCATGAAATCCCCGATCGCTGCCCGCACTTCATCGACACTCTGTTGCGAGACATGTGCTGTCCCGATGATCTTTATCTCTCCCATTGAGCTCCGTTATTCCACCATTATTTGCGCTTCATCCAGATTAAGGATGATGTGGGGCAGGAGAATCGAAAAAGAAATATCCTGTTTCGCAGGTAACGTCCCGGACACCGACAGAATGCTCAGCATACTCTGAGTGAGATACATGTTTCCCACTGGTTCCGGCATATCAGAAATTTTCAGCGTATTTCTAATAAACAAATTTCTCTCATTTTTTTCGTACACTTTTCGAAAACTATTAGGATGTCATTTATGGGTGATACAAGAATATTGTCACGATAATTGTTCGAATAGATTTATAATATGGGAGTGTTTCTATTCAACTTAAGGTGATATGCGATGACTGATGAAGATACTGAACCACTACTGTGTATTGGAGCAAGGAATCCTTTCGTTTGTGCCGAGCGCAAATTAAACGAAAAAATAAACTGGAGCGAGATGAAAGCAGGGCAAAAAAGAAAAAAACTCGAAAAAGCTTTCGGAATACCGTATAACCAGCTCTTCGATCCTACAACCGGCTATCCTTCAATCGAATCTCCTCTTTTTGTGGGAGATACGAGACCATGTGCACCGATATTAAATCCCAGTTGGACTCCCACAGGAAGCGTATATACCACTGGTGGCCCCCCAACGGCGGCATACAACGAGCTGATACAGGGAAATCTTCCCAACTGCTTCTTTATTGCCGCCCTTTCATCAGTTGCTTTTGCAGCTTCAACGATTCCAAAAACTTCACTCCTGCAAGCTCAACCCAATACTCCTCCCAATAGTACGACCTATTCCTACACATTCTATAATCAGGTAGATGGATTACCCAAAGCTGATTCACCGGTAACTATATCGAACAAACTCCCCTTTGATTCGTATAATCGATATCCTTACTCAAAGTCAATTACCACGGGAGAGATCTGGGTTGCAATGTATGAGAAAGCATTTGCGTGTTGGAAAAACCGAGCCTTGGGAGATAAACCGGATTATTCGTTAATCTGCACGGGAGACCCTGTGCTAGCCCTCTTGAATCTTACCGGTTGGAATTATACTGCAGCTACAAAATGCTTGACGAAGAATTTCAAAGATGGAACTGAGATTTATAATAAAATTTATTCGTTATGTAAATTAACTTTAGGATACAGGACTACCGCAAAGCCGATGGTCGCATATACGTATGATCCCAGGATAGAGAGCCCTCCTCCCGGTATAACATATACTGACGCAACGATTGTGGCTAACCACGCCTATTCTGTCCTTGGGGTTCACAAAATTCCTACGGATAACTACTACATTGTCATGCGGAATCCGTGGGGGCAGAAGGGGGCAATGCCAGGATCAGGATATGGCGACCCGGATCCTTCATCATTACCATCGGATGCGCTGGCGTCAGGACCCTGGTATCAGATACCGAACCTTGCTGATCCTAACGATGCCATCTTTGCCCTCAGGGCAAGTGTATTTAAGGATTACTTCAAAGGATTCGGGTGGGTAACCCTGTAATCAAATAATCTTGTGACCAGTAGTGTAACACTGAGGAAAAGTTCAGGTGGGTTGTAATGAATATAGGCTTGCATTTTGTCGTTAACGGATGGGGCGAACCAGCAAAAATGAGAGAGAAGGTAATGCTTCTTTTTACAGCACTCCTTTTTTTCGCATTCCTTACCAGCTTTACATCTGCTCTCCCGATTGGCACCGAGACTCCCATCACTCCTACATGTAACTCTCTCACAAGTCCGGCACTCTATGGTGATAATATCGTCTGGGAGGACTATAGAGACCCTAACAACCCCTATCAGATTTATCAGTATAATCTAAATACGGGTGAGGAAAATCCTGTCAATTCATCCCAGAATTGGCAGTATCAACCGGCAATTTATGGGAATGCTGTAGTATGGACTGAGATGAGTAGTACCGATTGGAGTATAAAAATTATAAGATATGACAAGGTTACCCGGACACGGGATGAATATTCATGCAACTTTGATGGGAATTCTGAATTCAATTATCCAAAGATTTCCGGAAACACGATTGTCTGGCAGGACTATAATGTAACCAACAGTAACTGGGATATTTCTGTTGTGAGAAATACCGGATCACAACCTGAACTCATTATTTACGGAGACGGGGACCAGAAACATCCGGAAATCTTCCAGGATTATATCGTCTATGAAAACTGGACAGGTATCCCGTATAGCTCACCTTCAGACATATGGCTGTATAATCTCAGTAATAATACTGCAGTTCCCGTCTCAGAAGTATTCTACCAGGAAACTCTTCCCCATATCTACGGTGAAAAAATTGTCTGGGAAGCTTCCAACCTTTCAGGTGACGGAACCCACATTCATGTTTACGATAAGGGTGTTATAAAGCGCCTGACACCACAGACAGCAACACCCTTTGACCAGTTTCACCCCGCGATCTACGGTAATCGTGTTGTTGTGGAAGATGCTCGCGAAAGCGCACTGCACGACGTTTATGTCTACGATCTTGTGGCAGGGAGCGAGACCCGGCTCTCTCCAAAATCCTTCGCTTATTCGCAGCTGACCCCCGATATCTACGAAAACCGGATTGTTTGGGCGGATACCCGGGCAGGTAACGGGAATGTGTGGGACATCTACCTGTTCACCCTGGGTCCTGTCGTCGAATGTCCCGTAGCAGGTTTCTCCTCAACATCACCGGTGGGACCGGCAGGACTACCGGTGACCTTTACGGATACTTCTCTGGGAGCCCCCATCCTTCATCGTACATGGGATTTTGGGGATGGATCGCCGGTTCTTCGTAACCCCGCCGGTCCTGTGACCCACGACTTTGTCAGTGCCGGAATCTATCCGGTAACACTGACCGTGGGAAATCCCCTCTGCAGAAACATCACACCTGTTCTCTGCAAAAATACAATCTATGTTGATTCGCCACCTGAACCTGATTTTTATGGATCACCGGACCATGGATTCACGCCACTCACTGTTAACTTTAAGGACACCTCGTGCGGTGCACCAAAAACCTGGAAGTGGGACTTTGGGGATGGGGGCACATCAACACTGCAGAATCCGCAACACACATATTTGATACCGGGATCTGCATATACCGTTTCGCTCACGGTGAACAATACCTTTGGAAATGCGGAAACAAGGACCAGAGAGATACCTGATTATATCACGACCCTGATAGGGGCATCAGAGAGATCAATAACACCTGTCGACGGCATAACTGCTGAACAGTCAAACAAAAAATCATTCCTCGTGTTAGATGGTTCACTCCTTACGTCGTATACAATAAAACCCGATAAATCTCTTGTCATTTCTGTCCCTCCTGAACGATATGGCTGGCAGAATATTACCTTTGTTTCTTCTGACAGAGCAGGGTTCAGGGAAGATGCAAACCATACTATTACCGGCAACTTTTCGATGGTATATTTCCACACGAAGGATCTGACAGCAACCAACACCAGTCAACAGATTGGGTTGAGTTATCAGTTCAGCGATTCAAAATACCCTGGTAAGTCCGTCACTACCAGTGAAATATGGGAAGGTGCACTGCCGGCTGATAAGGCAGAGTTTGAGTATTTTGCCTCCATGGTCCCTCCAAATGGATTTACAACGGTCAGTGTCATTCCGTTCACGGCTCATGTAAAAAAAGATCCACTCATTGGCAAGGGAAATGCAATCATTACCATGAGTATCAGTTCTTCATGGTACGATGCGATCCAGGAAACACCGACCACCCCTGTTATCATCATCGGAACCGGCAAAGATTCTTCAGGTAATACCATTGGTGCAGGTCTGAAACCAGCTCGTTACAGGGTGGGAGGTATCGACTATTTTGTTGCAGATACACCAGGGTATCTCACGAACTTCGGTCTTGCGCAGGTATCCGGCTCCGGTAACCCGTTCCAGGTGATCGCCTTTGTTGCCGTAAAAGTCATCAGCCAGTCGGGTAACCCGGGTTCCCCGGCCGTTGTGCAGCCTACCATTGCTGCGGAGATACAACAAGCCACTCTGCCGGATCCCGGCACAACCACCAGGATCTACGCTAACTCACAGGGTGTTATCTCGCAGGCCATGACACTCCAGTCAACCGACGGTCTTGCAAACGTCTCCCTTGGCCTTGGTACAATTGCAAGGAACAGCAGCGGTATGCCCCTCCCCTCCCTCAGTATCAGGCGGATTCCGGCAGGCGAACTGCCGGCTGCTCCGCCGGGAGCGGGATTGTCCTTTACCGGCATGGCCTACGACATCCTGCCGGATGGTGCGACATTCTCCCCGGCCATCCCTCTCTCATACACGATCCCGCAGGTGCAGTGGGGAAAGGAGTATGTCATACAGGAATATGATATTGCAACCGGTACATGGCAGGCTCTCCAGTCAAGGTACAATCCCCAGACCGGTACAATCACCGTGCAGGTCTCCCACTTATGCACCTTTGCATTGTTTGCAAAATTGCCGGAAATAACAAAAGCAGCTATCCCGGAACCGACTATAATCGTGGCCTCGAAATCCCCCATGTCCACCAATGTCGAGATGTACAGATGGATTATTTCCTCAGTCGTGCAGAACCCGCTGATTATTGCCATCGTCCTTGCAGTAATCACGCTCGTTGCCTACTTCGGGTGGTGGAAGCGGCGGTTGTAACACCGTGAGCAGTAGTACAAGCATCCCTGTCAATGGGAGAAGAAAATTCCAGAGGGTATACTCTACACGATCACCGGCATCGTAAAGACCATCACAATCGGTATCGTTCTGATCCGGGTTTGCTGCCAGAGGACCGTTACCGGTGGCATCTGCGACAGTATCGTTGTCTTTTAGCTGGTACGGGAATCACCGGCATCCTAAAGGGTACAACCTGAATACCGGTGTAGTCACTGCTGAGGTGTCGCATTTCTGCTGTTTTGCTCTCTTCACGAAAACTGTTCCTGCCTCACCATCAGTAACACCTGTGCCTGCGCAACTCCCCCCTCACGTGGCAGCACCACCACCCCCTACCGCGATATCCACCTTCTCTGGTATGATCCTGTGGATCATTGATATGGTGACAAAAAATGTACTGATTGTAGCAGGAATCGTAATCCTTGCAGTTGCATTATTCCTGTATGGCCGAAAGAGAAGGCGTGATCGGGTGATTCACCTTTTCTAATACCTTTCATGGTGATCATAAACCTGGGGTGCTGGTTTCTGTTTTGTCAGATCGTCCTGAATCCCTTTGAAGACTACCGTAACAAGAATGATCACCGGGACGATCTCAAGTCTTCCCAGCCACATAAGGATGATGAAAATCCACTTGATCGCAAAGGGACTTGCTGCCGTGATGTAGCCAACGCCCAGTCCCACGTTGCTGATTGCCGATACTTGCTCAAAGACCACCTCATTGATCCCGAACGTCGTAATGTAGAGGTGCATTACAATAACCGTGCTCAAAAAGATTGTAATGACATACAGCATGATGACAACCATATTTTTTGAGATCTCAAGATCGGCGACCTGCCGGGGAAACGTTCGCCCCCCCAACCTCAACGGGACGAGCACCCGGCTCGATACAAAAAAGCGTTTCAACCACCATTTCACGCCCTCATATGCAAGCATGACGCGGTTCACCTTGATACCGCCTGCCGTACTTCCCGATGCACCGCCAATCAGCATCATCATCGTGACCACCGCGATGGGGATTGTTGACCATAGATGAGGATTGGAGTTCTGAAGACCGGTCGTCGTGAAGCCTGATATTGCACAGAACGTCCCTTCACGGATCGCTTGTTCAAGAGTCAGATTGTTGAAAATGAAAAGGTCAAGGGAGGTGATCGCTGAACCGACTGCAGCGATAAGGAGAAGCACCTGCACGATCTGGTCCTTAAACATTGCTTTAATATTCCCCCGGTAGAGCAAAAAATAGATCTTGAACGGCAGTGCACCAGCAAGCATAACGGGGATCAGGAGCAGTTCAAGCATCGGGTTGTTGTAATACATCATACCGGCATCATGGATAGAAAATCCGCCGGTTGCAAGAGCAACCATGACAAGGTTGAGCGAGTCCCACAGTGCAGTTCCCGACAGCATGACCATACCCGTGAACATGAAGGTTAAAAAGAGATAGATCTGCCACATCTTTCTCCCTGTCGAAACGACGTTGGGCATCAGCTCTTCCGATCTGCCCTCGGAACGGTAGAGCTGGAAGAGCGTGGCACTCGTCTTCCTGCTGAGCGAGATGCGAAACGCAATGATCCCAATCCCGCCGATCCACTGGGTAAACGACCGCCAGAACAGCAGGGTGTTGGGGGTAGTATCGAGGGATGTGATCATCGTAAAACCGGTGCCGGTCCAGCCGGACATCGCTTCAAAAACGCTGTCGGTGTACGGCATATTGAGCCCCAAAACAAACGGAAGCGCCCCGACGAGAGCGATCGCAAACCAGGAAAAGGCGACCACAACGAGTGAGACGGAGAGCGTTGGCGCGAGATCCGGGGGGTGAACATAGGAGAGCAGGTACCCGACTATTAAAAACACCAGCGGAGCGGAGGCCATGGGGAGAAACATATCCCATTCGCGAAAAATAACAAGGACAAGAAAAGGCAGCAGTGAAGCAATGCCCAGGAAATTAAAAGTTACACCCATGTCATGCGCAATTATGGCGATATTTTCGATGCGCTTCATCTGATTACCAAGGTGATTGGTTGTTTAATATTGTTATGGGTATCGTTTTTTAGTTTTAGTATATTTTTTTTAGTACAGGTGTTTGGTTAAAAAATCAAACACATCTATTAATTTCTGGCACGGCACAATAGGTATTCATTCATGAAACAGCTCTATGCCGACCTTTTCCCCTTCATTCTCTTTGTCGTTCTTACCCTCGCTGCATTTATTGTATTCTGGTCGTTTATGGATATGGTAATTCTCGGTGCTTCGCTTGCGGTCGTCCTCATTCCGCTGCACCATCGTATTTCACGGCACACTCTGCCAGGGATCTCTGCGGCAATCGTGACCTTTGCGATTTTTTTCGCGGGGTGCATCATGGCACTTTTCACTCTCCTCATCCTCTCATCAAACGTAGTCACCCTGACGGAGTTGTTTGGTACAATTGGGACATGGCTGAATAATCCTGCAACCAACCCCCTGGATTTTGGTATCCCGGTTACCAAGGCAAATCTGTCAGACCTGCTCAATAAAGGGACAGCACTTTTTGTGGACTATCAAGAGACCCTTCTCAGTAATCTTTCCCTTATCGTGTTCAAGATGTTTGTTTTCTTCGTTTCCTTATTTTCCCTCCTGAAATGGGGTGAAGAGCTCAAAATGACCTTATCGCGTCAAGTGCCCGAAGTTTTGTCCGGGTATGTCAGGAGATTATCTGAAGTGACAGTGGACACTCTCTATGCTATTTATATTGTCCAGATCGCAATTGCTTTTCTCACGTTCTTTATGGCATTACCGGTTTTTTATCTGCTGGGGTACGGAAACGTCATCTTTTATTCATTCCTCGCTGCATTCTGTGAGCTTATTCCCGTTCTTGGGTCATCAGTCGTATTTATCCTGATGGGGACGTATGCATTTGCTCTGGGCGATACCCGGGGAGTGCTCATCCTGTTTTTCCTGGGTTACCTGATCGTTTCCTGCGTGCCGGAATTTTATGTCCGCCCGGTGCTTGTGGGCAGGCGGGTGAAGATTCATCCGGTAATTATGTTCATTGGGATAGTCGGAGGCACGCTTACCATGGGGCTGGCCGGTTTTGTTCTGGGCCCGGTCATAATCGTCCTCCTCATCACCAGTTACCGGATGTATGTGCAGGAAAAAAAGGAACGAGCCGGACCAGGATCGTCGTCTCATCCATAATAAACGGCAATTACATTTCCAGTGTTAAAAGAGAAAGGATTATACCCTATTTCTGATGACTGGTATTGAAGGAATGCTCAAAAACTATTTCGCAATCCCGGGAATCGTCAAGTCAATGGGGCTTGTCTTTGGAGATATCGGTACGAGTCCGATGTATGCCTTAACGGCAATTTTTCTTCTCATCCCCCCCACACCCCAGAACGTGATGGGTATCCTTTCGCTGATTGTCTGGACGCTCACTATCCTTGTAACGGTAGAATACACCTACCTTGCTATGCACCTTGGTAAGAAGGGTGAAGGCGGCACGATCGTGCTCAAGGAGATCCTATTACCCTTGTTGAAAAAGGGAAATCAGGTTGCTTTTGTTTCATTCCTCACGATCGTAGGCATTGCTCTCTTTGTCGGTGACTGTGTAATCATGCCGGCGATCACTATCCTTTCCGCGGTTGAGGGGTCACTCCTGATTCCTGGTCTGGAGAATACGCCACAGGTAACACTTATGGTCGTTGCCGGAATAATAGCCATATTTCTTTTTTCATT
>Ga0315289_10012804_pt1 | contig 11790 bp, 7 predicted proteins | sample YL17G11_40_MG_FD_203452 | JGI IMG/M metagenome (GOLD analysis project Ga0315289, IMG submission 203452) | Sediment microbial communities from Yellowstone Lake, YNP, Wyoming, USA - YL17G11_40 | ecosystem: Environmental > Aquatic > Freshwater > Lake > Sediment | place: USA: Wyoming | collected...
ATCAAAGATTTGGCGCTGTTCTATCCCTCTGATGATTACATGGTGCAGAGTCCCAGGGGCATCGAGTCTTGCTTGACGGGGCACAAATCCTCCCTCGGAATTGCTTTAATTGATACTTTCATACCATATCTATTCAACTTAGTCAACAACGTCCCCAATGTTCCCAATGTTCTATGTTTGGAAAATGTTTCCGCCGTCAAATGTAAAGAAGCGTTAGACGCACTACACTAGGGTGTGATCCCTGATCACGCCTTTAATGGTTCGACAGGCTCACCATGACGGTGCTAACATAAATAATATCGAATGAACCTAATGACACCCCCACCCTAACCCTCCCCCCTTGAGGGGGAGGGGTGGGTGGGGGGTAAAATGACTTATTACGTTTGTATTAGTTAATATAAGACAAACTCGTGACCATGCGGACTCGAGGTCTCCTGGTTAACCAAGAATCAACCTCTTCCTTCGGCCTCTTCCGTTTTTCCTTAAATTCATCCCATCTGAGGTGTAGGACCAGTTTCTTATTTCTGAAGAAGAGGATCTTATTCTTCTTTTCATAAATCCAGACCGTATAATAGTCTTCCTCACCAGGTCTGATGTTTAGGAATAGAGAATCCAGTCTAAAGAAGCCGGCAAGCTTCTCAAGGCTGACCTGAAACTCCGGTACTCCCCATTGGTTTGAAAAAAGGGTTTGATAAAGGCCAGCCATCATCCCATATGGATTTGCCTGAACGGGCACGGGCGGCCTTTTCCAAAGACTTGAGATGAGATTAGGTACTGGAATCATTACACAAATCATGGAATTATACCGAAAGGGAAAATTTATGTTTTAGGTAATCCCTCACTCTAATGGGGTAGGGGGCGACCCCTTTCTTTTGTATCCCCTGCTCAAATTCAATCTCTCTTGGTCTCATAGTATTATGATTTGCATTCATAAAATGAGCCAATCATCAACTTTTACAACATTTTACACCATTTTCATCCAATTTACCGGTCTTAGTGCGAATTGAAAGGTGACCATTGTTTAAAAAGGTAAAGGTTCACAATAAAAATTTCATAACGCAGAATGACAAATTCTGGCAAAAGGGAGGCAGCCCAAATGGTGGAGATATGGGAAACCTTAAAAAAATCATAGGATTATAAATTTATGAGATCAATGGCACGCTATTTGCTCTTTCGAAAGTAGTCGATTTCAGGTTTCAAAGTTTGGAAGATGGAATGCAGTTCAGGGAGGTGTGACATTGAAGTTAACAAGATCGAAAGGTTTTTCATTGATCGAGGTTATGATAGCGTTAGTCATCTTGGCCGTCGCTCTATTAGCCCTGGCTGGTTTGATGATCACAACAACGAAGAATACTTCTTTTGGGGGACACATGACGGAGGCAGCCACATTCGCTCAAGACAAGCTTGAGCAATTGAGGGCATCTCCATGGGCGGGCATCATTGCCGGAGCGGACACGGCAGTAGGGGCAACTGGAATCAGTTATGCTCGGAGCTGGACGGTGGCAGCCAACCCGACCGGAGATCAAAGATGGGTCACCATTACAATGAATTGGACCGATCCAACAAAGAAGACAAATCACTCGATTAGCCTTCGATCAGTGGTTTCTCAATGAGTAGGATGGAGAAAAAATATGAAGATTCAGTCAACATTCAATAAAAAAGGCATCACGCTGATTGAATTGCTGGTAGCACTGGTGATTGCAGCGATTACATTGGCCGGAGTTTACAGGGTATTTATCTCCCAAACCAAGACTTATGCCATTCAGGATCAAGTGGTGGAAGTTCAGCAGAGCGTCAGGAGCGCCATGGATATTATATCAAGAGACCTGCGAATGACAGGTTTCGATGATGACAATCCTGCCTCAGTGGCAGCCGGCGTTACGATCCCTACTGCCATCACAACGCTTGCAAGTAATTCAATCGCAGTGAATTATGAATATTACAACAGAACTCTAAACCAATATGAGTCACATCGAGTCACTTACGCGATCAATGCCAGTTCACAATTGACCCGAACAATAAACGTAACTGCCGCCGTTCCCCCTGTCCCCAATCCCCGGACAGAGGCCTTGTTAGACAATGTTAGCGCACTCGTTTTTACATACGGTATCGATGCAAATAGCGATAAAATTATGGATGATCAGAATGGGGATGGCATCAACAATGCTTCAGATTATGTTGCTGCCGCCTCGGTCGGGACAGCGACGGTGGTTGCTGTCCGTGTGACTTTAACGGGAGGCCCAAGTCCGACCAATGTAGATGTCGCGAAGGTGGTGTCTCCGAGAACTTTGGTCTCAGCCGTGACGCTGAGGAATATATGTTTAAGGTGATGAATAAAGAGAATGAACCCCTTCTCAAAACTCTTTTTTCGGGGAGGGTTAGAGAGGGAAGGGAAAAGGAGCAAAGAGTTATGGATAAGAAATCGAACCTTATTTTGAGAAATGAATCTGGTGTTGCTTTGGTCGTGGCTCTTTTAATGATTGTCATTCTGTCCCTGATTGGCCTCGCCTCGTCCTCTACTTCGACGTTCGAGATTAGACTCTCCGGTCACAAAAGGGGGGCGGCAGATGCCTTCTATACGGCCGATGGAGGGACCCAGTCAGTTATGCCCAATGTCGGGAATTTCAATATCTCAAGCGGTTACGTACCCGTAATCACAAGCAGCCTACCGGTTGAACTTCAAAATGAATTGATTGATCAAACATATCCCCCTAATCCAGCAGCTCCTCCCGCTAATTTCTTCTCTGTACCAGCGGGCATGCCGTTTGCCGATGCTCCTCAGGTGACCATCTACCATACCACCGTTACGAAGGTTCCAAGAGGCTTGGGCCTCAGTGCCACTGCCTTCCAATATAACTATTACATTATCGATGCCATCGGAGAGGACCAGATGGATTCCAGTGCAGTCAAATCTAACTGTGAGATCAGGCAGAAGATCGTAAGACTGATCCCCACAGGAAACTGATTCAGGAGGTTATTGATATGAAGTATTTCAAACTACTCTTTTTGGTTCTGTTCTTGTGTCTCTTTTTTACACTGAACACCTATGCCCATGACACCGATCTCTATGTGGGAAGTGGGTCGGAAATTGAGCCGAATATTCTGATCATGTTCGACAACTCGGGCAGCATGAGTGATTCACCGGCCTGGACTTCTTTCTGTGAATATGATCGCTACTACAGTTACCCCCAACCCACTGGTGGTCAACCTTATATGGACCCGGTAAAAGTCTATAGAAAAGTAAGTGGCCAGTGGATTGATAATAATAATAATTTGACGGTGTTTGCGAACTCGGTCAGCCAGGTGGGATGTTCCTCGGCTCGAGATAGCCTCAACAGTAGCGGGTTATATACTGGCTATACAAATAGTGATTGTACAAAGACCAGTCGGACCCTTGCAACTGGAAACTATTTGAGATGGCTCTATGCAGATCCAACAAATACGGAACCCTGCAGGAGCAAAATGGACATTGCCAGAGACGTTGTGAAAGACTTTGTGAGCACCATCCAAAGAGTCAGGATTGGGTTGCTGGTCTTTAATGACAATACTGAAGGTGGGCATATTGTAAGGGATATTAATAGTCTAGAAGAGTCTTATGGGGGGAAGACTCACCGGGAGCACTTGCTTGCCGATATCACTGCGCTTACTGCTGAAACATGGACTCCTTTAGCCGAGACACTTCATGAAGCAGGACTCTATTTTCAGGGTGCGGCGAGTTATTTCAATTCTGGAACAACCTATACGAGCCCGATCCAGTACTATTGCCAGAAAAATTACGTCATCATCATGACGGATGGAATGTCAACACAAGACCGCAATACCATCTTAAATACGGCCGTTGGAGATCGGAACAATGATCAGAAGGAGCCCCCTGGAGCGCCACAGGATCCTGGCTACGGCAGTAACGGGTCTGATTTTCTGGACGATGTCTCCAAGAAACATTACGATAACGATATGCATTCCATGCAGGGAAAGCAGAACATCGTCACCTATGCGATTGGTTTTGAGCTGGATATGAGTGGCGGCGATGATGCCACCTGGGCGAAGGATCTTCTTCAGAGGACAGCAAATCAAAGTCATGGAAAGTTCTATACGACTTCCGGCGCTGGAGGCTTGGCAGATGCTTTTGCAAACATTCTGAACGAGGTTTTAGCAAAAACCTCATCGTTTGTTGCCCCAATCGTTCCTGTCAGCAAAATGGAAAGGACAACGGCAGGAGATAAAATCTATCTTGCCTTTTTTAAACCCAATCAGAGCGGGATGTGGAGCGGGAACATCAAGAAATATGGTGTGCAACAGACGAATGCTGGTTCTCTCGTCGTCGGGGATATTCTGGATTCCTCTGGCTCAAAGGCATTGGGCTCCAATGGTGAATTTTTTCCTTCGTCCAAGTCGTTTTGGACAACAAGCAGCTCCGACGGAGGTGAAGTTGAAACAGGAGGAGTGGGTGAAGTCTTACAGAATCGGACTGCCGCTCGGAATATCTATACCCTTTTGCCAGGTGATGCGGAGGATGAAGATGACGGGCCTGATTCTAACACATCTTTCGATTTAACCAATTCTTGGAATGCATTTACGACAACAAATTCAAGACTCACAACCAGCAAATTAGGGGTTTCCACAACAGACGAGAAAAATAACCTCATCAATTTTATTCGTGGAATCGACGCCTATGATGATAATGTCAATGGAGACACCACGGACAAGCGGGATTGGATGTTGGGTTCGTTTCTTCATTCAAGACCTCATATCATCCATTATGCAGACCGGACGGTCATCTATGCCGGCGCTAATGACGGGATGCTCCATGCCTTTAACGATTCGGATGGGCAAGAGCTCTGGGCCTTCATCCCACCCGGCCTCCTGGGCAGACTAAAGGAGTTACATACGGAAACGCCTGGGATATTCGTAGATGGCTCGCCAAAGGCTTATGTCACTTACGCCGCTGATGGTATTACCGTCACTAAAGCGATCCTCATCTTCGGGCTGAGGAGGGGAGGGAATTATTACTACGCCCTCGATGTCACGAATCCTACAGTTCCGAAATATCTATGGAGAATCTATAAGGGTAAGAATGGTAACTTTAATCAAATAGGACAGACATGGTCAACCCCGGTCATTGGGAAGGTAGCCTATGGAACAGGGGAGAAGTGGGTCGCCATTTTCGGAGGCGGTTATGATGAGGGTCAGGATGATGACAGTCCTCCTGCCGATGACAATGGTAGAGGTATTTATATGGCGGATGTGTTAACCGGCGCTTACGTTTGGGGGAAATCGTACATTGGGGGGTTCACGGCCATGACGTATTCGGTACCCAGTGATGTTGCAACCATAGACCTCAATGGGGATGGGAAGATTGATCGGCTCTACGTGGGCGATATGAATTCCCGGATCTTTAGGTTCGACATCGGAGATCTTAACAACAGTGGAAATTCGGATCCAGACGAATGGACAGCAAGGAAGATTTTCGAACCCGATACTGCCGAGAAGAGGAAGGTCTTCTACCCACCGGATGTCACCTTTGAAAAGGATAGCACAGGGGAGTATGAGATGCTATTCTTTGGGACAGGGGACCGCGAAGATCCGAAAGAATACAGGTCAGTTAAAAACAGATTGTATGCATTGAAAGACAAGAATTATTCGGGCACTCTGGCCAAAACTGATTTGGTAGACGTGACAAGTTTTTATACTCTGAGCGCAGACCAGCAAACTGCTAAGATTAACGAAATAAAGAGCAAGTACGGGTGGTATATCGAACTCGAAAGTCAAAAGAAGGATGACCTGTATGGTGAAAAGTGCCTGGCCACTCCAGTGGTATATAACAAAACAGCCTACTTCACCACTTTTGCCCCGAGCACCGGAGTCATAACAGATCCCTGCTTCGTTGGCGAAGGGACAGCAACACTTTATGCCCTGAACTACGGTACAGGAGAAGCCGTATTCAATTTTGATCTAACCAATGATGTTGGAGAGACTGTTGTTAAGGGTAAGAGCGATCGGTCGCTCACCATCGGTACAGCCATCCCATCCGGTGTCGTCATTACCGTAATCGGAGGTAAAGTAACCGCATATGTTGGTGTGGGTGGCGGTGTTTATATGCCGACACTTTCAAGTACCAGAAGCATGTTCCCAGTTACTTGGAAACTTGTTTTCTAAAACGTAATAATCCATTCCACCCCCACCTTATCCCTCCCCCGTCAAGGGGGAGGGGCGGGGTAGGCAGGGGGGAGGGGAAATGTCAAAGGAGGTAGACCGTGAAAATAAGATTCTTTGGAAAAGAAATTATCCTCATTGTGTGCTTCATCTTTCTCTTCTCTGCGTTGGCTTTTGCTCAGGGAAAAGATATTCAGACCAAAGGAAAGGTGATGCAGCTCGATTTCGCGAAAAAGACAGTGATCGTCAATGAAAAGACTTTTGTTTGGAACCCAAATACATTGTTTTTCGATGTGAAAGGGTCTCCCATTCTCATCACAGAGGATAAATTGCAGAAAGGGACCTGGGTTTCTATCGAAGCTACGTGGATAAAAAGTAAGCCTTTAGTGATTAAGAAGCTTACCCTTCTTCCCCCAAAAAAATGATTTGGATGAGAGAGACTTATCTCCATTCGTGAAACAGGAAGAAGCCCTTTTCTCTCCTTTCTCTAACCCCCTAACTACGGGGTCACCCATGGGGTGACCCCGTAGTTTTTTAAAAGGGGACAGGGAACTTCTTACTTTTTTGTTATTCTCTCTTAAAGTTTGAAAAGTCCCTATAATTTTTTCACATCTAATAAATCCCCAAAGATACCCTATAAAATCTTAACACTAAGCGGTGACAATTTAAGGCGATACCCTTATGCCAAAGGTAAATGATAGTTCAAATTGTTAGCAAATTCATGGCATTACAAATTTTCGGATTGATGGCATATTAATTGCAGATTCATGGGTAAGGAGGTTATTAGTATGAAGTATTTCAAATTACTCTTTTTGGTTCTGTTCTTGTGTCTCTTTTTTACATTGAACACTTATGCTGCCGACACGGATCTCTATGTGGGAGGGGGTACGCGTATTCAGCCCAACATTTTGATCATCTTTGATACCTCAGGCAGTATGGATGAGACGGTGGATACGGGCATTGATTATGATCCTAACACCACTTATCCCACTGATCCCAATCATACGGATATCGTTCCCACTGTCGTTTATAGAAAAAGAGATAACGGTGAATGGTTTCCTTTGCTTCAATTTTCGGCTTCGGTAGATGACGTAGGATGTCCAACTGCTCGAACGACGCTGACCACCTATGGTCAAGGGATCTATATCGGAAAACCTAATTGGGACGCATCCCGGAATAGATGCACGGGAACCACACGGACCCTTGCGACTGGAAACTGGATAAATTTTTTGCTCGCAAGCGACGGCATTTATGGGACGATGAAAAAGATCGATATTGCCAAATCGGTGGCCAAGAACTTCTTGAATACGATCGAGGATGTGAAGATCGGGCTGATGCGCTTTGGAAGCAAAAAGAAGACCAGCGGCTACGATGACACGGAAGGAGGAAGAATTATTTATAACATTACAGAGCTGACGGACAGTACCCGAAGCGATTTGATCGGTCAGGTTGATGCTCTCACGGCTGGTGGATATACCCCTCTGGCCGAGGTCCTTTATGAGGCAGGGCTCTATTTCAAGGGAGGTGAAAGCTATTTTAACTGGGCAACCAGCACCACAAAGGTTCAGTACACTTCCCCCCTTGAGTACTACTGCCAGAAAAATTATGTGATCCTCATGACGGATGGAATGTCAACAAAGGATAAGAACAGCATCTTAAGTACAGCCATAGGAGATAGGGATGGTGATCAGCGAGAGCCAGGAATGGCCAATGACCCTATTTACGACAGTGACGGATCTGACTTTCTCGATGATGTGGCCAAATATTATTATGACGGCGATCTCCGTTCAGACCTTCAGGGTCAACAGAATATGTTCGTCTATACCATCGGGTTTGAGCTTTCGGATACGGATGATGACTCGGAGTTGGCACGGGATCTTCTCAGGAGAACCGCTCAGTACGGCCACGGGAAATTTTACAATGCGAATAACACAGCCGGTTTATCCGATGCCTTCTCAAGTATTCTTAGCGAGATCCTGGCAAAGACGTCCTCTTTTGTAGCCCCGATTGTTCCTGTCAGCCGAATGGAAAGGACCACGGCTGGTGACAAGATCTACCTTGCCTTTTTCAGACCCGAGCAGATTGGGATGTGGAGCGGGAACATCAAGAAGTATGGAGTGGCACAGGCAAGAGATCCCTTAAAGGGAATCGAAGTTGGAGATATTCTCGACAGAACGGACGTAAAAGCAATTGATTCGAACGGTCAATTTTATGCGACCTCCAAATCCTATTGGGGAGCGGGAGTTCAGGATGGAGGAGAGGTTGAGAAGGGAGGAGTGGGTCAGCTTTTGATCAACCGGACTTCTGCCCGCAACATTTACACCTATCTGGAAGCCAGTGCTGATCTGACCCATGCTACCAATGCCTTCAGCAAGACGAATTCGTCCCTTACAGCTTCTCTGTTGGGCCAGTTAACGGACGAAGATAAGAATAAACTCATCGACTTCGTCCACGGGTATGATGCCTACGATGATGATGGTAACGGAGTCACTACTGAGAAAAGGGATTGGATCTTAGGCTCCTTCCTCCACTCAAGGCCGTATATCATTCATTATGCGGATCGAACAGTGATTTTTTCAGGTTCGAATGACGGAATGCTCCATGCCTTTGACGATGAGACTGGAGAAGAACTATGGGCCTTTATCCCTCGGAGCTTGTTAGGCAGATTGCCGGAATTACATACCGACACACCTGGAATCTTTGTGGACGGTTCTCCAAAGGCTTATCTTGTCCAAGATTCCAGTGGTTATCCCACCAAAGCCATTCTCATCTTCGGCCTGAGAAGGGGCGGAAATAAGTACTATGCTCTTGATGTTACTGATCCTATTCATCCAACATATTCTTGGAAGATCGATCCTGAAACGATGAGCCAATATGCTGAGATGGGGCAATCTTGGTCTTCTCCTGTTATCGGGAAGATCGCCTCCGGCGGAGATGCACAGTCGGCTGCCTTTATAGGAGGCGGGTATGATGAGGGTCAGGATGAGGCGACCCCCCCTGCGGATGACCATGGCAGGGCCATTTACGTGGTCAATGTGCTGGATGGTTCTCTTGTCTGGAAATATTCCCATGCTGAAAACTCTGCAATGTCCTATTCCATTCCCAGTGATATCACAGTATTGGATGTGAACGGAGACGGGAAGATCGATCGGCTCTATGTGGGAGATATGAATGCGCGTATGTGGAGATTTGATATTGGAAATACAGATGCCAAGGCCTCATGGACGGGGAAGATCATTTTCCAATCCAACCCCGGAGAAAGTGAGAAGAGGAAGATCTTCTATCCACCTGATGTTACCTTTGAAAGACAGGATGGGGTAGATTATGAGATGTTATTCTTTGGGACGGGGGATCGCGAAGCTCCGAAAATCACGACAAATATAGATAGGCTTTATGCCGTAAAAGATAAAAATACCGGGACCATTTTGAAGGAAATAGATCTGGTGAATGTGACAAATTATTATTCCCTGTCAGAGGATGACCAAGCGGCCATGCTTAACGATATAAAGACGATGTCAGGGTGGTTTATCATACTCGAGGATTTCGGGGAAAAATGTCTGGCCACTCCAGTTGTCTTTTACGGGGTTGCTTACTATACCACCTTTTCTCCCACCTTTGGGAGTTTGGAAGATCCCTGTTTCGTTGGTGAGGGAACAGCAAGACTCTATGCACTGAAATATACGACAGGGGAAGCGGTATTCAACATGGATCTGACCAATGACACAGGAGAAACGGTGATTAGCAAGAGTGATCGGTCGCTGGTTGTTGGCACAGCCATCCCATCCGGCGTCGTCGTCACCGTTATCGGAGGTAAGGTCGCTGCCTATGTGGGTGTGGGCGGAGGTGTCTTTATGCCCCAACTGACAACGACCAGAAGCATGTTTCCACTTCATTGGAAACTCGTTTTCTGAAAGGAGATAGACTGTGAAAATAAAATTCTTTCAAATAGCGGTGACTTCGGTTGTTTCCTTCATTCTCCTATTTGCTGCACTGGCTTTCACTGCTGAACCAGCGGCAGTGACCATTCAGGGGAGGATCATGGATTGGGAGTTGAAGAAGAACATGATCGTCGTCAATGAAAAGTACTTCTTCTGGAACTCGCAGACAATCTTTTATGATGAAAAGGGAAATGCGATCAAGGGGGATCGATTTAAGGTTAAGCAGTTGAAAATGAATACCTTGGTCGATATCGAAGCGGTTAGAAACACCAGTGCGAAAAGGCAATTTACTATTAAGAAGCTTTATCTTCCGCAAAAATAAAAGGCTCCTTTCCCTCCTTCCTCTAACCCTCTAACTACGGGGTCACCCATGGGGTGACCCCGTAAATTTTTGCCCTTAGTGGTTTAATTCTTAGTAATTCCTTATGGCCCCATGGCACACGCGAATTATACTAATCCCCCCTCAGCCCCCTTTAGTAAACCCCGTTAGAAGACCTTCGCCCTTCTAACGGGACGGCTCACACGGGGCATTAAACCTCGTGCTCGCTTCAAAAGGAATTCATTCTTATCCCCGCTGCAAGCAGCGGGGCTTTCTAACGGGGTAAAGCAAAAAATGTAGGGGAGCCCCTCTGCGGGCTCCCAAATTAGGCGGCCACAGAGGGCCGCCCCTACAAAAATGACCATATACCTATTTTCATCGTTTGAGGATGGTCAACCGGCCATGGGGAATTAGGTAGGAAATAATCTTCTAAAATCCCTCCCAACCTCCCTTTGCCAAAGGGAGGGGCGTATTACCCCCCTTAGTAAAAGGGGGGATGGGGGGATTTGACAATTATTCTCTAACCAAGAGGCCGAAGATATTAATACAAACGCATTTTGTATTTATACAATTTTGTAGGGCGTGATCCCCCGATCACGCTTTTAAATGGTGCGTTCGGGGAACGCACCCTACGTTCGATGAAAATTTATTTATTTCGTTTGTATTAAATAGGTAAATTGCTGGAAACCAATTTTTTCAGGGTGAGGGCGTTTTTGATGGCGAAGCCGTAGGCGTCGTTGTTGAAATAGACAAAGAGATCCTTGCCTTTATCCCTCCAACCTTGAATTTTTTCGGCCCATCCTTTTAACTCTTTATCTGAATAATTGGAACCATAGAGAACTTCTCCTCCGTGGAGACGGAGGTAGATGAAGTTCGATGTCACTTTCTCCACAAACGGGAGGCCTGAACCGTGAGCGACGCAGAAAGCGAAATTGAATTCCTCCAAAGCGCGAAACGCTTCCTGGCAAAACCAGGATTCATCTCTAAATTCAAAGGCATGTCGAAGCCGCTTGGAGCGAGGGAGAGTGGAGAGAAGGACGCAAAATTCTTCTAATCTCTCTTTCTGGAATTTGAATTTTGGTGGGAGTTGCCATAGCAAGACTCCCAACTTTTCTTTCAATGGGGAGGCATGGTCTAAAAGAAGGGAAAGAGGCTCTCTGCAATCCTTTAGTCGTTTGATATGGGTGATGAATCGACTGCCCTTGACCGCAAAGGTGAACCCCTTGGGTGTGCGCTTATACCAGCCTTCAAAGACCTCTTTTTTGGGCAAGCGATAAAAGGAGACATTCAATTCAACGCTGTCAAAATATTGAGCGTAGAATTCGAGCCACTTCCTCTGGGGAAGATCGGAGGGATAGAAGAGACCATTCCACCAATGGG
>Ga0315289_10012806_pt1 | contig 11789 bp, 10 predicted proteins | sample YL17G11_40_MG_FD_203452 | JGI IMG/M metagenome (GOLD analysis project Ga0315289, IMG submission 203452) | Sediment microbial communities from Yellowstone Lake, YNP, Wyoming, USA - YL17G11_40 | ecosystem: Environmental > Aquatic > Freshwater > Lake > Sediment | place: USA: Wyoming | collected...
CTTCATCTTGCCGACGCAACTGTTAAGGCAGTCGGTGGTTTCAGCAATGACGGCAGTTGCCAACGTCTGGTCTGCTGGTTGCATAGGGATGCCTCCCTTCATTGAGATGACTTGGCTACAGCATCTCCGTTGCGGTTGCCTTTTGCAAGACCTTAAGGTCGGGTCGCTCTTTCCAGCCGATCTGCTTCCAGAAATCTTCCCCAGCTTCGTTGTCGGCAAAGAGGAAAATGTGGCACTTGCGAATGCCGACCGAGCCGAGCTTTGCCAGACATGCCTGAGCCAGTGCCCGTCGCCTGCTTGGGGAACTTGGCCCCACCCACGAGTGCCCGAGGTATAGGGAGTCCAGCGAGAGGAATCTGCGGTCACTGCGGAGTCTCGAAGAACCGGTTTTGCGGAGATACTTCATCTGCTTGTTGGGCATTTGCGGCTTCGCCTTCTTCAGGTTCAGGTAACGGCGAAGCAGCGAACTAAAGACAGTCTCTCGGGCGGTTCCGTTCTTGACCACCAATTTGCTAACGCATAGCGGTGCTCCAGCCCGATTCGTCAAGGCCAATTCTTGATGGGCGCTAAGCTGTGATCGCAATAGACGGGCAGTCCTCGGCCACAATTTGTAGTTGACCACGGGCGGGTGCTCGTGCCTCCGTGTTTTGGTCCGTTGCCGAACGATGCACCCCTCATGCACCCGACCTTCCGATCGGGTGTGAATGGAATTGAGGATCACTTGGCGGCGGCCGAATGATGCCTGTCGTTGGGTGACGTATGCCCCACTCGAATCCCAGAAGATCGTTCTTTCTCCTGCGTGCGGCATATTGACAGATCCGCAGGCCACGGTCAAAGTGGGGTGAAGTCTCGCCACAGTTCGCTCAGCGGGAGAGCCCACCGTGCCGCCGCGGGTATCGTTGACCATGATCGTCCGCAACGAGCAGTCCAATCTGCCCGATTGCCTCGCTTCGATCGCCGACCTGGTCGACGAGATGATCGTGGTCGATACCGGTTCGACGGACCACACCGAGCAGATCGCCGGGAACTTGGGAGCCCGCGTCTACGACTTTCCTTGGACCGATGACTTCGCGGCCGCCCGCAACGAAAGCCTGCGACATGCCACCGGCGACTGGATCTTCTGGCTGGATGCCGACGATCGCGTGGATGAAGAGAACCGCCGCAAGCTGCGTGCGTTGTTTGCGGGTCTGAAGGCGGAGAACATCGCGTACCTGATGCGGTGCTGGTCCAAGACGAGCGTGGCGAGCGGATCGGTCGCGGCGGTGGAGCATGTCCGGCTGTTTCCCCAGCACCCCGAAATCCGCTGGCAATACCGGGTTCACGAGCAGGTCTTGCCGTCGGTGCAACGGCTGGGCGGCTGCGTACGCTCGACCGACATCGTGATCCGTCACACTGGCTACGACGACGCGCTGCTGCACCGCCGCAAACTGGAGCGTAATCTGCGGTTGCTGGAGCTCTGCCGGGCAGAACATCCCGACGACGCGTTTGTCCTCTTCCACCTCGGCCAGCACTACCTCGCCGTGGGACGGGCGGCCGAGGCACTGCCGCACTTGCAGCGCAGCCTGCAGCGGGCACAGCCGGCCGACTTTTTCGTGCGCAAATTGTATGGCCAGTTGGCTCGTGGATATTGCCAGCTTGGCCGCTGGTCCGAGGCGTTGGCGGCCTGCCGCGCGGCCCAGTCGCGCTACTCTGATTACGCGGAGCTCGTGTTCCTGGAGGGACAGTTGCTTAGCGATCGAGGAGATTCGGCCGGCGCGGAACGATGTTTTGCGCGGCTGTTGCAGCCCGGGGCCGGCTTCGTCAGCGACGACCTGGGGTTGTGCGGCTACAAGGCCCGGCACAGCCTGGCCATCATCTACCGCCGGCAGGGGCGCGATGCCGAGGCCGAGGCGCAATGGCGGGCGGTCGTGGGCGAGAAGCCCGACTTCGCGCCGGCTTGGCTGGCGCTGGCCGACCTGTGGCTAAGCCAAAATCGTCCCGCAGACGTCCAGCAGACCGCGGCGGGTCTACGCTGCCGGAGCGAACCCTGGGGAACCGCGTTGGCTGCCGTGTTGGAGGCCCGGCTGCACCTCTGGCGCCGCGAGTTGCCCGCCGCCAAGGCCCTGCTGACGGAAATCATTGCTGCAGATCCGCAGGCATTTTGGCCGCGGGTACTGCTGGGCGATCTGCTGCTCCAGGAAGGCCAAGACCCGGTCGCGGCCGAGCGGGTGCTTCGCGAGACCCTGGCGCTCAGCCCCGATCATCAGCCCACTCGGCGGAGACTGGCACTGCTCGTGCAGCAACGCGGAAACAGCACGCACCGCGAGCAATAGTGCGTTGCGCCGCAAGAGGTGCCTGGAACCTTCCCGCACTGGGATTTGGGGATTTCGGGATTTGGACGTTCGGTCGGATACGGAATCCCCAAATCCCCAAATCCCTCAGTCTCTCCCACCTCGGTTCCTGGCGCCTTCTGTGCCGTATCTCAGCCCGAGAGTCCCGAAGGACTTCCCTTGACTGCCCGCCACAGTTTTGCGTATTGCTCTTGCACAAATGGCTGCAACTGGGAGGAAAAATCGGCGGGCAGATCGAGTGCCCGAATGAGCTCTTGCACATCGGCCAGATCCTTCAGCCGCCCCGGATGAGTCATCCCCGAGGCAAGCTTCAATTCGACCAGACTGTGAAGATTCAGCCACCGCACGCCGTCCTTTTCGATGCCGGCTTGCTGTGGATCCGGAAAAGCAACGGGTTTCGGCTTCCCGTCACCGGGAAACTCGCCGCTAACGAGAAACTCAATCCGCACGCCGGATGCGGCGTCTCGCAGCGTCTTGCTGCCGGGAAACGCCGGCAGGTACCCCAGACCTTCCAAGTGATGGTGCAATCGATCGAGTCCGTCGCGGGTGATCAGGATGTCTACGTCTTCGGTGAAGCGGCGAAACCCATGATAGAACAAGGCCATCGCGCCGGCGACTGCGTAGGGAATCTTCAATTCGCCCAGCCGCAACGTAATTCGTTGCAGCGTCCGATGGACCGCACTTTTCTCCTCAAAGTGCATGCTTCCCTCCCGCAATGCCCATTGCAGCTCGCGGCTCAGCCGTTCTTCGTATGCCATGCTCATCATCGCCATTATACGCTATACCCCGAATGGTGTACATCGGCTCGGCCATCCCGGCAGCGGAGGGTTTTCGCTTGCGTGGAGATGTGGGTCTTTGTAATCCTCAGATTGGGGGCGAGTTCAGGATCTCTCGACTCTCGGGAGCCAATCCGGTAAAATAGGCAGCCCTTTATGGCAGACCTCCGCAAAAGGTTCGGGGACGAGTTGGTGATTCTATGGATGCCGCCAGGCGACGAGTTGTCATCACGGGTGTGGGGCTGGTAAGTCCCTTGGGAAGTACCAAGGAAGCGCTGTGGGATGGGCTTTCCTCCCGCCGCAGCGCCGTCGGCCCGCTCCGCTTCGTTCCGCCGGGCAGTCTCCCCGTGTCATTCGCCGCCGAAGCCTCCCAGTTCCAAGGCGAGATCGACGACTTCGGGCCGCTGGATAAGGAACAAAAGAAGGCCATCCGCAAAGGACTGAAAGTCATGTGCCGGGAGTGCCAGATGGGCGTGGCTGCCGCCCAGTTGGCAGTGCACGATGCCGGATTGGGCCCCGGGCAGGCCGACCCCGAGCGGACCGGTATCGCTTTCGGCTCCGATTACATGCTCACCGTCCCGGACGATTTCACCGAAGGCATCCTCCATTGCCTCGACGGCAACGGCCGCTTCGATTTCTCCCGCTGGGCCACCGACGGGATGCCCAAGATGTCGCCGCTGTGGCTGCTGAAGTACCTGCCCAACATGCCGGCCAGCCACCTGGCGATCTACAACGACTTCCGCGGGCCGAACAACTCGTTGACGATGCGCGAGGCCGCTGCCAATGCCGCCGTAGGCGAGGCCTATCAGACGATCCTGCGAGGCAGTGCCGACGTGATGCTTGCCGGGGCCACCGGCACGCGGCTGCACCCGCTCAAGACCTTGCACGCCGTGCAGCAGGAGGAACTGGCCAACGGCCATGGCGACCCCGCCCGGGCGAGCCGCCCGTTCGACCGCCATCGCACCGGCATGGTCTTAGGAGAAGGGGCGGGGGCCGTCGTGCTCGAAGAACTTGGCCGCGCCCAGGCCCGCGGGGCCACGATTTACGGCGAAATCGTCGGCAGTGCCTCGAGTTCCGCCGTGGGCCCCAAACTGGCTGCCCACTGTGACCAGGCTATGGTCAATGTCCTCCGCGCGCTACTGCACGCCTCAGCAGTGACGACAGAAGATATCGGGCATTTCCATGCCCACGGCCTCAGCACCCGCGCTAGCGACGTCGAGGAAGCCCGGGCGATCAACGAGGTATTCGCCGCGCGAACCCAGCCCCTGCCCGTAGTCGCCGCCAAAAGCTATTTCGGCAATCTGGGGGCGGCCAGCGGGATGATCGAACTGATCGCCAGCCTCCTGGCTCTAAAACAGGGACGGCTATTCCCCATTCTCAACTACGAAACCCCCGATCCCGATTGCCGCCTTGCCGCCGTCACCGACAGCCGGACCCCCGCCGGCGAGAGCTTCATGAACCTCAACGTGACTCCGCAAGGCCAGGCCAGCGCCGTTCTGGTCCGGCGCTTCCAGTAATCTGAACTCCAGCTCCGGCCACCTTGACACCCCTTGGCCCGCCCGCCATCCTGGCGCGATTACCTAGCCCACTAAGTTGTGCTCTCGCAAGATGTTGGCGCATTTCGGTTCGCTCGCAACCAAGGCCACTGAACAAACAATTTGGCGTGCCTCGTGTCTCGCTGCCGCGGGGCCGACCGCTGCCGCATCGGGCCCATCGGTCCAAGTTGCCGGCGGCTCCACCTCGGCGGTACATCTTTGCGAGTTTTTTGTTGCTTCGACTTGATAAGCACTCAAGAAAGGGCTACAATCAAACGATAGTGAGAATGAGTCTCAGTCTTGAATCGTCCCCGCCCTGCGTCGGTCGTTTGGCCATCCAGCCCACCGTGGTCGACAAGTTGATTCCGCTCCACCAGTTGCCCGCCGGTCAGTCGGCCTGCATCAGCCGCATTTTAGGACAGCCGGACCAGGTCCACCGGTTGCAGGAATTCGGCCTGCGGGGCGGCACCAAGATCGAGATGTTCCGTCCCGGCAACCCCTGCATTATCCGACTGGCCGGTAGCAAAGTTTGTTTGCGGGCCGATGATCTGCTCCGCGTGCTGGTAGAGCCGACACTTCCATTGGCAGATTAGGATCGGCCGAAGCATCGTTTCCGCATTTGCCGTGACGAGTCCCCCTCACCCCGGCCCTCTCCCGCCAGGGGAGAGGGAGATTATTCTTCGGCCTATTAGCAGTCGCCATGTCCAGCCGCGTCCAGTCGCCCGTTTTTCGCGTTGCCCTGATCGGTAATCCCAACACGGGCAAGTCGACCCTCTTCAGCGCCCTGGTGGGCATCCGTCAGCACGTGGGCAATTACCCCGGCGTGACGGTCGAGAAGAAAACCGGCCGGCTAGACCTTGCGGGTCGCCGTTACGAGCTGATCGATCTGCCGGGACTGTACAGCCTTGCCCCGCGGGCCCGCGATGAAATGGTGGCGGTCGACGTGTTGCTGGGACGCCGCCCCGAGTCGCCCCCCGTGGACGCGATCCTCTGCATCGCCGACGCCGGCAACCTCCAGCGCGGCCTGTACCTGGCCGGCCAGGTGCTGGAGTTCGGCTTGCCGACGATCTTGGCGGTCAACATGCTCGACGTGGCCGCCCGCCACGGCATCGCGATTGACCTGGAACGTCTGCAGCGTCAACTTGGCATCCCGGTGGTGGGCGTGCAGGCCAACCGGCAGATCGGCATTGCGCGGCTGAAGGATACTTTATCGAAACTGGCAAGCCGCCAGCCGCTGCGGCCGCAGTCGCCCTTTCCTGCGGCGTTCGAGGACGAAGTGGCCGCGCTGGAATCCGTCTTGGGCCGCGATCCCTCGGAAAGCCCCCAGCCAGCGTCGCTGCCGCGCTGTCTGCTCAGGCGGTTGCTGTTGGATGCCAACGGTTATTTGCAGAGGGCTCTGCTCGTCGATAGCAATGGCTCCCTCGAGCGGCAACTGGCGGCAGCGCGAGTGCGCCTGGCCCAGCGCGGCTACCCCGTGCCGGAAATCGAGGCCACGGCCCGCTACGATTGGGTCCATCGCGTGTTGGAAGGCGTGCTCCGCGAGCCCCGCCGGTATCGCGCTACCGCCACCGATCGCATCGATCGCCTGCTGACACACCGCCTCTGGGGAACGATCGTCTTCGCGCTGGTGATGATCGTGGTGTTCCAGGCCGTTTTCGTTTGGGCCGTGCCGGCCATGAAATGGATCGACCGCGGCTGCGCAGGCGTGGGAGGATGGATCGCATCGCACATGGCCGACGGGCCATTGAAGAGCCTGCTCGTCGACGGCGTGATAGGCGGCGTCGGCGGCGTGCTGAGTTTCCTCCCACAAATCCTCGTGCTGTTTTGCTTCATCGCGGTGCTGGAAGATTGCGGCTACATGGCCCGGGCGGCCTACTTGATGGACCGGCTGATGGTCCGCGTGGGCTTAAGCGGCAAATCGTTCATCCCCATGCTCTCCTCGTTCGCCTGCGCGATCCCGGGAATCATGGCTGCGCGAGTGATCGAAGATGAGCGCGATCGGCTGACGACGATCGTGGTGGCGCCGCTGATGACTTGCTCCGCACGGCTGCCGGTGTACGCATTTCTCATCGCGGCTTTTATTCCGCAACAACACTACCTCGGCGGCCTGTTGAATCTGCAAGGTCTCACCCTGGCGGGTTTGTACCTGTTGGGAATCGTTACCGCGGTGACGGCGGCGCTGGTGCTGAAGCGGACGATTTTACGGGGCGTCGCGCCGCCCTTTCTGCTGGAGTTGCCTAGCTACAAGTGGCCCTCGCTGCGGACGATCTTCTACCGGGTCACGCAGCGCGGCTGGGTGTTCCTCCGCTCTGCTGGCACCTTGATCTTGGCGGTGTCGATCATCATTTGGGCGGCCCTTTATTACCCACATCATCCGCAGGCGGTGGCGCCGCTCGAGAAACAGCAGAAGCTACTGCAATCGCAACTTGACCGGCTGGCGCCCGACGACCCCGGGCGGCAGCAGTCGGCGGCGCAAGTGGCACAGCTTCAGCGCGAGATCGAAGGCGAGTACCAGCGCCAGAGCGTGCTGGGCCGCCTGGGCCGGCTGCTGGAGCCGGTCGTTCGGCCGTTGGGCTGGGACTGGCACATCGGCTGCGCCGTGCTGGCGTCATTTCCGGCTCGGGAGATCGTCGTAGCGACCTTGGGGGTGGTTTACAACGTGGGTAAAGACCTGGACGCGGCCTCGCCGCACGATTCCATCCGTCTGCGGGCACGGCTCCGCAGTGCCACCTGGGACGGCACCGCAACGCCCGTCTTCAACGTGCCGGTCGCGCTATCGATCATGGTGTTCTTCGCGCTCTGCGCGCAGTGCGCTCCGACCTTGGCCGTGATGAAACGCGAAACGAACAGTTGGCGCTGGCCCGCTTTCACCTTCGCCTACATGACCACGTTGGCATATTTCGGCGCGTTGATCACTTACCAGCTTGGCATGTGGATCGCAACCCACTACGGCTGAAAGATCCAGACAATCCGAGGTCGTGAGGCACTCGGCATGAACCCCTGGCAGGACATTGCGGCCCTGGTGCTGGTGCTGGCCGCGGCGCTCTACGTCGTCCGGCGCCTGTTGCAGGCTGGCGGACGAAGGCGATCGGCGGGCTGCGGCGGATGCTCCGAGTGTGCGTCGGCCGTAAACCCGGAGCCACTGGTGACGATTGATCCGCCCAAATCTACCTGAAGCTCCCGCTATTTCAGCGAGATGGCCGGCAGCCGCCTCAGCGTTTTGTTCGCCGGATCAACCACGATCCCAACCGATTCCAGCGCCGTGACGCCCAAAAGCGGCTCCGATCCGGGCTCCCCGAACACCACTCGGCCCGCCGTGACCTCCCCATAAACTCGATCCGCACAAGCCCGTAGGGATACTCCTTCACGGTCCCGTCTCTACGTGCTCCGGGGAAGGTAGGCAAGATCCTCGCTTCAGGTGCTTCTGCAAGCTCTGTGACAGCCGCGGTGCGTTATGCCGGCTGGCCGAGAATATGAATTGGTGAGACTGGCTTGACACGGCGTACGCAAGAGCGTACGCTTTATCGTACGCACAGGAGATCCGATCATGACCAGCATCACTGCCACGGAAGCCCGAAAACGACTCTACAGCCTCGTGGACGACATCGCGGAATCACACCAGCCCGTGCAGATTGCCGGCAGGCGCCACTGCGCCGTGTTGGTGTCGGAGGAGGACTGGCGCGCGATCCAGGAGACTTTGTATCTGACGAGCATTCCGGGAATGCGGCAGTCCATCCGCAAGGGCCTGAAGACGCCGGTGGAGAAATGCGACGAGGCACTCGACTGGTGAGATGGAAGCTCGTCTACACGAAGCAGGCCAAACGCGACGCGAAGAAGCTTGCGCGCTCCGGCCTGAAACCACAGGCACAGCGCCTGCTCGATCTGCTGGGCACGAATCCCTACCAGACTCCTCCTCCCTACGAGAAGCTGGTTGGCGACTTGGCGGGAGCATGCTCGCGCCGAATCAATATTCAGCACCGGCTCGTGTATCAGGTCTTGGATGACATGCGGACCGTGAAGGTCATCCGGATGTGGACCCATTACAAATAGGCGGGCACCCGGCACTGACGGGTCGACTGGCGTGAGATAGACTACGCCTGCCCGCTACTGCGCCGCGATCACCGCGTAAGCCGACAGCTCCGGCTTGGCGTCGCCCAGGTCGGTCGCAATGCGGATGCTCTTGACCACCTTGCCCGAATCGGGACCGGCAACAAACGTGATCGGCACGATGTGCAGCGGCTTCGGCGCGTCTTCGGCCGGGGCGCTGAACTCGAAGCTCTTGTCGTCGCAAGTGATCGAAAGGATGCGGAACGGCTTGCTCCCTTTGACCACCAGTTGCCTGGTCACTTTCTGTCCCGGCTGCACTACGCCCATGAACAGCGAGGCCGGGCTCACGGTCACGGCCGAGAGCACGCGGCCTTCGACCGCCACGGGAATCTGCGTGGCCTGCTGATCGTTGGTCACCAGCAGCAGTTGGTCGTTGAGGTATCCGGCCGGTGCGTCCGGGCTGAGGCGGGCCACCAGCTCGTACGACACGTGTCCGCCGCCGCGATTGGTTTCGACAACGCTGGCCTTGAAATATGGGCTGCTGTGCTTGACTTGCAGGATCCGCCAGTCGCTGCGGCCACCGGAATAGTTGACCGCCACCTTGCTCTCGGCGGCACTGCCCTGGTCGACCGTCCCCAGTTGAATGCTGCCCGGCTCGACCACCACGTCGTTGCGGATGTAGACGCTCACGTGCAATTGCACCTCGGCATAGTACGGCTGGTCAAAAGTGACGGTGACCGTTGCGCCGCGCTGTCCGAGGAACGTCGGCGTATTGATCGAGGCGATAATGGCCCCTTTCTCGTAGGTTTTCAACAGCGGCGTCTTGATCCGCGGAGTGGTGCAGCCGCAACTCGATCTGACCGAAGCGATGTGCACGTCTTCCAAATAAATGTTCGAGAGCTCGAATTCGTATTCGGCCTTGGCGCTGCGGGCGACCGTGTCGAAATCGTGACGGTCGTCCTTGAACATTTTCCTTGCCCATTCCTGACCGTGAACCGGTGCCCCCGCCACCATGCACCCGATCAGCACCAGACCAGCCCGACGCAACATGGATGTCATCTCCCGCAATGATTTGTGAATTGCGAAACCCGGGAAAAACACATGGGGGGACTGATCGGCCCAAACTCCGTCCCGGCCTGGAGGCGCTCACAAAACCGTTGCCTGCCGCAGCCACTCGTAATCCCCGGAAAACTCTAGGTTTCGGGGGAAAGTTCGTCAATTCTTTCTGCCGGGACAGCTCTTTCCGAGCAACGGCGCTCACGCTTTTTAATCATACCCCACGGCAGCGGGCATGCGCAAAATCGTGCCATACTCGACTAATCGCAACGTAATTGGCCCAATGAACTAGTAGCGGCGTTCGAGCGAAACGCCGATGCGTAAGGGCAACCCGCCCGTCTAGGAACCGCCGGTAACGAAACGCAATTCCTTAATTGATAAGAAGTTCGGTTCGATCAGTGGCGATCAGCCGTGGCCGGCTGCGAGTCGCTGTAGCGTGTGCGGCCAGGGTTTCTGGCATTGGGGGCGGGGGGCGTTTTCGCTGACAGCAGCCGACATCTTGTGGGAAGGTGACGCGAAAACGCGCCCCCGTCCTCTTTCCGCACGTCCCGACACATGGCCGAGGGGGACGGGGCGCATTTTCGCGTCACGCCGTGTGCAGTTTCAGCGTTAAACTGGCGAAAATGCCCCCCGTCCCCGGCACTTTGCACGCCGCCAGAAAAACTTGCCGCACACGCTTTGGCGCGAGCATTGCCAAAATGGGCTCGGCTTGGGTAAGATATGGGGCTACGCGCTTCGGCCGCTCGCCAGTCACGGGGTGATGCGCACGGCCTAAGCGGACCCCAAAGTAGGTCAGGCTTTCTAGCCTGACGTCGGACCGGCACAGTCAGGCTGGAAAGCCTGACTACAGGGCCTCCGCAGGTGCGTTACCCCTCATTACGGCTGGTGTGGTACAACCGCTTACTGCCACCGGCGGCCGATGGGGCGGACCGGTAAGGACTTCCCGCCATGTTCGAATTGCTTCAAGAGGGTCTCAGTTCAGCGATCCGCACGCTCCGCGGTCGCGGGATGCTGACCGAATCGAACATGCGCGAAGGTCTGCAATTGGTGCAGCGAGCGTTGCTCGAGGCCGACGTCAGCGTCTCAGTCGCCAAAGATTTTGTTGCCCGCGTGGGCGAACAGGCGGTTGGCCAGCGGGTGGTCAAAGCGATAGACCCCACGAAGCAACTCGTGTACATCGTCTACCAGGAGCTGGTCAATCTGATGGGGCCGGTCGACCACTCGCTGCACCTGCGCAGCGATGTTTCGGTGCTGATGCTCTGCGGCCTGCAAGGCTCCGGCAAAACCACGACCTGCGGCAAGTTGGGCCGGCTGATCCAGCAGCGCGGCCGCAAGCCGCTCTTGGTAGCGGCCGACTTGCAGCGTCCCGCCGCCATCGAGCAGTTGCAGGTGCTCGGCGGGCAGCTCGGCCTGCCGGTTTATGCCGATCTGTCGGCCAAGGACCCGGTCGCACTCTGCCAGGCCGCCGTGCAGCACGGCCGCGACTCCGGAGCCCAGGTGCTCATCCTCGATACGGCCGGCCGGCTGCACGTCGACGAGGAGTTGATGGCCCAGCTATCGCAAATCGATCGCCGCGTCAGCCCGGACCAGGTTTACCTGGTGGTCGACGCGATGACCGGCCAAGATGCCGTCCTCAGCGCGAAGGCGTTCAACGAGGCGCTGGAGCTGGACGGCGTGATCATGACCAAGCTCGATGGCGACGCCCGGGGCGGGGCGGCCCTGTCGGTCAAGGCCGTCACCGGCGTGCCCATCAAGTTCGTCGGCACCGGCGAGCACCTCGACGCGCTGGAGGAATTCCACCCCGACCGCATGTCCGGCCGCATCCTCGGCATGGGCGACGTGGTTTCGCTGGTCGAGCAGGCGCAGCAGAAGTTCGATCAGGCAGAGCTTGCCAAGCAGGAGGCCCGGCTGCGCAAAGGGGAATTCACCCTCGACGATTTCAAGAAGCTGCTGGGCCAAACGACGAAGCTCGGGCCGATTAACAAGATTATGAGCATGCTTCCCGGCATGGGCGGCATGGCCGACATGCTGGGGGAAGTTGATGC
>Ga0315289_10012807_pt1 | contig 11789 bp, 6 predicted proteins | sample YL17G11_40_MG_FD_203452 | JGI IMG/M metagenome (GOLD analysis project Ga0315289, IMG submission 203452) | Sediment microbial communities from Yellowstone Lake, YNP, Wyoming, USA - YL17G11_40 | ecosystem: Environmental > Aquatic > Freshwater > Lake > Sediment | place: USA: Wyoming | collected...
CGCAGATCGGGGTCTTCGGGTCCGCTCCACACCTCGCCCGTCAGCGCGATCCCGCTCAGCGCGATCCCGTCCATCAGCTTCGGCTTGTTGTCATACTGACAGATGCGCACCCGAAAGGTCGGCCCGTAGGCCAGACCCGCCGCCACAATGGCCGCGTCCAGATCAACCTCGATCCGCCGCGCACCTGCACTCGAAAGATCGCGCAGCCCCCGCGCCTCGAACCACCGCGCGCCGTCGTCGCTAACCGCCACCCCGTCGAAGTCGAAGTCCAGAACCGGCCCAAACACCCCTTCGTCCCCTTCATCCTTCATGCTTCCGCCTTCATCCTTCGGAAAGTGCGGTTCGTCGCCGAACTCCCGCGCGTCAAACGCCAGCGCCACATTCTCGAACCCCGACAGATCGTAGGTCAGCATCACCACATTCCGAGCATAGGCCAGGTCCGGATCGGGATCGGACATCTCGATCGAGATACCCGCCTCGGCGTAGTCGTGAAGATCGGCACCGGGACCCGATTGCTCGATCTTTGTGGGAAGGAGGATCACTTGAACGGCCCATTCTCGCAGGGCTGGGTCCAACCCTAAGCGTTCTGTTATCGAAGGATCACAACACCACCGCCACGGTGTTGCTGGCGGGGCCGGCACCGGCTTTGTTTCCGGCGATGACGCGGTATTCCCAGTCTTTCCCGCGTTCCTGGTCGATGAGGGTAATCTCGCTATCGTAGGCGGTTTTGACTTCCTCCCACGGGCCGGCGGGCCGCTCGCGGCGCTCGATCTTGTAGGCCGAGACGGTGCCGCCGTCAATGGGCGCTTTCCAGTCGAGGAAGACCCAGCCTTCGCCCTGCTGGGGCGCTTCGAGGTTGCGGGGTTGGCCGGGGGCTTCGAGCGCGGCGGCGGCTTTCCGTCCCGCCCAGCCGAGCAACTTGAGCAGGGCGTCGTCGTAATTGACCTTGTTCTCGGCGTAGCGCAAGTCGGATTTCATGGCGTCGGTGAGTTCTTCGAGCCCGGCGACCTTGAGCGTGGTGGCCTGTTCGGCGGCGGCCTTGGCGGCGGCGGCGTCGGCCTGGAGGGTGTTGAAACTGTCGAGGACGGCCTGGAGGGCCGCCGGGGCGACAGGCGGCGCGGGATAGGTGGCCGCGTTGGCCGTGAGTCCGGCGATGAGGTTTTGGGCGAGAACGAGGATATCGCCTTCGGTGCGTGGGAATTGAGCCATGTTACGTATCTCCTTCTATTTAGTGGAGTTAACCGCCATTTCCGCTGCTCCGAATCGGGTTTCGAGGCGGTTGCTTCGTCTTGATTCGGACCAACTGCGGGCCATTGTAACGATTCACCGCCGCAAGGCAAGGGTTAAATGCGACGTTGCAGGGATGAAACGCCGCGATGCGGGCTTACAACGCCTCGATGTAAGGGTGGAATGACTCAATGGAAGGGTGGAACACCGCGATGCACGGGTGAAACGCCGTGTTGTGGGCTTACAACGGCGTGATGCGGGCTTACAACGCCGCGATGCAAGGGGCGTTTGGAGCGCCTGTTCGGGATGTACTCGGGGGTCATAGCGCTTGACTGCCACTTCGCGTTTTCCTTGGCTCGGTCTCGCCTTTCCCTCACGCGAAGGGCGTGAATGGAAACGGCGCTGGGAAACAGGGAGACACTCCGCGCGAAGCGCCCCAGGATAACAGCCTCTGCGCCTCATAGACCCGGTAGGTCACCCGCGACTTCCAACTCTATGCCGTCTGTCTGATCTCGACCGCGTCGATCAAGACCCCGACGCCTTTGTCCCGGAAGTCGTAGCCCACGAGGAACGCGCACGAGCCGTCTTCGGCGGCTTGGAAGACGATTTCCCAAGTCTGAGGAGCATTGTTCCCCAGGGTGGCGGGCGCCGTGAAACTCCCGCCCGAGATGATCTTGCCGCGCTCGGCGCGGGCCCAGAAAGCGATCTTGTCGGAAGTGGCGGAGTAGAGGTGGTAGCGCAGAACGTAGGTCGCGCCGGGCTTGAGATTCACGAATTGCCATTGGGTGTGATAATAGTCGTCCAGAGTGTGGAGCGTGTAGGCAAGGTTCTCCGTGAGTTTGGCCGCGACGCCGGCGGCGTTCACGTCGCTTCCCGACCGGTCGATCTTCCCCAGGAGTATCGGGTTCTTGAGGTCTCCGGCGGCGTCGATCTTCACGTAAAGGGTCTTGATGTCGGGAAATCCAAGGAAGCCGGCGCTACGGGCGTTGCTGAGCGCCTCCATCGTGTATACTCTGTCGACGCGGTCCCTGTTTTGAACCTTCGGGCAAAACGGATCGTCTTCGAGTGTGATGATGTCTGAGTCGATGGTTTTCTCGAAGACGACCATGTTCTCGAGAGCGGCCGCGGGATCGGCCACGATCTCGTTCCACGAAAGGACCTTTCCGTCGCGCATGAAGACCCCGGCGTACGTGACGTCGAAGAAGCGCCACTGCCCGTCGTAGTAGGCTTGGGCACAGCTGTGCCCGCCTCCAACATAGCCGAAATTGTACATATTGAAGATGCGCGCGATGATGTTCTTTCGCCCAACCATCTCGACGAAAAGACGCGCCCGCGACCCGCACAGACCCGACCGCGTTGCGAAGGTCTCGTAAGGGTCGGCCGTGCCCGCGGTGCGGTTGGCGATGTTGGCCGAGATCCAACGGGCGACGGCCAGGCAGATTTCCTGGTCCGATTCCTTGCCCTCCGTGATCTCGTCGACTTTGTCCGAGAGCATCGCTTGCAGAAGAAGATCCTGCTTCGATCCGGCTTCCTCCAGGGCGCTTGTCAGTCGCTGGATGTCCGACGCGATGCGCTTCGTCTCATCGAGCGCCTGGCTCGAAGGGGAGGGCGTTTCGGAGCGGGCGCCAGGCGAGGCGGCGAGGAGGACGAGGGCGACCGCGGCCGCGAGCGCCATCCGGCGCGTTCGCCGACCCGCCATCGCGTCGGGGACTGATCTCCTTGCCGGTATCATAAGCGCGACGCGCCCGCTTTCACCCTTCGCGGACGGCTTTGCCGTCCGTCACATCGCGTATTGTCGCATTTTCCCCTGCGTGGATCAACCGGATTTTGGGGGCTGACCGGGACGGAGACCCAGACCCGCGCCGTTTCGGGCTATCCGTTCCTCTCGAGAAGCCGACCGTACACTTCCGCGATCCGCCGGGCCACGGCCTCGGCGCCGAACCGCGAGGCCGCGAACTCGCGAATCCGCGCCGGCGAGAAGGACTCGAGGTCTTCGATCACTTCAGTAAGGGTGCGGGCCAGATCCTCGGCGTCGTCATTCGCGCAGAGTCGGCCGACCGAGTCGTCGGTGATGATGTCCTCGGGTCCTCCGCAGCGCGTGGCAACCACCGGCTTGCCGCACGCCAGAGCCTCGACCAGAACGCAGCCAAAGGTCTCGGTCCGGCTCGGCAGCACGAGAACGTCACATTGCTCGCGGAGAAGAAAGGCCACTTCTTCTCGGCGCCGCAGTCCCACGAACCGAACGTTCTCGGAAACGCCGAGATCCCGCGCCGTGCGAATCAGCGCTTCCTTGTCTTGCGGCCGTTCCGCCTCCCCCACGAGAGTCAGGGTCGCCTGGGGGAACTTCCGGATGAGCGTGGCGAAGGCGCGGAAGAGGAGCGGCAGGTTTTTCACCTCCACAAGCCCCCCCACGAAGAACAGGCGCGGCGCTCGGCAGTTCGGCGCGTAGGCGTCGGAAGGGCGAAACAGGGAAAGGTCCACGGCGTTGGGGATCACGGCCGTCATCGCCGCGCGACCGGGCTCCATGACCTTGGCCATTTCGTTTTTCAGGCTTCCCGAAACCGCCACCGTGGCGTCGGCGCCGTTCAGGGCTTCCGTTGTCAGGCGCGTCATGACGCGTCCCCGCAGGATTTGCGAGAACGGCCCCGTGTGCTCGGTAATGACCAGGGGGACGCCGAAGCGCCTGCCAATGGCGAGTCCGGCCGTTCCGTCGAGGTAGGCCGTGTGGGCGTGGACGATCTGAAAGGGGAAATCCCGCCGCACGTCGTCGATGACGCGGCACATGGCTTGCCGGTAGGACCACCCATGCAGCCAAGGTCGCGCCACGACGCGGTAAGGAACGAACATCACGGGCACACCCTGGAGGCTTCGCCACGAGACCTGGCCGAGGAAGCGCCAGAAATTCCGGTTCGCGCGCCAGAGGGTCCGGGGGTGACGCGAGAGGTTCATCCAGAAAGGGTGACCCGAGAGGACGCGCACGTCAACGTGGAGGCGCTCGCGAAGGGCTCGAACCTGCTCGAGCACGAAGCAGCCCAGCGCGGGCTGTTCGGGGTGGGGGAACATGTGGGAGAGGACGAGTACGCAAAGCCGGTCGTCTTCCACCGGCGGCGGCGCTTCAAGGGGCTCCCACTCGGGAGGAAAGGGCTCGTGCGGCATCTGGGGCTGGGGCCCGAACATCTTCTCACCGAGCAGGCAAAGGGTCCTTCGGGGATGGAGGATGGCTTTCTTGATGCTGTAAAGCATCTCGCGCGCGCCGCCACGAAAGCCACGCATGGAGCGGCATTCGGCTCTCAGGCGTTCCACTTCGTCTTCGAGTTCCCGGCACTCGGCCTGCAGGGCGGCGTACTGATTGGCCTTCCCGAACTGCCTGATCCGGGGTTCGCGGGGGATGTGGACGCGCTTCCGCGTTCTCCCCTTTGCGCCACGGATCGCTTTGGCGATCGAACTGCTGCTGGAGGCAATGAGCGTCTCGCGAGGCGGCTCATGCGGTTCGCGTTCCGCGGGGTTCTCAGGCATCGGTCAACTCCGCCCTGGCGGGCTGGACGCATAGCCCCATCTCGTAGCTCGTCTCGAGGTCCTGGAGAATCTGAAAATGGACGGCGCGATCGATGACGTGATAACTCTGCGGCTCCTGGCCGTCGCTACGGAGGAACTTGAAGATGGCGGCGCTGGCGACGTAGGCGCTTCGCCCCATGGCCAACCTGTCGACGTGGAAGGTGACCCTCCCTTTGCCCAGTACGCGCGAGCGCCCCATCTGTTCCGAAGTCGCGATCCATTGCGAGCTGCACCGCCCATCGGGAAGGTAGGCGCAGAAAACGAAGACGGGGTTCAGCAGCTCCTCGAAGGCTTCGAACTCGAGCACGACGTCGATCGATTCTCCGACTTGGAAGCTGCGCGTGTCCTCCCCCCGGGAGTTCAGCATGCGCACCGCCGTGATCCGCGCGCCGCCTTCTCCGTATTCGCCGCTCTTGGTCTCCACGGCCTGCGGCGTGAGCGTCTCGGCGGCGACTTCCCCCGGCGCCTGCGCCTCGATCGCTTCCGCCGGGTGCAGGAGTCGGCGGGTTATCTCAAAGGCGTGGGCGGCGGTCTCGGGACTGCACACCCCCAGCCGAACGTAGTCCTTGCCGTTCCAGACCTCGACGGCGACGCCGTCCTCGGACACGTCGGCTTCGACTTCCAGACGCATGGGACGGCTGACGGCGCCCTGAAGGTAGGTCTTCGGAACGGCGAACTCGAAGGGCGCGTGGCGGAACTTGCCCCGAAGATCCTTGTACTCGCGATAACTCCCGCGCTTGTCTTTCCTCGGCGGCCCCCAATCCATGAACCCCGGGTCGTCCATGAGATAGTTCTGGTACTCCGCGGAATTGTCCATGGGGCTTCCGACGTCGATCCGCCCGACTTCCTCCGCGCCCACGAACAACGCCAGGGAGCGAACGCACTGGGCGTCGGCCGGCGCGCCGCCGCCCGAGCGCACGAAATGGAAGACGAGTTTGTCGTAGATGTCCTCGTGCCTGTCGAGCAGGACGGCCTGCTTCTTCATCACTTTGAGGTCCCGAGCCCGCAAGCGCGCCTCTTCCTCCCTGCGAACGACGGCCGAGTATTGTTTGACCACCTCCAAGGGCTCGCCGTCCTGCCGGATGACGCCGCGGTCGATCCATACTATGCGGTCACAGAGCGCCTGAACGCTGTGCAGGTCGTGGCTCACGAAGAGGACCGTGGCGCCCGAGTCGCGGGTGAGCCGCTTCATTCGGTCGACGCACTTCCCGCTGAAGTAGGCGTCGCCCGCGCCGAGCACTTCGTCGATGATGAGGATCTCGGGTTCGATGGCCGTCGCCGTGGAAAAAGCCAAGCGGGCGCCCATGCCGGAGGAATAGGTTTTGAGGGGCTGCTCGATGAACTCCTCGAGCTCGGCGAAGTCGATGATCTCCTCTTCCTTTTCGCGGATCTGGGCCGGCGAGAGGCCGTTGAGCGCAAGAGAGGCGCGAATGTTCGCTCGGCCGGTGAACTCGGGATGAAAGCCCGTCCCGATCTCGAGCAGAGCTTGGATGGACCCGTTCACGGTCGCGGCGCCCTCGGTGGGAGAGACGTTGCCCGAGATGATCTTGAGCAACGTGCTCTTGCCCGCGCCGTTTCGGCCGATAATGCCGACGCGCTCGCCTTTGCGGATGTCGAGGTTGAGGTTGCGAAGGGCCCAGAACTCCTGATACGCGCTCTTTCGCCAGAAGAGCCACTTCCGCAGTCCGAAGACGTCCAGAATGCGATCCGACGGACGACGGAACAGTTTGTACATTTTCCCGAGGTTCTGGACTTGGATGGCGTATGCTGACATCGGGGCGTCCTGGCCGGGGACCTCGCGGGGAGGCCCGCAATCGCGGTCGGGTCGTGTCCGCTCGCGATCAGATGTTGTCTAAATGCAGTCAGATGCTGCCCGGCTGCAGTCAGATATTGTCAGAAAAGGCCCGTTTCATTCGGCCAAAGAACCAGAAGCCGACGAACAGGAACGCAATCGCCAGAATATACATGACGGGCAGCAGCGTCCCGCGCGGATACTGTCCGTAGAGTAAGCAATCCTGGTACGAGACGATGAGGTAATAGAGGGGGTTGACGTACATGATAGGCATGAGCTTTGGCGGAATGTCGGTGCCCTTGTAAGCAATCGGACTCAGGAGCATGAGCATCAAGATGGCCACGGCGATGACGTTCTGCAGGTCTCGGAAAAAGACGTGGAGACTCGACAGAATCCAGACCAAGCCGATGCTGAAGACGATCTGCAACAGCCAGACGAAGGGAACCAGGAGGGCCCAGGGAGTCAGTTTTCCGAACGCTCCCAGCGCCGCGATCAGCATGCCCATGCCCACGATCTGCGTTGCCTGGCCCACCAGGACGGCTTTGGCCGGGATGAGCTCGATGGGGAAAAGGGTGTTCTTGATCAGGTTGGCGTTGGCCGATACGGACGTCGTGCCGGCGCCCAGCGCTTCGGAGAAGCCGAAGAACGGGATCAGGCCGCAGAAAATCAGAAGGACCTGCTCAATGGCCTTGGCCGTCTCCGACTCGCCCTGCCGCACGGTAACCATGGCGAAAATGTAAAGGGAATAGACGCCGAGGAACAGGAGCGGGTAGAAGACCAGCCAGGCCAAACCGAACACGGAGCCGGCGTACCGGGTCTTGATCTCGTTCCACGTGGTCTGCCACAGCATTCCGCGGTGTCGCCAGAAGAGGCCGAAAGGTCCTGGAGTCCGTCGAGTCTGCATCGTGTATCCGGATCACCGCCCGCTTTCGCCGGCGGAGCGGGAGAATCGCCGTTGCGGACTGCGGCCGCGGCTCCTTGCGCTTCCCGATGGGCGAGGCAACAAGGCGCAACCGATTCAAGCTACGACAGGGGCTAACGCGTGTCAAGCTCCGAGCCGAAAGCGGGCCGCCGGGCGGCGAAGCCGCCTGGGGAGAAGAGCCTCGGCTTTGCGGGGGACGGGCGGGGCGCGGCGGGAAATGCGATCAGTCCTTCCGGTCCCGGTTCCGGAGAGATCGGTTCACGATCTCCAGGAAAGAAACCCGCGACGCGCGCCACGTGAACTCCTCCCGCTTGGCCAGAAGCGTCTCGCGCGCCGCTCGCAGCTTCGCGGGATCGCTCAGCCAGGCGTCAAGCGCCGCGGCGATGGCGCTCGGCTTGCGCATCGCGACGGTCACGCCGAAGCCCGTCTCGCCCACGTAACGTCTCAGTTCCGGCAGATCATTGGCGAGGATAGGCAGCCCGGCTTGGATGTATTCAAACAGCTTGTTCGGCGTGCAGTAGTAGGTGTTCAGGTCCACGTTCGGGTAGGGGATCACGCCGATGTCGGCCGACGCCGTCCAGAAGGCGAGTTCCTCTTGGGGAACTGCATCCTTGAAGAATACGCGGTCTGCCACGTCGCGCGCGCGCGCCGCGTCGCGAAGCCGGTCCTTGATGGGACCGTCCCCCATGAGGACAAGAACGAGCCTGTCGTTGCGCACGAAGGCCATCGACTCGACGAGATTCTCCAGGTTTCTGTTCGCCGCGAGTCCGCCCTGGAACAGGAGGATCACCCGATCGCCCGGCCAGCAGAAGTGCTTGCGAAGGCGCTCGTGACGCGCGCCCACGTCAAAACCCTCGGGCGGGTCGACGACGTTCAGGAGAACGTGAGGGCGCGCGCATCGGTATCGCCGGGCCATCTCATCGGCGATCGAGTCGTTCACCGTGAACGTCGCGGCGCATTGGCGGATCAGGTCCCCCTCGGCGCGCCGCATGATGCGTTTCTGCGCGCCTGAGAAGGTCTTCTGCTCGGCGTAGAGCTCATGGGAATCGTAGATCAAAGGAACTTGCCATTCCCGCGCCAAGCGGGCGGCGGCGGGCAGGGCAGGCAGGTCTTCCGCGATCACGACTTCGGCGCGGTAATGACGCCCGGCCTCGTAGAAAGCGTTGTCGAACGGCAAAGGGCTGGCCATCTTTTGGGACCGATAGCGCCATTGCCATTGCGTTTTGTAGAGAGACAGGTTCCACCGGCTCAAGCGGAGATGCCATCGTCCCCACCAGTCGATCAAGCGCTGGCGATTGTGGTACTTCCAGTACGCCTTGCAGTTCGGCACCACCCGATTGAGGCCGACTCGATGCAGGGGGAGGCGGTGCGCGTCGCGGTCGATGTGGTCGGTGTTGTCGAGCGAGACACATACGATCATGCCGCGCCAGCCGTCTTGGGTGAGAGCGTCGGCCTGCTGAAGGATGCGCCGGTCGATCTCCTGGTCATGCGTGATGATGAGGAAGGACCGTTCAGCCTCGCTCGCGGTCTCCGCCCAGGAGACGTCGGTCACGGAGGGCTTCGCCAACTGCAGGATCTTGGCCTCGTAGTTCCGTCGGGGCTCGCACTTGTTGCGTCCCAGCTTGAGCACGGCGAGCTTCGCCCGGCGCGCCAGCGTTCGGTCGTACGCCTTCTGCAGGTCCGTATGCGCTCGTTGCTGGGCTTCCTGGTAGGAGACGAGGGATTGGCAGCGAGCCTCGAGGTCTTGCCGGGTCCTCTTCATCTCCTCCAGCTCGCCCGATATCCGTTCCATCTCGGATTGGGCCGCCCCGCGCTGGCGCTCGGCCGCGGCCAGTCCCTCGGCGTGCGCGTTCCTCTCTTGCTCGAACGCAGCCGCTTGGGCCTGCGATTCAGTCAGAGCGGCTCGCGATGCGCGCTCCCATTCGGCTTTCTCCCGGGTCAGCGCGCCCAGTTGCTGGTGGACGGATGCCAGCTCGGCGCGGGCGTTCTGGAGATCGATCTCCTTCTGCTCGAGCCGCCCCAGGCGAAGCTTGAGCGCGTCGAGCTCCGCTCGGGCGTTTTGGAGATCCGTCTCCTTCTGTTCGAGTTGCCCCAGGCGAAGTTTGAGCGCGTCGAGTTCCGCGCGGGCGTTCTGGAGATCCATCTCCTTCTGTTCGAGTTGCCCCAGGCGAGCTTTGAGCGCGTCGAGTTCCGCTCGGGCGTTTTGGAGATCCGTCTCCTTCTGTTCGAGTTGCCCCAGGCGAAGCTTGAGCGCGTCGAGTTCCGCTCGGGCGTTCTGGAGATCGATCTCCTTCTGGTCCAGTCTTCCGAGACGGAGCTTCAGAGTGTCTATCTCCGCGTCCTTTTCTTCTCTCTCGCGGGCGGCGGCGACGCTGAACGTCAGAAGGGCATTCCTGACCTCGCTTCTAGAGCGCACGGAGAACGGCCGGGACGAGGAGAGTCTCGGCAGAACATCGGGACTAAACCACGACGGGACCGAGTAGGTATGCGGGGCTTTCTCGTCAGGGTCGTAGTATCGGTAGGCGGTTGAGCCCAATCGCCACTCCAGGCAGATCCTTTCTCCACGCGCGCGGGAGGTCTCTTCTCGCACTTCAACCGTCGTGGCCTCGCCGACTCGCCGCGCAAAGGGGACCTCTGTCGTGGAACCGCTTTCTCCGACCGAGAAAACGTGGAGAGAAGCGGCCTCCCGCCGGGGTCCTTCACCTTCCGGCTTCCTCCCCTTTTCGAACAGGACGGCGCACTCGTTGCGCGTCGGCTGATCCCGGGGAAAGGCGTCGGCAACGGCCGCGGATAGGAGACCGATTCCTCTCCGTTCACCCGTCGTCATCGACCGGGTTGACCGGCGCGCGCCGCACTTCGGACAGACGGCCCTGTCCCACTCGGTCAGCAGATCCAGTTCCGACCGAACGCCGCGCTCGATCTCCTCGGCGGGAGCGACCTGAGCGCCCGAGAAGACGAAATGAGTCGGGGCGACGCCCACGTTCTCATCATAGACTTCCGCGAGTTCCTTGACGCCAAAGGCCCGCTGGTGGTGGTTCACGTGGTAGACTTCCCCGCAATCGGCGCATCGGGTCCGCTGGGCCCGCAGGTTTTCCATGAACGGAACGGTGATCAGAACGTACTTCTTCGAGACGCGCGCCAACTCGCGGGCCCCCTTGGGGTAAGTCCCGCGAGGGAGATGCTCAAGAACGTCGTTGGCCATGACCAGGTCGAACGTCTCCTCGCCAAACGGCAGATCCGCTATGGAAGCGAGAAAACACGGCCGCTCCACGTGCCGAAGGGCGGTGCGGCTGATGTCGACCCCCACCGCCAGGAGATCCTCGGGGAGACTGTTGGTGATTGTGCCGTCTCCGCAGCCGACGTCCAGGACGCTGTGGGCGTCCCGCGGCATGACGCTGAGAATGTCCTTGCGGACCTGAATCTGGTAAGGCTCGGGAGGATTCCCCCAGATCTCTTCTTCCTCGTAGTAGTTCACGATGCTCCCCTTTGCCATTCCGGCCTCTGGTTGGCCGCGAGTGAGGCAAGCGCCACGTTGTAGTCTGGGGGGTTTCCGCGCGCGTCCTCCCCTATCTCGTCGCGGTCAGCCCCAGGATCTCTCTGTAGGCTTCCCACATTCTGCCTGCTTCGGATTCCCAGCGCAAGAGCCGGCTGGCCTCCTCGCACGCGCGCCGCATGCTTTCGAGGCGCTCCTTCCCCCTGAAGAGCCGGGCGACCGCCTCCGCGATGGATTCCGCACTCGACAGATCCGCCGCAGCCACCATTCCGTGGCGATTCTCCATTTCCTTCATGAAGGGAAAGTCCTGCGCCAGAATGGGCACGTGAGCCTGGACCAGCTCGAAGAACGTATTGGGGGAGGCGTTGGCGCAGTTCAGATTCACCGGCTGGCGCGGAAGGACCGCAAGATCGGCGCCCGCCAGGAGATGGACGATCTCCGCCGGGTCTCTCCAGCCGAGACAGCGCACCCTCGCTCCCGCCCCGATCTCGTCCGAGGCCCGCGCCAGTTCTTTCAGGTAGTAGTCGTACCCGATGAGAACGAGGAACGTGCCTTCGGGGAAGCGAGGCGCGGCTCGCACGAGCGCCTCGAGATTCCTGCCGGGCGTCATGGAACCGTGGTAGACGACGATGCGGGCCGAATCGTCCAGGCCCGCCTTCTCTCGCAGGTACATTCGCGACAGGTCCGGGTCCAGATCGCCCGCCGGTTCCGCGTAGTTCTGTAGCGCCAGCGGCTCGACGCCCGGGTAGGCTCGAGCGTAATAGTCGGCGAGCTCCTCGCTCACCGTCATGAAAAGGTCG
>Ga0315289_10012809_pt1 | contig 11787 bp, 11 predicted proteins | sample YL17G11_40_MG_FD_203452 | JGI IMG/M metagenome (GOLD analysis project Ga0315289, IMG submission 203452) | Sediment microbial communities from Yellowstone Lake, YNP, Wyoming, USA - YL17G11_40 | ecosystem: Environmental > Aquatic > Freshwater > Lake > Sediment | place: USA: Wyoming | collected...
CATTAAGTTTTGCTCTTCTGTTTCAAAGATAAATAACAAATTTCGCTGGTATGGTTATCTGCTATAATTATAACACACTCGGTCGCGGTAATGCAAGCTGTTAGTAGATTTTTAAGTCGGGGCAGCTAAAGATGGTTTTCAAGACGAGTGCTTCATTTATTGCCCAATAATTTTAAATTGTCATCCATGAAGAGCCCAAAGTCAAACACTAAAATCCCTGTTGCCGTATTTCTTTTGTATTGAGATATCCTCCTATGACATATCAACTCATGTGTACTAACCCTTCAGCCAGTCACCAGCCGGTATCTGATCTACCGCATGGCGCAAGACAGGATCAACATTCGTGTATACTTTGTTGGTCAGATCCGACGAAGAGTGCTCCAATAATTTCTGAATGACAGCTGTAGAAACGCCATTCTGAGCAAGCACGGAACCAAAGGTCTTACGCAGATCGTGAAATTTGAAATCACCCAAACCAAGCTTTTCACGTATCTTGTTCCATCTGTATTGCTTGAAACAGTCAACGAATATTTTTTCTTGTTTAGGATCTAATCCTGAAACATATTTTTTAAGCTCTGCCATGATCGGAATTAGGAACAGGCCGTGAGCCCATGCTCTTTCGGGTCTTTATGCTCCTTGTCGTGACATAACTGTTCTCAAAGTCAGTATCAGGAATTCTTAATGATTCAATGTCACCTCGCCTGAGGCCTGTGCCCAAGGCCAAGAGAATTCTCATCCTCATTGTTTGATATGGTTTGAATACTGATAACAATTTTTTAATCTGAGTATTAGTCAGAGATTTTACAGGCCTCTCATCTTCCTTTAACAACTTGAGCTTTATCTCTCCATTGACATACCGGTTTTCCCTGCACCAATTGATAAAGGCTCTGATGTTTCTGATGTCCTTGTTAACTGTCGAACGTTTTGCTTCCTGACCTCTCTCGAGTATGAACTTATCAAGGGCATTTTGCGAAATCTGTTTCGAGTTACACCTTCCAATATGTCGTTCGAAGTGCCTGAGGGTGAGAGCTGTCTCATAAATTGAAACGTCTTTATTGCCGGCTACTTTTTTGCTGTGTTGGTACTCTTCAACCATCTGCTTCCAATCGATGGTGACGGTCCCAGTAAAGATATCTGAGTTTAATTGAGCGTATTTTATCTGGCGAAAATGTTCGGCAAGAGCTTTGTTCGGTAAGGCCTTTGCTTTGCGTTTGCCACTCTCGTACCATCCGATATACCAGCCCTTAACTTTTTCTCTTTTATAGATCCAAACCTTTCTCATAATATCCAATTCTATCGTAGTTTAGAAGCTGTGAATCAAGCGAAAAAAAGGGCTTAGAACTAAGCAAAATAGAGTCATTCTGGAGACATACGTGGCGGCTTCTTTTTTATATGCGTTGTAAGAGCCTATAATTAAAAAGGTTATGAAACAAACACCTTACTTTTGCTTAGGACATTGAATACGGACGTCACAAAGTGTATATTTCTGCAACGAAAATCCATAGCTCTTGCTGTATCCAGGACTGAAATAGACTATCCACTTATTTCCATCTTTCTGCATTTGCGCCGCCCTTTTTTTCTATTTGGAGTTCAAAATGTTGTGTCACTGCAAATAGCGTTTTTATGTCACCTGAAAAAATCTACACTGCCTGCAAACCGCGCAGTGGCATAGGTTTATAATAAAATCTTCAGTTTGCCTTATGCTTCTATGTAGATTGTCTGCTCTTCGAGATAGTTTTCAAAGTCATCGACAGCCGCTTCTTTCGCCGATTCCAGGCTCTTAGCGTAGATTTCAGTGGTTCGATAGTGTTCATGTCCAAGCTGCTCCTGCAGGGCTTTCAGCCCCCCGCCGGAATTGAGGAAAAACGTGCTGTATGTGTGCCGCAGTCGATGCGGACGCAGGTCCTCAAGGCCCGCTCTACGCCCTACGCTCTTGATCATATCATAAAGGTTTCTGTACCGCAGCGGCCGGCTCCACCGATTCAGGGAGACCGGATATGTTCTTCCGGCCCCGTTCCGCGCCCGGTCCAGATACGCCCCCAGCAGATCGGCCAGGCTGCGTGTGATCGTTACCCATCGACTTTTATCTTTGATCTGGCCTTTCCGTGGTCGGCTCCATTTGCCGTGCCGAACATAGACCTGTCGCTTCCCGTATCGCACCGCAACATCCCGTTTCTGTAGGGAGCAAACTTCCCCCGGTCGCAATCCCGTCTGGATCATAGTCTCTAAAATCAATCGTGCCCGCTCCGGCAGTTCCGGTCAAACAGCCACGATTTCAGCAAGGTCCGAGGGTAAATTATTGTCTTGATTTGTGGCTGCTTTTTGGCTCTTTTTCGATTTTGTTTGTAAGCTGTTTTGGTGGAGTTGTAAGTTCTTTTATTTTCTGGTCTTGTGAATTTACAGAGACGGTTTGCAAAACCATTATTTGCAGGTTCGAATCCGGTCGCCGCCTTTCATTTTTTTAATAGGATTCTGCAAAATTGAAGTTAGGCATATATTATTTTAGAAAATCAGTTTCACGATTTTCTAAAAATAATCCGGTATTGTATGATAACACATTATCGAGTAAAACTTTACGTATCTTGTTTTAGAAAGAAAAAATCAAAAGAAAAGATTTTTTCTTTCCAAAAGTATGCCTAACTTCAATTTTGCAGAACTCATTTTTTTAGGTTTCAAGGAAGAGTTTGCAGATTTTTTTACAATGAATATCAGCCACAATAGCAGCTTTTCAGCCTCTTTTTAGATTTTGCCCCGATTACCGCGATAATAAGAGAAATGAATAACGAATCCTTGTTTATTACGTAACAACGGTTTTACACGCTGAAAATGAATCCGGCATAGAATTACAAGCTTTTATGCTGCGACTAATTATTTCCCTGAACACGCACTAAGAACCAAACGTAGATTTTGTTATAGGACGGAACCTACACAGGGCGAGTTTAGTTTTCTCCCTCTCCTCCGCTCGGCCTGCTTTTTTAGGCATAAAATCATCGAACCTGTTGTGCCTGCTTAGATTTAACAAATCCGGCAAGCCTTTTTAAACAAAATAACGTTATTAGAACCCGCTTTGCCAAGCATATCTCCTGCGACATTTGAGCGTGATACACGATTTTTTATTTTACTCCCCTCAATGATAAAAACGGAGAAAACACGTTACATTTAGCATCGAAGGTGGCACTTATCTATACTTTTACTGAATTTTCCAGGGATGGAGGCAGCATGGTATTGATATGAGGGTGACGATATGAAAGTGCTGAAATTCGTATGGAAATGCTTGTGTGGATTGTGGCTATCTGAAGGAAATCCAACCGGGATCGATTCACACAAGTGGGAAAGCAAAATTGAGACTTACAGACGTTTGTCGAGCAGACGTTATTAATTTTGTGCTATAAAGCTATAGTCTTGTTTTAAGAAATGGTGATATGCAAGCGGCATATAGGGAAAAAAGTTACATTCAGCTTCAAAGGAGGCATATAAACATAGCTACTGAATAGTCTAAAATGCCAGATGCTACTGGTTTAGCCCCTGTTGTGATTGCGTAATTCAGGCAGGGGCTTTTTTCTTAATTCGCTTTTCCTCTGAATTTCCCGTATATTCGGCTTGTCTGCTCTGGGTTTCTCATTAGAGCCACCTTTTTTCGCAGCGTCGCCTTTAATCAGAGACAGGGCTTTAATACATGCCGCTTTAGTGGTGCGATCACGTTGTTTTAATCCCTGTTCAAGAACATCCAAAGCCAGCTTTTTCATCCTGCCCTTCATACTCCTCAGTCCGTATGCCGCGGCCTTCTTGGAAGTCCTCGAGAAGTCGCCGAGCAATACCTGCGTGAGAATCGCCAAACCATCCTCCTGCATCCACGAAAGATTGAAAGCCGCCAGTCGGGCAGTTGTAATATCATTCGAGCACAACTTCCGCGTCAACTGCCTCAGAAGTTCGATAGCTGCCTCGTCTTTCTCCCGCACAGAAGATTTTCGTCCTTCGAACTTCATATTATCTCCTTTAAATAAAGGCAAATATAATTTAATATTTCTATTTACGCAAGTTCTAAAGAATAGGTTCGAATTAATTCCCCTCCTTCAGATGCTTGTTCACGGTTTTGAATAATCAACACAATCTCATAAAACCTCATCAACTGTCAACTTAAAAAACCGACGGGCCATTTAAACGGCGATCCGGCCCGAAGGGTCTGGGGATATGATTTTATGCGGACTCTGGATTTATTTCAAATTAAACTTTTTCATCTTGACAGAACCGCGAAAAAAGGATATAATATTTATATAATATCTTTCCAAGAAAAAAGTTTTGGCTCCAGCCCTGGTTTGTTCCAGGGCTTTTTTTATATGATATGGAGTGTAGCTCAATTCGGCCGGAGCATCTGGCCCGGGACCGAAAGGTTGCATGTTCGAATCATACCGTCCCGAATAATCCGCCTTAACCTCCCTTTCACTATCTCAAATAAGCCGTACAGCCTCACATAGAGGACCATATCCCAAAAACTTACCGACCATAAAAGACATATACTGATAGCGATAAGTTTAGTATAATGTATCGGAAAGTGTCGGAATATTGCATAGCCGTGTGTATGGGAATTCCAGTTTAGCAACTTCCGGGCAAGTGGCCGGGGGAGTGTTAGCGTCCGCCGAGAACCTATGCGCAAATCAGTAATATATTCGGTTATTGGCATCATCGCGATAACTGTCGCTATCGTGTCGGTCGTATTGATTATTTCGCGCAAGCCTGAATTCCGCGCAGAAAATATTTTGAAAGCTTATCAGCGTCAAACCCGATACAGCACATTGACAATTCGCTATCCGCTTAACGATACACTTTTCCCTCCGGAAATCGTGCCTCCTGTTTTTTCCTGGCAGGACGTCGATCTGAGGTCGGATGCATGGCTCGTCTCGATTGACTTTCAGGACGGCAAGGAACGCATGAATTTCCTCACCCACGGACAGCAGTGGACGCCCGAGACAGGTACATGGGAAATCATAAAGAAGCGGTCGCTCGAAAAAAAGGCTCAAGTCACCATCATAGGCATCCGCCGTTCTGAGCCTGGAAATATTCTCTCGGCAAATCGAATATCAATCAGGACATCCGAAGACGAGGTGGGTGCGCCCCTGTTTTACCGCGAGGTGAACCTGCCGTTTATCGACGCCGTCAAAGATCCTTCTGCCATCCGGTGGCGTTTCGGCGTGATCTCTTCGCCTCATCAGCCTCCGGTTGTTCTGGAGAAACTGCCGGTCTGCGGAAATTGTCACTCATTCTCCGCCGATGGAAAAACGCTCGGGATGGATGTGGATTATGCCAACGATAAAGGCTCGTACACTATCGCACGGATTGAAGAACAAATGGTTCTGGACAAAGACACCATCATAACGTGGAGCGATTATAAAAAGGATGACAACGAAGAGACCTTCGGGCTGCTTTCCCAGGTTTCCCCCGATGGCAAATTCGTAGTCAGTACGGTCAAGGATAAGTCTGTGTTTGTTCCGAAACCGGACCTGGCTTTTTCCCAGCTCTTTTTCCCGTGCAAGGGTATTTTGACCATATACGACAGACAAACGGGCACCTTCAGGGCCCTGCCCGGGGCGGATGACCCACAATATGTCCAGAGCAATCCAACATGGAGTCCCGATGGTAAATATATTGTTTTTGCCAGAAGCAAGGCATACAGCCTCAAGGCCCCCGATGTCCAAGGCAAAGTTCTGCTGAATCCTGAAAATTGCAGGGAGTTCCTCGAAGAGGGTAAGACCTTTTTATTCGATCTGTACAGAATTCCGTTCAATGATGGCAAAGGGGGCACGCCCGAACCTATCGAGGGGGCTTCCAATAACGGGATGAGCAACTTCTTCGCGAGGTACTCGCCGGACGGCAAGTGGATTGTGTTCTGCAAAGCAAAGAGTTTCATGCTTCTACAGCCCGACAGCGAGCTTTACATAATACCGGCCGAAGGAGGCACGGCAAGAAGGCTTCAATGCAACACGAACCGGATGAACTCCTGGCATAGCTTCTCGCCGAACGGCAAGTGGCTGGTTTTCTCGTCGAAGGCAAATTCAGCCTATACGCAGCTTTTCCTTACCCATATCGACCAGCAGGGACGCAGCAGTCCGGCCGTTCTGCTGGCGCAGTTTACCGGCCGGGACAGGGCCGCCAACATACCGGAGTTTGTCAACGCCGGGCCGTCTGCAATCCAAAAAATCCACGAACGATTTCTGGACGATTACTCTTTTATCAGAGCAGCAAACGAATTTCTCAGGTCCGATGATTTCGACGGAGCACTGCGGGCCTGCGGAAAGGCGCTGGAGCTTAATCCTAAGAGTACAAAAGCCCGCTACACTTTGGCATACATCCTCGAACACCAGGGGAAATTCGCGGAGGCTGAGGCCAAATTGACCGAGGCGATAGCTCTTGATCCAAACTACGCTGAGGCACACTACAGTCTCGGATTAGCATTTGCCCGGCAGGGAAAGCTCGACCAGGCCGTCGGGCATTGGCTAGAGGCTATACGGCTTGATCCAAATTATATCGATGCGCACTATAACCTTGGCCAGGCTATGTTCCGCCAGGGAAAATTCGACGAGGCCACCAGGCACTGGTTGAAGATTGTGCAGCTCAAGCCGGACGACGCCGGCACGTACCATGACCTCGGCAAAGCATTTGCCACACAGGGCAGGATGGACGAGGCAATCAAACATCTCTCAGAGGCTGTGCGTTTGAAGCCTGACTTTATTGATGCACACTACAATCTCGGCGTGGCGCTGGCCCGACAGGGGAAGTTCGATAAAGCCATCACGCATTGGTCACAGGTGGTGCGGCTTGACCCGAAGAACACACAAGCATTTGTCAATCTGGAAGTGACCTATGCCGGAATCGGCCGGTTTGAGGATGCAATTTCGTGCGCTGAGAAGGCCCTCAAGCTCGCTCAAGCCGGCGGAAATACACAACTCGCAGAGCAAATCACCAAACGAATCGAACTATACAAACAGAATAAACCTCCAAGCGGCACTCCATAAAAAAGCGGCTAAGCAAGAATCTTGCCGAATCTCAACTTTAGGGAGTATTATTGAGTTTTTGCCCGGAGTTCGAGAACTTACTGCTCCGGCGTCTTGCGCTCGATGACATCGCGACTGACGTGCGTTGCTTTGGCCCTACGAGCAGGCAGGTCCCTGATTTCCGCAGCGGGCTTTTTCCGGCCGCTTTCCGATTTCTGTGCCGGACGGAACGTTAATGCAATCTTTTCGATGAGCACCTCCACGTCAACGACGCTGAACTCGTGGCCGCATAACATGCAGTAGTAACCCATCTCACGGTCAAAATATATCTTACCGAGAAGACATTGCGGACAATCTATATTTTGACATTCAGGTTCAAACATTTTTATCGGGCCTCTGGCTTACCATGAAACACTTCTCATCGCCCGCAGATGTTTTATCGGCAAAACCGAATTCGAATATTGAGCAATAAAGTGGTGCCCCCCCTGCCCGGCTGAAAACAAATAGTAAATCGATTTGCCGACTGCTTCGATATCTTCCGTGAGTTCCGGCCGAAAAACCGCTGTTACAGCCAAATCATCCGGCGTATTTTTGTCTTGACTTTTAGCTGCTTGCTGGATATTTTCGCTATTTGTTTTTGGTCGCTGTTTCAGCCCGGACGGAAAAAGGATTTTACGGTGCTAAGAATGGAAAAAGCCAGGGAGCAAAGAGGAGAGAAGAGATTACGTTATCGTTGGCACGCCCGGTTCGCCTCGAATCCGAAGCAAAAACCTCTCTCGGCCCAGATGGTCGACGTTTCCAGCAAAGGTATGGCACTTCTTTACCACAACGACGAAAACTGTCCCGGCCCGAATCAATCGATAACAACAAACTTCGGCGTCCCATTTTTTGACTCGGGTGACTCTTTCGACACGGTATTTTTCAATCGCATCGGACGTGTCTGCCGGATTGACAACCTTACCAGCAAGGTGAACCGTCTCGCAATCCAGTTTGCAGAACCGCTGTTTTTCAAACCCGGCGAGCAGGACATCAGTGATTCCGATGCAAAACAAAGACTTGAAACCAAAGCCCAGCTAATTGTCAGTGCGAAAGAAAAAACAGTCGTCAAGGCACAGACAAAAGTTAAGGCTGATAATCAAGTAAAACCTGACGCTGAAGAAAGTGCACACCTTTATAGCGAGGCATTGGCCAGGGCAGAAGAAAGAATACGGTCCTACACCGAGACGAAAGCACAAGCCGAAGAGAAACTAAAGGCCGAAATCGAAGCAAGGCATACAAGCGAAACAAAATTGCTTGCCGAAGCTGAAAAAAAAATAAGGTCTTTCGCCGAAGCAAAAGCCCGGGCCGAAGAACAAGCAAAGGCCGAAACCAGGGCAAGAGCCAAAGCCGAGGCGAAAGCTAAAACAGAAGCCAGGCTAAGAGCCAAGGCGGAGAAAAAGGCCGAGACCGAAGCTGAGAAGCGGGCAAAGATCGAAACGGAATTGCGAGAAAAGGCCGAAACATACACGGAACAATTGGCGAAAGCCAAAGCCGAAGCGGCCCGGGAAATAGCCGGCATCAAAGCCCAGGCCGACGATACCATCGCTAAGATCAAGGCCGAATGCAAGCCTAAGACGCACGAGAAGAAATCAATACCAAAGAAAACCAACAGGGACAAAGCAAAAAAGCCCGGTGAGGGAATCCTGATGGACAAAGTGGATAAATTCATTACGGACAGAAACATAATTTTTTAATAAATCGCCGCTTAAGATGAAAGTAAAGATAAACAATCGCGTTCTGGAGCTTCTGGATGGTGACCTTACCGAAATGGACACAGACGCCATCGTCAATGCCGCTAACGCCCAACTGATTCTGGGCGGAGGGGTCGCAGGAGCAATCAGGCGAAAAGGCGGACCGAAAATCCAGGCCGAATGCAACAAAACAGGCGGGACATTTGTCGGCGGCGCCGTCATCACAACCGGCGGCAACTTGAAAGCAAAGCACGTAATTCATGCCGTCGGGCCTCGTATGGGCGAAGGTGACGAGGACCAAAAACTTAAGAACGCAACGCTGAACTCGCTTAAAGTAGCCGATGAAAATCATCTAAAGAGCATTTCCTTCCCGGCAATCAGCACGGGAATTTTCGGCTTTCCCATCGGGCGGTGCGCCGAAATCATGCTGAAAACAACCATCGATTACCTTAAAGGCCAAACCGGCCTGGAAAAGGTTGTCTTTTGCCTTTTCGGCAGGGACAGCTACGAAGTTTTTGAAAGCCGGCTTGAGCAGGAAACATCACAATGAAGGCGATGATTTTGGATAGACAATCGCCGATTGAAGAGAAGCCTTTGAAACCTGCCGATTTGCCAACTCCCGCGCCGAACGACGGGCAAATCCTCGTTGAGGTCTCGGTTTGCGGCGCCTGCCATACCGACCTCGATGAAGCCGAAGGCAGGCTTAAGCCCACAAAATCACCAATCGTTCCCGGCCATCAGGTCGTGGGAAAGGTCGTTGATAAGGGCGAAGCCGTAAAGAAATATCAAATCGGAGACCGGGTGGGAATTACCTGGCTATTTTCGAGTTGCGGCGAATGCATGTTTTGCAGAGCGGGCAGCGAAAATCTCTGCGATCGAGCCAGATGGACCGGCAAAGACGCCGATGGCGGCTACGCGGAATTTACCGTAATCGGCGAGGATTTCGCTTATCCGATCCCCGAGCGGTTTTCAGACTCACAAGCCGCCCCGCTTTTATGTGCCGGGGTAATCGGATATCGCACACTCAGGCTTGCGGATATAACAGACGGCCAGAAGATCGGCCTGTTCGGTTTTGGGGCTTCGGCTCACATCGTTATCCAGATAATCAAATACAAGTTCCCGAACAGCCCGGTCTTTGTCTTTACAAAAACAGCACGTCACGCCGAGCTGGCTAAAAGCCTCGGCGCCGTCTGGACGGGCTTCTCCGGTGACAAGCCGCCTGAGAAGCTGAACAAGATTATGGATTTCACGCCGGTCGGAGAATGCGTTCGAGACGCTCTCGGCGTGCTGGAAAGAGGCGGCCGGTTGATTATAAACGCCATTCGTAAAGAAACACCCGTTCCGCCGCTTGATTATGCCGAATATCTCTGGCTGGAAAAAGAAATAAAGTCCGTCGCAAATGTTACGCGCCAGGATGCGGAAGAATTCTTGCCCCTGGCAGCACGGATACCCATAGCGCCCACAATCGAGGAATTCCCGTTAGGGCAGGCCAACGAAGTGCTTCGCTCGATTAAGAATTCCAAACTCCGCGCCGCAGCCGTCCTGAAAATCAACGAATAAAAACCTGGTATCGGGGATGTGAAGGACAGACAGAAGCTATAAGCTATTGAATTGTGATTTCCATATAGGGTTATTTTTAAAAAACTATGCCGATGTGATTGAACTTGCAGGATGAATCTGGTATTTTAATAATATAAAGGCTTAGCAGCTTACTGCTCTGCCACCTGTGGTAAGGATAAGGCTTTTTAGGGAAGATGGAGTAATGGAGACTAAATTTAACGTCTTTGAGGTTCTCCAAATAGCCGAAAAAATCGAACACAACGGCGCTAAGTTCTACCTCAAAACGGCGGAGCTCTTCGATGACCAGGAAATTCGCGATACCTGCTACAAACTCGCTACATGGAAAGCCAGGCACGAAAAGATCCTCGCGCAAAGGAGAAAACGGTTTTCCGAACAGACCGGCGAATTCGGAACTTTCAATCCTAATAATTATGTCTTGTCTAATCCGCATGTAATGGCGGGGCTTGCCGTATTTGCAACTAAACCGGGCTCGCTCAAAGAGCGGCTTGGTCACGATAACATACAGGAAATATTTAAGGATGCTATCAGAAGATCAAAAGAAGCTATCTTCTTCTATCACGGATTGAAGGACTTTGCCCGTGATCCGGCCAGCGAAGAAACCATCGATAAGATTATCAAAGAAGAGAACCGTCACATCCGCCTGCTCACCGAAGAATTGCAGCAGCATTAATTGCCCAGTCACTATGTCATTTCCGCCTGTCGAAAGACATATGAAATCTACAATTCATTACATTGCTTTACCCAGGATCTCAACCGTTATCAACGAGAACGAATCAACTGATCGCTGTCGAACCGAAGGTTCGGGAGACTGGTTTTTATATCCTCGATAAAACGCAAACCGTCCTGCCAGTACCCTGCTGTCGGTTTCAATTCGGCACCGAAGCCGGCAAAGTAACGGTTTATACTGCCGATCATAAGCTCCCTGAGATATTTGCTAACCATCGATGCCAGCGAGACCGGCAAAAATCGCCCGTCGGCGCCGACTACAAAATGCACGCGCATCGCTTTGCCGCCGGCCTGCAATTCATAGCTGCTGGTCGCCGGGCTCTCGCGGAGAATCTTCAATTCCATATCGCCGAACATCCGCTGCAGGTTCTTGCGATAATGGACCCGCCCGCCCTGCCGGTCGACGATGATCTGCAAATCGTCACCCGCAAAGTTGTCATAAGCACTCTTGATTAGGCTGCACGTAGCACTGAAAAGAACATTCGCCTTGTTCTTCACGGCAGCCACCATTTTGTTGTAGTACGCAACGTCCAGGCAGCAGCTTTTCAGACCGAGCAGCTCGATACCGTTTGAGGCCAGGTCATCGGCCAGCACCGCCGAGGCAATTTCCTTATCAGCCGTATCAATCGAAAGAGAATAATCACCGATATCCTGATACCATGGATAGTCACTTAACCGCTCAAGGCAGCTCGGACATAACAGTTCTAAAAGCCCGGTCAACGTCGCCGGCTCTTTATCGAGGTATTTCAATGCCGTCAGAA
>Ga0315289_10012810_pt1 | contig 11786 bp, 9 predicted proteins | sample YL17G11_40_MG_FD_203452 | JGI IMG/M metagenome (GOLD analysis project Ga0315289, IMG submission 203452) | Sediment microbial communities from Yellowstone Lake, YNP, Wyoming, USA - YL17G11_40 | ecosystem: Environmental > Aquatic > Freshwater > Lake > Sediment | place: USA: Wyoming | collected...
CCGAGGTCGAGCGGGCGCGTGGTGTCCTGGAGGGACCGCCCGCTGACTGAGTGGTAGCCTGAGAGCATGGCGTTGGCCGCGGGGTTGCTGTGCCTGGGCCTGCTGCTGGCTGCCGGGACCGCCGAGGAACTCGCGCAAGCCGTAAAGGCCGGCGACATCGAGCGGGTGCGGGAGCTGCTCGCGGCCGGGGCTGATCCGAACGAGCGGGACGCCCTGGGAGGCACGCCCCTGCATGACGCGGCCTGGAGCGGCGACAAGGAGATCGCTCGACTGCTATTGGCCCACGGCGCGGAAGTGAACGCCCGCCACGCCGAAGCCGGGTCCACACCCCTGCATTACGCGGTGATCACCAACCGGCTGGAGGTGGTCGAGCTGCTGCTGAACAAAGGCGCGGACCTGAAGGCGCGCTACCGCTCGGGTTCGACGGCGCTGCACCTGGCCGCCAACCGGGGCTACACAGGGATCGTCGAGGCGCTGCTCGCGCGCGGCGCCGAGCTCGAGAGCAAGGACCAAAGCGGGACGACGCCGCTGGAAGAGGCAGTCTGGAAGGGGCAGGCCCAGGTGGTGAAGCTGCTGCTCGGGCGCGGGGCCGACTTTCGCGTGCGCAACCCGGCGACGGGCGCCACGCTGCTGCACGCGGCGGCGGTGAAGGGGCACGCCGAGGTGGCCGAGTTGCTGCTGGGGGCCGGGGCGGAGCTGAACGCGACGGACAGCTCGGGCTCGACGCCGCTGGACGAGGCCCTCCGGTATCGCCACAGCCGCATGCTGGACGTGCTGCTCAAAGCGGGGGCCACGCTGGCCGGAGTGGGGCAGAACGCCGAGCGGCGCCTTCAAGAAGCCGTGCTGCGCGGGCAGACCGACGTGGTGCGGCTGATTCTGGACAGCGGGGCCGGCGCGGACCTGCGAACGCCGCAGGGCGCGACTCTTCTGCACGACGCGGCACTCAAAGGCCACAAGGAAATCATCGAGCTTCTGCTGGAGCGGGGAGCGCGGGTGGATGGCCGCAACAACTCCGGCGCCACGCCGCTTCACGATGCCTGCCTGGGCGGCAACCGGGCGGCAGTCGAGCTGCTGATCAACCGCGGCGCGGAACTGGACGCGCAGGACGCCGAATCCGGCAACACGCCCCTGCACCTGGCGGCCTCCTGGGGGCGCAGCGAGGCGCTGGAGGCGTTGCTGGACCACGGGGCCCAGGTGAACCCCAGGAACAAGGAAGGCAAGACTCCATTGCGCCTGGCCGCCGAGAACGGCCACGAGCTGCTCACCGAACGGCTGCGCCAGCGCGGGGGAAAGCCCTAGCACCCCTACAGGATATTCCCCAAACTGCCGTTTTAATTCGCGGTGCGGACACTACGTACGCCGCCCGCGCTGGCCGGTGCGCCGGGGCTGCTGGGCGGGCAATGGCAGGTGCAGTTGAAACGCTTCGCGCGTCTGGTGGCGGGGCAGAGCGAGTTGCTGGCGCGGCGCTTCGAAGGGCGCCTCCGCAGGCGCGGCATGGAGGCCAGGCAGCGCAAGGCCCTGCTTGCCATCACCCCGGGCGCGGCCGCGCGGCTGCTAGCGCGGGGCCGGGCCATTGAGGTCTTTCTGGAGGAAGTCGATTACCACGGGCGCCGCCTGGCCAAGCTGAACCTCCCTCCCAGCGCGGTGCTGGAGGTCCTGGCCGACTTCGACGGGTTGCTGGCGGCAGAGATACGCCGCGTGGCGCCGGAGGAGTCCGCCGCGCTGGAACTCATCGGGCAGCAGTTGAGCGCGGGCATCGCCATCACGCTGAACAATGCCTTCTACCAAGTCCGGGAGGCCGAGACCCAGGCGTTCTACGAACTGGGGCGCGCCGAGCTGGACTCAATCAACCAGACGGGGCTGCTGATTCGCTGCGAGGAGATCCTGACCCGCTATTGCCAGGCGCAAGCCGGCCGGATCGTGATGCTGGAGGGCCGCTCCGTGGCGCCGGGCGGCGCCGCCCTGCCGCTGAAAGAGCTGTCGCAGGCGCGCTACATAGTTCGGGGCCGGAGGTCGGAGCGCTGGTTGTTGGAGCCCGGCTGGCGCGGCCGGCACGAGTCTTGCTGGTCGATACCCCTGCTGGCGCAGGGCCGGCTGGCCGGGGTAATGCAGTTCGGCTTCTCGAAGCCTTACGAGTGGCTGCCCCGCGAGTCGCAGCTTCTGGCGGCGGCCGGAGAGCGGTGCCTGCTGGCCTCCGAGAAAGCGCGTTTGGTGGAGGACCTGGCGGTGCGGCAGGAGCAGGTGCAGCGGCTGGCCGGACACATGCTTCAGGTCGAGGAAGCCGAGCGGCGCCGTATCGGCCGGGAGCTGCACGACGAGGCGGGGCAGTTGCTGCTGTACCTGCGGCTGCAACTGGAGATGCTGGAGCGGCTAGTGCCGGCCAACCTGGGGGAGTTAAGGCGCGGGCTGAAGGGCGCGCGGGAATTGCTCCAGCAGGCCATCCGCGAGATCCGGCGCCTGCTGGCGGATCTGAGCCCGGTAGTGCTCGAGCAACTGGGACTGCCGGCCGCCGTGCGTCAGCTTGCGAACCGGTTCCGCCGCCTCCACCCCATTCGGATGCGGCTGGACCTGGCCCCGGTCGGGATGCTGCCCCCCGCGGCAGAAACGACGATCTACCGCCTGGTCCAGGAGTGCCTGTCCAACGTCGCCAGGCACTCGCACGCCACCACCGTAAGGGTTTCGCTCAGAAGAGACGATAGAATGCTGAAGTTGCGCATCAAGGACAACGGTGCAGGTTTCGACGTCGAGGAGGCGCTCCGCGGAGGGAACTCTTTCGGACTGGCAGGCATGCGCGAACGAGTTGCACTCCTGAACGGCATCTGTGAGCTTGACAGCCATCCCGGGCAGGGCGCCACCATATCGGTGCAGTTGCCCATCCCCGGCCCGGTCCCAGTGGAGAAGTCATGAAGGCGGCTATGCGCCCGCGGCCCGACAGGGAGACTGAATCATATGCCTAAGATTCGCATTCTTCTAGCCGATGATCATACGCTGTTCCGCCAGGGCGTCAAGACCCTGATCAATGCGGAAACGGACATGGAGGTGGTTGGCGAGGCGGCCAACGGGGGGGACACGGTGGAAAAAGCCACCGAACTGCGCCCTGACGTCACGCTTATGGACATCGGGATGCCGGGCTTCAGCAGTTTCGAGGCCACGCGGCAGATTCGCAAGAACCGGCCGGAAACCAAAGTGCTGTTCCTCACGATGTATGACGACGAGGACTACCTGGTGGAGGGCATGGAGGCGGGCGGCAACGGCTACGTGCTCAAGGACAGCCCGGCTCAACAGATGCTGGCGGCGGTCCGCGACGTGCATCGCGGAGGCAGCTTCCTCAGCCCGCGGATGCTGTCCCAGCTAGTGGACGATTTCCGCTCGCGGATCAAGTCCGCCACGCGCCTGCCGCGATTCGCCACTCTGACCCCGCGCGAAAAGCAGGTTCTGAAGATGCTGGCCGAGGGCAGCTCGGTCAAGGAGATCGCCTGCGAGCTGAACTTGAGCGTAAAGACGGTGGAGGCCCACAAGTTCAATCTGATGCGCAAGTTGGACATACACAACAAGGCCCACTTGGTGCAGTATGCCATTCAAAAGAAGATCATCCGCATCCCCAGTCTGGGCTGAGTAGCGCCCGTCCTGGGGACCGGCGGCCGACCGGCCCGTAGGCCAACCGTACCAGGACCATTAGACCTTGCCGAACCGATCCCCTAGAATGTAAATTTGAGGGGGGATTCCTCTGCTAGCTAAGACGGTGGAATAGTGCCATGGCTGTTGCGCACGCCGATACGGAATACGGCTCCTGGATGATCCAGGGGCGCCCCGTCCGGATTGAATACTCGCTGGCGGTGATGGCGGAGATCTGCGCCGCCTGTGTGGAAGGACTGTCGCGGATGCGGCGCGGCGGGGTCGAGGTGGGCGGAGTACTGTTCGGGATCCGCCGGGGCTCCCAGATTCACATTCTGGCCTGGCGTCCGGCCTCGTGCGAGCACGCCCACGGCCCTTCTTTCACCCTTTCGGAGAAGGACCGGCGGGCGTTGGGCGACCTGCTGGAGGCGGCCGGGCAGGACCGCGCATTGCGCGGGCTGGAGCCGGTGGGCTGGTACCACTCGCACACCCGCTCGGAGATCCAACTTTCCGAGGAGGATCTGGAGGCTTACGACCGCTTTTTCCCCGAGCCCTGGCAGGTGGCCCTGGTGGTGCGGCCGGCCCAGTTTGGGCCGAGCCGCCTGGGCTTCTTTTTCCGGGAAGTCGATGGCACCGTTCAGTCGGATGCCAGCTACCTGGAGTTCTCCGTCAAGCCACGCCGCGCGGCGCTGCCGCCGGCGCCCGAGCCGGCTGGCGGGGCCGTTGCTCCCAGGCTGGCGGCGAACGGCCAGTTGGCGGAAGCCGCGGCCGAGGATCGCGACAACCCGCCGGCGCCCCTTCCCCCGCCCCCCTCGTTCGCCCTGATCGAACCCAGGGCCGCGCGCAAGTGGGTCTGGTTGCTGCTGCTGTTGTGCCTGGCGATGGCCGCGGCCGGTTACACAGCCCGAGCGTTCTGGTGGCGCTCTTCCGAGCCGACCCTCTCGCTACGGGTCATGGACCTGGACGGCCAGTTGCTGGTCGGGTGGGACCGCGCCTCCGCGCCGGTACAGCAAGCCACGCGGGGCACCTTCGAGATTCACGACGGCAGCGAGAAGCAGACGGTGGAAATGGATGGGGACCGGCTGCGCGAGGGCAGCCTGACCTACGCCCGGCGCTCCGAGAGAGTGGACGTGCGGTTCCGCGTCGAGCGTCCCGGCTCCCGGCCGGCCGAGGAGTTCATCCGTTTCCTGGGGCAGCCGCCGCCAGCCAAGCCCGCCGTCGAGCACGCCGAGACGATCCGCCAGCGGGACGAACTCCAGGCGCAGGTCGAGAAGATGCGGGCCGATCTGGCCCGCAGGAACGCCCAGATCCGGCGTCTCCAGCAGCGGCTGAACCAGCCCGCCAAGCCGTAACAGAATCGGGCGAACCAGCAGTCAGCCGCGCCGGGAAGCCCGTCGTCCTAAGATAGAGGGGATGTCCATCCTGGTGACCGGCGGGGCCGGCTACATAGGCAGCGTGACGGCGGAGATGCTGCGGGCGCGCGGGGAGCGCGTGGCCGTGCTGGACAACCTGACGCGCGGGCACCGCGCCGCGGTGGATCCGGACACCCCCTTCTACTGCGGCGAGGTGGGCGACCGTGCGCTCATCGAGCGTATCGCCCGGGAACGGGAGTTGGAGGCCTGCGTCCACTTCGCGGCGCTCGCCTACGTGGGGGAATCCGTAGCGCACCCGGCGCAGTATTTCGAGAACAACGTCGGGCAGGGCGCCGCCCTGTTGGGGGCGCTGGTGGGCTGCGGCGTGCGCCGGGTGATCTTTTCCTCGACCTGTGCGGTGTACGGCGAGCCGAAAACGATCCCCATGGACGAGGATCACCCGCAGTGGCCAGCCAGCCCGTACGGCTGGACGAAACTGATCTTCGAGCGGATGCTCGCCAGCTACGAGGGAGCCTACGGGCTGAAGTTCGTCTCGCTGCGTTACTTCAACGCCGCGGGGGCGACGGCCCGGCACGGTGAGCATCATGAGCCGGAGACTCACCTGATCCCCAACGTACTGGCCGCGGCGCAGGGCCGCCTCCCGCAGGTCTCGGTCTACGGGCGTGACTACCCGACGCCCGACGGCACCGCGGTGCGCGACTACATCCACGTGGCCGACCTGGGCGAGGCGCACGCGCTGGCGCTGGACTATCTCCGCCGGGGCGGGACCTCGGAGTTCTTCAACCTGGGCAACGGCAAGGGCTACTCGGTGCTGGAGGTAATCGAGACGGCGCGGCGGGTGACGGGAGGGGAGATTCCGACCAGGATGGAAGCGCGGCGACCGGGCGACCCGGCACGGCTGGTGGCGAGCGCCGAGCGCGCACGCCGCGTCCTGGGCTGGCGGCCGGCTTGCGCCGAGCTGGAGACTATTGTGAGCACCGCCTGGCAGTGGCGCCAGGCGCACCCGGAAGGGTACGGCACAGAGGGCTGAGCAGAGCGGCTGGGAGGCTTTTCCGGATTCTCAGGGCTGCTTCTTGACGGCCGGCCTGGCAGGGGTCGTCGCTGGCTTGGCGGCTGAGGCGGGCGACGGAAGGGTCCGGGAGGGGACCGCGCCGGCTGCGGGAGCATTCTTGTCGTACAGCGCCACGATGTCGTTGGTGATGTCGATGCCGTTGGCCGCGTACAGCACCGGCGTCTGCGGCGAACTGACGTCCAGGATCACGGCATAACCATTGTCGCGGGCGTATTTGTCGATGACCGCCATGAGCTTCTGCCCCAGGTCCTGGAGAAGCTTCTGCTGCTCCTGGTCGTAGTCGGCCTGAGCGTCCTCGGTCTCCCGGCTGAGGGCGCGGGTTCTCTGGTCGATTTCCCGCACCAGCTTCTGGCGGGCCTCTTCGCTCAGGGTGTTGCTGCCTTTCTGAAGCTGGTCCCGCAGGCTGGCGATCTCGTTCTGCCGCTTCTCGAGTTCCTTGCGCCTGGGCTCGTACCTGGCTTGCAGCTCGGCGGCCGCCTTCTGCCCGTCCTGGGTGCTGATGATGGCGCCCTGGATGTTGATGATGCCCACTTTTGTGGGTTGCTGACCCGCCTGCGCGTATCCGCAGGCGGTCAGACCGCAGAGCAGCAAGGAGGCGTAAAAGACACTATTGTTAGCCACCGGGAGTCCTCCAAAAAGATCTTTGATCATACCATAAGAACATGGCCCTTGCAGCCGGAGGCATCGCCTGGACGGTGGAGCGCTTTTTCGAGTTCTCCCTGCTGGGGCTGCTGGCCAGCAGCCTGCTGGCCGTTTGGAGTTCGGGTTGTGTGGATGTCGCCGGCGTCGCGCTGATCGCTGCCGGCCTGCTGTTGCGGGGTCTGACAGTCACGGGGCTGGTGCGATTCCAACTAGGGCGGCCCTGGCTGGCGGTGTTGGCGGCGGGCGGTCTGGCGTTCTACCCGGTGGACTGGGCCCTGCTCTCGGGAGGGCCCCTGGCCGCCTCTCTGCACCTGGGCTTGTTCCTGACCGCCTGCTGGATCGTGGCGATGCGGACCGGCCGTGATCATACCCTGCTGGCGGTCCTGGCTTTTGCGGGGTTGGTGGTAGCCTCTTGGCTCTCGACGACGCTGTACTTCTTCGCGGCCCTGGCGGCCTTCCTGCTGTTCGGCGTGGCGGCCTTCGCCAGCGCCGAGATCCGTCACTCCTCGCGAAGAGCGCGCCGGGTGGCTCGGAGCTCCGCCCGGAGGCTGCACTGGCGGCTGGGGGCGCTGAGTGCGTCGCTGGCGGCTGGAATCCTCCTGTTGACCGGCGGGCTGTTCTTCGTGCTGCCGCGCACCGCCCAGGCGGCTTTCCGGCGCCTGGCTCCCCAGCGGTTCCGTCCCGCCGGTCTTTCCGAAGAGGTCACACTGGGCCGGTTCGGCCAGGCGCTGCCGCGCGACACCGTTGTGATGCGCGTCCGGTTCTACAGCGAGCAACCGGCCTTCCCGCTGAAGTGGCGGGGCCAGGCGCTGGGCCGCTTCGACGGGCGCCGATGGTACAACCCCGCCGAGCCCGGCCAGCCTCTGGCTTCCAGCCAGGGACTGGTGAAGCTGGCCGAGAACCGCCAATTGTGGCGCTCCGGACACCGCATGGCCTACGAGGTCTGGCTGGAGCCGGCGCTCTCCGACATGCTGTTCCTGGCGGGTACCCCGGAATTCCTGCGGATCGACGCGCCGGCAGTGATCCGCACCGCTGGGGGCGGGCTTCGTCCGGCCCCTGACAGCCCGCGAGGCTTGCGCTACGGAGCTTACAGCTTCCTGGAAACGGGAACGGCAGAGCCGGGTTTGGCTGCCCCGGCGCCCGGCGAGGCGCCTCGCGGCTACCTGGAGTTGCCGCCGCTGGACGCACGCATCGCCGAACTAGCTCGTCAAGTCACCGAGGGCCGCACTTCGGATGAGGAGCGCGCCCAGGCGCTCGAGCAACACCTGCACCGGCACTACACTTACTCCTGGCGCCCAGGGCTGGAGCAGGCCGCCGACCCGCTGGTGGATTTCCTGTTTCGCCGCCGCGCCGGCCATTGCGAGCACTTCGCTTCCGCCATGGCGGTCATGCTTCGGCTGGTGGGCATTCCTTCCCGCGTCTCCACCGGCTTTCAGGGCGGGGCTTTCAACCCGATCAGCGGCTGGCAGGTGATTCGCGCCTCGGATGCGCACACTTGGGTGGAGGCCTGGATTGGCGGCCAGGGCTGGGCTACGTTCGATCCCACGCCGCCCCGGCCCCGGCGGGCCGGACCTTCGCTGGGGACCAGGCTGGCCTGGTATCTTGACGCCGCGGAGACCTTCTGGAACGAGTGGGTACTGCACTATGACCTGGGTCGTCAACTGGCGCTCGCCTCCAAGATGGAAAGTTCAGGTCGGAACCTCTCCAGCCGCTGGCTGGACCGGGCGCGGGCCAAGGGCGGTCAGTGGAAGGCGGGCCTGACGGCCTGGGGCCGGCGTTACGGGCTGGTGACGCTGGCGGCGGCAGCTCTGGCGGTAGCCGCTCTGCTATTGGCGCCGCGAATCCGCGCTCAGTGGCGGGCGCGTCGGCGCCTGCTCCAGGCCGAGCGGGGCCGCGCGCAGCCTTCCGACGCCACTGTGCTGTACGCGCGGCTGCTGAGGTTGTTGGAACGACGGGGGCTGGCCAAGCCAGTCTGGCTGACACCCGCGGAGTTTGCGCGCGGGCTGCCCACTTCCCCGGCGGCCCGGCTGGTGGCGGAGTTCACCCGGGCTTACAACCATCTGCGCTTCGGCGGCCGCCGGGAGGCCGCCGCACACATGTTCACGCTGCTGGATCAGCTCGAACAGGCTCTGCGGCAGCCCGGAGGCCTGTGATCGACGGGACCGCGGCCGAATGCGGATAGGCGCGGCGGATCAGCGTGCCCAGCCGGGCCAGCTTGGCAAAGCGGGCCTTGGCCCGGGATTTCAGCAGGCGGAATTGGGTCTCCGACAGCCCCATTTCCAGGCAGATCTCCGGCTTGCTTTGTTCCAGCAGATAGAAGCGCGTCAGCACTTCCCGGTCCCGGCTCGAGAGGCCCAGCAACACCTCCCTCATGATTTCGACCTTCTCCCGCGCCGCCACCTGTTCTTCGGGGTTGCTCCGGCAGTCGTTCGCGCCGGCGGCGCATTCCAGCCCAACGTAGCGGCTGCGCGTTTCCGCCTTGCGACCGATGTGAGTGGCGATCAGGTGCCGGACCACGGTGCGCACGTAGCCGGGCAGGCACGCCGGGTCGCGCAGTTCCCCGCGCCGGATGGCTTGCACGACGATCAACAAGACGTCCTGGACCTGGTCTTCGGCGTCCTCCGGGCCGAGGTGCCGGGCCACGAAAAACCGGATGCCCCGGTAGAAGACCTTGCAGAACTCCTCGGTCCCCTCCGGGTCCCCCCTTCGGATCTTCTCCACGTAGCTGGCCTGGCCCCGGACAATCGACATCTTCACGGCCTCAATCGGCGATACAACGCCGCATGCCCATTATGAACAGGTTTTAATGTTCCCAAATACTCGGGAAATCCCCAGTATTGGTTCAGGAAATTCCCAGGGGTCCCGGCGCCGCTTCCGCCGGGCGCGGGATCCAAGCTAGAGGCTGACCAGGCCGTGCTGGATGGCGTAGCGGGTCAGCTCGGCAGTGGTGCGCAGGCCCAGCCGCTGCATCAGCCGGGACTTGTGGAACTCGACGGTCTTCGCGGAAACGTTCAGCAGGCCGGCGATCTCCTTGGCAGTGTGTCCTTCGGCCACCAGTTGGAGCACCTCGCGCTGGCGGGCCGACAGCCCCGCCGGCGGCTGGCCGCCCTCGGCGGGCGGCCTCAAGACCGATGTCAGCATCTCCTTAGCCACCAGCGGGGTCACGTAGTAACGGCCGCGCATAACCTCGTGAATGGCGTTAACCAGCTCGGAGGCGGCCGAGCGCTTCAGCAGGTAGCCGGCGGCGCCGGCGCGGAAGGCTTCCGTCACGTAGGCCGGGTCGGCGTGCATCGTCAGAAAGATCAGTTTGCAGTCCGGCAGAGTTTTCCGGAGCTGGCGGGCCGCGTCGATGCCGTTGAGCAAGGGCATCGAGATATCCAGCAGAATGACGTCCGGCCGGAGCTTCTGCGCAGCGCGCAGCAGCGCCCTCCCATCCTCGACGGTTTCCACCAGCTCGAAGACAGGCTCCAGCAGCTTGCGCAAACCCTCCAGCACCAGGGTGTGGTCGTCGGCCAGCAGCAAGCGAGGCCGCTTCATGAAACCTCCCTCGCCAGTGGAATTCTAACATCCAACCGCGTCCCCCCTTTCGGCCGGGACCGCACTTCGAAACCGCCGTTCACCAACCGCACGCGCTCCCCCATGCTGATAAGCCCCAGGCCGCCCTTGCCCTTCACTTGCTCCGCATCAAAACCCACGCCGAAGTCGGAGATCGACAGGTGCAGCCCACGCGGGGTCACCGACAGAACCAGTGTCGCCCGGGACGACCCGGAGTGCTTGGCGACGTTGCCCAGGCCCTCCTGCGCCACCCGGTACAGGCACAACGCCACATCGTGAGGCAGCGCCGCCGCACCGTCGCGCCGGATGAATTTTACCCGGATCCCGGTCCGCTGGCCAAACTCGCCGCAATAGGACTTCAGGGCCACGGCCAGACCCAGGTGCTCGATGATGGATGGATGCAACTGGTAGGCCATTCGTCGCACGTCGTCAGACAGCTCCACGACCCGATTTTTCAGCAGACGCAACCGGCTCTCGACGAAGTCTGCCGAAGGCGGGAGCCTTTGCTCGAGCGCCTCCACCTCTACCACCAGCATGGCCAGCTTCTGGTTGAGATCGTCGTGCAGCTCGCGCGACAATCGCGTCCGTTCCTCTTCCTGGGCGGTCAGCAGGCTGCCCGCCAGGGCCCGGAGCTGCTCGTGGCTGCGCTGCAACGCCGCCTCGCTGTGGCGCAGTTCCTGCTCGGCATGCTTGCGCTCGGCGACGTCCCGCACGAAAGCCCAATTGTACTCCCGCCCCTCGAACTCGACGTGCCGGACCGTGACTTCCACGGGGATGGCCGTCCCGTCTTTGCGGCGGAAGTGGGCCTCGTAGCGCATGGAGCCCTGCCGCCGCAGCTGCTTCATCACCTCCGGCCACCGCTCGGGCGGCAGGTCGGCGTTGATGTCGTGGACGGTCATCGCCAGCAGCTCCTCGCGGGTGTAACCCAGGCTGTGGCACGCGGCCTCGTTGACGTAGTCGAATCGGGCGTCCGGGCCCGCTCGGAGAATCGCGTCCACCGCCCGGTCCACGCCGAATTGCGTCAGGCGCAGCGTCTCTTCGGCCCGCTTGCGCTCGGTGACATCGCGGCCGATGCCCAGCACCCCGGCCGGCTTGCCCTCCTGAAACCACAACCGGCTGGCGATCTCCAGGGTCAATCGCCTGCCGTCCTTGGCCACCACCGGCAGCTCGTAGGTGGTCCATTCCAAGCCGCCCAACTTGGCGCGCAGCATCCGGAGGCCCCGCTCCAGGCCCTCCCGCGTCACTACCCCGCCTGTGCCTAGCCTCACGATCTCCTCACGCGTGTAACCGCTGATGCGCTCCGCCGCCCGGTTCACCGAGGTGAGGTTGCCTTCCAGGTCCAGTGTGAAGATCACGTCGTTGGCGCTGTCAAACAGGTGCCGGTAGCGTTGTTCGCTGGCCTCCAGCGCCTCCATCGCCCGCTGGCGCTGGGCGATCTCCGCCTGAAGAAGCTGATTGGCCTGCTCCAGCTCGGCGGTCCTTTCCTGGACTCGAATCTCCGACTCATCTCGCGCCTGGCGCAAGGCCTC
>Ga0315289_10012812_pt1 | contig 11785 bp, 9 predicted proteins | sample YL17G11_40_MG_FD_203452 | JGI IMG/M metagenome (GOLD analysis project Ga0315289, IMG submission 203452) | Sediment microbial communities from Yellowstone Lake, YNP, Wyoming, USA - YL17G11_40 | ecosystem: Environmental > Aquatic > Freshwater > Lake > Sediment | place: USA: Wyoming | collected...
TCTTCGTCGAGCCTGCGAGCGCTTCTACCATCGCCGGCGTCAGAAAGCTTACAGACGAAGACCTCATTGACCCAGATGAGGAAACTGTCTGCATCACGACCGGCAACGGCTTGAAGGATCAGGAAGCAGTAGCCTTCTCGACGGAGCGGACGACCAAGGCGAAACCGACTCGGGAATCGGTAATGGCGATGCTTGCGCAGAGTTGCTCGATCTAAGGTGAATGACCATGAGGCCTTGTCCATGAAATTCCGACTCGCCCTAGTCGGCTTCGGCAGAGTTGCACAGAGCCTTGCGAAGACCTTGGTCGAAAAACGCGCACACTTGAAGCGCCAGTTTGACTTTGACTACAAGGTCGTGGCTGTCGCGGATACCATCAAGGGCTCCGTGATGGATCAGAGAGGTCTTCGTCTTGAGAGATTACTCTCACTTGTACAAGAGAAGGGTTCCATCAAAGACTACAAAGAAGGAACAAAGGGCCTTTCGGCCATTGAGACGATCGCAAGAGCAGACGCAAACGTCCTGGTGGAAGCAACTTGGACTAACCTCCAAGATGGAGAACCGGGGTTAAGTCACATCAGGAAGGCCCTCAGGAAAGGCCTGAATGTTGTAACTACTAACAAAGGCCCTATCGCGCTGGCTTATCATGAACTTGCCGCCTTGGCTCGTCGAAGAGGATGTCATCTTAGATTCGAGGGAACTGTGCTGAGCGGAACCCCTGCGATAAGCCTGACAACGGAAGCCTTGGCCGGCTCGACAATAAACTCAATCCGAGGCATATTGAATGGAACCACAAACTACGTACTCGATGAGATGGCAGCCGGCAGAACCTTCGCGCAAGCTCTGAAAACGGCTCAAGAACTGGGCTACGCGGAAGCCGATCCAAGCAGTGACGTGGAAGCTTGGGATTCCGCTGCAAAAATCACCATCCTTGCGAACGTGGTAATGGGAGGCAGGATCAGGCCCGCCGACGTGACAAGACGAGGAATCACAGGAATTACACCCGAGGATATCGGTGACGCTCGAGCCAAAGGGAAAAGGATCAAGCTCGTTGCAAAGGCGTACAGGGATGAAGGCCGGATTAGGGCGCAAGTGATGCCTGAGAGGTTGGAGGAGAGCGATCTACTCTCTCACGTCTCAGGCGTGCTCAACGCCATGATCCTGTCAACTGACGTGCAACCTGAAGTCGCGGTGGTGGGCCCTGGGGCGGGAGGAGATTCGGCCGGATACGCGCTGCTGAGTGACTTGCTTGCCATCAATCGAATCTTGAATGACGAGGAGTCCTAGTATCGGAGAGATGTTGCATTGCCCTCAGACTTCGGATTGGTGCAAATCGATGAATGTGAAGCGTCGACGGTGAAAAGCAACCGCAATTCACGCACTCGGATGTTCCCCTATGCTCGGATGCCAAGTCTTGATAGCATCTACATGACGGGACAGGTGTTCCACTCGCGGAGGCGTGCATGATGAACGGTTCGATGCTTGAGGTAGCAATAGTAGGTGCAACTGGCATAGTCGGCCAGCAGTTCGTCGCAGCTCTGGACCAGCATCCATGGTTCAGGATCTCATGTCTTGCAGCTTCTGAGAAATCCGCGGGCAAGACGTACGAGGAAGCTCTGAGAGATCCAGACACGGGCGCGCTGCGATGGTACTGCAGCGAAAACCGCCCGGATTCGGTTCTCCATATGACCATGCAGGACGCGTCTGCGTTGGATCTCTCTGAAGTTGACATAGTCTTCACAGCTCTGGATTCCGGTATCGCACGCACGCTCGAACCCAGATATGCAAGAACCAAGCCGGTTGTCAGCACTGCGTCCGCGTTTCGATACGATGCTGATGTCCCCATCTTAGTGCCAGGAGTCAATCTTGAACACGCTCAACTCATTCACACGCAAAGGAAGAAACGACAATGGAACGGGTTCATCACCCCGATCCCGAACTGCACGACAATGGGCCTAGTCGTCTCGCTGAAGCCGATACACTCCGAGTTTGGGATAGAAAGCGTGACGATGACCTCCCTGCAGGCCGTGTCCGGCGCTGGCAGATCTCCGGGCGTTCTCTCGCTTGATGTTACCGACAACGTGATTCCCTTTATCCCAGGCGAGGAAGAGAAAGTGCAAACAGAGACGCTGAAGATTCTTGGGTCCGAGGTCGACGGACGTGTCTCGCCAGCAGATTTCAAAGTGAGCTGCACCTGCACAAGGGTCGATGTCCTCGAGGGCCACACTGAAGCTGTCTATGTCTCAACCCGCAAGCGATGCGACCCGCGTGAAGTCTCCGATTCGATGAGGAGATTCGGAACGCGTATGCTCGATCTGCCTTCAGCGCCAAAGGAACTGTTAGTGGTAAATGATGATCCGTTCAGACCGCAACCGAGGATGGACCGCGATGTCTATGGCGGGATGGCCGTAACTGTTGGTCGAATTCGCCAAGACCCGGTCCGAGAATACGGTGTCAAGTACGTCTTGGTTAGCCACAACACCAGGCTAGGCGCTGCTAAAGGCGCTGTCTTGGTTACGGAACACCTAGTCAAGTCAGGCTACATAACAACTCAGTGAGCTCCATGGAGTCGCGCTTTAGATTGTTGCTGTTCAGATGACAGAGAGAGTTCTTCTTGCTAATTGTGATGAAGTTCGGTGGAAGTTCCGTCGGAGGGGTTGAACCACTCAGGAATGTTGTAGCACTGACCAGCAACTGTGCGAGTGCAAACGATGTTGTGGTGGTCGCGTCAGCAATGAACGGGGTCACAAACAGCCTTATCCAGGCTGCGACTCGCGCCAGTCAACGAGACGAGAAACATGTTACCGAAGTCACCGAGCACCTTCGCACCATACATGAGAACGTGTGTGAACAAGTCATCACAAAGACAGACGAGTTCAAGAAGCATACGATGGCGCGACTGGATCTGGAGTTGAGAGAACTTAAGAAAGCTCTTACCGGGATTAGCTACCTTGGCGAGTTGACGCCTAGGTCACGAGACTACGTACTCTCATTCGGCGAGAAACTCTCAACGTTGATTCTGGCTGGTGCCCTTAATGATTCCGGAGTGAGCGTACAACGCCTCACAGGTGAAGAAGCCGGGATAGTAACTGACGCATCGTTCGGTGAAGCAACACCATTGATGCACATCACGCAGCAGAAGCTAAAGGAGAAGCTTAGCCCACTCATCGAGAAACGAAAGATCCCGGTCGTCACCGGGTATATCGCGGTCACGGAGGATGGAGTCCCGACAACACTTGGGAGAGGAGGATCTGACTACACGGCGACGATAATTGGGTCAGCGCTAGGGGCAGATGAGGTGTGGATATGGACAGATGTGAACGGAATAATGACGGCAGACCCAAAGATCGAGCAGAGTGCACAGACCATCAGAGAAATCTCCTTCATGGAAGCCATGGAGATGTCTCACTTCGGAGCGAAAGCCATGCACCCAAGAGCCTTGGAGCCGGCAGCGAAGATTGGGCTTCCGGTTCGCGTGAAGAACACCTTCAATCCGAACGGCCCTGATACTCTGATCCTTCAGGATCAGCGCATCAAGTCTGTGAACATTGTCAAGGCCGTCGCTTCCGTCAGAGAGGCGTCGATGGTCACAGTGAGCGGTGAGGGAATGCACGGTGCACCGGGAACAGCAGCAAAGGTCTTGGATGCACTAGGAAAGGATGACGTAAATGTTCTCATGATCTCCCAGAGCTCATCTGAAGCCAACATCTCACTAGTAATAGCCCGGTCGAACCTTGAAAGAGCAATCACCGCCCTGAGAGAATTGTCACTGAAGGAGAGCTTGTTCAAGGAGATCACTTCTGAAGCTGATGTTAGCATTGTGGCAGCTGTCGGGGCGGGGATGAAAGGCACGCCAGGTATTGCTGCAAGACTATTTCGAGCCGTGGCAGACGAAGGTGTAAACGTCAAGATGATCGCCCAAGGATCGTCTGAACTGAACATCTCCTTCGTGGTCCGAGAAGATGACGTTCTGAAATCAGTCCACGCCCTTCATGAAGAGTTCCGACTCGGAGATTGAACATCGCAAGTCATACGAGTCAACAATTGCTCGACCGTGGGGACAGCCGCTTGAACCTCACAAATCCCTCTCCATTCTAAGCTCTTCTTGCTGAAAGCGGTGGCGCGCCTTGTGTGCACACAAAACGGTATAATCAGCTACCGTTCAGAAACCGGCTAGCGCAGCCATAAGTAGCCATGGCTCGGTGATTAGATCGATATGTGAGTGACTTGCCACGGTTGGGGTAAGGCTGCGTTTGCCGATGATGTAGATTCCCGCGAAAAGGAGTCCTAGGACCGTCGTTGCGATGAAACCTCCTGTCGAGAACGTGTAGAGATGTGCGAGACCGAAAACGATGCCCGAATGCAAAACCTGAAACATGGCTGGAACCCCGATTGCTTGAAGTCTCGTCATGATGAAGCCCCTAAAACTGATCTCCTCGATTATGCCAGCGGCCAGAGCGGCGGCTATTCCAAGCAGCTTCAACGGGTATGCAACGCCACAACAAAGCCGCATAGATGTGGCGTTCCGCAGACGAAGGAGACATAAGAGAGCCCGGTCATAAGCATCCTGCAAGTGTTCCTGATTCAGAGTTTAATCGGCGACAGGAAGGGTGAGCTCTTGACGGGTCGTACATTTTGGGCGTGGAGATCTACTGCCTTCTTGCTCGTGCTGATGTTAACGCCTCTGATGGTTGGAGTTCCGCTTGCTCGACCAGCTTACGCTCTTGATGATGCCACATCTGCGCTGACGGAATGGACGATTCCGACCCCAGACAGCCTGCCGGCCGGCTTGGCATTGGATCCATCCGGGAAATGCTGCTGGTTCGTGGAATCAGCTGGCAACAAAGTAGCTCACCTAGACCCGTCAACTAATACCTTCCGAGAATGGGCAATCCCCACACCTAGCTCAAGTCCGACAAGCTTGGCGTCAGCAGTGATATCAGGATCGCCGGCTGTTCTCGGAACCGAGTCCGCCAAGAACAAAGTGTTTGTCTTCTTCCCAAGCACGGGCATATTCAAAGAGTACACATTGCCCGAGGATTCACGCCCCCAGTATGTTTCGATTGAGCCTGCGGAGAAACAGATCAGAGCATGGTTCACTAACCTCAAGGGGAATTCGATAGGCGAGATCGTGTACGATCTTGATTCAGGTTATGCGAGGCTGTACGAACTGACACTCCCTGCGGGTGCGGGCGGCGGAGCCAAAGGTGTCCACGCGGGTCCAGGAGTCATCTGGCTCGCCGGTGTCAGCGCCATCGTCAACTGGGACATAGCCGCTAGTCAGTTCACCACTTGGGCTATCCCCTCTCATCCTTCAACTCAGGCTGCCTTCGTCGATGTCGATGAGCTAGGCCAAGTCTGGTACACTTCAACAAGTCCCGGGGGGACCGGCATCGGCAACTATGTCGGTGTCTTGCGGAGTGACAACACTTACACGGAGTGGCAAGTCCCAACGGCTGGTGCTGATGCCCAAGTCATTAGCATGAATCCGGTGACGCAGAACCCCTGGATTGCAGAAGAAGGAGCAGACAAGATCGCAAAGCTTGACCCGTCCAGCGGGGGAATCATCACAAATTCGCGTCCAACCACCACGCGATCTGATCTCGTATTGGGGGGGATCTTCACTCACGTGGCTGGCCCCATGCTCCCCTCAACCGTCACCGTCACTCCAACATCGAGCACTCCTGCGACGTCGAGTACGGAACAGTTTACCGAGTGGATGCTACCTGCTGGAAGTCGGCCTCATGACCTAGTCGTTGACGCGTCAGGCGACGCGTGGGTACTGGAATCTTCAGCTAACAAGGTCGCAAGAATTTCACTGAGGTCGGACTACGTCATCGAGTGCGATCCATCATCATTGATTGTGGTGCAAAGCGCCAACGGGACGAGCACATGTACAGTGACCTCGATCGATGGCTTCACTTCAGCCGTCGAACTTGCAGGGTCCTGGTCAGGAGCACAACCGGAAGGCGTCGCTTTCACGCTTCCGACTCCCATAACTCCTCCCCCTGATAGAGGAGTGGCATCAACCCTGATCATTTCCGCGGGTCCCACGGCGTCTACCGGGGCCTTCACGTTTCGAGTAACCGGAACGAGTAGCATACTGACCCACAGCGTGGATCTTGAGGTCACGGTTGCTGCCGGGGTAGCTGACTTCGCGATTACGGCCTCTCCGTCGTATCTGTCCATTCCTCCTGGAGCATCTGCCACTTCGACTATCACGGTCCAGTCCCTTGGAGTGTTCTTTTCGCCAGTGAACCTGAGCAGCTCTGGTGCACCAGACGGCATGATATTGACGTTTGGAACTAATCCAGTGACGTCACCCATAGGAGGAACGACATCGTCAGCCGTCACTGTCACGGTGTTAGGGGCACCCGTGGGAACTCACATGGTCACAATCATAGGAACCAGCGGATCGCTGACTCATAGCACGACACTCACAGTGCAGGTTCCCGGTGCAGCAGGACCGTGTCTAATTGCCACCGCCACTTACGGTTCCGAACTCTCCAATGAAGTCCAGTTCTTGAGGAACTTCCGCGACAATTCCATCCTGAAGACAAACGCAGGATCGAACTTCATGATCGCCTTCAACGCTTGGTACTACTCCTTCAGTCCAAGCGTTGCACACCTCATAAGCGAACATCCAGCCTTCAGACCCATCGCCAAATTCGCGCTATATCCACTCATCGGGATCCTGCGGATCGGCGCTGCAGCATTCGGCCTTTTTCCGACAAACCTGGAGGCGGGAGCGATTCTATCAGGCCTCGTTGTGAGCTCCCTCATCGGCGTGGTCTACTTCGCGTTTCCACTGGCAGGGCTGCTCGCCTACTCATCGAAGGCGCGCCAGAGAGGCAGGAAGCTTCAAGCGCCTGCAATAGCGGTTCTCCTCGGCGCGCTTGTCAGCGTGACTCTTGCGACACTAGTCGACGCTCCAGCCATTGTCATGATGATCTCAACGTCGACGTTTGTCCTCGCCGGCGTGGCAGCATCATCACTGTTGGCTTCGCACATGGTCTTGCACATCGCACAAAAGCTTCATCACAGGCCGTCATCCGAGCCGCCGCATCCGCTTGCATAGCAGACGCTGAGAGACATGGGGCGGGCGAAGGCCGGAGCGTTTACAGGTGACTGGCGCGAGCGCACACAAGGGCGAAACACCTCGAACAGTTGTTCACACGCCGGGTTGACTCGATGCTTTGAGGTTGCTTTGGGCACTCGAGGTTGTTCCTAGTAGAAATGCAAGGCCGTCGCAGTTCTCGTATTTCTTCAAGGAAGAAGATTCCTCTTCTGAGCGCCCGAATGCAGCTAGCCTAATCTGCCCGTATGAGCGCAGTCTGCGTCAGCTAGCGGGGAACGAAAGCTATCTAGGAGGTGCGGATCAGATGAAACACAACGAGTCAACCAAAGAAGAGGAAGAGGTCATCATCCGCAAAGGCACAGAGCCACCTTTCAGCGGCAAGTACGACGACTTTTGGGGAAAAGGCACGTATGTCTGCAGACGCTGCAATGTGGCGCTGTACCGTTCGGAAGACAAATTCAATGCTGGCTGTGGGTGGCCTAGTTTCGACGACGAGATCCCTGGTGCGGTAAAGAGGATTCCGGACCCTGACGGAGTCCGCACGGAGATAGTCTGTGCCAGTTGTGAAGCGCATCTGGGTCACGTCTTCCTTGGAGAAGGCTTCACCAAGAAGGGCGTTCGACACTGTGTGAATTCGATTTCTCTTGTCTTTGTTCCATCAGACAAGGGCCGCGCTTAGGACGCTTGAATTTGGACCCCCATTTTGTTTGTGTGCGCCTTATAGTGCGGCGGCTGGATTTGAACTGCAAGGTGGCGGGCCCGGTTGGGTGACATTTCACGTTTCGAACCAACGAAATCCGGAGCGGACAAGAACCACGCCAAAGGTCCGCAAAACATCTGTAGAGAGTTACAGAGACACAGTGAACCCCATGGAATTCTGCCACGGCACGAGGCCACGTCGAACCGGCCTGTAAGCAAACGCAGTCGTATACTCGCCAGTGGCTGATTGATCACGGACCAAGAAAGGCGCAAGCCGCGGAGAGCTCAAGGTGAGACGCCTCGCTGGGTGGGGACCACCCAAACAAGGGTGGGGGCCACCCTGGAGACGACCGACCGCGCGTACGAGATTGAAGGTTCGACATGCCCAAGGAACGATTACAATAGATTGCCCAAGGCACCAGAAGGTAGCCGAAAAGAGATGGCGGGCCCGGTGGGGCCCGCAACAATTTCGTTGCTGAAAGAGGTTTCAAAATTCGGCGGGGTCCGGATCGCGAAGGTTTCGAACGCACGCACCACGGGCTTTTAGTGCTGTTGCTGTCGAAGCCGATTGCCCGGTTCGAATCTGGACGCCCGCATCAAGTGACCGCGACGACGAAAATGCGCCCTCCTCACCAAGATTCAGACTACAATGTGGCTCGATCCGGTATTGACATTTGGGGGCTCGCATCGTTGATATGTTATGTCAAAAAGGAGAGCAAGAAGAAGGAGAAGAATACGAGCTAGAAGAGAACAGCAGAAGAGCAGACGAGCAAGGGGCCGACCTGAGAGAGAAAGGAGAAGAAGGCGTCTGCGTACGGAAAGGTACTAGCCTCACGTGCGTCGTTACAATTTCCAGCAGTTCACATCTCACGTATCTCAGCGCGCCGGATCCAGACGAGACAGGGGATCCAGACGCTGAATCCTGAGTCATTCATTTGAGAGTTAAACCAATCAAGAAACGGATCACATCTAACCCAAGGGAATCTGTGTTAGTCTCCTGAAGGAGCAAGGGGATGCGACAGGAGCATCACTAGAAAGTAGATTGCTAGCAAGGTGATTGGGATCAGTTCAATTGCCAGCACTATCAGGAGCAGGTTTAACCTTCTCACGGTTCGTTTGAGGTCTGCTTCGAGACTCAAAATGCTCAGCCTCTAGGGTCACCACATCTCCAAGCAGCGTAACACCTTTCTTAGGTTTGGCTGGCTCGAGGCGTTCTCATTCACTTGGACTAAGAACGCAACAGCTCACCTTTGGTGACTCGTCCTCCTTTGTCTGTTTTGTCGTGGCTTCCATCGACTTCGGCTCCTTGCTCCTCTTCCCATCCCATGTAGTCGGAACTTTCCCTTTCTTGCCTTCTCTCTTCCCTTGGATCCGCGAGTTCGTGGCCTCGACTCTCCTGTTCTTATGCCAGTCCACTCCTCCTTCCACTACAGGCAGAGGCTACGGCCCGTATCGGATCTAGCCGAGTGCGGAGATGAGCAAGATGAAAGATCTGTGCCTGCAGTGCGGATGCATCAAGTGCTGCTTGGATACCGAGATGCCATTGAGCAGTTCAGATATCGTCCGGATAAAGGGCCTTGGCTTCTCTGGGGATTTCTTCATCCTCAAGAAGAATGGGAACCGACAGCTCAAGAATCTGTCGGGGAGATGTGTCTTTCACAACGGTCAAGGATGTACCATCTACAATTATCGGCCTGAGGGTTGTCGGCTGTATCCGGCCGTTTTCCATGAAGACACGGGAGAGGTGGTTCCCGATTCATACTGCCCACATCACGGAGAGTTTCGATTGACGCCAATTATTTCACGCAAAGTCATCAAACTCGTCCGAAAATTGGATATGGAGAAAAAAAGAGGACCCCCACTAACTTAGCAAAGGAAGAAACAAAGACTAGAGCACTTTGGTTGAAGCCACACCTGGCGATGCGTCTCAGCTATCGTCACGTTTGCAACGGGACCGAAGACGACTGCGGCGAATCCATGATAGCTATCTTATCACATCATGCCCATTCCGGGGGGCATGCCTCCCCCTGGCGGTCCGCCAGCAGGTCCCTTTCCTCCTTTAGACGAAACCACGTCATCAATACGGAGAATCATGCATGCTACTTCCGTTGATGATTTGATGGCTTGCTGCTTGACGCGAAGAGGTTCAACCACTCTTTCTTTGAGCATGTCAGCTACCTTTCCATCGTGCACGCTGACTCCAAACCATTTGTTTGCGCTGTCCTGGTGCTTCATTCTAAGTTCAACCATGATGTCGATGGGGTCGAGGCCTGCATTCAACGCAAGTGTTACTGGTATTGATTCGACAGCTTTTGCGAAGCATTGAACAGCCAATTGCTCCCTTCCTCCAACTTTGACTGCGAAGTCAAGGAGCTGCTTTGCTAGCTCTGCCTCAATAGAGCCTCCGCCAGCAACGATCTTGCCGTCCTCAACGACGTTTCGGACTACGCAAAGGGCGTCGTGAAGGGATCGTTCAGCTTCCTCGATGACGTGTTCGGAACCGCCGCGTATCACGATAGTTACCGCTTTCGGGTCTTTGCATTCCCTGATGTAGAGTAGCTTGTCGTCACCTATCTTGACCTCCTCTACCAGTTTGGCCTCGCCTAAGGATTCAGCGCTTAGATCCTTCAGGGTCGCCACGATTTTCCCACCGGTTGCTCTTCCGAGTTTTTCCATGTCGCCACTGCTCAGATTCTTCACGGCCAAGATTCCTCGCTTTGCCAGAAAATGCAGAACCACGTCGTCAATACCTTTCTCGGATAGCACTACGTTGGCCTTTGATTCGGCGATCTTCTCCACCATCTGTCTCATCATGGTTTCCTCCTCATCTAGGAACGTTTTCATTTGATCTGGGCTTTCGATGGTGATCTTTGCGTCGAACTCTGTCTTTTCAATCTCGAGCTTAGCATTGAGAAGGGCGATTCTGGCTTTCTCTACTCGCTTCGGCATCCCCGGGTGAGCAATTTCCTTGTCGAGGACGATACCTTGAACCAGCTCTGTTTGCTCTATTCCTCCGCCGTGCTTTTTGAGCACCTTTATCCTCTCGATGTCTGCTTTGGTCTTTCCGCTCGAGTTGTCCATTACTTGTGTTACGGCGGAAGTGGCGAGTTGGGCAAGGTAGTCCTTGCTGGTTGCTACTGTCTTGGTTCCCATTGACGTGCTTGCTATCTGACGCAAGGTTTTGGTGTCGGTCGGGTCTACGGTGATAGCCAAGGAATCCAGAATCTGGAGAGCTTCAACTGAAGCTCTCTTGTAACCGTCTATGAGGACCGTTGGGTGGACATCCTGATCCATGAGTTCTTGAGCTTTCGAGAGAAGCTCGCCGGCCAGCACAACCGCCGTGGTTGTGCCATCACCGACCTCATTGTCTTGGCTTTTAGCAACTTCCACGAGCATCTTTGCGGCCGGATGCTGAATGTCGAATTCTTTCATGATCGTGGCACCGTCGCTAGTGATGACGACGTCCCCCGTGCCGCTCACAAGCATCTTATCCATTCCAAGCGGACCAAGCGTCGTTCGAATAGTTTCAGTAACAATTTTTGCGGCCATGATGTTGCTTCGTTGGGCATCGTGACCTCTGTTTCGTGTCGATCCTTCCCGGAGAATGTAAATCGGCATTGTTCCTTCAGACAATCCAATCAATACCGCCAACTGGATAGGCTGACCGCTTGATAAACCATGCACCCTTGACGGCTCTTAGCGCTTCGGCAGTGTCTGAAGTCGTTCATGGCGAACCCCGGTGGGACTTGACCGGGAATCTTGTCTATGCGATCTCGGAGTCCAAGTGAGACAATCTTCCGCCTTGGGTGGAGGGGGTTGCAGTTGCTCCTCAATGCCCTGCGCTTATAGAAGAAACGGGGGGGTGTCTCTGTTATGCGCGGTGGTCTACTGTCGTCGCTAGGTTAGTTTTGTCACCGTGATCTCGATCGTTGAGACGTTTCGTACTTGTCCTTCCTCGCCCAGCTGCTCGGTTGCGATGGTGATGTTCTTGACGTGTAGCTTGCCTTCGAA
>Ga0315289_10012813_pt1 | contig 11785 bp, 10 predicted proteins | sample YL17G11_40_MG_FD_203452 | JGI IMG/M metagenome (GOLD analysis project Ga0315289, IMG submission 203452) | Sediment microbial communities from Yellowstone Lake, YNP, Wyoming, USA - YL17G11_40 | ecosystem: Environmental > Aquatic > Freshwater > Lake > Sediment | place: USA: Wyoming | collected...
GAATTATGGAGAGGAGGAGAAGGATAAGATTTCTCTCCAGGAGGAGAGGAGGCTTTTTTACGTGGGGATGACCAGGGCCAGGAAGCTCCTCTATCTGACCTGGGCCAGGGATTACGGATTGAAACGTTTGAAAAAAGTCAGCCCCTTTGTCCTTGAGGCATTTGACTTAGCCAAGATGCCTGATGAATTTCTCAAAACATCAGCCGTGGAGGAGATAAGAAGGTATGGGGCTCCGGCATCGAAGCCTGAAATCATTCCAGCAGTTAGGGAAAAGGGGATCGTATCTTTGAGCTATTTCCAGGTCGAGGATTATCTGACCTGCCCCCTGAAGTATAGATACAGGCATATCATGCGCATTCCTGTGCTTCCCCATCATAACCTTGTTTTTGGCCGAGTCCTTCACAACACCATCCATTTCTATCTCAAGGAGAGAATGTCGGGGAAGAGGATGACAGAAAAAGAGCTTCTGAAAGAATACGAGGACCGCTGGATCAACGAGGGCTTTCTCAGCCGTGAGCATGAGGAGATGAGGAAGAAAGCAGGGGAAAAGGCCCTGCTCCAGTTTTATTGCCGGGAAGAGAAATCAAGAAAAGTCCCTGGCCTTCTTGAGAAGAATTTCAGATGGCAGCTTGATGATATCAAGTTCATTGGACGCTGGGACAGGATTGATTATACAGAGGAAGGCGCGGTCATTATTGATTTCAAGGCAACAGAGGTTAAGGACCAGAAGGAAGCTGATAAGAAGACCAGGGATAGCCTTCAGATGGATTTGTATGCCCTTTCCTTTGCCAGGACTCAGGATGTTCCACTCCTGGAGACAAGGCTTTATTTTCTGGAGTCAGATATCGTCGGCCATGCCCAGAAAAAAGAGAAGGAGCTGGAAAGGGCTGTAGAGAAGATAAGAGAAGTAAAGGCGGGAGTTCTCTCCCAGGACTATAGAGCAAAGCCTGACTGGCACAACTGCAGCTTCTGTGAATTCAGGACAATCTGTCCTGATTCGTATGCCTATTAAGGCCAAAATGGGGACTGTCCCTTTTCTCCAGAGGGACTGTCCCCATTTTGTTGAACTGACGGAAGAATCCCACTCTCAGTCGAATTTTATGTTTTCTCGACATTCATTTTCTTCATTGATATGCTTTTTTCGTGGTCAGCAGCAAGGTTTTTCAAGTAGGAAGAGAGCAATCTCGTGCGTCCACAAAAAGCAAGTTCCTTCTACAATCATTTTTCTGTTTCTAACTTCGCTTCAAGCTCTGATTTGAAATCTCTGTAAGTGCCTTCTCTTAGTGCTTTGAAAAAAAGATCATAGCTTATAGGAGAAAGGAATCTAAAATAGTAATTTTGTTCTTTCTGCAGTTTATTGAGTCTATTGAAATGTTCCTTTGTATATCTTAGCTTTGCCTTGTTTTCATCAGAGACATCACCGTCCATTTTTATTTCTACAACAATAACATCCCTTCCTATTTTAATGAAAAAATCGGGATTGAAACCGCCTCTTTTTGGATGTTCTCCTTTTCGCCAAGAATATTCAATGTTATAGAAACCCACATCGCTTGACTTAATCCAGGCATCAATCACTTGCGCATTTTGCTCTGAAATTAATCCCTTAATAAATTTGCGCTCAGGCTCATAAGAGGCTAAGCCCACATTGAGTGGAGTTTTAAAGTCATATTTATTTTCAACTTTAATGAAAGACGATCTTGGGAGGCTTTCATCTTCATCTAATTCTTTCAATATTTTTATATCTGCAGCTTCTCCCAATATCATCGAGTAATCATCCCAAAATACAGTGCTGTCACGTCGAAGCGACCCTATACCGAAGCTACTTTTATTAATTTCCCTTGTGCTTTTTTTAATCAAGTCTTTCGCTTCTATTTTGAACCTGAGGCTCTTTGTACCCCTTCTTTTAATTACACCAAATGCCGCCAATGTTTGGTTGTGATTTGCTTCGCTCACTTTGCCTGTTTTATCTTTTATCCTTAGAAGTGATTTTATGATGATTTTAGAAATCAATTCTTCATAAAATTTCTCGCTATAATCAGTATTTGCTTCCTGATCAAAGATAAGAAGCCGATTATAAATATCATGTGCTAGCTCTTCTACAGAGTACATCTTAAACTCAATGAGAGTCTTTTTCACATCCTGGTCTCCAGAAATCGCTTTGACATAGGTAGTGCTCTTTTCCGCTTCTTCCACTTGGCTTGAATAAACGATATAGCCTTTTTTTAAAAGTTCATAAGGTTCGCTTTGAGGATATTCAACTCTTTCTTCAGTTCTTTTATAGTCAATATCATAGAGCTCAAAATTGTAATCTTCCTTTTTTTCAACAGGATAGGCATGGATCCGTTTTTCAATTTCTAAGACTTCATCAACTAAGTGTTTAATGCTGCCTGACCATTTATCATGATTAAAAACAGTAACAACAGGCTGAAAACCTTTATAGGCGTCCGGAACTCTTAACCCTCTTCCTAACACCTGAGCAATAAGAAGCTTAGAATTAAATGCCCTTTCTTCATGAGGAACAATTTGAAAGACATTTTTTACATCCCAGCCTTCGGAGAGCATGCTAACCGAGGTTATCCATTCAACTGTGTTGTCCTTATCATCTACTTTTCTTAATAATGGAATATTGTTCTTGTGCTCGGTAGCAGACGTTACTATTAAAACTTTCTTTGCGGCTTCTTCCTTGGTAATCCTCTCTTTATGGGCGAGAAAAGCAATAAGTTTATCAGTTAGACGTTTACATGAGGTAATATTTTTTGTAACCAAAATTGTAATGGGCTTTGCCTTGCGATATTTAGTTGTCTTATTTTCAATATGATTATCATATATCTTCTGGAGCTTCTCATCCTCACTGCCTGAAGAGTCTTCAGCCACATACCGGATGGATTTAACAAATTTCGTTTCTATAGAATCCCTTAAAGAAAAGCGATGGATAACATCAGTGAAATACTCATCGCCACTGTAGCAAGTTCCCGAAAGATTCACGATATATATAAAGCCATATTTGGGGTCAAGCAAAAATTCTTTCCATTTTTTGAGCGCTGTATCGGATGGACTCATCATGTGGTGTGCTTCATCGTTTAGAACTAAAGTCCTCTTTCCTTTTCCAATAAGGCTATCTTCGATAGCAGATTTAGTATGGATATAGGTAGCATGGATGTTCTCTATGCATATATCGCTCTTCTGAATGGTATTTGAAGCGTTAATAATTCGGGGATTAGCTATTTCAGAATCTGGAGGCAGAAGGTCTTTTAGCATTTTTTCTGCAGAAAGGCTGCGAAACTTCTCTGTCAGTCCTGCTTCAATAGTGTTTGACGGACACAGGACTAACACTTGATCCACTGCTCCCTCAGCAAGAAGGATGCGTGCAATTCCATACATTACAAAACTTTTTCCTGTAGCTGTAGCATGGTCAAGAGAGCAAGTAAGCTTTTCAGGGAGCTGCAAATGGCTTAAGAAATCATCAAAAGATGAATACTTCTCCTGAAGCTTAGGGTTTTTGTGATAATTTTCCTCTGCTAAATCTTTAATATTTCTATATTCTCCACCCATAAAATAGCGCACTGTCTCCTGAATCGCATCCTTCTGATATTCTCTGTCAACGCAGAGTGCATCCAGAAATGCCTCATATTTATTAGGATCAAACTTCTTTGGATTATAATTCGGAGATACCTTAAGCACTAAATCCTTGTTCAGAAATGTCTGCCGCTCAAGCATTATTGGCTAACCTTTTTTTCTTCCTTGATAATTTTCATGTCCAGGAGCCTTTGTCGTTCATGTTCTATTTCAGTTTTCAATACTTCTGGGTCTGGCAGTTGCAGTTTATATTTTGAAGCAAATATTTTATTACTCATCCCTCCCAGCGCGTACTCTACAACGGTCTTTTTTTTATCGGTGCAGAGAATAATGCCAACAGGGTCATTTTCTGAAGGAAATTTTTCCCTGTCTTTTAAATAATTCAAATATAAATTCATCTGGCCGGCATCAGCATGGGTGAACTCACCGATCTTCAAATCTATTGCTACAAGGCATCTCAAAACCCGGTGATAAAAGAGCAAATCGAGGCGATAGTGGCTACCTTCAAGAGTTATCCTTTTCTGCCTTGCGACAAAGGTAAAGCCAGTGCCTAATTCAAGCAGGAAATGTTCTAAATGCTTGATTAAAGCTTCTTCTAATTGGGATTCTGAATACTCATCCTTTAATCCCAGAAATTCCAGAATATAAGGGTCTTTGATTTCATCTTCAGGCTTAAGGGTGATAGGCTTTTCGTGAGCCTTGCTAATGACAGCTAATTTCTTTTTTGACAGAGCTGTGCGCTCATAAAGCATAGATTGAATTTGCCTATCAAGCTGCCTTACAGACCAATTTCCCCTGATACATTCTGCTTCATAAAATTCTCGTTTAAAAGACTCATCAAGCCTCATGAGTAATCTATAGTGAGACCATGAAAGTACAAATTGTTTCAAGTAATGCTGAATTGCTGAAGAAGTTGATAAATCCCGAGACATTGTGTCGGATTTCTGAGCTTCCAATATCCGAGACACTGTCTCGGAAATTTCAGTTTTATAGGTCAAATAAAAATTACGCATTGCTTCAAGATTATCAGACGAAAATCCTCTGCCAAATCTCTTCGTCAGGTCATTTGATAACATTTCCAATAATCGCTTTCCATAATCAGCCCTTTCTTTTCCCTTCTGCTCAAACTCCACAATCCGCCTGCCAATTAGCCAGTATGCAGTGACCAGTGCAGTATTTACATAGCGGACAGCGAGCTTTCTCCCTTGCTCAATAACAGAAGCAAGATCGGCAATTAGATTAGAATAATTTTTTGTTCTGTCAATTTTATTCATTCTCTTATGGCTTTATTTGAAATCCGCTCCTTTTAGAGAATAGTCTCCTCTTATTATGAAGCCTTCTAAATTGCTTGGAACATTAAGAGCTTTCTTGCAGAGTTTTGAAAAAGTCCAAGCCATACTATTTATCCTTTTTCTTTATAAAATCCTTAAGATTTTTTATTTCTCTCTTCTCATTTCCAAATATATCGATATAAATTACCATCATCTGGTCTATAAGTTTATCGTTAGAAAACCGCACTTCGTAGCTGTTCTTTTTCAAATCTTCGGCATAAAAAACCTCATCCAAGTCGAAGACATCTCCATAAAAGTCATAGTCGAGCATAACCATTGAAAGTGTTTCAAGATTAGCAAATTTAAGAGGCTTTCGTGAAATAACTTTGCTTTCAAATATTTCAATTCTAATAACACATTCCTTAGTTCCCTCCGACAACTTCAATTGTCCTTTCTTTTCTTTTATAAAATATTTACACTCTACTTTGGGAACTTGAATAAAATCGAATCCAACTGCATCTACTGTGTCGTTAACATCCATTTCGTTAACTGGCTGTTTAATTTTAGTAAACCCCTGGTTGTGAATTTCTTCTATAATAGAATAGGGAATACGGAGAATAAAATATTTTGTTTTTCCTTTTTCAATGTAATCCTCAAGAAAGAGAACAGAAGCGGCTGGGGCTATAATGAAAAAGCGCTTTCCAATTTTATCTCCTAAATACTTATGAATATCATCTATAAACTCTCTATCCATAACAGCGTCTTTGTGTTTTTGATAATTGAAAACCATCACACTGTCAGCACCAAGATAGCCATCTAATTCAATCTTGGATATCTCGTGCTTTTCATCACGGCATTGAAAAAGCTTAAGTGCAAATCCACGATATTCCTCCCATGGGAGTCCTTTGATCATCTTGTAATCATATAGGCCTGCGTTATAGAGGCAGAAAGGTTTGCAGAATTTTCCATATTTCTTTTTAGGATTTTCTAAATCTTTGCTTTCTGGAATGTTTAGAAGCCGCTTTTGCATTGTGTAGATAGCCAATTTTCCACAATCAATCCCAATCCATTTTCTTTCCGATTTTTCAGCTACAGTAAGCGTTGTTCCAGAACCTACGAAGCAATCGAGGACAATATCACCAGAATTTGAGGACGTGTCTAAAATCAATTTTAACAATTCTTCATTTTTTTCAGTTGGATATCCAGTTGTAAAAGCAGAAGCTATAATATCGTCCCAAATAGTATCTCTTAAGTCTTCTTGGCTTGCTTCTAAAAAATATTGTGGTTTTCCCGTTTTCGAGTGCTTCCTCAGGGTCCCCTTTCGTATCATTTCTTGGGCTCGTTCTTCGCTGAACATCCAATGTCGTCCCACTGGTGGCTTGTGACCAAAGAGAGGATAATCCATACCCTTTCTTAAGCCAGGCGCATCAAATGCATGCCATCTGCTTTCATGGTCAGCAAACTTCGTTGGTGGCAATATTAGATGAATATCAGACTTTGCATAGAAGTAAATAATATCATGTCCGTAATTAAGAGTTTTAACTCTTTCTCTTTCTCTAATATTTTTTCTAATTCTTCTAACAATAATTTCATTCCGGAAATTTTGTTCACCGAATATTTCATCTAATAATACCTTTACATAGTGCCCTTTTTTCCAATCTAAATGTACATAAATACTGCCATCCTCACTCAATAATTCTCGCAGGAAGATCAGTCTTTTCCTCAAAAACTCCAGAAATTTTGATCCGGCTAATTTATCTTGATAGGCTTTCTGATCCTGGCTTCCTCTGAACTCCTGCTTTGTAGCAAATGGAGGATCTATATAAACCAATTTAACGCCAGGTGTGCCATCTGCATTCTTGAGTTTTCCCTCTAGCTTCATCTGCAAAAGTGTCTTTAATATTTGAAGGTTATCCCCAAAAATAAGCATATTCGTCCAAACAGTGTCATCCTTCCCATTCCGGAAAGTCTTGATTTTCTGTAGAGGGACTGCCATTGTATCAGCAAGAATATCTTCCTCTCGCTCCTTACCAGCATAAATGAGTTCATATTCTTTTTTTGAGTCAAAAAGTAAGTTTTTGTAATCATCAGGAAGTAGTTTCCCTTGTTTCAACAAGATGACTATTCTTTCAATTTCAGCTTCGTTCAATTTTCTCATGTGTTCTAAACCTCATATTGCGGTATGTTCCACTTTATTTTTACATGTAAAAATGGCTGCTCTAGCGGTGCATATGAATTGAACTGTTTTTATTGACAGGTTGATATAAAAAAAATCAATCAATTGTATTCAATTCCCCTTTTAGAATCCTTATGCCTGTTTTCATGATTTCTAAATAATATTAAACGCTTCTTCATTTGTTGTCAATTCATTGGCAGTTTTGCGTTCCGTAAAAATCAAAAGCAGATATTTGTAAAAATCAAAAGTAGACAAGGGGGTTAAAGAGGAAACTCAGCTGCCCTCTGGCCGTCTTTAATCACCAGGAGCTTTTTGCCGGGAATAATGCCCACCGTTACTCGCATTCCGGCCAAGTGCTGAAGCTTGTATTCGATCCCCCGGTAACTGAATGTCCCACACCTTCTTGACATCCGTTTTCTTCACTGATATGCTTTTTTTGTGGTCAGCAGCAAGATTTTTCGACCCGGAAGAGAGCAATGTCGTGCGACCACATGTTACCTATACCATACGATGGGACGAGGTCAAATCGGCGCATTAATGTTCACTCAGCTAGCACAACGTAAAAGCAATTTCCTATAGATTTACAGATTAAAGGAACTGCTCAAAGGCAAGAATATCGATTATCCACCTAGGACGAGTCAGACTTTCAAGCAGGTAAAAAAACATGAGCCCGCACCTCATACACAACTCACCTTCAAGGAAGGCACATGATAAACATGCCGTATTGAAGGGGAGGTGAGCGGAAGCCTTAGGCAGATAGGATGATAAAGAATGCTTGAATGGATAGGCGAGCATTGGGCTCAAATCATTACGGCTTTAGTAGCGGTCTATGGAGCAGCGCTATCTACGTTGAACCTTATCAACATCCAAAAAGAGAAAAAACGCCAACTATCAGTGAAAATGTCAAGGGGATGGCTTACTTTTCCAAAAGGTCTAAGTGGGAATATGTTATTGATTGAAGTTGGCAATCCAGGGTACAGACCCGTGACAGTCCAGACGCCTTATATTAAGCTGCCACACGAAGAAAGCTTAGTTTTCCCTTTGCCCACAGCAGAAGTTCGGTTTCCGCATGAGTTGCAGGAAGGGAAGAGGTGTCTTATGTGGGTTGAGGAAGCTGAGGTTAAACGGAGTCTTAAAGAAAAAGGTTACTCGGGAAAGGTAAAGTTAAGGGCAGAGGTTTATGACCAGACAAGAAAGAAGTACAGAACGAAAAAGGCTTTGAAATTCGATCTCAATGGATAGAGGTGTGCGGAAGCCAGAGGCCTAGTGAGAGGCATGGCTTCTCCGGTTATTAGATAGATGCATTAAGGGAGAAAGGTATGCCAAGAAAAAAAAGCAGTGAACAAAATAGGACTGTTGACCTTCTCGAAAAAATGCTCGTCTTCCAACTTTGGGCCTTGGGGATTCCTCAAGAAAGGATCGCCAAGAAAGTGGGAAGACAGCTGGCTTGGGTCAATGACCTAGTGAAAGACATTCCCAAAGGAGGTAAATCAGATGGCATCCAAGCGAAAAGCAAAAAAGCAAAAAGGCGATCCCGTAGCTAATGAACTGAATGCGATCAAGCGTCTTCTGATCCTACAATTGGTAACTTCTGGTGTCCAGGCAACTGACATTGCGTCAGCTCTGCAAGTTGATAGGAGTGCAATTAGTCGTCTTTTCCCGACGCGCAAGGTGAAGCGTCCTTCAGTAAGATAGGCTTATGCCGCTGAGCGTTTCGGACGTGCGATCGCATCCTTCCGATCAGATTGCACACACCGTTGAGGTCTTAGGACGTTCTAAGCAGCGCCTAAAAATATTCAAAGCAATATATCGCGGCAAAAAACGCGCCAAGACAGTTAACGAAATCGCTACCACCACGGGCCTTGATCGGATCCGGGTACTACAAGAAGGCAAGTGGCTCGCGGATAATTACATTGTCAAACCAATCAGGGCCGCCGGAAGCACTGCTTATGAGAAGGACCGGTTCTATTCAGCGCATAAGAAAAAAATTCTTAAATTAGTCGAGGATCCTGTGGCATTCGACAAACTGTCAACGAAGACTCGTCCACATCCTGTGTGGCCAAAGGGTGCAACCATTCGGATTCCCAGTGTTCGTATTCAGGCGCGGTATATAACGATTGATGAAATTGACTCTTTCAGCCGGGTCGAGCGAATAAGAGTTGAACCCGGTAGATATGTGCCGATGCCGGAGTCACGATTCAAGAGTGGAATCGCCAAAATCCTCGGAGAGGGAGGAGATTTTAAGGATTGGGGCGGAGAGAGAAATGACCTCTATACAAACAAGGTCCGGATCTCAGGGCGTCGTGTGGTGGCTGCGTTTGCTTTCAAAGGTATGGGCACAAAAGGGATCTTGACACCTGGAAAAATGGGGAAGAATGGAGACCAAATCCAGCGACTCTTCAAGACTGCTGCAAGCGTTTTCCTTGTACAGTATTGGGGTCAAATATCTGATTCTGTTGTCGAACAAATGGCAGAGTTTGCAAAAGCCAAGTCGGCAAGTGAAGGAACGCTTGTCCAATATGGGACTATAGACGGCGATGACTCTAATAGATTGATAAAAGCGTACCTACAGGCCTTCCGCCGGTAACCGGCAAATACGGAGTTCCCTGAAGAGACACGCTCGGATACAGCAGGGCATTCAGGGAGTTCTTATATGTGCCGTGGGACTAGACCCTATGCTGAGTCCGGATGCCGGTTCAGTAAAGGGCGCTCGTTAGCGGATATTCGCCTCAGTGGTATGAACGATAGAACAAAAAGAAGTTACTCAGCGAAAGGAGGGAGAAAATGCAAAAAGAAGAATGTCCTGTTTGTTTAGGAGAATGTGAAGCATGCCCCTTCATGGACACGAGAGGAAAAAAGTATGGTGGATAAAAATTTCCTTTTCGGCTGCGCAGGCTAAGTGAGCATCTTTGCCTCGATTTTGCCATCAAACAATCGTGGCAAATTATGAATTATGACTCAAAAAGATGTCAAGGTCGGCTTGAGCGCGCGGAGATGAGTCGCTGAGGCCGTTCGAGACGCCAAAAGCGCCGCCAATCACCCAGACCTCTCCTTCCAGGTAAAGAGAAGATCATGAAAGATATTCGCCGCCGGCTTCGGCGGTCATCAAGACTTCTTGATAAGCGATGCGCGGAGGAGGGGGGTTGTCTGCCACAGACATCAGCTTGAGATGTCTGATGATTCGATCGATCACAGAGAAATCCGTGAGGAAAGCAATGACCTTCATCGTGCTGCCACATCTGGGACAGAGCATCGGGTCGACCTCACAGACCTTCCGGATCACGGCCGCCCAGCCCTTCGAAGCAATCCGCGTCAAGTTCTCCTTGACCATCCGGAGGGCCAAGGGAGCAAGGCCGGCCTTCCTTTATCTTTGAGCTATTTCCAGGTAGAGGATTATCTGACCTGCCCCTTGAAGTATAGATACAGGCATATCATGCGCATTCCTGTCCTTCCTCATCATAACCTTGTTTTTGGCCGTGTCCTTCACAACACCATTCATTTCTATCTCAAGGAGAGGATGTCGGGGAAGAGGATGACAGAAAAAGAGCTTCTTAAAGAATACGGGGAGCGCTGGATTAATGAGGGATTTCTAAGCAGGGAGCATGAGGAGATGAGGAAGAAAGCAGGGGAAAAAGCTTTGCTCCAATTCTATCGTCGGGAAGAGAAATCAAGAAAAATCCCTGGCCTTCTTGAAAAGAATTTCCGGTGGCAGCTTGATGATATCAAGTTCATTGGACGCTGGGACAGGATTGATTATTCCAAAGAGGGCGCGGTTATCATTGATTTCAAGGCAACAGAGGTTAAAGACCAGAAGGAAGCTGACAAAAAGACCAGGGATAGTCTTCAGATGGATTTATATGCCCTTTCCTTTGCCAGGACTCAAGATGTTCCGCTCCTGGAGACAAGGCTTTATTTTCTGGAGTCGGATATTGTTGGTCATGCCCAGAAAAAGGAGAGGGAGCTTGAAAGGGCTGTGGAGAAGATAAAAGAAGTAAAGGCGGGAGTTCTATCCCAGGATTTCAGGGCAAAGCCTGACTGGCATAACTGCAGCTTCTGCGAATTCAGGACAATCTGCCCTGATTCGTATGCCTATTGAAAAAGAGATTCTTTCCTATTCTATCCACTTCATCTTTCACCAAACTTGATTTTTTTCTATTCTGTATTAAGCTTTAATACAGGAGAATGAACATGCGGGACGTCATATCCGTGAGTTTTCCAAGGGAGTTAGCCGTCGAACTCAACCGCCTGGCTAAAGAATCGGGGCGGACAAAAAGCGAGCTCGTCAAAGAAGCTTTGCGATCTTATCTTTGGGAAGAGCGCTTCAGGAAAGTTGCTCAATCCGTCAGAGCGAAAGCCAGGAAACGCGGGTTTGTAATTGATGAGGACGTTTTTAAGGTCATATCTTGAGAGTCGTCTTCGATGCGAATGTTCTCATCGCGGCATTCATTTCCGAAGGTCTATGATCGAAGCTGCTTAGCCGAGCCAATAAACGCTATTTTGATTTATACTCCTCATTGTTTCTTATTTCTGAGTTCCAAAAAGCCCTTCAAACGAAGATCGGAGCATCCAAATCAGAAATCAAGGCCCTGACAGGTCTATTGATTGAGGTCGTCACGCTTGCTGACCCGACCGAAGGGCAAGAGCGACAGGCACGGGGAACTTGCCGAGACCAAGAAGATGATCCGGTTCTGGCCTGTGCGCTAGCCTGCAAGGCAGATTATCTCGTTACCGGTGACCGAGACCTGCTGGAGATCAAGAAATT
>Ga0315289_10012814_pt1 | contig 11784 bp, 3 predicted proteins | sample YL17G11_40_MG_FD_203452 | JGI IMG/M metagenome (GOLD analysis project Ga0315289, IMG submission 203452) | Sediment microbial communities from Yellowstone Lake, YNP, Wyoming, USA - YL17G11_40 | ecosystem: Environmental > Aquatic > Freshwater > Lake > Sediment | place: USA: Wyoming | collected...
TTTTTGCCATCATAATTCCTCCTTTCGCAAAAACTTGCTTTGAAATATTATATCTTTGGTAAAAAAAATCAAAATAATTTTGCAAAATAAAAAAGGCAGGATGAAATATCCTGCCAGAGTATTATAATAAACCTCAAACATTGCCTACGGCTTATAAGTTATAGTTATAGTCTTGGTTGTGCCATCCCAGAGAACTTCGCACCCAAGATTTTCAGTAACAAATCTTACTGGAAGCATTGTTCTGCCATTAATAATCTCTGGGACAACGTTAGTATTATCAGAATCGATTGGTTTGCTTGCTCCATTGACCATAGCGGTATTTTTGCCTATCCAGAGCTCGATTTTATTTAAGCCAAGTGTAATTGTAACTTTTTTATCATTGCTGTCCCAACCTACACTTCCGTCAAGAGATTCAATAATTGCCCTTATAGGGAGAAGAGTCCTACCATTTTTGATTATAGGCGGAGAATCAAGCGACTTGGTCTCTCCATTTACCGTGAAGTTCATGTTACCAATTTGGAGGATTATTATTGTTTCCTTTTTGACAATGGCTATCTTCTCGAAAACTGCCTTGAATGAAGTGTTTAAAAATATCTCAATAACTTTAAAGCTCGTATAAGGGTCAAAACGCCTTGTGCCGAGATACAACTCCTTAACTTTGTATCCTTCTTTAGGAGTTATTGTAAAATTTACATATCCTCCAAAAGGAACTTCCACGACACCCGACGGAGATATTGTTCCGCCTTCAGTTGCTGTTACCGTAACCTTGCGGGAGATCTGCTTCTTAAAGAAACCGTCCTCATAAGTGCCTGCGTAGATTATGCTCCAGTCATTTGGGTCAAACATGCAGGTGTTCACAATGGAAGGTACGCTTCCTCCTTGAAGTTTCTCCCAGGTAGTGCCGTAATTTTCAACAAAATAAACACCTCCTTCGGTTGCAACAGCAACAGACTCTGTAAATTTATAGTGAACCTTTATATCCCAAACATATTTATTTTCAAGTCCGTTGTTAAACTCTACCCATGTTTTAGCACCATCAGTTGTTTTAAAAACTCCTCCTCCATAAGTTCCAACATAAAGTACATTAGAGTTTTTTGGGTTAATCCTGAGCATAAGCACATCCAGGTTAGTCAAACCGTTATTAAAAGGCTTCCAGAATTCGCCACCATTTTCAGTCTTGTAAACCCCTCCCCCGTCGGAACCAACATACATTATTTTGGGATTTGTTGGGTCAATTTCGATAGACAAAAGATATAATTCTTTGATTCCATTATTTATTTCCCTCCAGGTTTCTCCACCATCTATCGACCTGTAAACGCCATTGTCAGTTGCAACATACATTTTTTGGCTATCATTTGGGTCGATTTCTACATCAAGTACATTTCTTGTTTGGATCTCTCGCCCCAGCTGTTTCCAGGTTGACCCACTATCGTCAGACTTAAACAGGCCATTCTTATAGGTTCCCGCATACATATATGAAGGGTCATTTGATTCTAAAGTTAAACATTCTATAAACTTACCTTCAAGCCTCTTCAGTGAGAATGTGTTGCCTGAATCCTTTGAAGAGTAAATTCCTATCTCTGTCCCGGTAAAAATTTCTGAAGTTTTTGGGTTAATTTGCATACAGATTATTGAATAGAACGGAAGGCCTGAATTTTTTTGCACCCACGAATTAGCAGCATCTATTGTCTTGAAAATTCCTGATTGTGAAGTGCTTGCATAGAGAACTTCTGGCTTTGTTAGGTCCATTGCAATTGTTTTAACATTTGTGTCTGTAAGTCCGCCATTTTTCTTTTTAAAAGTTAAAGCCTTATCTTCTGACTTGAATATCCCCGCACCTGTTGCAAGATAGATAATCCTGTTGTCCAAGGGGTTTACTTTTATTTCGTTTATCCAGGTTTCTGGAAGTTTTGCGTTGAGGAGTTTCCAGGTATCTCCGTAATCTTCAGACTTAAACAGATGCCCTGTTACCATTGAGCCTGCATAAAGAAGATTATCTTCCACCGGGTCTACTTCAAAAGAAGCAATATCCTTGTCGCTTCCTTTAATCCCGTTGTTAATTTCTTTCCAGGTGCTTCCGTCGTCTTCTGACCTGAAAATGCCTGCGTTACTATAAGCAACAAGAAAGACAATGCTTGAATCTTGAGGGTCAAAAACTATTTTCTTAATTCGTGTTTCTGTAAGCCCACTATTTTTGGCAACCCAAGATTTACCTCCGTTAACTGTTTTGAAAACACCTGCTCCATAAGTGCCTGTAACAATCACATTAGGATTTTTCGGGTCTAATGTAATGGTCTCAACATCCTTGCTTATAAGCCCTGTGCTTATGTCTGACCAAGTAAGTCCTCCATCCTGCGAAATGAAAATTCCGTAACCGTATGTGCCAACATACACAATATCTTTGTTCTGATAACTTAATGTTACACACTTTATAAACTCTTCCTTTATTCCTATGGGGACATAGCTCCAACTATCTCCTCCGTCAACCGTCTTCCCCAAACCAATCCTTGTGCCAACATAGATAATTTTAGAGTCCACAGGACTCACGGCAATTGAAGTGTGATTCAAGGAAGGAAGCCCTGAATTCAATTTAACCCAGTCGTATTGACCGGCTAAGACAATATTCCCTGGAACAAGTTGAAAAGAATAAACCAAAACAAACATCACGCAAACTAAAATTAACTTTCTAAAAAATTTCATAATTCCTCCTTTTGCAAAAACTTGCTTTGAAATATTATATCTTTGGTAAAAAAAATCAAAATAATTTTGCAAAATAAAAAAGGCAGGATGAAATATCCTGCCAGAGTATTATAATAAACCTCAAACATTGCCTAAGGTTTATAGGTTATAGTTATAGTTTTTGTTGTTCCATCCCAGTCAACCGTTGCACCAAAAGTCTCGGAGATGAAGCGAATGGGCACAAAAGTTCTGCCATTCATTATCTTTGGAGGTGCATCAAGTTTTACAATGCTATTATCAACCACTGCAACAGTTGAGCCAACCTGAAGCTGAATTGTAAGAGTTCTGTAATTAATGGTGATGACCTTTAGCGCATCATTCCAGTCCACTGAAGCGCCAAATGCCTCAGAAATAAAACGCAATGGTACAAGTGTAAAACCTTTTTCTATAAAAGGAGGAGCCTCGAGATTAATGGTTTCACTCCCAACTGATGCAAGATTGCTACTTATTTGTAGAGTAATTTTCTTTTCGTTAACTTTTTTGATAAGGAGCGTCTCTATGGCTTCATTACCTGCAGCATCTACTGCTTTTATAATAAATTGATTGTCCCCGTCAATAAGATAAGCATTGTAAGAGTATGTTTGTCCGTCAGAAAACATCTCATTTGAGTCAATAAATACTTTGCCTTTCTCATCAATTTTAAGTTGGATCGTGTATGCGGGTTCTGTCGTCTCTACCGAATTTATGCCTAACCCCTGCACTCGATTAACCTTACTAATAAAAGTTATCACAGGGGGCTTGCTATCAATACGCGCTGTTAAAAGAAGAGTGGCTGCGTTCCCTGCAAGATCTCTTGCAAAAAGAGCAATTGGCATGCCTTCATAGACATTCAACTCCACAGAAAAGTGCAGGTCGTCCTTCAACTCAAGAATTACTTCATTTATCTTTAAAGTGCACGGCTCGGAGACACTCCCTGTAAGTTTTCCAGGGCTTTCTTTAAAGTAAGGGTCGGAGTTAGCATTATCAAAAGTAATCTTTGGGGGGGTATTATCAACCGAAAACTGTTTTTTAATTGTATCTCCCTTGTTGCCACCCTCATCCATTGCATAGGCATAGACGGCGTGAGTGCCTTCGTCAATCTTAAAAGGTGCTGCTGTAAACTCGGCAAACTCACCATCGTCAACCTTATAGAAAACTTTAACTCCGTTTGAAGTTGAAAGCATAATCTCTGGATTAGTCTTATAAAACCCGTTCATTCCATCGGGCTGCGAAGGGTTAATGGTAAATTCCACGACAGGAAGCGGGGTTATTTTTATTTTGTTGCTTTCAACTTCCTGTACTTCTTTTGAAGTTGACACTCTAACTCCGTATTCCCCAAGGTTTGCAGGATTCCTGATGCCAAAGGTTTCGGGGATTTCAACCTCTACTAAACTTCCAGGCTGGATATCAAGAGGAGTTGTTATATACAAACTATGCACTTCTATCACAAAGTTTTGACTTATAGTTCCATTTACTGCTATTAAATTCTGGGGAGGGTCATCAGGATACACAAAATTTTCATCAAAAGTTATCTTAATTCTATCGATATCCTTATCAAGAGCGTATACAGGACCTGTTTTGAAAGTAATGTAAAATTTATTCGCCGTATTTATGCCAGAAAATACTGCCTTAAAATTTAAATCATCTATTTTGGAGGGCAAAATTTCAACGAAAACACTTTTTCTAAATGAATCTGAATCAGTATACACAGTAATGCTATAGTTAGATGGTATTTGTGGGTTTTCAATTTTTGCTTTTTCCGAGACGAAAATAGATACCTCTGAATTCTGATAAATTGAATCACTTGCTATAATTTCAACAGTTCTACCAGATATGTTCGCGCTGACTTCTGTTTCGTTAACCTTAACCACGCCAGGGTCAAGAGACATTGGTAATTTAAAATCATCTGAAAATTCCACAAATATCTTTCCACCTTTGGGGATAAATCCAACTGCTGATGTTTTAAAATTTATACCTATGGTGGATTCTGCACCTATGAAATTTTTATCAATTTCAACTTTCAGGTCTTTAATTTCAGGCTCTACTATTTCAAAAGGCGGGGATTCCACCCATTCAGGTTCAGTGTAGGTAGATATCTTTAAAACTTTAAAACCGGCAATTTTTGGATTTATTATTCCTGCGCTCTTCTTGAAGTAGAGGGAAACGAGAGTTTTAGCTTTAATATCTGTGTTTGAATATATTCTTATTGTTCCATCAGGGTCTCTGTATACTGCGGTAGGGGCTGTATTATTAATTAGCACGGCATCCGACAGATTGTTTGGACCAATGGAAGTCCCGTCCGGGAACCTGACTCTTATTTCTTCAGTCTGGGCTTTAATCCTCCCGTTAACCCCGGTAATAAACTGAATAAAATATTCTGCTTTTGAGCCCTTAAGAGGCGGCTCAGCTTTGACTTCCTTTATAGTAACTACGGATTGGGTAATTTCATATTGACTTGAGCCAAGGTACTGCACCTCAATATTTCTACTCATAAGTGTTACTTTCGCTGCAAAACAAATTCTTGGGGTCGTTGGGTTAATTATCCCTGCTTCCTTCTTAATTAGGATTTCAATCTTTGAACCTTTATTTATATTTTTTCCAAGTACAATGTTTAAAACAATGTCTTTATCAAGTTTTTCAAAATGCACAGCTTTTGCATTAATTCCGTTAATAACTATAGAACTATACATTACATTAGCGTTCTGAAATGTAGTATCCCATTGAAATTGAATCTTGATAGTATCAATGCCATCGTCCTCAGAAACGCCTCCAGTAAGGATATACTCGGCGTTTTCACCTGCTGCAGAAGGAGAAACTATAACATCAAACCAACTCAAATTGGAAATTGCGCTTACTTCCGCAAAATAAAACTGTGAATTCAGAAGTAAAAGAAGGAGAAGAATATTTATTATAAAAAACTTTATTAATTTTCGCACTTAAGAACCTCCTTACTGTTTAGGGTAAACAATTGTAACGGTTTTTGTTGTGCCGTCCCAAACAACTTCTGCACCAAATGTTTCAGATATAAATCTAATTGGCACAAGCGTTCTTCCGTTTACAATGTAAGGTGCAACGTCAAGCGCAATTTCTATACCATTAATAAAGGCAGTCTTTTTTCCAATCTGCATTTTAATTTTATCACTTCCAAAATTTATGTCAATAATTTTAAAGACAGGGTCATAAGCAAACTCCGCGCCAAATGCTTCTCCGACAAACCTCAGAGGCACCATTGTTCTCCCGCTGGTTATCGTTGGTGCTGCCTCAAGCGAATAAGTCTCGTTATTTATAAGAGCATTCTTATTACCCACCTGGAGTTTCATTATAATTGATTTGCTGTATTTTACACTCACGGTTTTCTTTGTTGAGTTCCCCGCTTCGTCTATTGCAATAACCTCGATCACTGCAAATTGCCCTTCGGGGAGATTCAGCAGAGAATAACTGAAGACTCCATCCTCCCGCACCTCGGCACTGTCTCCATTTACAGTTACTTTTGCTCCTTTTTCAGTTATGCCTTCTATAATTAAGGGCAATTTACTCACCTGCTGGAACATTACAGGCTTAACAACTGTGAGATTTGGGGGAGTAGTGTCAAGATAAACCGTTAAAACTTTTTGCGAACTATTCCCAGCAGGATCAGTTGCCGAGATGTTAATAATCTGCGGACTTGATAAAACCTCTATACTTGCCTCAAAATTGCCAAGACCATCAATCATTGCCGCATTGCCATTCACCTTAATTGTTGAGCCGACATCAACCGTACCGCTAACAACAAGAGTTTTGCTGTTCAATACTGAATTATCCTGAGGGAAAATGACAACTATCTGCGGAGGAATTGTATCAACTTTAAATTGCACTGTTGAATTTTTTTCCTGATGTCCCTGATTGTCAACTGCATAATAGAAAAGAGTATGAATCCCCTCGGGAGCTGTAATTTGGCTCCCTGCGAAAACTACAGGAGGATTATTGTCAAAGAAATAATAAATTGTTGGATTTGGATCCACAGCACTTACTGATGAAAATGCTATTTTCGGTTGAGTCTTATAAAAGCCGTTTAGCCCGTCAAACTGAGGAGGAGTTACAGAAATTGTAGTTACAGGTGTAGAGCTAATTATATATGGCGAGGACTGTATTGAACTCTGCTCTTTTGAAGTGTTAACAAAAAGGGTGTAACCAACAGCCTGGACAGGATTTTTAATATAGGCGCTTTCGGAAATCATCACAGTAACACTCTTATTTGCTGGAATTGTAATTGGCACCGTTATTGTAACTGTTGTCCCATTTACCGCTACACTGGTTGTGGGAATATTGTTAACGGTAATTAAATTAGTTGAGATAGTGGAAGGCATAGTCGTGCCAATGGGAAAAATGACATTTATTTTGTCGATTCCTGCAAGCAATTGCCCACTTGCACCCGTGGTAAACGAAACTGTGTATTTGCTTGCTTGGCCAGCACTTGTAGAAGAAAGCACAACCTCAGGCTTTGAAATAGTTGATGAGGTGACTGTAAAACTCAACCCTACAGGCATTGAATCAGTTATTGTATATAACTTTACCGTATAATTGCCGGTTAATAAAGGGTTCTTAATACCGAAGTTTATGCCAATTTCAACGGTAACCTCCGAATTTTCATAAATATTAACTGGAGTTGTAATTTGAAGTGTCTGCGAACTAATAGAAACGCTTAGACATGGGGTATCATTAACAAGGATTGCTCCTGGAATAATATTAGAGGGGAAAGCAACCTCACTTGGAAATTCTATAAAAATCTGGTCTGTATTTGAAGTAAGTTTCTTTGTTACAGATGTTTTAAACTTGAGTGTATATTTTGTGGGTGAAAGCTGGGTTGTGGGGCTTACAGAAAGAGTGGCTCCTGAAATCTGCGTTCCTGTAATCATAAACGGGTTTGAAACTGCTATACCTGTATCTTTGCTTGTTGCAACCTGAATAGAATAATACCCCGGAATAAGAGTGTTTTTAATGCTAAACTCTTTTAAAAATCGAATATTGCACGAGCCTCCTGGGGCAATAAAAGAAAGAGAGGAGGGAACATAAACTCTTAACCTTTGCTTATCTATTTCAATATGTTCGCATTGGTTATATTTCATAAGAACTCTTGAAGGGTCAATCTTCGAAGGAAAAGTAGTTCCTTTGGGAAAATATATATCTACATAATCATTTTGTTGAGCGATGAGAAAACCATCATTCGAAACAACAAAAGAAATATCATAATCAGCAATTGTCCCTCCATCTGGAGGATTTACAAGCGCCTGAAGCCCGGAAACCTTCACGCCGGAAGAAGAACCAATTGTAAAAGGTGCTTCAACAAGATTTGGTTCCACTGATGTCCACATTGTAAGTGTATAAATTGAGGGTAATTGAGGAGTTTGTATTTTTGCATTCAAGTAAAAGACAATAGATGTTGGTTCTAAAATAATTATTGAAAATGGTATTGTCAATACAACTATATTTTGAGGCTTGATGACCTCAACATTAGTAGGCGAAGAAGATACAGGATAGCGAGAAATATTAACAGAAAGAGGACTGATTGTATCAGGAACTACGCACTCAGGTGGAAATTGAATGCTTACTGTTGAATTAGCATATAATGCGGTATGGGGCTTGAATAAAATAGTAAATTCTGCTATTTTATCCAGGTCATTTGGTTCAATGGAAATACTTGTAATTTCCACATCTCCTAAGGCAGTTTTTGGAAATATGCCAAAAATTAAAAATAATATCATAATAATTAAAGTTAAAATAAAAGCCTTCTTCAAAATAACCTCCTTAAAATATCAACCACACTGGTAAAATAATTTAAAAATCTAATCATAGGATACTTTCTATCTCATATTTCATAAACATTATAAACAATCTTTGAGAAAAAGCAACCGGAACAGCAGAGCCTCATCAAATCTAACTTTTTTACTACTGTATTCTTCTATCAAAGATGAGATTGTCACGCTCCCTACGGTCTCACTTTTGTCTTTTCCTTTAGGGGAAGCTTGAAGGAGTGTTAGTCCACCCCTTCGATTAAAGACAGGATTCTTCGGCTTCGCCTCAGAATGACAAAAAAGGCCTAGAATGACGTTTCCCCTCTGTCACCCTAAGTCAAAGCCCTGAGCGTAGCGGAGGGGAAACGAAGAGTCTCTCTTTTTTCTTTCCTTTTTTTGGATGAAGTTTTGAGGGGGGTTAGTCAACAACTTCGATTAAAGGAGAGATTGCTTCGCTCGTAAAAGACACTCGACTTGCTTTCGCAAGGAAAAGAGTGCGCAAAGACAAAAAAAATGAATGCCTCACAATAACAGGCCTTTTCGTCTTTGGATAGAGTGTTGAGGAGGGTCTTTTCACCTCCTCAAAATTAAAAAGCCCCTGCAGTTTGCAGGGGCTTATCAAAAACCGCTATCAGAAACTACTTAGCAAGTGTAATTGTTACTTGTCTGAGAGCAGCGTCCCAGGTAACAGTCGCACCAAGGTTCTCGGCAATGAAACGGAAAGGAAGCATAGTTCTACCATTCTTGATGTAAGGAGCAACATCAAGAGTCTTAACAGTTCCATTAACCACTGCTGAGGTGTTACCAATCTGGAGACCGATTGTAGTTTCTCCAAGTGTTACTGTGATGCCCTTTGTTTCGGCGATCCAGTCGACTGTTGCACCGAGAGCTTCAGCAATTGATCTGAGTGGGAGGAACGTCCTTCCATCTTTAATCTCGGGTGCAACATCAAGCTGTGTTGCCTTATCGTTAACGGTCATAATATCAGAGCCAATCCAAACTTTAACAACAGTAAATTCTGCTTTCTTGTAAGTAACAGTGAGAGTTTTATCACCCATGTTACCTGCAGCGTCAAATGCAACAACCTTAATGGTGTTTGCGCCTTCTACAACCTCAACCTTAGCTGAGAATGTTCCGTCTGGTGCAAAGTCAACCTTCATCGCGCCAATCCAGAGAGAAACCACGCTAACGTTATCGGTAACTTTACCCGCAACTGTAACCATTGGTGCAGTTACTTCTGTTGGAGCAGTTGCGTCGACAACTGGTTTAGTGGTATCAACAACTGGTGCCTGATATTTGGCTTCAAGCGTTGCACTTGTATTAATTCCAGGCCATCCGCAAGGAAGTTCACAAGTGTTTGTAACAGTTGCGCTGATCTTAAACTTACCAGAGTATGGAGGAACAAATGCCCAGTCAACTTCACCAGTCTTGCCTGTGATACCTGCTGTTGCAGTCCAAATATAACCTGACGCTCCTGAGCTAAATCCGGTGTTACCCGAAATCTTAACTTCAACGCCAGGTGCACCATGTCCGATTTTTGTAACAGAATCGATATGAGCATCTCTTACCGTGAATGTAACATGGGTTGCAGTCGCAGGAATCGTGAATGGAACTTCCGCAGGGTCAACCTTCACTGTTGGAGGAACAAGCTTGAAGGAAGTAATGCTAATCTCCGCTTTATTGAGTTCAAAGTAGAGATTCACCATTGGATCATCAGCGAGATTGGGGTTGTCGTAACCTACTATTGTAATTGGAAGACCTGTAGCACAGCCTGCACCAACTACACTGCTGCAAACATAAGCTGTGGCAAGTCCGCAATCATTAAGAGCCTCTTTCGCAGATAGTGTCCAGTTAGAATCAGTCGAGAAGTCATGAGGTGATCCTTCTCTTGGGTCAACAGCTGTTACATAGACTGTTTCCTTAAATCCTTCTGTTAAGATTCCGTCGTTATCGATGACCGAACCATCCATAAGGCCAATCTTAACTGTAAATGTCGGCAATACTACTTTAAATTCAAGTGTTACAACTTCCTTCTTTGTGCAATCGTAGTAATATGAAGTTCCAACAATCTTGAATGTGCCAGCCTTGGAAAAAGCCTTATCGAATGAAAATCTATAACCGGTATCAGTGGGTGAAGGAGTAACGGTAATTGAAGTTAATGATTTATAAGCGTCACTACCTTCAGCCTTGAAGTAGAATTTCCAACCAACATCATTCCATCCAGAAACTCCACCGTCAACTGAAAATTTAGGATCCGTAATGTCAATAACTGGAATAACACCTGCTAATAGTTCTGAAGGATCTGCAGTACCTTCCCAAATTGTTGCTGTAGAAGAGAGTGTCTTTGTTGTAGCAACTATACTGATATCATTAATTCCAACATATGTGAGAGGATGGACGTAATCATTACCGCATAATCCTTTAACCTGTTTCGTGCCAAATAATTTCATTACAAGGTTATTCCCGCATGCTGCTTCATTAGAATAATTGAAAACAATTCCATCGATAGTGACTTCCTCGCAGTGGTCATGGATTAAGAGATCTGGGTTACCTGCACCAAAACCTTGAGTAGTATAATATGTGAACAAGTCTTCTATCCTTGTCCTCTCTCCAAGCCAGTACCCACCTGCTGCATAATATTTATCGTAAACTGCGTTGTACCAAAGGATGCTTACGTCTTTTGTAACACCAAACCTCGTATCAACTGTAAATGCGTCGTCAATAATATTACCATCTGCATCAACCATATACATCATGTAAACCTTCCAGTCGCAGCCGCATTCAAGATCGGAAGGTGAAGACTGGGTATTAACAGTGAATTTGAGTGATGTTTTCTTACCAACTTCAACAGTTGCGGTCCCGTCAGAAAGAGAAGGAGTTACTGCAGGGCAGGTTACAACGCTACAAACCTCAACATCTTTTGTGAATGTATGGCAGCAAGCATTGTACTCGCTAATAGGACAATTCTCTGCTTTATTAACCCTTTCCCAGGCAGTTGCTTCAAAGTGAACTTTAATATCGCCCTGGTCATAAACATAGTACTTTGAACCTTCGCCAAGAGTATACATCGGGTATCCAGTTTGATCGTAATAAACTGGTTCTTCTGCATTAAGAACAGGAGTTAGGTTATAAACAGGACCGGTTACGCTTATGTCAACTGTGTCTCCTTGAATTTGCCAGTCGGCTCCCGCACCAACAGGATCCCAGAAGCCACCAACGATGTCAAAGGAGAAGCCAATCTCGCATGGTAACTTATCATAAACAACAGTTGCAATATCCTTAAAGTAATATGGAG
>Ga0315289_10012815_pt1 | contig 11784 bp, 10 predicted proteins | sample YL17G11_40_MG_FD_203452 | JGI IMG/M metagenome (GOLD analysis project Ga0315289, IMG submission 203452) | Sediment microbial communities from Yellowstone Lake, YNP, Wyoming, USA - YL17G11_40 | ecosystem: Environmental > Aquatic > Freshwater > Lake > Sediment | place: USA: Wyoming | collected...
CGTGCCGCCCCGGCGGGTAGCGGCCAGGCGGGCGCAAGGCCGCCAGCGAGCGCCAGAACGACGCCGAAGGTGCGGAAGTAGGCCATATGCAACGCGAGGCTGGCGACCGACCAGCCGATGATGGCGGCGAATGCCGCCGCGGCGAGGATTCGGTCCGCCGAGCGGGGCGCGGCCGTGATCCGCAATCCGAGGACGAGAAGGAAACCCACGACCACGACGATCCAGCTGAGCAGTCCTAGCGTGCCAGCCTCGGCGGCGAGTTCGACGTAGATGTTATGCGGGGCGTTGGTGGGTTCGCGGACGGCGGTCGACACCCGGCCAGCGAAATAGAACACCTGACCAGGGAAGGTGCCCGGGCCGAACCCGAACACCGGGCGTTCCTGCCACATCAGCGCGGCCTGCTGCTGGGCCGCGAGCCGGCCGAGCAGCGACGGATCGAGGTTGCCGGCTGTCCGTCCCTGGCTGAGTTCGGAAAACGCTCCCACCAGCCTGTCGCCGACGCCGGGGATCGCTGCGACTCCTATCACGAACGGCACGACGAGGGGTGCTGTTTTCCAGACCGGCCGTCCGGAGACAACGAACCACACGAACGTGGCGACGGTAACGGATATGAACGTCCCGCGTGACTGGGTGAGGTAGATCCCGCCGAGGATGGCGAGTAGCGCCGTCAACCATCCCGCCGCCGCGGCGTGCCGGTCAGCGCGCAGCGCTCGGGTCAGCAGGGCAGCCGTCAGCGGCACGCCCATTACCAAGTGCCGGCCCCAGAAATTCGAGTCCGGCAGCGGGCCACCGTAGCGCGGGGTGGTGATCAGTTCCCCGGAAGCCTTTGTTAGAGTGGAGAATCCGCCGAGGGACGTGGCTCCGGTGAAGAACACCTGGTGGACGATCGTGAGCGCGGACAGCACCGCCAGTGGGATGACGATGGCGGCCGCTACCGCCCATTGGCGGCCGGTGAGCTGGATCAGGATGATCAAGACGATCGCGAAAAGGCAATCCAGGCCGGTGCGGCGGATAGCGCTCAGCGACTCCATCACGTCGACGCTGCCGATGGCGGCGACACCCTGGACGACGAGGTAGAAGCACAGCAACCCAATGCAGATCCCGGTCCAGGCGTTGAGCCTTTGGCGCGCTTGTGGATCCCGCAGCGCGAAGGCAATGGTCACCAGACCGAGCAGCATGGAGGCCGGGAACAACGGCAGCCCACCCCCTGGCGCCAGAACGCCGGAGAGGTTGGTCACCTCGGTGACCACCATGACGATCAACGCCAGCAGTGGCTTGCGCGCAGCCAGCACGAGCCCGACCGCGCCGACCGGCGCCAGGACCAACAGCCACGGCGTCCGCGAGCCGAGGACGAACAGCGCACCGAACATGCCCAGTCCCGCCGCCAGAACCAATCCGGCGACCCGGTCCGACGGCCGGGCGGGTATCCGGGTCGTACCCGTCATGGTTGAGGCAGCGCCTCGTCGTCGATTGGATCCGGAGAGTGGTGCTTGGGCGCCGGACTTCCACCGCGGCGCCGGACCAGTAACCAACCGGCGGCACCGCCCGCCATCAGACCGGCCAGCACCCCGGCAGCCATGATCTGAGTGCGCCCCGGCAGAGCCAATGGCACCGCACTTCCCTTCGGCGGCCACAGAACCCGCACCGCGTACGGCGAGGCGATTGACGCCACCTCGGCGGTTGCGGTGGTCAGCACGTCATTGAGGGCGGCCTCCGCCGCTGCCGGGGACGGTGCCTGAACGGTGACCTCGACGATGGTGGTCTCCGGCAAGGCCGCGGCGGTCAGTGTCAGCTCGTACTCGCCGACCTTGGCCGCGTTGGCAGCGGAAGATAACCAACGCGGGTCCTCGTAGACGACCGCAGCGGTCCGACTGACCTGGCCGCGGGTGAGGACCTCCCAGAAGTTCGAGGCCTCGACGGTGGTCAGATTGGCCGCAGGAACGAACGCCACGTCCGCGGTGGCCTTGTAGCGGCCGGTATCGGGGGTGAGCAGAAACCCGAGTGCTGCGCCCAGCAGGGCGCCGATCAACGCGAGCGCCGGAATGGCGGTGCGGTAAGACCTCATGGTACCTCTTTCGGCGTGGCTGGCGCAGTCGCCGCCTGAGGCCACAGTCGGCGCCGCACCAGCCCGACCCCAGCGGCGAACAGGTGCGGCGCGGTGAAGCGCAGCAGCGCGACATATAAGACAACTCCGACTACAGCTAACAACGCTAGCTCCAATGGGGCAAGCAGTCCCGCGGTCGCCCGCGTGAGGGCGAAGACGCCCAGTCCCATCACCACTGCGGCCAGCACCGGGCCGACAAGCGCTCGGCCGAGGGCGCCCCAGCGGATCGCCATCACCCGGCGCAAAATCGTCATGCGAATGACGAAATGGATGGCCTCGGTTGCCAACAACGCGCCGGCCACCATGGTCGGGCTGTGTCCGGCGGCCCACCATATCGGCCCGATCAGCAGGATGAGTTTCACGGCGCTGATAGCGGTCAACACACCCGGACGGCCGATCGCCTTGAACACGTCCCCGGCGTGGAAGGACGCGGAGTACACCACCGTGTAGAGGGCCAGCACCGCGAGAATCGGCGCCGACCCCGCGTACTGATCGCCGTACAGGGTCGCCACCAGGGGGCGCGCAGCGACTGCCATCCCCACTCCGATCGGAGCCGTCAGCCCGATCACCACCGAGAGCGCCTGCAGGTAGTGGCGCCCGAGTCCATCCGCGTCATCCTGCAGGCCCGACAGCGCGCTGAACAAAACGTCGCTCACCACGATGCATAGATTGAGGACCACCATTTCCGGGATCCGATACGCCAGGGTGTAAAGGCCCAGTTCGTCGGTCCCCATTCGGGTGCCGACCGCGAGGTAGTCGACGTTGTAGATCGCGTAGGCCAACAACGTCACCGACGTCACCGGGATCCCGAACCGGAGCAGTTGGCCGCCGACCTCGCGGTCCAGGCCGATCCTGGGTGTTCGTCGCGAGACAAGCCAGTACAGCGGAGTCATTACCGCGGTCGCCGCGAGCTGGCCGTAAACCAGGCTCCAGACCCCGTAGCCACTAAGCGCCAATCCGATAGTGAGGCCGGTCTTGATCAGCGCGCCGGTGAACTCGGGCAGCAGTCGGGCGCGGAAATCCATCGATCGGCGAAGCCATGCCGCCGGGACGGTACTCAGCGCACTGATGGCCAATCCGATCGCCAGGATCCGGATCATTCCCACCAGTTCCGGCTGTTTAAGGGCGCCGGCGGCAAGGTCGGCCGTGGCGGCCAATACGGCACTGGCCAGCAGACCGAACAGCACCGACAAGGTCAAGCCGGTCGGGGCAAGCAACGACCACTCGCGGCGGCTCTGAACCATCGCGGATCCGACACCGAGATCTTTGACGTAGTCGAAGAGGTTGACGACCAGCAGCGCCAGCGCGAAGAGCCCGAACTCCGTCGGGTCCAGAATGCGGGCGACGACCACAGTCATCAACAGCGTCGAGCTCTTGCTCAACGCAAAGACGAGGTAGTTCCACACCGCCTGTCGCCCGGTGGAGGGCTGCTCAGTCACTGCCACGGCGTCAGTGGGCGCCGTCTCCGGTCAGCACTGTCTTGACCGTCTTGGCGATGATCATCAGGTCGCGGATCGGCGACCAGTTCCGGCCGCTGATCTGCCACAACCCGGTGAGTCCCGGCTTCACCGCCAGCCTGTTGTAGACCAGATCGTCGTAGGAATCGACCTCGCGCCGCACCTGTGGGCGGGGACCCACGATGCTCATGTCGTCGAGCAATACGTTGAACAATTGCGGCAGCTCGTCGATGCTGAACTTCCGAAGCACCCGGCCCGCCCCGGTGATCCGCGGATCGTCCTTCACCTTGAAGAACAGCGGATCGCCGCCGTTGGCGGCGATCACTTCCCACCGTTGAGCCCGATACGTTCGGAGGCGTACAGGACCGGCCCGCGGCGTGCAGACGCCGACGACACGGTGCCCGGCCTCCGGTTCGTTGGCGAACATGGTGGACAACGTGGCCGCGGCCTGCTCGTTACCCACCACCAGCGTGGTGAGCACACCGTTGCCGCGCCGGCGTTCGGCATCGACTACCCGCCGCCACAGCATCCGGCTGACCGCATTGTGCACCTCCTGGCGGCGGGACTCGCCACGCTCGCTGGGCGGAATGACGTGGCGGCGCGGAACACCGGCCCGCACCCGAATGCGGTCGGTGATGGGTTTCCGGGGTTGCCTGCGACGTTCAGGCAAATCGACGACTACCACAGTGAAATCACCTTGAGGTTGGAGACTATCGGCCAACCGTATCGTCTCGTTGCCCGCGCGCAAACGATCGTCGGAGCTTATCGGGATCTGACCGCTGGTTCTCTTCGAGTTCAGGGCGAACCGAAAGCGGTGTCGTACCGCTCGAAGACGGCAGCGCGCGCGTACGTCGTCCGGAAGTGCTCGGCAGCGTCGCGGGACACCTCCGCGTTGCGGGTCGGGTCGGTCAACGAGCACAACAGCGCCACCAACCCGTCCGGTTCGTCAGCCACCAGAACGCCCGTACCAGGTCCGCTTGCGATACCTTCGGCGCCTACCGCGGTGGAGACCACCGGCAGGTGGCGTCCCAGCGCGTCGATCACCTTCAGCTTGACTCCCGACCCGAATCGGAGCGGGTTGACCAGGGCCGCAGCCCCTTCCAGCGCGTCACCGAGATCCGCGACGTAGCCGTCGATCGACACGCTGGGCCCCAGTAGTTTGGCCAGTTCGAGGATTCCGGGCCTGGCCTCGCGACCGATCACCCGCAGCCGGGCGTTCGGCAGCCGGCTCAACAGGGTCGGCCAGACCGAACCGAGGAACCACCGCAGCCCGTCGTCGTTGTGCGGCAGGGACAGCAGCCCCAGGAACACGAATTCCGGTTTCCCGCTGTACCGCCGGATGGGCGCCGGCGGTGCCGAAACCAGCGGAGGGACGGACATGATGCGCGCTGGTGATACACCGGTCCTGCCGGTCAGTGCCGCCGCCTCTCCGGCGTTCACCAGCAGGCAGCGGCGAAAGCGCCGCGCCGTCCGATTCTCGCTGCGCCGTACCAGCGCGCGTTCGAGGCGAAGCAGGCCCGATTGCCCGAGGCGGTTCTCGGCAACCGGCCGCAGCCAGGAGGGAATGTGTTCGGCGAAGTTGCCCAGTGGGCTGATGTCGATGTCGCGATAGCGCCGGGCTGCCTTCAACATGTGGTCGTACCGGTCGGAGAACAGGTCGTCGAGGTAGCAGATCTGATGTGCCGCGACATCGTTGCCCGCGTACTGCGCTGTCCGGACGGTGTCGTAGACCTGCAGGCTGGGCGCGATCCCGGCGAGGACCGATGCGATCGAGCCGGCCGTCCGGGGCGAGGAAAGGAACGCCTCCTGAAGGCTGGCGCGACCGGTACTCACCTTGGTCGCGATGGCGCTGAGCACATCGGGCCGGCTGGGGGCGGGGACGACGTGCAGCTCTACCGGGAAGTCCGCGGGCCCAGCGCCGCCGACCCTGACGTAGTGAACGTTCCGTGGCCCGTACCGGCTGGCGAAGTACTCGATGAATCCAGCCAGCACAACCTTCTTGCCGCAGTCGGTCGGGTAAGGATGGACGGCACTGATCAGAGCGACTGACACCGGCGCGATGTTAGTCGGAACACGGACTCTTCGTCGGTAAGGCCCCGGATTAGCCCAGGATTAGCCCTCCAGCTTGTAGCCCAGGCCGCGCACCGTCACCAGGCATACCGGGTTGGCCGGATCGGCCTCGATCTTGGACCTCAGCCGCTTGACGTGCACGTCCAACGTCTTGGTGTCCCCCACGTAGTCCGCACCCCACACCCGGTCGATCAGCTGGCCTCGCGTCAATACCCGGCCCTTGTTGCGCATCAGGAACTCGAGCAAGTCAAATTCCTTGAGCGGCATGGCGATCCGCTCACCCTCGACCTTGACGACGTGACGTTCGATGTCCATCCGGACCGGACCCGCCTCCAGCACGATGTCGCTGGCATCCTCGGCATCGCTTCCGCGACGCAGCACCGCCCGGATCCGGGCGATCAGTTCCCGCGCCGAGTACGGCTTGGTGACGTAGTCGTCGGCGCCGAGCTCCAGTCCGACCACCTTGTCGATTTCACTGTCGCGGGCAGTGACCATGATCACCGGAACACCGGAGCGGGTGCGCAGTTGCTTGCACACGTCGGTCCCGCTCATGCCGGGCAGCATCAGGTCGAGCAGGACGATGTCGGCGCCGACGCGGTCGAACTCGGCCAGTGCCGACGGTCCGTCGGTCACGACGGTTGTCTCGAAACCCTCCTTGCGGAGCAGATAGGCCAGCGGGTCGGCAAGCGACTCTTCGTCCTCGACGATCAGCACCCGGATCACTGCGTCTCCTTTTCTTCGGTGTCCTCGGCGTCCGCACCGCCGTAGGCGGGCACGGACAGGGTGAATGTCGAACCCGTCCCCGGCCGGCTCCACAGCCGAATGCTGCCGTTGTGGTTTGCGGCGACGTGCTTGACGATGGCCAGCCCGAGGCCGGTACCCCCGGTGGCGCGGGACCGCGCCTTGTCCACCCGGAAGAACCGCTCGAACACGCGCTCCTGATCAGCCAAGGCGATCCCGATCCCGCGGTCGGTGACTGCGATCTCGACCACGCCGTCACGGCGGCGGCGACTGATCGACACCGCCGATGAGTCCGGTGAGTAGGCGATCGCATTCGAGATCAGGTTGGCCACCGCGGTGACCAACAACCCCTCGTCCCCGAGCACCTGGAAACCGCCCGGAGTGTCTGTGTCGATCCGGATATCGGCGTTGTCCGCGGCCACCTTGTGGCGCGAAATCGCTTCTTGCACAACGGTGTCCACGTCAACGGCAACGAGATCCGGAAGTCGCTCGGCGCCCTGCAGACGGGACAGTTCAATCAGCTCCCCCACCATGCCGGCAAGGCGCTGCGACTCGGTGTGCAGCTTGCGCGCGAACCGCTGCACGGTCTGTGGATCGTCGGTGGACTCCAGCAGTGCCTCGGCCAGAACGCCCATCGCTGCCACCGGGGTCTTGAGTTCGTGGCTGACGTTGGCCACGAAGTCACGGCGGCTGGCTTCCATACGAGCCTGCTCCGACTGGTCATCGAGATAGGCGACGGCAAGTCGCGGGCCCTCGGCATTGAGGAGCCGGACATGGCCGTGAACCGAGACACCCGAGCGCCGACCCGTCACGCCGATGGGTGCAGCCAGACGCATATCCACATCGTGTCCGCTCACCAGGGTCCGCTGCGCGGCTGCCCATACCCGGTCGTCGAGCAGACCCTGACGAACCAGGCCGAGTTCGGTGGCGCGCTGGTTACCGACCACCACGTCGCGCAGGCGGTCGACCACCACCACCCCAATCGGGGCCGAGGACACCACCTGTTGCAGTACCTGGGACACCGTCATGCCGTCCTGGGTCGGGACGCCGCTGAGAGGCACGTCGGCCGCGCGCCGCGCGCGCTGAGCGGCGAGCGCCAACCCGGCCGCCAGGCCGACGACAACCGCGAGGGCGACACTCAGTGCCACCGCGCCAACACTCACCCCGAAAAGCGTACGCATCGGGCGGTGGTCGAAAAACTCGGTGCGCCCTACACGCAGCATGTTCAGTGGGCGTTCACCGAATGTTCTACTTGGATCCCTGGTTCGCCACGGCCGCGGCGCCGGCGGCGGCGGCTTCCGGATCCAGGTAAGTGCCGCCGGCCACAAGCGGCTTCAGGTCGGCGTCGAGGTCGTAGCGCAACGGGATGCCAGTCGGGATGTTCAGACCCACCACGTCGTCGTCTGACATGCCGTCGAGGTACTTCACCAGTGCCCGCAGCGAATTACCGTGCGCCGCGATGAGCACCGTCTTGCCGGCATTGAGGTCCGGCACGATCGTCTGCTCGAAATACGGAACGAACCGGGCGACCACATCGGCCAGGCACTCGGTCAGCGGACCGCCGTCGATGTCTGCGTATCGCGGGTCGGCATCCTGACTGAACTCACTGCCTCGCTCGATGGGCGGCGGCGGAGTGTCGTAACTGCGGCGCCACTGCATGAACTGGTCCTCGCCATACTTGGCCTTGGTCTCGGCCTTGTCCAGACCTTGCAGCGCGCCATAATGACGTTCGTTGAGCCGCCAGCTGCGATGCACCGGAATCCAGTGCCGATCGGCCTGGTCCAGGGCCAGGTTCGCGGTGGTGATCGCGCGGCGCTGCAGCGAGGTGTAGACGACGTCGGGGAGCCGGTCCTGCTCCGCGATCAACTGGCCGGCGCGCCCCGCCTCGGCGCGGCCCTTGTCAGTGAGGTCGACGTCCACCCAGCCGGTGAACCTATTGAGCGCATTCCACTGGCTTTCGCCGTGGCGGAGCAGGATCAGCGTGAAGTCACCGTCAGCCATAGCACGGAGTCTCTCACGACGGGCGCCTACTGTTGGTCGTCTTTGGGGTGGTTGTCGGGAACGTCATCGTCGATGAGGTGCTTGAAGGCCTGCAGGTTCTTCAGCGACTCCCCGCGCGCCAGCCGCCAGGCCCATTCCTTGCGGATCGAGGAGGAGAAGCCGAGTTCGAGCAGGGTGTTGAAGTCGTTGTCGACCGCCTCGAGCACCTGACCGAGCACCCGGTCGATCTCGTCGGCGCTGACGATGTCCAGAGCGATACGGCCGATCAGATAGATGTCACCGATGTTGTCCAGCGTGTAGGCCACGCCGTATAGCCGGCGGTTGCGCTTGAGCAGGAAGCGGTAGACACCCTCGTGGTTCTCGTCGGGCCGGCGGCACACGAACGCCTCGACCCGCACCGAATGCTCGCCGATGCTCAGCAGTGTGTTGGTGGTCAGCTTGCGCTCGCCGGGCAGTTCCACGATGAAGCCGGGCAGACCGCCGTGAGCACCGTCGTAGCGAACGTAATTCAGCCCGTGCTCGATGAGCGTCCGCTCGACGTCCTGCTGGATGCGGGCCTCGGCGTCGCGGGCGTTCACGCGCGTACGCCCCGTCGCATCGTCCAGCGCCGTCCGGCACGCCGGGTCGCCAGGTCAGGCGCGGCGCTGCGCTGGTGGGTGCGGCCGTAGTCGATCATGGCCCGGCGGTAGCTGGCGAGCAGCGCGTCGACGGTGTGGTCCCAGGAGAACTGCCCGGCGTGATCGATGGCTGCCCGGCTGAGCGCGTCGGCGTCGGCGTCGAGCAGATCGGCGATGGCCGCGGCCCAACGCTGCGGGTCGTGCCCGTCGACCAGGGTGCCACTGCGCCCGTCGGCCACAGCAACCGGCAACCCGCCCACCGCGGCCGCCACCACCGGCGTTCCGCAGGCCTGAGCCTCCACGGCGACCAGGCCGAAGGACTCCGAGTAGCTGGGCACAGCCACCAGGTCGGCCGCGCGGTAGACGTTGACCAACTGCTCCCTGGGCTGGGGCGGCAGGAAGGTCACCCGCTCGGCGATACCGAGTTCGCCGGCCAGCCTGGCCAGGCTGTCGGGTGCGGCCAGGCCACTGCCGGAGGCTCCGCCGGCGATGACCACCCGGACGGGGCCGTTCTTGCCGGGGGGCAGCAGAGCCGCCGCACGAAGCAGCACGTCGGGAGCCTTCAACGGCTGGATGCGCCCGACGAACGCCACGATGGACTCCTCCGGGGGCAGCCCCAGCACCGCACGGGCCGCCGCACGGTCGCCAGGGGTGAACGTTCGCAGATCGACGCCGGGATGCACGACGTCGATCCGGCCCGGATCGGCATCGTGCAGCGAAACCAGTTGGTGCGCTTCTGCTTCGGTGTTCACAATCAGCCGGTCGGCTTCGTCGACCACCTGCTGTTCGCCGACCGCGCGCAGCGGCGGTTCCGGATTGTCGCCGTCGGCCAGGGCTGCGTTCTTGACCGCGGCCAGGGTGTGGGCGGTGTGCACCAGGGGCACCGCCCAGCGTTCGCGGGCCAGCCAACCGACCTGACCGGACAGCCAGTAGTGCGAATGCACGACGTCGTAGTGACCGGGCTCGTGGTTGGCCTCGGCCCGTAGGACGCCGGCGGTGAAGGCGCACAATTGAGTCGGCAGGTCGTATTTGTCGAGGCCTTCAAACGGTCCGGCGACCACGTTGCGGACCAGCACGCCGGGAGCCACCCGGACCGTCGGCGGGTCGGCCGACGACGTGGCTCTGGTGAAGATTTCGACGTCAACGCCACGGGCGGCCAGGTGCAGTGCGGTCTGCAGGACGTAGACGTTCATCCCGCCGGCGTCACCGGTGCCGGGCTGGGCCAGCGGCGAGGTGTGCACCGAGAGCACCGCAACACGCCGGGGCAGCACTCCGGCGTCGGTCAGATCCCGGGGATGCCGCACCCATCCATCTTTACACCCTGTCCCTCCTTGCCGCCTGCGCTCAGGCGGAGCCACCGAGGGGGTCGGCGCAGAGGCTGCTCAGCGAGACCACTCCGGCACCGGCCTCCCGCCCCTGTCCCGCGGGGCACTGGCTACAGTCGATGTCGATGACAGCGAACCCCGACTCCCACTCGCGAGTTGCCGTGGTGACCGGTGCCAGCTCCGGAATCGGTGCAGCGACCGCGAAAACCCTTGCCATTCAAGGCTTCCACGTTGTCGCGGTGGCTCGCCGCGCCGACCGGATCCAACGCCTGGCCGAAGAGATCGGCGGGACGGCCGTGGTGGCCGACGTCACCGACGACTCAGCGGTGCAGTCGCTGGCAGCCCGGCTCGGGCGGGTGGAGGTCCTGGTGAACAGCGCCGGCGGAGCCAGGGGCCTGCAGCCGGTGTCCGAGGCCGACCTCGACGACTGGCGCTGGATGTGGGAGACCAACGTGCTGGGCACGCTGCGGGTCACCCGTGCGCTGCTGCCGGCCCTGATCGAGTCCGGCAACGGGCTGATCGTCACCGTCACCTCGACCGCCGCACTGGAGGTCTACGACGGCGGGGCCGGCTACACCGCGGCCAAACACGCCCAGGGCGCTCTGCACCGCACCCTGCGCGGGGAACTGCTGGGCAAGCCGGTCCGCCTGACCGAGATCGCCCCGGGCGCCGTGCACACCGAGTTCTCGCTGGTGCGCTTCGGCGGCGATGCGCAGCGGGCCGAGGCCGTCTACGCCGGCATCACCCCGCTGAGTGCTCAGGATGTCGCCGAGGCGATCGGATTCGTCGCCTCCCGGCCCTCGCACGTCAACATCGATCAGATCGTGCTACGCCCGCGCGACCAGGCCAGCGCAAGCCGGTTCAACCGCCGGGTCTGACCGGAGTCGGGGCGTCGGTCGGTGTGGCCGGCCCGCCGCGCGCCGGAACTCGCCGGGTTCGCGTGGATGAACTCGCCGTTGACCGGCCGACGTCGAAATCCGGTGTCGTGTCACCGGCGCCGTAGGCTCCGGCGAGCAGATTGGGAGCCGCGATCACGGCGGCCACGCGCAACCGACCAGCACCGGCTCTGGAACCAAGGTGACGCCGAAGGCGGCGCGCACCCCGTCCCGCACCGTGCGGGCCAGGGCCAGCACATCGGCGGCGGTGGCCCCGCCGCGATTGGTCAGAGCCAGCGCGTGCTTGGTGGACAACCGGCACGGCCCGTCGCCTGGAAATCCCTTGCCGAAACCCGCGCGCTCCACCAGCCAGCCCGCCGCCAGCTTCACGCCATCGGGAGCGGGGTAGTGCGGGACGGGAGCGTCAACCTCTTCCCGGAGGCGTTCGAAGTGTTCGGCTGGAACCACCGGGTTGGTGAAAAACGAACCGACGCTCCAGGTGTCGTGGTCGGCGGCGTCGAGCACCATGCCCTTGGCCGCGCGCAGGTTGAGCACCGCCGCGCGAACCCGCGCCGGATCGGTGCGCTCGCCGAC
>Ga0315289_10012816_pt1 | contig 11783 bp, 13 predicted proteins | sample YL17G11_40_MG_FD_203452 | JGI IMG/M metagenome (GOLD analysis project Ga0315289, IMG submission 203452) | Sediment microbial communities from Yellowstone Lake, YNP, Wyoming, USA - YL17G11_40 | ecosystem: Environmental > Aquatic > Freshwater > Lake > Sediment | place: USA: Wyoming | collected...
GTCGGTGATCTCAACTTCGCAGGCATCTCCTGCCTCCCAGTGGAAACAGATGCGGTACTGATCGTTGATGCGAATACTGTGTTGCCCCTGCCGTTCTCCTCGGAGGCGTTCCAGCCGGTTCCCGGGCGGGATCGCCAGGTCTCGGAGATTGGGAACCCGGCTCAATTGGTCCAGTTTGCGCCTCGCGATGGCCCAGACGGACGGCGGACAGACGCGGCGCGCCGCTGCCGAAGCGATGCCATCAAACACGTCTTGAGTGCCGCGGCTCCGAAAGGACCGTATCACGAACTACATTATAACGGTACCCGTTATAAGCGTCAAGGGCCAGGTCCACCGGGCGGCAGCAGTTCGGCGCGTTTCGGCTCGTCTATACCACGACCGACGGGCTGAGGGCGGCCCCGACCTCAGCTCGGCGGCAAGGCGTCATGGACAGCCGCGCGGACCTTCCGGGCGAGGGCGACAGCGTCCCGAGCTTCCTGAGCGGTGGCCTCGGGACGGTCCCCCGGATAGCGAAGGTCAACGCCATAGGGCGTAAGGACGATGACGTCCTGCAAGGACTCCGCCAGCGCGGCCTGGACGGGCTGAATGAGATCCAAGAGTTCGCCCAAGTCGTGCGTCTTGGGAAAGCCGACACCGCACGAGACAAGGAACGCCTTCAGGTATTTCTCCGCCGCCTGCTGACAATGGAAGGCGATGGCGTCCGGATATACTACGTTGTCGGAGAGGAGGTGTTCCGCCAAATCAAGGTCGGCATCAGCCTTGTGGAGCCATTCCCCCAGCAGCTTGCGTTTGGCGTCACGCGGCTTCATAGATCACCCTGCCGTACTTGTTCGCCGGATGGGCGATGCCGCCAATGACGCTCTTGCTCGCATCAAACCACTCCGTGGAGATGAAGAGGATGTCGAACGGGAAGCCCATGCCTCGCAGAGCACGGCGGATGCGGACGTATTCCTCGCGGCGGTTAAACGGCTCGGCCTCAATGATTAGGAGGTCTATGTCGCTGTCGCGGGTCATGTTGCCCGTGGCGGCCGAACCGAAGAGGACGATCTTTTGCGGCCTGGCCACGGACAGCACGCGCCGCACGATCTCTCCGATCACCGCATCGTCGAACACGGTGGTTGCCGGGGGCGTTGGCATGACAATACCTCCTCTTTTGGGTTGCCATTCAACGGTAAACCGACCGGCAAGTCAAGAGACGGAGACGATGTCGGGCGTCACGCGGGCGACGAGGGGGCAGATGTCAACCAGCGCTATTGACAGTTGGAGAGGCGACGCCAGTGCCCCTGCTGTTTATCTGCCAGAAGCGAGTTCGAAGCGTCATGCGAGAGCCGGGGCCTTTAGAGCCTTTATGGGACACGCCGTTTCTGCTGGCGGCGTTGGTGGCAGCCCTTGCGGTCGAGTGGGTCATGCGGAAGCGGATGGGCATGCTGTAGGCCGTCGAAGCGCCGTCCTGCAAAGGTGCGGCAACCCCCCTTCACCTGCCCTGTTTGCCCCGGCGGTCGAGGGGAGCTTGTCGAAGGAGGCCGAACTGCCCCCAGCCTCTCCGAGTGCATGCGGTTGTCGGGCGGCGCGTCAACTCGAAGGATGCAGCGGCCGGAGGCGTGCGATCGCCGCGCCATTGCCGGCTCGCATCGCGTGCCACAGGTCCCAGTCAAGCTGAAGTCCCAGCCAGAAGTCCGCGGGCATTCTTAGCACACGCTCCAGGCGCAAAGCCGTGTCCGGCGTCACCCCTCGCTTGCCACGGATGATCTCGTTCAGCCGGGGAAACGATATGCCTAGCCGGATGGCGAAGGCGGACTGGCTGATGCCCAAAGGACGGAGGAACTCCTCTAAGAGCATCTCCCCCGGATGTGTGGGCGGACGGCGACGAGGCAAACGGCGTCCGCCGCCTTGGGGGATTCGGGCGTTGTCACGAATGAGTCCAGCTTTAGTGGTAGTCGGTGATCTCAACTTCGCAGGCATCTGTTGCCTCCCAGCGGAAACAAATGCGATATTGATCGTTGATGCGAATACTGTGTTGCCCCTGCCGTTCTCCTCGGAGGCGTTCCAGCCGGTTCCCGGGCGGGATCGCCAGGTCTCGGAGATTGGGAACCCGGCGCAATTGGTCCAGTTTGCGCCTCGCGATGGCCCAGACGGACGGCGGACAGACGCGGCGCGCCGCCGCCGAAGCGATGCCATCAAACACGTCTTGAGTGCCGCGGTTCCGAAAGGACCGTATCACGAACTACATTATAACGCTACCCGTTATAAGCGTCAAGGGCCAGGTCCACCGGGCGGCAGGAGTCGGGCGGGAGGGTCTCCGCGTCGCCTCGATCCCAGTGTTGGGCTTCCTGTATTCACGTCTCGGTGCCATGCGTCCTCAGTCCTTGAGGATGACTTCAACGTGGTAGATGACTGTATCCGGTTCCGCTCCGCGCACATATCCGCCGCAATTGACGCCTTCGACGACGCTGGTTTCCCTTTGGCGGGGGAACAAGGATTTCAACCTCATCGGCTTTCTGACCTTTGGGCTGGATAGTAGGAACACCTTTCAGGAAGGGAAAGGGACGACGGCAGTCGGCACGGCGGTGACCAACAGACGGGTGTGAGCCAACGCTACTGAGAGTTGGAGAGGGCAGCCGCGTGCGGCGCTGTTGTTTGCCTACCGGAAGCGGACCGGAAGTGTCACACCAGAGCGGGGGCTCCGGAGCCTTTATGGGACACGCCGTTTCTGCTCGCCGCGCTGGTGGCTGGCCTTGCGGCCGAGTGGGTCATGCGGAAGCGGATGGGCATGCTATAGGCGGTCGAACGGATCGGCCTCACGGCCTAACGTCGAGGGTCAGCGGCGGCGCGCCGTAGGCTGGACCCTCTGGTTCGACAATTCACTCGATCTTCTTGCTGGCGAGCCAGTCAGCAGCGCGTCTGGCCGTTTGCCTTTCGTCTTCATGGACTGCGGCCCTCTCGCACTGACGGAGGATGCCTGCCATGTCGCTCCAAGTCACCGTGCCAGTCCCTTTCAGGTTCTTGAGGCCGTCCGTTCGGTGGGGGAGACGTTGAAGAACCTCGTCTCGTGACGTGGCGTATCGCTTCAGAAGGGCTATGCCATCGGCACTGCGCGCTTCGTCGATGACAATAAGGACAAAGTAGAAATCGCGGACTCCAGCATACCATGTCCCAAGGTCAAGATTTCGGATGATCTGATCCCGATCCGGGTTGTTCTTCGTTCGCGTGCTGATGTCACTCTTGTATTTGGCCTCCAGGAAACAGAGAAACCCTTCAGCCTCGATCCGGACGTCTATCTCTGATTCGCCCTCGTCTTTCTGAAACAGTCTCAAGGCTGGAGGTGGCGTGAGTGTCGGCCAGAGGTCGAGGGTCAAGACCCTGGATTGCTTGGGAAGCGCAGTGTGAAGTGCACGGTCAAAGAAGGCGGGTAACCAGATGGACGGATCGACCTTCTGGAGTGAACGAAAGACATTCCAAGTCAAGACATCTTCGCTATTCTCGCTCCGAAGATGGTTGAGCTTTTCGCCGCGCATGGCGGCGAAAAGGTTGTCGTATCGATCAACGATAAGGTTGTCCCGGAAATCGTCTGCCACAAACACCCCACTTGATGTCTTCGTGCCCTTGGCTTCCATGACCTATTCACCCCTCAGGATGGCCTGAACTGTTGTACAGCAGCTCTGGACAGATTCCAGAGTCTGAAGGAAGGTGGCGATGTTGAAACCCTCCGCATAGATATTGTCCAGAAGGCTTAGTTCGAGCCCTTCGGGTGTGAGTCGTCCCGTGCAGCCCATGCCATTGGTCGAGCAGAAGTCCATAATCTCCGGTGCTCGCCTCCGGAAGGTCTCGAGTGTGGCAGCCGGTAGGATCAGGAGTTCGCCGACTCTGAAACCCGGATCATCCCACCCTTTCGAAATGAATCCAACATCATGCCCGTTCTTGGCGATGTCGAAGTACAGTTCGAGGTCTTCGTTCGTATGGAATCCATCGAGCGTCAGACCAGACTCTCGCGACATGCCTTCGACCATTGCGCGGTTCTGGATATGCCGGTGACACTGGGCGAGGACCTTGGCGGCCTGCGCCATGGCCAGGCCAGATTCCTCAAGAACGGAGATGACGCGCATCCGCGCTTCGTGGAGATGGTCTCCATCCGTTTTCATTCTCATTTCATCTCCTCATTTCGAACAATAAGTAGACTGACCAGCATAAGCACCCCGGCGCTCTCTGCGTTGATAGCCTAAGGCTGGGCCGGGTGCTCATCCATCGGGCTCGTCACGCGCTTCGGGCCCGGTTTGGCTGGTAAGCCCTTTTTCTCGGGTCAATGCGCATCTATTCTAACTATGTGTCCAGCCAAGTCAATACTCTTTCTCCGCAGACGGCTGCTTCCGGCGCATGACACGAACGCGGTCGCTGACCAGGGGGAGAGGACTGACAAGCGATGGGCCGGCAAACGACCCTGAGGCTAAGCTGCGCACTTACGGGCGTCGGCTGGAACGGCGTGTTGGCTCCGGTTTTCTTGGAGCAAGACGAGCGACTTTGTGGCCGGAAGCGGCCTGAACGTCGCGCAGGTCGGGGCAGATTGCAGTGAGGTCGCCATGTAATCTGCGTGTGTGATCCATGCGGTGCTTTCGGACTTGCTCAACAATCGAGCCTTTGATTTCTCCACCCCCAACAGTTCTTGGGGCGGGGCCGCCTTCTTCGGATATTCAGTTCCGCTTCAAGCATCAGGGGGGCTCTGCGCGGCAGGGGCCGCGGGGATGCCAGCTTCGCACGGCACGCCGCACATGCAGAGTCCGCACCCCAGGGAGTACTGCTCATCGGCCCTGCCGTTACCGGCAACGGGCGCGCGCGTTGCCTGAGAGGATCCCGCGTGCGCCTCCTGAAGGTGCTCCGCGCTCGCCTTGAGCATTTCGTAGCACTTCAACTTGTCCAGGCCGTCCCGCGAGATGGCCCCATCCGGGCATCTCTGGATACACGCGCCGCAGCCCTCGCCATGATGCTCAAGGCACGGGGCTGCATAGCCGGCGTAGGGCCGCGTCGTCGGCTCCATCGGGCCGGTTGTGATCACGCTGCCCAGGTGCACGTTCACGCCCACCGGCGTGATCAGGCAACCCCTCAGGCCGAACTGGCCCATCCCGGCAGCATATGCAACGTGCCGCTCGGACCAAGACGAACTGATGGTGTGGTCGGGATCGCGGAAGACGGCATAGGCGTCTGTCGCAGCCGGCACAACGGCGCTCCAGCCTTGCGAACGCAGCATGTGTGTCAGGCGGCGCTCGAGCTTGAAGTTCACCCGCCTCCCCTTGGCCCATGCAGCATGGTAGAGTTCCGACGGCCAACGGGGGCCGCGGTTGGACTGGCGCACAGGGGCCGTCAACGGAAGCGCCCATACAATAACGGAGACCTGGTCCGCCTCCGCGCCCGGCTTGCCATAGCGGCGCAAGAGGTCGCGCGGCATAAGGTGTTGCGGGCTGACGACGTCGCGGAACTGCTTAAATAGTTCGTCATCCCCGTCGGCAATCCGAACGACGGGCCTGTCGAAGATGGCCTGGCCGCCGAAATCGGGCAACCGGTTCTCGGGCGCCTCCAGCACGGCCCGCGCTATCTCCTGCTCGACCCATGCGTTGGTATGGGTACGCAGGAACGCAGGGTCCAGATCAGGCAGACCGCGCGACGCGGCCAAGGCTCCAACGGCCGCGGCTTTCAGGAAACTCCTGCGGGACATTCCTGCGTTCGGTGTACTCACCGTGGCGCCTCCTGTCCGACGGGCTGACTGAGCCTGCGCTCCTGCTGTGAGTCAACTGTTCTCAGCCAATTGGAACGTCCCAGGGGGCCTCTTTCCTGCGTGACAAAGCGCGCGGCAAGCGGGCCAAGGCGAGGATGGCGGCGACCTGCCTGCGCCGGTCCTCCTGGATGCAGGCTTCGCGGAACCGTTCTTCCAGGGCGGGCCTCAGCCGGATTGCTCGAAGTCCTCCGCCTGCTCGTACTGCTTGATCACGGCGTCGTACTTTTGAAGGATCCGCGCCATGCGGACCTGATCCCGGTGGTCCACGGACTGCTCAATGAGGACGAGGCCGATGACGATGAACAGCAGGAAGTACAGGTTCATGTCGCGCCAGACGCCCGAAGCGATGAGAATTATGGCGGCCGCAGAGATGACGACGCCGACCACGACGCCGATGACCCAGCCCTTGCCTTCTCCGTCCTGCCGGACCTTTATCTCAAGGTAAGGCCTCACGAGCTTCTGTTCCTTCGGGGTGAGTTCCATGCCGGGCTCCTTTGAAGGACGTTGACAGGGGCATCGCGCAGAGGGCCTGCGGGCGCCGTCATGCTAAAGGCGCCGGGTTTGGAAGTCAACTCCAATCCTGGCCGGGCGCCACGCACCCGGCATCCCCCCGAGGCGGACCAGACGCGGAGCGCGCAAGCTCAGGCGAGCCGGCGGGCGAGCCGCTTGTGCTACTCTTCGGGCTGGCTATCGGAGCTGCGCTGAAGGAGCGCAGACTTAATCAGGGAGGCGGTCTCCGTTCCCTCCTCCAGCGGATACAGGCGAGCGGCCAAGCGCCGGTAGCCCATCAGGTTGCCGGCATAGCGCGGCAGAAGCTGGAAGTTCAGGTGGCTTACCTGGCCGTCGCACATAGTCAGGAGGTAGACTTTCTCCGCTCCCAGCGCGCTCTTGATGGCCTTCACAACCCTGATGCACATTTGAAAGACGGGACCGACCTCCTCGTAGGAGAGTTGCGCAACGTCGTCGCGATGCGGCTTATAGACGACGATGGTATGGCCTTCGACGCGGGGATATGAATCAAGGACTACCCTGAACCGGTCGTTCTCAAAGATGACGTCTTGCTTGCCGAAAACTTCCCCGGTTTGCAGGTCGCGGCAGATGTAGCAGACTCCCTCGCGTCTGAGGAGTTCGATGCGCCGCAGCATCTCTCCCCGTTCGCGCCTCCAGCCTTCCAGTTCCTTGATCGGCTTCGCTTCCTCCGGCTTCTCTTGGGCTGCCATGTCCATCGGTTCTCCTTTGCCTGAGCGCGACCTCTGCGGACGGCGGCTTGGGCCTGACTCCGCGCACCGCCTGAACGGCCATATTCTATTCCAAAACGGCGGCCGTTCAAGGCCGTTTCCCGTTCCTGTCGGCGCAGCGCAGGAAGAAGCGCGCAGGTCGTCTAAGGCATACACGTAGCTTGCGCGGCGGAAGGGCTTCAGCGCCGGCCGTACTTCTCCCTATGGAGCAGCTCCGATAACTGCTTCTTCTGGGCCTGGCTGGCAGCGCCCGCGGGCTTGCCTATGGGCAGGACTGCGAGCAGCCGCTTGCCTTCGGGCACGCCGAGCACCTCCTTGCCGTATGCCTCGTGTATGAGCACGTAACCTTCGACCCAAAGGGAGGCGTAGCCCAGCGCCGTTGTGGCCAGCAGCATGTTCTCGATGGCCGCCCCCGCGTCTTCCTTCCAGTACTTGCTGGCCGCCTCGTCCATCACGACGGCAATCGCCGCCGATGCCTCGGCAATGCAGCCCTGGATTTTGCCCAAGGCGGCGATCGTGCGGGGATCGGTGACCAGTATGAACTCCCAAGGTTGGCAGTTGCGGCCGGAGGGCGCCCGCCGGCCTGCGTCCATGACTCGGATCAGGTCTTTCTCGGGTATCTCGCACTTGACGAATGCGCGGACGCTTGCCCTTTTCTCAACGACTTCGAAGAAGTCCATAGTTGCTCCCTTCTGCTCAGTTCACGTCGCCAAGGTAAACCGGCGCGTCTTTGCGCTCGCCAAGGAGGATGTCTTTCAGCGCCCGTGGATAGAGCGGGCAGGCGGCGAGGTCCTGGACCGCAAGCCACTCGACGCCGACCTGCCGGCGGTCCGGCTCCGTCTGAAGGACGGTGCCGGGCCTTTCGAGCAGGCGGCACTCGAACCAGAACTCGACCCGATGCAGGCCCGCCTGTTCGCGGGCGAACTCGTGGTGGCGGGCGATGTAATCCCGAACGTGCTTCAGGTCGCCGACCTTCACCGCGGCACCCACCTCTTCGCGGACCTCTCGCACAAGGGCGTCCGCGAGCGTTTCGCCAGGCCGCTGAGTTCCGCCGGGCAGGACGTAGAAGGGCCTGTCCACGCCTTTTTTCTTGAGGACCAGCAGCCTGCCGCCCTCGACGACGATGGCTTTCACGGAGTTCTTCAGGCGAAGGTGCTCGCCCGCGGGCTGGCGTGCTTCAGGCACTCTACCCTCCTTCAGCGGCGGCCGTGGCTTGGGGGGAGCTCGGGTCGTCCGGGTAGTTTACCTTGACGAGAGTGAGCCCTCGGGCGGGCGCGGTCGGGCCGGCCGCTTTGCGGTCCCGGCCGCCAAGGATCGCCGCAAAGTCTGCCGGTGTGAGCCTGTTCCTGCCGACCATCAGGAGCGTCCCCACGATGGCCCGGACCATGTTGTAAAGGAATCCGTTTGCCTCCACGAGGTAATGGAGCTCATCCGCCACTTCCACAAGCTCGCTGCGAAAGACGTTTCGCACGCCGCTTTGCGAGTCGTCATGCTCCGTGGCAAAGCTCGTGAAGTCGTGTTGACCGAGCAGCATGGTGGAGCATGCGCGCATGGCTCCGAGGTCGAGCGGCTGCCAGACGCGCACGACGAACCTGTCCCTCAGGGGCCGGCGCGCCGGGCAGAGGAGCAAGCGATAGCGGTAAAGTTTGGAGGAAGCTGAGTAACGCGCATCGAAGCTCATGTCAACGTCCCGGCAGTCGAGCACGGACACGTCGCTCGGCAACCAGTAATTGAGCGCCCTCAGAAATTCTCCGGCGCTCAGGCGCGACTCGGTGTCGAAGTGCGCCACCTGCCCTTCCGCGTGCACGCCCGAATCGGTGCGGCTTGCGCCGGTGACTCGGACTGGGTGGCCCGCGGTCTTGTGCAGGGCCTCTTCGAGGACGCCCTGGACGGTCCGGCCCTCGGCCTGGAGCTGCCAGCCGTGGAAGGCCGTCCCGTCATATTCGAGCGTCGTCATCAGCCTGCGCATTTCGGAGAATGTAATGCGGCTCCCGCGCGTCGTCAAGGAAGGGGGAAGGCCCGGCCCAACCCGATAGGCCGGAGGCTGTCGGCCTGCTTAGGCCGGCGCACGCTTCCGACCGCCCAGGACGCTGAGCCGTTTGCCGAAGCGCTGCAATGCGGGCGAGCGGTCCTTTGGGTCCAGTTGGATATTGATAATACTGAAGGTTCCGACGTTCGCCCGCGCTGCTTCCAGCGCGTCCTCCAACTGCCCTTCGGTCCTGACTTCGCGACCTCAGCCCTTCTTCAGGATCTGCGGCCAGAGGTGGTACGCCCAGTCCAGGATGTCATTGTAGGGCCCGTCGTTGATCAAGCGTTCCGTGCCGTAGCCTTTGTTATTGAGGACGAAGACTATGGGGTTCAGGTCGAGGCGCGCCACCGTCGAAAGCTCCATGCCGGTCATCTGAAATGCGCCGTCGCCGACAATCACGATCGGGCGCAGGGCGCGGTTCTTTACCTGGGCGCCGACCGCCGCGGGAACGGCGAGGCCCATTGTCGTGTAGTAGGCCGAGCTGAGGAACTCGGTGGGGCGGTGGATGGTCAGGTCCAGGGCGCCGAAGAAGCTGTCGCCAATGTCGCAGATGACGATGGAATCGTCCTGAATGAAGCTGTTCAGGCGCTCGAAGAAACGGGCGACGGTCAGCCGACGGGCCGGCTGCGGGCGGAAAGGCTTCTGCTTCCGCTGAGGACGGCCGCGCTTCGCCCGTGCACGCGCCGGCAAGGCCTGCCTCAGGGCGTCCATGAAGTGGTCGAGGTAGATGCCGTCATAGTGGTGGTGTTTGATCGAGACGCGACGCTGCGCTGCGTAGACCGTGCGTGCGGGATCGAGCTGGGCGGTGAAGATGCCGAGGTTCACGTCCGTCATGTAGTCGCCGAGGAACAGGAGGCAGTCGGCCTCCTCCACCGCACGGCGCACGGTCTCGATCCCCATGGCGCCGTCATAGATTCCGAGGTACTGCGCATGCCGCTCGGAGATGACGGACTTGCCGAGAGGCGTAGCGGCGACGGGATAGCCGGTGTGCTCAATGAGGCGCAAGAGGGAGTCATGCAGCCCCCACCGCTGGATTTCGACGCCGGCCAGGACGGCGGGATGCTTCGCCTGCTGGAGCATCGCGGCCGTCTCCCGGACTGCTTCGGCGAGAGCATCACGGTCGCTCACAGCCTTCCTCAAGCGCCATGGACGTGGCGCTGCGCAGCGGGCGTCCACCGTGTCCCTCGGCAGCTCGACGTAGACTGGGCGCTTGTTCCAAATGCAGGAGCGAATGGCATCGTCTATCTGCTCCGGCGCGCGGGCTGCGTCCTCCAGGACGGCCGACGCGACGGTGACGTGCTCGTAAATGAGGCGCTGGGTGTTGAAGTCGCGGACGCGGTGATGGAGGAGAGGAGACCGGGTGCGCTCCCGCACGCCTGGAGCACCGCTGATGACGATGAGCGGCGACCGCTCGGCGTAGGCGCACGCGACGGCGTTGAGGGCGTTCAGCCCGCCCACGCAATACGTGACGCAGAGCGCCCCCAGGCCGTTCACGCGGGCGTACGCGTCGGCGGCGAACGCTGCGCCTGCCTCCGTGCAGGTCGTCACAAAGGACATGGAACTCTCCACGAGGAGGTCGTCAAACTTGAGGACGTAGTCTCCTGGGAGACCGAAGACGTGCGTCAGCCCCGCCTGTTCCAGGCGCTTCACCAAATAGCGGCCGACGGTTGTAGTCCTCGGCATGCGATCAGCCCCTCTCCAAAAGGCAGACCTCCTCGCGGCGCCATGCCGCGCGGCCATGGCCAGCAGGCCTCCGCCACGTGCCCAACTGTCAACCAACGAGCACCTCGACCAGAAGAATCTCCGTGTCGGCCCTGGCATCAACCTGCAATTCGGGCTCCTTCAGAATCGTCGCTCCGCCGAAGCCGGGCACGGGATGGCGGTTCACTTCGACCGGGCCGCCCTCCCATGCGTAAAGGTAGACGCCGTGGCCTTCGGTGGCGGCGTACCTTACGCGGCGGCCTTCCTGCAGGAAGCAGGCAAGCACGTGCGCGTCCGAGTGGATGGTCAGCGCGCCGGGGTGGGTGTTCGAGACCAGGGCCAGGAAACGATTCGTCCGTTCAGCTTGCTCAACCGGCCTCTGCTCGACAAACGGTTCGAGCCCCGGCGAGGAGGGCATGAACCACATCTGTATGAACCGCATCGGCTCGTCCGGAAGGTTGTTGATCTCGGAGTGCCACATGCCGCGGCCGATCGTGGTGTGCTGGACCCATCCTTTCTTGAGGACGCCGCCTGTTCCGCGCTCATCGGCATGGCGGAATTCGCCGCCCGCGCAGCACGTGACCACCTCGATCTCTCGGTGCGGGTGAAGAGGCCAGACGGCGCCGGGGGACAGGGTGTCGTCGTTGAGCACGCGCAAGGTGCCAAAGCCGGAGTAATCGGGGTCGAAATACTGGTCGAAGGAGAAGTGCCAACGGCCGTGGAAGGTCCCCTTCTCGATCTCACCGCGCGCCTGGTAGATGCTCTCCGGCTTGCGGACTGTAATCATCGAAACCCCCCTCTACTATGCGGTTGGCGAGGACACCTGCGCTGGCCTGCCGTGACAGCACCCCACGCATGCCTGCGCAGCGCCCCCGGACGCCCTCTGCTGGCATCATACGCGTCTGTGAGGGAACGGTCAATGCCTCGAATCAAGCCATCTAAGATCTTACCGGGGAGGGTATCATCCTGCCATTTGCGATCTTACCGAAGGAAAGGGCGCAGGATGGCAGGAGAGCGGCTTAAGGAGGCGTTTCAGTTGTACCGAAAGCGG
>Ga0315289_10012817_pt1 | contig 11782 bp, 7 predicted proteins | sample YL17G11_40_MG_FD_203452 | JGI IMG/M metagenome (GOLD analysis project Ga0315289, IMG submission 203452) | Sediment microbial communities from Yellowstone Lake, YNP, Wyoming, USA - YL17G11_40 | ecosystem: Environmental > Aquatic > Freshwater > Lake > Sediment | place: USA: Wyoming | collected...
CTCAAACTTAAATAGCCAAATTCTAAAGGAGATACTCTATGCCTGACAGAAAGAAATGCACACCGTCGGATATGGAGGGGTTAGATCTGGAGAACCGGCTGTGCAAGCAGGTGGGATCGATGGGTACTGTAGAAGGGGTTTATAGTGGTTTTGAGATTGCGGTAAAAAATGAGGGTGCCTTTCCCTGGGCGAGCGTGCTGCACATGTTACTCCAGTGCGACCACGAAGTGTGGGTGAAGGAGCAAAAAGGGAAGCTGGTCATCGTGACTCAGGCCTCAATAGCATAGAAAGAGACTTTGTATGAGGGGATAACCATATGAAAAAGTGGATCGCCTATGTGGTATTAGTCGTGGGCGTGAATTTACTCGCCATGTACTGTGGGTTTAACCGCGCTCAGGTTGGCTCGATAACCGTCTTCGCCATGTTCCTTTTCGGAACACTCTTCTTCTGGCCTTTCCGATTAGCCTTCGCCTTTGTGGGGATGACCCTTCTTATCATCTTTGGTTTGATCGACATCCCTCACATCATTGAATTTGCTGGACTGGACATCATACTCTTTCTGATAGCGATGATGATCTTCATCGGTTTTTTAGAAGAACGGCACTTTTTTGAACACATCGTGAACTCCATGCTGAACGCTGTGGGGAACCGTCCCCGCCTCCTCATGTCACTCATGTTAGCACTCGCATGCCTTTTTGCCTCTCTCGTTGATGAGGTGACCTCAATCCTCTTCATGACCACCACGATGTTGCACATCACCAGCCGTCATCGGCTGCGGGCGGCCCCCTTTGTGATGATGGTGGTCTTTACCACCAACATCGGATCTTCTGCCACGGTAGTGGGAAATCCCATTGGTGTGATCATCGCCCTACGGGCTGGTTTCACCTTCGTTGATTTCATTCGGTTGGCAACACCGATTGCAGCATGTTGTCTTCTCTTAACCATCTCTCTTTGCCTTTGGTACTTCAGGAAAGATATAAAAGGATTACGTCAGGAGCAGGAGATTGAAGGGAGGGAGTGTGCACCAGAGGAGAGACATGTTACGGTCAATAATCTAAAGATCCCCTGGATCATCTTCCTCGGGACGATCGGTGCCTTAATAATGCACGCGCAGGTGGAAAAATTTATGCACATACCTAAGAACTCTATGCTCCTTGGCACAGCCTTCTTAGCAGCAGGCATTGTTCTATTCTTAGAACGGGACCGGGCACGAGAACTGGTAGAGCGGCGGGTGGACTGGTGGACGTTGGCCTTCTTCATTATGCTCTTTGCCACCGTTGGGACCCTAAAGATGGTAGGGACAACAACTATCATTGCCAAGGGACTTATGAAAGTGACCGGAGGGAATCCCCTCCCTGTATTTCTCGGGATCACCTGGGCAACAGGTGCGTTGACTTCCATCATGGATAATGTTCTGGCAGTGGCAACGTTTGTTCCGGTGGTAGGTGACCTTCAGGCCTTAGGGTTAAGTACAACTCCTCTCTGGTGGGGGATGCTCTTTGGTGGAACGCTCTTAGGGAACATGACCATCGTTGGAAGCACAGCAAACATCGTGGCAATAGGGATGCTGGAGCGGAGGGGTCTGGGAGTCATCACCATGGGTGAGTGGATCCTGCCCGGTGCGATAGTTTCGCTCTCCACCGGCATTCTGGCTACATTCTTACTGTGGTGGCAGTTGTTTTAGCAGGATAAGCTCACTTCGCCCTTGATTGAAGCTCCTTCAAAGTCTGCTCCAATGCATTCATGTTCTCGCCATATGCAGTCCAATCCCCCTTCTTTTGGGCATTCAGAGCCTTATTATACTGGGCAACAGCTTGGTTGATCATACGGGTGACATCTTCACTGATTCTGCTGGAAGGAAGACCAGGTGGCAGTCTCGGTTTGCCAGGTGCTTGAGGCAGTGTGCTGAGCGAAGGGGTTGGCGCGCCAACTACAACAGAAAGAGCCTCACCCAAAGTCTGTGCCATGGCCACTTTATTTCCTAAAGCCACAATCACCCGCTTGAGTTCAGGAATCTTTGTACTGGTGGACTGAAGGTAGACAGGCATCACATATAACAGTGAAGACTCTATGGGAATAACCAGCAAGTTACCGCTCCCCACCTCAGACCCCTGCTGACTCCATAAGGTGAGTTGCTCGGAAATTACTGTATCCTGCCTAGCGCGCGCAGCAATCTGCTGGGGCCCGAACACATTCATGTCCTTTGGGAACTGGTAGAGCACGAGCCTGCCGTAGTCAGGGTCATCGCATTTCGCGCACATCCACGAAACCATGTTAAACTTTCCTGCGCGAATATAGGGAATCATCAGGATAAACTCTTCCCCTGCGCCGTTGGGAAGTTTCATAATCACATAGTATGGGTCCATGGGCAAGGATCCACCACCTACAGTGATCAGCTCTGCACGCCCTGGAACATCCCACAGATCGCTATTATTGTAAAAGACGGTTGGGTCGGTCATGTGATAACGTTCAAAGACGACTGTTTGAATACGGAACATGTCCTCGGGATAGCGAATGTGGGACCTCAGTTCTTCCGGCATTTCAGAAAGAGGCTTAAAAACACCGGGGAAAATCTTCTGGTAGGTTTCGATGATTGGATCCTTCAGGGGTTTCTGAATCACGTATGCATCAACCTTGCCGGTATAAGCGTCAACTACAACCTTGACTGAGTTCCTGATATAATTACAGTCAAATGACCACGCCTGCACGTGTTTCGAGTAGGGATAATAATCCGTCGTGGTGTACGCATCCCACATCCAGGAGAGATTGCCGTCAACCGAAACCAGATAGGGGTCTTGGTCAAACTTGAGAAACGGCAGGAGTTCCTCAACCCTCTCACGGATTTCTCTCTCGTATAGAACTTTGCTCCCTGAAATGAGGTTCTCATTGAGTAGAATATTGAGATCGGAGAACCTTAAGCCAAATAAAAGCTTTCGGAAAAAACTGCCAATCCATACGCCACCTGATTCTTCGTAGATGGTCTGCTTGTTTTCAGCACCGGTTGGATAATCGAACTCCGATGCACTCGTATTCACAAGAGCATACGTGTCGGTAGATTCGCCAAAGTAGATCCCCATCCTCTTCACAGGTATATCAACTTTCGTTTTCGGAGGTATGTCGTAGATGAAGAAATTCGGTAATCCCTCGGCAGTTACCTCATTGACGGGACTCATACAGAAACCGTAGCCGTGTGTGTACGTTAAGTGTTTGTTAATCCAGGTCTGGGACTGCCTTGGCAGCAGGGACTGGTTCATTTCCCGGGCTGACAACCACACCTGCCGGTAGTGTTTTTCACTGTCTTCAAGGTTCCTGAGCCAGTAACGATCAACATCAACATCTTTAAAAACGTAGTATTGCTGGATTGTCTGGATCTGAGCATAAGCAGCCAATAGGTGATCCTGATCCCAAAGCCTTATGTTCTCAATAGTTCGACTGTTTGCCTCGATCTGACTGGCAGTGAGAGACGGGTCTGCCGCAAACGGCACTGCTGAAACCCCTGTCAGACCATAAGCCTCTCGGGTTGCGACAATCGCCCTCTCGATAAACGGTGTTTGCTTTTCCAGTTCATTAGGTGCAACACTGAACTGTTGGACCGCAGCTGGATAGAGCGTCCCAGCCAGAATAGATAATCCAACCAGACCAGCAAGTCCGGCAACTGCATAAGAGATCCCCCGACGTTTTATACCCAGCAAAACGAGCACACCACTGATGATTGCTGCGACCAGCAATATCCAGAGTGCGGGTAGATGTGCGTATACTTCGGTATAACCTGCACCATCGAACAGGCTCCCCTTCGCAAAGAGCAGTTGATACATCGCCAGCCTATACCCCCAGGCCTTGAGGAAAAACATAGTCGTTATCATTACGCTCAGGTGCGCTTTGACCTTTGGCGCAAACTGCACTTGGTTGCCGAATACCATGATTGCTCTCCCGGAGTAGTACAGAACCACAGCAGCAATGGTTGATATCACAAGGGCAAAAAAGAGCCAGTAGTAGATGTATTCGAGGAACGGAAGCTTGAAAATGTAGAACCCAATATCCTTGCTGAAAATAGGATCGGTGTTTCCAAACATCGTTGCATTGAAATACTTAAGCCACTTCTCCCAGTGAGTAGCTGACTCTAACCCCACAAGAGCTGAAACAACAATGCTGCCGATAAAAAACAGCAGTCCAATGACACGACGAGCCATACGAAAACCACGCTCAAGCAACTCATTGTCTATACCCATCGGGGATGGCGGTGTAAGCCTCCTTGCATACCAGAGGTTGCCATAGATGAGAACAAAGAAGATAAAACCGAGCAATAACCCAATACCAACCTTGGTCATCAGAATGGTAGAGAAGATCGTGCCATAGCCAAGAGACCTGAACCAGAGCAGGTCCGTGTAGAGCCGGACTGCAGGGCCGGTAACGATAACAACGAAAACGGCAATTGCAAGGATTATAATCAATAGATATCGTTTCATTAATGAACTCCTTTCCTTGAGTTCTCCTGAGCAATCAGCGATTAAAAAGCTTTCAGCGATCAGCCAAATAAACCTGATAGTGGAAGGCTGACAGCCACGAGTGGAATTCTACTGCTGAATGAACTCCAGTGCAAGTTATTATCCTTGACCGGGTATTGTACCCTTTAGTATTATGGTTGAGAAAAACGCTGCTCTATGAAGAAAAGCCGTGGGGTAAATCTGGATTTATCAAGGAGGAGGAAATGGAGGGAAATCTAAAACGGTTTGTTGGTGAACATGTCATTGTTACCGGTGCAGGAAGCGGCTTTGGCCAGGGCATTGCACACCGGTTTGCCTCTGAGGGGGCAAAGGTAGTGGTGGCTGATGTAAATAAGGAGTGGGGAGAAAAGGTTGCAGCTGAGATCAAGGATAAGGCTGGAACAGCTCTCTATCTCTACGTTGATGTGTCTTCAGAAAATTCCTGTAAGGAACTAATTCAAAAGGCTGTTTCTGCTTTTGGCCCGGTCAAGGTTGGTGTATCCAATGCCGGAATTTCTGAAACCAAGTCTTCGGCTCTCGAAATTACCCCAGATGATTGGGACCGTGTTTATGGAGTGAATGTCAGAGGGTCTTTCATGTTCTGTAGGGCCTGTGCCAATAACATGATGGAAAATGATATCAAGGGATCGATCATAACCATTTCCTCTATCATGGGCAGGAGTGCAAAAAGCATGACTGGCGCCTATGCCTCCTCCAAAGCAGCAGTCATTATGTTCACTAAATGCCTGGCAAAGTGTTTTGCCCCTATGGGTATACGGGTAAATAGTGTGGCACCAGGGATGGCTCTAACTAACCTCTATCGAAATGTAGAAGAAGAGATGATGATGGAGAAGGATTCTTTCGTCCCCTGGATCATAGAACAGTGCATTAACAGCGGACAGCTCTTAATCCCGCGTGCAGCAGAGCCCGAAGATATTGCCGCTGCGGTTGCATTCCTCGCATCCAAGGAGGCATCATACATCACCGCCCAAGTGCTCTGCGTGGATGGAGGAATGGATTGGTGCTGGTAATCAAGGTGCTTTCTGAAAAACAGGGTTCTTCGTTGCTTGGTATGCACTCAGAACCCTGTTCCGGACTTTTTCAGAGATTTTTAAATAGTTCAACGACAAAAATGACTTGTTATTGGAAAGGAGCTTCTCACCAATGAAAAAAGGCGGTTATCACGGACGGTATTTGACAATTGATTTAACGAAAAAAGACTGGCGGGTGAAAGAATTGCCTGAAGAACTTGCTTTCGATTATCTCGGAGGAAGGGGGATTGGAGGAAAACTCCTCTACGACCTCCAGAAGGGGAAGGTCGATCCTCTCTCTCCTGAGAATCATCTCATTGCATTTACTGGACCCCTCACCGGCTCTCATGCACCAGGCAGCTCCCGGATTACGTTCATGTGCAAATCTCCCATATCCAACACCATAAACATCTCCAGCATGGGGGGTTCTTTTCCCAATGCATTCAAGAGAACTGGGTTTGACGGTATGGTGATCAGCGGAAAATCTGACGACAAGGTATGGATTCTGATCACTCCCGAGGGTGTCCAGTTCAATCCCGCTGATGATCTCTGGGGACGCTTGACCGGCGAGACAGAAACTGCCATCAAGGAAAAGGTGGGAGGAAAATGCCGGGTAGCCTGTATTGGCCCTGCGGGAGAGAAGCAGGTCCTCTTTTCCGCCATTGTCTCCGAAACCCGCACAGCCTCACGGGGAGGATGTGGGGCAGTCATGGGGTCAAAGAATCTCAAGGCAATTGCGGTCTTAGGCGATTGGGAGGTGCCCATTGCCGATAAGAAATTATTTGATGAGGTTGTTCAGCAGATCAGAGAAAAGCAGAATGAAGATATGGGAGTAGTAGGTCTGCAGATGAATGGTACTGCTGGCCTTGTCAACGTGACCAATGCCATGGGGATCCTGCCGACGAAGAATTTCCAGACAGGAACATGGGAGGCAGCTGAAGGGATCAGTGGGAGTGCAATCGCCGAGAAGATCAGGATTAAGAGTGTTGCCTGTGCCTCCTGTCCGGTTGGTTGTTCCCTCATTGCCGAGATCAAGAGCGGAAAGTTTGCAGGGACAAAGACCGAGGGGCCGGAATACGAATCAACCGTGATGCTCGGTTCAAACCTTATGATCAAAGATGTGAATACGATCGCCGCAGCGAATTACCTCTGTGATGAGTACGGTCTTGATACCATCTCAACTGGCAATGTCATCGGGTTTGCCATGGAGTGTTACGAGAAAGGACTCCTCTCGGATAAAGATACCGGAGGGGTGCCCTTGACCTGGGGCAATGGCGATCTCGTCCTCTCCCTTATCGAGATGATTGCACAGAAAAAAGGGGTCGGGAAACGCCTGGCGCAGGGTGTTGCCCGTCTCTCCAGGGAAATCCCCGGTTCAGAGGGATTTGCCATGCACGTGAAAGGCCTTGAGCTTGCTGCCTACGACCCGAGAGGAGTGAACGGCCAGGGGTTATCCTATGCCATCTCGCCGAGAGGAGGAGATCATGGCAGGGGTGGATATATGATTGTCGAGGTCTTCATGCCTGATGTGGATCTTTACACCTATGTGGGCAAGGCTGCACGTGCAGTAGAGATGTCCGCGAATGGGGCTATCTTAGATGCTACCTGCCTATGCAATTTCAACTTTGTTCCCTGGGACCTTATTCCTAAACTCCTTACCGCAGTGGTTGGAGAAAAGTATACCACAGAAAGATTGAAAGATATTGCACTCCGGGTTATCACCTTAGAACGGAGGTTTAATATCAGGGAAGGTTTCAGCAGGAAGGATGATACCCTCCCTCCCAGGTTCTTAAATGAGCCTTTGCCGGAAGGTATGGCTCAAGGGAGAAAGGTCGAGGGACTCGACATCATGCTGGATGAATACTACCAGATCATGGGGTGGGACAAGGAAGGAAATCCCCCTTCGTGACCAAAGGGTTACTCCTTCCCAAGCAAGAGGTACTTCGTTTTTTCTCTTAAAAGATACTCGCTCTCTTCCAACACCACAAATTTAAATTCTGCACATTCATGGAGGGTGAGGTAATCTGCCTCAGTAGTGATTACATAAGGGCTGTCCGCTCTGCGAAAAAATTCCAAGACTTCACTGTATTTCAGAGGCAGTACATTTTTACCCTCTGATTAAAAAATATTAACATTAAATTAATCTCTGTTTCATCATCAAACATTACTCTATTAATATAAATGCGTATTTGGAGGATCTTCCGATATATTTTGTTTCTCTTCCTCCTGTCAATAGGAATGTTAATAGGGTATGTTATTTTTGAATATATTCAAATAAATCGCACCTCAAAACTCTTCCTCGGTAATCAACCAGATAAGTTACTAAAAATGGAAAAAGATGCCTCACGGGAACCTTATACCTTCTATGTAATCGGAGATACCGTGGGGAGAAGTGACATACTGGAGGAATTCATCTCTCGGAGTAAGGAAAGGAAGCCTGCCTTTCTGGTACACGTGGGAGATTTTGTTCGTTATCCTTCTCTTGATGAACATAGATTTTTCATCGCTGAGATAGCTGAGACCGGGTTTAATAGACCAATCTTTCTTGTCCCGGGGAACCACGATATACCTCCTGACTGGCCTTCTTCCAAAGAACTATTTGAGAATCTTTACGGTCCCACCAATTTCTATTTCAGATTCAGGGATTCCCTCTTCATCTTTCTTTCCAGCCAGAAAAACAAATCTTTCTTGAACTCTCTAAAATTTCTGGAAGAAATATTGAGGTCAGATTCCTCGCAGGCTCACTATCGCTTTATCTTCCTCCATTATCTGCCTGGCTTCTATCCTGATATGTCTATCAAGGATAACAAAGAGGCAGAGAGACTGCTAGAAGAGAGACTGTTAGACCTGCTTAAGAGATATAAGGTGAATTATGTCTTTACCGGACATCTCCATACGTACTATAGGGAAAAGGTGGGGGATTGTATTTTTATCACTCCAGGGAGTGGAGGATCAACGATCAGAAGACAAGAGATTGATCCCAATTACCATTCCCTTGAAATTACCGTCAACCCAGAGCAGATTAAGGAAAGATTACATTCAATAGAAAAACACTCCATAAGTGCTTCACTTCCTGTTGAAGACCAAATGGAGTATTATTTGTGGACAAAACTCGTGCCTCAAATAAAGGAAAAAATGAAGAATATCTTACCTTAGTTTAAGAATAGAGAAACATGGATACGTATCCTATGGGAAAAACTGAATTCTCAGGTCAAGAAGTAAAAACCATCATCCTCATTTTCCTTGCCTGTCTCTTCCTCTTTTTCTATAAGCTTGGAGACCGACCACTCTGGGAGTACGATGAGGCAAAGCATGCCCAGATTGCAAAGGAGATGCTGATACGGGGGGATTGGATCACCCCTACCTTTAATGGGGAACCATTCTATGACAAGCCCATCCTCCACTTCTGGCTTGTTATGCTCAGTTATCTCATATTCGGTGTGAATGAATTCTCTGCCCGTTTTCCTTCTGCCCTTTTAGGAATGGGAGGAGTGTTCCTGGTTTATGTATGGGCACGATCTCTTTATGGAAGGATAAGTGGGGTACTCTCAAGCCTTGTGCTCGCCACCAGCATTGAATACATCATTCTATCTCAGAATATCGTGCATGACATGTCCCTTTGCTTCTTTATAACTCTTTCCCTCTTTCTATTCCATAAAGCCTATAGAGAAGATGGCTTCACGAAGATTTCTTTCATTCTTTTTTTCTCATCTCTGGGACTTGCAGTACTTGCCAAAGGTCCCATAGGGGTTGCATTGCCCGGTTTAATTATCTTCCCCTTTTTTCTGATTACCCGGAAATGGGGGCTTATCTTAAATCGGCGCACCTTTTGGGGAATCCTCGTCTTCTCCATTGTTGCCCTGCCATGGTATCTTGCCATGGCATCAAAAAACCCTGACTTCATCCAGTCCTTTTTCATGCAGGGGAATTTCAGCCGGTTTCTTTCCAGGAATCCAAACCATCAGGAGCGGGTCTATTTCTTCCTCCCGGTTCTGTTCATAGGCTCGTTTCTGTGGAGTACCTTTCTACCTTCTGCTTTGCTCCATCACATCAAGCAGTACCGGAGAGGGCGGTCGCGTGATACCCTCTTCCTCCTCTTAGCTACAATTGTTCCGTTTCTCTTTTTCAGCCTTTCAAGCACAAAGCTCGCCACGTACATCCTGCCTGTCTTCCCTTTTCTTTCGATCCTGATAGGTACCTTTTTTGCCCATGGGTTAAGCCCTGGGGTTGAATGGAGCTGGAAACAACATTTCAGGTATTCCTGTATCGCCTTTTTTTTCATAATTACCATCGGGCTTTTATTGGGCATTATCTATTTAAGCAAAAGTTATCCTCTCTACCTATCCAATCAATCCTTCCTTCTTGTTGCGGTCTTGCTTGCAGGTGGTATGCTCTGTTTTTACTTCGGATGGAAAGGGAGGGTATTTGCCTTGTATGGGACTATTGTAGCAATGATTGTTGTTACCATCTTTTTTAGCGTGAACTTTATCCTCCCTACGGTAAGCCATTTCAAGTCTGCAAAAGAGCTTTCAAAGACAGTAAAAAACTTACTTCCTCCCGGTGAGACAATCATCTTCTATGAAGACCTCCGGGAATCCTTCATCTTTTACACGGACCATCCTGGAAAAAAGATTGAGAAGAAAGAACAGCTTGAATCTTACCTGGATTCCCCGGAACGGGTGTACTGCATCATAAAGGATAGTTACTACGAGAAACTTAAGGCGTTATTAAAAGACAAGATGTATCTTATTGATAGAGAAGGTTACTTTTTACTTATCTCTAATAAGCCTCCCAACAATATCTGACGTGGATTTATACCAATGCAAGAGATACCATGCTTGTGAAACATTAGAAAGGATACTCCCTATGCAAAATCAGAAATGGCTCATCCTGCTTCTCTTGGTTTTCGTATTCTTTCTTTTTTTCTATAAGGTAGGGGACAGGGATCTCTGGGCACCGGATGAGACTGAATATGCCCAAGTGAGCCGTGAAATGGTTGAATTCAATCACTGGATCTTCCCTACAGTAAATAATAAACCCTATGCTATTAAGCCGGTGCTCTATAACTGGCTCATGGCCTCAGTTTCTCTCCCCTTCGGTGATGTGAATGAATTCAGGGCGCGCATTATCTCCTCGCTTGCAGCCCTGGCGACGGTCCTGGTCATCTTTTATCTGGGCACGATCATGTTTTCCATGCGGGCAGGCTTCCTTGCCTCCCTCGTGCTGGCAACCAACCTTCTCTTTCTGCAATTTGCCCGATGGGTACAGATCAACATGTTATCCACTCTGCTTTTTACTATTACCCTTTTTCTCTTCTACCGGGGATACACTGCTCCCGAAAAAAGAAGCCGCTCTTACCTTCTTATGTACATTACCATAGGGTTGGGGATGCTTAACATGGGGCCGGTAGATGTTATTATGCCTGCCCTGGTGATTGGTCTTTACCTCCTGTTCATGAAGGACATTAAACACTTAAGAGAATTAAAACTGGGGTGGGGAGTTTTAATCTTTCTCATGATAACTGCCCCCTGGTATCTGGCAGTGAGCCTGAAAGGAGCGTATGCTTTCGACATACTGATCAGGACAAATTTTATCCGCTACTTCGACACCTGGACCCATGAACAACCTTTCTATTACTACCTCGTTAATATCCCTGTAAACTTCTTCCCCTGGTCAGTTTTTCTCCCTGGTGCCTTTTACCTTGCCTTCTCAATCCGCTCTCAAGGAGACCGCAAGAAGCTGTCCTTTCTCTTAATTTGGGCAATAAGCTTATCCCTCTTTTTCTCCTCCTCTGAGTGCAAGCGGCCCCAGTACATTCTCCCGCTCTATCCTGCTCTGTCCCTTCTGGTGGCTTACCTAGCAGACAGAGCGATCCAGTCCTGGAATGACCGGTTTTTTCAGAAATGGACAATAATTCCATCCTTTGTCCTTGTCTCTCTCCTCTGTCTGGGAGCCATCGGTGTACCGGTATATTCCTGGATTTACCAGAAAATCTGGTTTTCAACTGCTCTCTGGACCGGTATCCTTTTCGGCCTGTTTGGAGGTCTCATTTTTATAGCTCTCAAGCGGAAGAACCCTGTTTTCATTTTTTGCCTGCCAGTTTTTTTTGTGCTTGCTTTCACACTGTACGGGGTTCATTCCGTAATTCCCAAAATAGAAGTCTACAAATCCCCCAGAACCTTCTGTCAGAATATTACAGATCAACTGGAGCATGGGGGACAATGGGCTATGTATAAATTTTTCCGTTCTGCCTATGTCTATTATACC
>Ga0315289_10012818_pt1 | contig 11782 bp, 26 predicted proteins | sample YL17G11_40_MG_FD_203452 | JGI IMG/M metagenome (GOLD analysis project Ga0315289, IMG submission 203452) | Sediment microbial communities from Yellowstone Lake, YNP, Wyoming, USA - YL17G11_40 | ecosystem: Environmental > Aquatic > Freshwater > Lake > Sediment | place: USA: Wyoming | collected...
CTTCAGTTGAAACTGGTCTTGAAGTGATAAAGCAATGCACATCAAAAGGCAATTCTTCTGGCTTCATCAATGGCTGAATATTCATATAGAAATCATCGAGAGTTCCATCTGCTCTCATTTGATTAAAACGTTTTCCGACTTTCCTATCGAGATACCATGACGAAGGATTTACAAGAACTTCGGGATATAATTTGTTCCATGCCCCAGTAAAATCGGCGATAACGCCATCAATGTCGAGTCCGATTTTTGGAAGTTTTAAATACTTCTTAGGTCTGTCATCACCTTGGGGAAATGAATAGTAAAAAGCATTAAGAAAATGTGCATTACAAGCCAGATTTGCTATGTGTAATTCACCACTGTGCTTTTCACAATATCCGGTTTTGCAACCCGCACAATTCGGGTCGAAATCATAATCTTCACCCTCTTCAATCGCAGCAAGATGCCTTTTAAGACTTGCAATTACTGAAGTCCAAGCCAAGCCAAATTCCCAGTTTCTATCGAAGTATTTGCTTGCACCATAGGTTAATACCTTAACCATATCACGATGAGCACGTGGTTCAACTAAGTCATATCTTAGTTTTTTTTGATTAAATCTTAATCCCGTGCCTTTACCAGTCGTGGCACTCATGTCTTTTTCTTTTTTTTCTTGATTTTCCATAATCACTTGTTTCACTAAATCGTTTTCTTTTTTCATTTTATTATAATTTATGTTTATTATTCAAATACTTTTACTCCAAATTTATCTTGCAGTTCTTTAAACGGTGCAACAAATACCACCGTATCCGTTTTAATATCATCACTAATTGAATAGACTTCCAATTCGGTTATTTCCATTTGATAGTCCTCAATTGTTTTGATTTTCTCAGCCTTCGTTTTGGGCATAATTGTTGTCACAAACGTAAAATATGCTCGTAGTTGTCCCGGCGGTAAGTCTGGATGTGATACTATTCTGAGTGAGCCATAGGATTTATTGTCGTTATTTCCGTGTAAAACCCATCGTGCGTCTACTCGTAGTTCGGTTACGTAACCCGTCAATCTTTCCCAATACGTGTTATTTAGGTCTACTTCCATAAGGCAATTATTATTGCAATTATTGATATTAGTAATGCTATGTTATCAATTTTTATTGTTTTTCTAACATCAGGCGAACCTCCATATGTAAGATGTCCCGAATAATGTTCTTCAATAAAAATGTTTTTTATAAATTCCCAAATTACCATTCTCTTAATTTTAGTTCGTAATTATCAATGAGTTTTTTGAAATTTTCTTCGTTTACAAACACATAAAGAAAATTACTATTATATGTCAGACATATCTCATATTCACAATACTCTTTAGTGAAAACTCCTTGCCCGTGTGCAAACCTATCGACGACATATAGCACATATTCCGAATCTAATGCATCGTCTATGTATTGTTTAACAAACAAATTTCTGGTGACTTGCCTTTGTGCACCAACAATTGTCTGACAAGTCAAATTATAGGATGACATTATTGCGTCAGTCATAAACGACCTTATCGTTTCTTCAGACAAGTAATTGGTATTATAGAACCCGTTTGTCATGCACCAACCTTAATGAATCCAAATTGAAGCGCTGCACATGCTAAAAGTATCGCACATATTGCAAGAATTACAAGCCATTCTCCGACGTTAACTGCATTTTCCTTAACTTTTTTCCAATTTACTTTTTTCATTTTTCTTGTTTTATTATAAAATTATTTTTTACATTCACAACCATCTCCACAAGATGGTTTGGGTACATCTAATATGACCCTCTCAGGACAGCCGTGAATTTCCATTGCCCTTACACCTAAAGCAGTGACTTTGCGTATTTCTGCAAGTGCTTGGTTGGTGTCAAGATAATAGACAGCATTTTTTGCTTCCCGTAGATGATGTTCGATGTAGGTAATCCACTCAGCAACACCTTTTTCTTCGTCTGGTGTACCATCGGCAGTTCTACGTGCCACCCAGGCTTTGTCTTGATAGTCTCTTTCACCATCAATACGTTTATAAACTTCTTTTCTTTCCATTTTTAATCCGTTAGATAAATTATAGCCTAATTTAAGTGTATATTCAATTGTTTTAATAAAATCTTTAAGAAACTCATTATAATTATCAAAAGAATCGGCAGTGCTTTCAATATTAATAATCATCCCATCAATACTCCCAAAACAATAAGGTATGTTTTCGTCATAATAATTATCATCGACCCTTTTAAGTTTATAACCTCTCTTAATTGTATTCTTCAACCCGGTTAAAAGAAAATCAACCTCTGCTCTCCAAGCATTTTCATACCACTGATTACCAGAATTTCGTATACCGTTCAAATATAGTAAGAGTTGGTTTAAATCTGTCCAAAAATAACTCTTGGGTTCAATTTGATAAAAATAGGCATTAAAACTACCCGTAGTTCCACTGTTTGCTGGAAGCCAAAAATTATCAATATTTGATGACAATTCGGGGTCACGTACTGCTTTTAATTTCTTTGTTATCTCACGAATATATTCATCGATTTCCTCTTCGGGTATATTATCCACGGGAATTTTAAAAATCATCTTACGTTCATGAAACGTACTCTTCCAATCAGCACCTTTCCATTCTTCTGGTGTGAAGTCTTTATCTTCTGTCATAATTATCGATTTAATTTTCGAGATTTTCTCTGTGCCTTATTTTTACGTTTGCGTTCGGCTTTATAAGCAACACCAAAATGTTTCTTAGGCTTATAACGCAAATGTGATTCTTTCACTGCTTGAATAAACTTCTGACGTTTTTCTTCTTCCGTGGATTCAAGAAGTTCTTCTCCTAATTTTTCGAGCGGGGTTGATTCGCTTTCAAACTGCATTTGTTCTTCAGCAACCTCTGCTTCTACTTCGGCTTGAATTTCTTCGGCAATTGTTTTCTGTTCTGGAAATTCATCAATTCTTCCTTCTTCTACTACTTCTGGTGTGAAGATTACTCCACGTTCTTTTTCTTCTGACATATTAATATGTGTTATCGTAAAATTATTTTTTTGTAAAACTACGCAAAATAAAATTAATATGCAAGAAAAAAGGGGAAATTAATCCCCTTTCTTTAATTTTCTATTGGAACTTCGACTTTAACCAGGATTTTATACCCTTCCAAAATTCTATCAATCTGTTTCTGATATTTTTGAAGCGGATGATTTTCTTCGGGATAGTGATTTTCAATCCGAGAAAAACTATGACCTCTGGCAATACCATAAGCAGCGTACATGACACGTAAGTCTTCTCTATTGTACCTATGCTTGTACTGTGCTTCCTTTGCCGTGATATTTCTATCTGAGTTCGGAATATTAGTTTTTCTCTGTAATTTATAAAATTTTTGTTTTTCAACCATTGTTTTAATATCTTCTTTCATTTTAGAGATATTGATTTTTACTATTGTTTCCATAATAATATGTATTAAATTTATTTAATTATTTTTAATTGTTAAAATTTGTTAAAAAGTGCTGTAATTAATTGTCCACTAATTCGATTCGCTTAAAGCGAATTGCAAATATTGATTATTATGGCGGTCTTATGTCAATCTATGTCATGGCTTTAATTATTAAGTGCTAAATCTAATTTTTGCGTAATCTTACGCATTTCTGGCGTACCATAAAAACAAATAGATGTCAATTGGTTATCAATGTCGGGTTCGTGAAAAGCCACAACGTCTGCACCATTGTCAAGTAATTTGTAATATAGTCTTTGAAGTTTTTCTTCGTTGTCCACGGATAGGGAAACGACGTATTCGGATTTTTCAATCCATTCCCGGTGAAGTTCGGGATAATGATAAGCAAATCTGCTACTGCTGTGTATGCTTTGTGCCAACTGGTAACCATTACTGATGTCATTCCTGGTTACTGTTACTAATTTTACGTCAATCTATTTCATAACTTTGTTTTTAATTAATATTACCTTTGAGTATATAAATACTATTGAATTACAAAGATTGCACAAATATTTTTAATATGCAAGGAATTTATTAAAAATTATATCCCCAAAACAACCATCTATATATTTTGGGTTCACCTTCCTTCCACGATGCGGTGTTTAACCACTTCGGTTTAAAGTAGTGATACCATTTACCAGTTTTATGTATCCAGATTTCCATATTATTTATTTTTCATAATTTCTACTTTAACTAAATTCACGAAGGGAATTTTTGCTCCATCCCGGTATGCATGTGACGAACCGCCAAATTTATCAAACCATTCTTCTGCCAATCTCTTTAATTCGTCGTCCTCTGTCTCATAGAGTTCATAATAGGTTTCTGTGGTCACTTTAAGTAAACGCTTCTTTCTACCACTATAAGTTTCACCAACAATCGAAGCAATATATTCTTCGGATATCTGATTGATGTTCTGTAATTCTACGTTAATTTTTTCCATATTATTTATTTATTTTTTAGTGGGTATACTCGGATTCGAACCGAGGTATACTCTTTTAGAGAGAGGAGGTCTGACCGCTAACCTATATACCCATAATGCATTATACGAATAATTTTTAATATTGTTACACGAAAGAACGTTTTTCTTGAAATATCGAGTATTTATTATAAATACTGTTCGATATGGAAACAATTGTAAAGATAATAAAAGAATCCAATAATAGATTAAATGTTTTAAAAAAATTAAATTGGGATTGTAACACTTCTGGATATCGGAGGTTAAATAGATTTATTGTGGAAAATAATGTTGATGTCTCACATTTTGAAACGAGAAGCCAAGTATATGAAAGAATGAAAGATTTAATGTTGCAACTAAAAAAAATTCCCATTGAAAAAATATTGGTTTCTGGTTCAACCTACCTCAACACATCGTCACTAAAAAAACGATTATATAGGGAAGGACTTAAATTACCGATATGTGAAGAATGTGGACAAAACGAAATTTGGCGTGGAAAGCACATTAGTATGATTCTCGACCATGTTAATGGTATTCACGATGATAATCGATTTGAAAATTTGCGTATTCTTTGTCCTAATTGCAATGCTGCACTACCTACACATTGTGGGGGAAATTCTAAAATAAAGAAAAAATCGAAAATCTTAAAAACAACTGAAGAAAAATTTTTAAATAAAAAGCATCAATCAATTAACAATAGAGTCAAAGAACGTCCTTCATATAAACAACTACAAATCGATGTTGCTAGTCAAGGATTTACTGCAACGGGTCGAAAATATAGTGTGAGTGATAATTGCATTAGAAAATGGATTAGGTTTTATGAAAAGTATGAAGTATTGGTGTAATAGATGTGCGTTGTTTATTTTTGCCACCAAATTATCATAGGTCTTATAATTTCATGATGATGCTGTAATTTACTCATGAGAATCAACCAATCACTAAAACTTCTTGGTGTCTTCTTGCAGTTTTTTACGTAATCAGCATATTTTTGGTCAGCGTTATTCATCTTCTAATTTAAATATTTTTTTTCTTATTATTGCATAATTATTAAAACACAAACACATTACTTTAAACTCTCTACCTTCTTTGGCTACTTGATACATATACTTCTCGCCTTCTTTAATCACTCTCTGCAATTCATTTATATCAATTCCCCACTCTCGTCTTTCTTCAACTGTGCTGTTCTTTAGTATATAATCATAGCCATCGCAAGCACGGTCAAATTCGGATGTTGGGTAAGTTCGTTTAAGTAATTCAAAGTCCTTCATTCTAATTTAAGAAAAATGCTTTACCACCAATCAATTCTCTATGACCCGGACAATCGTGAAGACCTTTGTCAAGTTTCATTATAGTAATCTCATCGAAGTTCTTGGCAAGTTCTTCTTCTGTTTCCGCAGTGCCCCAAATCAAACCTTCATTAACAATGACACTACCACGAACAAAATCTTTGCCTTCTTCGGTTTTCTCTCTGACTATTGCACCCATAAAAGTCCGATTCCAATCGGCTTTAACGAGAAATAGTTCCGTCATAACAAGTGTGGGTTTCTTTTTCATGGCATTAATTTTTATCAAACCATTGAGTACCATCCTCTGCATAAGAATCCGGCATTAGTTCGGGTTTATAACCCGACTCAATCCAGGCTTTTGATTGTTGAAGAAACTTAACCAATGTATCGACTTGTCCGGGGAAAAGATGAATGTCTTCAATACTCCCACCTTGCCTTTTATGCTCGATTCTAATACAATTCAATAGTTTAATTACCGAAGCCTCCAAACAAGAATTCATTGACATCGTATCGTCAGTCGAAAGTTTCAAATTAGGTTTTCCGTTCTTTTTCATAATTATATTTTATTTATTGAGACATTCCACGATTATAAATGCAGATATAATAATAATTGCATCTAATGCTACTGGAATAATTATTTCATCCCAAACATCACCAAGTATTATTTTTTTCCCAATTTTAATCATTTTGAATTTCTATTTTTCTGATTATACGAAAGAAAATCGAAATTGTTACAAAAAAACTAATAAATTAATGCCTTATCCCATAATTTATTGTCAATAAGGAATTCAACCTCATGTAAATCTTCGATAACATCGCTATCACAATAAAAACGAATACCACCAAACTTCATCTTTATCTGATGTATCTCAAAGCCGGGGTCGGCTTCAACGCAAATCTCCAATACTTTGTCGAGAATAGTATTCCAAATAGGAATGGTCGGAGTACCAATACTAAACCCATACCAACCCCTGGGAATGTGCTTTCTATATTTTTCTTGTAATACGTCTTCATCAACGAGGGGTTCAAAATCTTTCTTGAACTCTGGATACTTCCTTAGAAAGAAATAAACATCTTTAGTGTCCTCTGGCAATTCAATTGCCTTGAACTCATGCTGGTTAAAAACTTCTTGTACTTTGTCTAAAATTTTCATAACATTCTGGTTTTATTTTGCGGAGAGTGTGAGATTCGAACTCACGGTGCGGGTTTCCCCGCACGGCAGATTAGCAATCTACTGATTTAAGCCAACTCATCCAACTCTCCATATCGCATATTGCGATATTTAATTTATAACGGTACAGGTGTGAAACCTAAAAATTCACACATGATATTTCCACCACGAACTGTTGCTCTATCAAGTTGACAGTTATTAACTGGGTTATCAGTACATGAACTATCTGGGTTAACCCAAGGAAAACATACTGGGTGTGGTGGTGTTAATGTATCAATGCAAACATCACAATGATATGGATAAACCCCAACAATACCACAATTAGCCAATAATGGAAATTTGTTTTCTGTTGAACCAACAAATACATTCCCACCTGCAATCCAATTCGTTGTATCCGATACTGTTAATTTAAGAAACGAATTTAAACCATCTAAACAAGATAAATCGGTTGATTCATTACCTGTGCTTGGCGTATTAACAGTAAATTCAAAGATATTGATGCCGTATATCCAACCATAATAAATTGCTGCTTCGCAACCATAATTGTCTGCACCAAAACTAACAACAGCACCATATAGTGCTAATGTATCGCCTAAATGGTATTCAACATCTTTTTTCGCCCAAAAAACACCCTTACATTTAACTAGACTTCCATCGGGATTCATAGAATTAGGATTGAAATTGGTAGAGTCCATACCGAATTTACCAACGATACTTTCTTGGGATTGAAGTGTTATAAACACTTGAACACTATCCAAATTTGAACTGTTCTTGATAATTACATCCGTGTAATTCGGATTTACGTTTTTTTGACATGAAAATAAAATCACAGAGGTCATGATTAATAATGATAATAATAGTTTCTTCATTTTTTTATTGGTTTTTAATTAAATTTATTTACTTTAAATACTCCGATAGTTATCTTTAATTTCTCACTTCTAAATTATGACAATATACTGTCTTCTTTTTTCCACAATATTTACACTTAACAACAACTTTCCAATGCCTTGGAATATCTGCTTCTTTATCTGCATAAGAAAAAACTTTCCATTGCACTGTTTCAGTAAAATTATGTCCCAAAACCTCGTAAATACCATCTTTATGAACGGTTTTTCCGCAACGATATTGTTCGAGGATTTTCATATTATTTATTTAAATGTTTCTGTAATTTAACACACAATTTATAATCTTCGATTTTGATAAAATAATTCATTAATTCTTGAATTTCATCATTATTCAGTTTAATTTTATTCAATGAAAATTCGATGTATTTCGAATACATTGAGATTACTAATACGGTATTATCGAATCGTTTTTGAAGTTTAAAAAATTCTTCTTTACTCATCGTATTTATTAATTTTTGTCAAATATAATAAATAATAATGAATATATGCAAGAAAAAATAAAAAATAACGTGAGCGTAGCCAGAATTCTGTTGCGAATCATCATTAATCTAAGCACCAACCCGACCATTATTGAGTTGCATTTCCCTCTAGGTCTGTTTGGCTTGCACCCTCTGCGGTGATAACGGACATTTTATCGGACATGTCTGATAAACATCCTCCCTCATTTTTGCAATGGTGTTCTGAACTTCCTCTTATGGGACATTTTATAGGACAAAGTGTCCCATAAGCGATGAATCCTCTGCGTTATTTATCTTTCAATATCCATCACCATACCATTTATATCATCATTGGTTATGTTGTTTTCGATTTTATATTGATTGCCCCTTTCAATTAAGTTATTCAATAGATTTTTTCCGTATGAATAAATAATTTTTGTCTTCCTTCCTATTTTTTCTTTTTTTACATCAGGTCTGTCCTTATAAAATCTATCCCAAACATATTGAGCATCACCGCTTGTCATATTATCATAACTTGGTATAATTCCATCAGGGTAAACAGCAGTCATTGCAGATTCATATAAGAAAGGTCCGTATCCAAATTCATCATATTCTTCGTTAACAAAAGCACCGAGCACCGAATAAGTATTTAATTTATCATAATAATAAACCGCAATATATCCTACTGGTTGTTCATTTGCCGTATCAAAGAATAGATAAAATTTTGTTTTAGGTGGTTCATTTGTTTTCTCTAAGATGACAATATCTTCGGGTAGATTATTAATTTGAATTCTTTCATTCAAAAAATTACTAACCTCTTCGTTTATAATATTTTTTAAATCCATAATAATGTTTATTATAAATACTCTAAATTTTTAGAGCGGGAAATGGGATTCGAACCCACGACATCAACCTTGGCAAGGTCGCATTCTACCACTGAACTATTCCCGCAAACTTTTAGTACCCCCGGCAGGAGTCGAACCCGCATCATATGGTCCGTAGCCACACATTCTATCCATTGAACTACAGGAGCAGATTTATTTTAAATGATAATTTTCACAATCGGGATTAATACATCCCAAGTACTTTCCCCAAGAAAAAGACATGAAATTATATTGTCTTATTTCTGTTGAGTTACATCTCGGACAAGTGCCAATTGTGCCTTCCCGGATTATTCGAGATAACGGTGGCTTTGGGGGTGGTGGTATTTGTTTCTTCTTCATATTGATATTATTTTATATTTTATTCTTAGTTGATTTCCGTCTTCAGTTAAATACTTTGACATAGTATCTCTTCTGCCTTCGCCATAAACAATTATGATTGTATTACCACATTCATCAATGAAAGCATATCCGTTAAGAGAAATTATTTGATTTCCCTCAGTATATTCTAATTTATTCTTCAGTTTCTCAATCGTGTGTTTCATTTATAATATATATTACTTCACCACAGCAAATAACAAAGTCTTTACCTTCGGGCACGACTATTGGTTGCTTACATTTTGGACAAATATTCATTTTAATTGCATTTTTGTACTCCCTATGCGAATCGAACGCATAACTTACAGATTAGAAGTCTGTTACTCTATCCAATTGAGTTAAGGGAGCGGGTTATTTAAATTGTTCGATTATGTTTTGTATTATTGATTTGCTCTCGTCAACACGAAGAAAACTATACCAAACATACACTGATAGGATAAACACTACAACGGTAATTATTCCAACCTTAACCAAATAAGGCGTAATATCAACATAGTGTCTTGCTTTGAGTTGAAGCCTGGTCAGGAATTTTATCTCATGCCCTTCCTTCGGTTTACCCCGGAGAATTAAATCTCGGTTTTCTTTGATGAACTTATCAAGTTCTTCTTCATTCCAATCAGCCATAATAATTATTTTTGGTAAATATACGAAACTATTTTGAATTACCGTCTAAAATATCTAAAATTTCTTCTTTAGTTTTTTCATCCCAATCTGGGTAATCGTATATATCATCGTACTTGACGAAAAAATTGGGGTTATTCTTTTTATGTATGCCATTTCTTGCTTTGTCAATTTTCCACATAACACCCTTAATAGGTTTTAATGTGGGGTCTGCTTCTTTAGGTGCTGCATTTACTCGGTCTTGTTCTTCTTTTTCTTGACGTTTTCTCAGGTATTCGTCAAGGTCTAATATTATCCCTTCTTTATCAACACCCAATCCACCCGTACCAGTACTTCTATCATCGGCATTAAACTTCCTTTGTAATCTTTTTCTCAACATTATTGTTTCGATAACATTCTCTCTGATAATCGCCCACATTTCGTCACCCGTCGAATCTTTGGGGAAAACACTATCAGTGTTTGATAATATTTCGTAAAAAGGAATTCCGGGGTTATGTGTGTTCGTTACAGTATATAACGATGATTTAGGGTTGGGTCTGAAACTACCCAATAAAATACCATAACTCATTGTTGAGCCATCTTCATTTTTCTCGTTGAAATTGTTCTGTAGTATTTTGTCAAAGTTTCCTCTAATTATTTGATATTCCCTTGGAGTTATATCACCATTATTATACATGGTTTCCAACCTTTGCTCTAATCTCGCATCAGCATGTGCGTTAATATCCGCTTTCTTGATGTTCTGTATTTCTTCGTTGATAATTTTTATGAGTTTGTTCATATTCATTTTTTAGTGATTATACGAATATAAATACAAAATGTTACAAATAAACGTATTTATTTTTGAGCCGGAAACAGGACTCGAACCCGCAACTTCCTCATTACAAGTGAGGCACTCTACCAATTAAAGTTACTCCGGCAATTATTTTTTATATATTATTATATCGTGGGGTGCTTTTTCATTTCCACCGAAATACAGACCTAATTTATACCCCCAATTCAATTTATGTTTTAACAGTATTTGGGATTGTGCTATTCCGATAAGACCGTTATCATCATCGCAAACACTGTATTGTATTACAGAAAAACCCGGAACATATCTAATTTGGAAAGTATAAGATTTATATACATCTACTTCACAAATCGGAAGCGTTGGGGTTCTGACTCCGTTACGATATTCGTAGCCAACAATTTCTATTTTGGTTAGGTCAGCATTTGGTCGCCAACCAAATCTGAAAGAATTTTTATGGTGAAACCCAACGCTGAAGCCATATAATTTATTAACGTCGTGTTGGTCGTCATCTTTCAAATCGTATATGCACGACATTGTGAATTCAAAAGATTTTCTTTTCTTAAAATACCTATCCTTCCTTGTAAGTATCGGCATGTAAATACCAAAGTATGGGAATGGATAACGCTTGCCTTTCTTAATAGTTATTCTCATGGCTTATTTCCTTTTATCATTCCATAGACTGCTAATGCTACTATTAATCCACCGATGGTAAAGAACCCTATAAGTCCATCCTTTGTGATTAAGCCAACAATAACACCAATTCCAATAACTATTATCGGAAGTCTGAGCATCCATAAAATTTTCTTTGCGATTTCGAGTATCTTCATAGTATCTATTTATTATAAATACTATTTATTCTCCCATTTGTTTGATTAGTTTCTTATACCCTTTCTTGCTGTTCATC
>Ga0315289_10012819_pt1 | contig 11782 bp, 12 predicted proteins | sample YL17G11_40_MG_FD_203452 | JGI IMG/M metagenome (GOLD analysis project Ga0315289, IMG submission 203452) | Sediment microbial communities from Yellowstone Lake, YNP, Wyoming, USA - YL17G11_40 | ecosystem: Environmental > Aquatic > Freshwater > Lake > Sediment | place: USA: Wyoming | collected...
CGTGAGTTGTGGTATTTGGGGAAGAGACGCTGGTGGGCGGTGCTCATGGGCACAAGCACGATCTCATCCTGGTCGCCGCCCATGCCGCCCCCGGTCCCCTTGGACTCCAGCACGCCAATGACCTTGAAGGGTACATTATTGATCTCGATCGTTGCGCCGATGGGATTGGTGCCGCTATCGAAAAGGCGCTCGTACACCTTGCTGCCGATGACCGCCACACGCGCTTGCGACGACATGTCCGTGTCCTGGATGAAGCTGCCCACAGCGACCGGGAAGTTACGCACGCCTTCGTAAGCCGGCGTGACCCCTGATACCGAGAGCTTCAGGTTGGTCCGGCCATAGCCGACTTGACCCGTGGACATCAGCTCAGGGGCGACCTGGTTCATGTCGGGCACGTTGGCCGGATCGGCGATGGCTTCGGCGTCCGGCAGGGTCAATGTCAACTCGGTGACCATGCCGCGCTGCGACTGCGAATCGTTCAGGTTGCCCGGGAAGACAAACAGCAGGTTCGTGCCGATACTCTCGAGCTGCCCCGTGACGAGGTTCTGGACGCCCTGACCCACCGAGAGCAAGGTGATCACGGCGCCGACGCCGATGATGATCCCGAGCATGGTCAAGGCCGAGCGCAGCTTGTTGACGGCCAACGCACGTAGCGCCAGGCGGATGTACTGTGTGACGCGCATCGTTTAGCACTTCTCGATTGGCCGGAAGGCCAGGCGGTAAGCAGAATCCCCGGCCATCCGCGGATTCGCGACAATCTCATCGCGCACGATCAAGCCATCGTACATGTGCACGACCCGACGGGTGTGTTCTGCGATGTCGGGCTCATGCGTTACCAAGATGATCGTAATGCCCTTCTCGATGTTGAGTTTCTGGAAGAGCGCCATGATCTCGGCGCCGGCCCTGGAGTCCAGGTTACCCGTGGGCTCATCGGCCAGGATGATGCTGGGGCTGTTGACAAGAGCGCGCGCGATCGCGACGCGCTGCTGCTGCCCGCCCGATAGCTCGTTCGGCCGGTGGTGCAGGCGATCGCTTAAGCCCACAGCTGCCAAGGCCTCTTTCGAGCGGCCCTGCCGGTCACGGGTTCCCGCATAGATCAGCGGCAGCTCTACGTTCTGCAAGGCGTCCGTGCGGGCCAGCAGGTTGAAGCTCTGGAACACGAAGCCGAGGCGGCGATTGCGGATCTCCGCCAGCTTGTCATCGCGCAGCCGCGATATGTCCTCGCCGCCCAGAAGATACGAGCCCGATGTGGGCTGGTCCAGGCAGCCGATGATGTTCATCAGGGTGGACTTACCCGAGCCCGATGGCCCCATGATGGACAGCATCTCACCCTGACACACCTTCAGCGAGACGCCACACAGCGCGTTCACCTGGATATCACCCATCCGGTAGACCTTGGTGATGTCCGTGAGATCGATGACCGGCCCTGACTGGGTAGATACCCCTTGGGCTTCTGCCAGAACGGGGGCGCGTGACAGGTCCATTATTGTGCTCCACCGAAGCTTCGCTGCAACTGTTCCAGGCTGGACACTTTGCGGATAGCGATCTGGTCCCCCTCGTTCAGACCCTCGCGCACCTCGCTTTGTTGGTCATTGCGCAGGCCGAGGCGGATTTCTACCCGTTGCGGCTTGCCATCTTTCACCCGCTCCACCATGGTCAGACCTGTATCGCGTTCCCGCTGGATCGCCCGGTTCGGAACCAGGAGAACGTTCTTTCGGGAGCTGCTCAAGATCGAAGCCGTGGCGCTCATCCCTGCCCTGAGCTTCGCGTCGGTCGGATCGATGTCGATCCTCACCAGGTAGGATTTGCCACCTGTGGGCAGTGTCAAAGCCGTTGGTGACACCTTCGCTACATGCCCTGTCAGGTTCTGATCTGGCAGTGCATCCACCTCGATGCCGACCGGCTGGCCTTCTGAGATGCCAGCGATATCGATCTCGTCCACCTCGACGTCCAGGTGGAACTGGCTGGTATCTGCGAGCTGGATGGCAGGTACGCCAGGTTGTGAAAGGGTGCCCGCCGTGATATTGACGGCTGTCACCACACCGTTCCAAGGGGCCACGAGGCGAACATCCTCCAACCGGCGTTGCGCTTGCTCCAAGGCCAGCCTGGCCTGGTCGATCGTAGCCTGAGCAATCTCGACCTGTTCGGGTGTGGGGCCTTTCAACAGCTTGTCCAGGCTGGCCTGAGCCTGGGCAACCTGGGCTTGCGCTGCCGCCAGTTGGGCCTTGTTTGCGCCGCGCGTGGTTACCCGATATTGGGCCTGGGCAGTCTCGTAGTTGATGGTGGCCTGTTGGAGCTGGAGCGACTGTGGCAGCATGCCCGCATTTGGCAGGTCTTTGATCTTGTCGTATGCCTGTTGGGCCTGCTCGAGCGTCACCCTGGATTGCTCGACGGCGGCCCGAGCCGATGATAACTGGTCGGCGTCGGAGCCTTCCAGCAACTGCTGGTAGGAGGCCTGTGCACTCACGAGGGCCGCCTTGGCCGCCGCGATGTCGCTCTCGCTGGGCCGCTCTGCAAGCTGGCGGGCCTGCGCCTCCGCGCTCTTTAAGCTTATCTCGGACTGGCGGGCAGCGAGCTCCAGGTCAGTGGTATCCAACTGGGCGAGAACCTGGCCTGCAGAAACCCTGTCGGCCAGCTCGACACCCACCGTGGCAATGGTCCCCGTTCCCTGAAAGGCCAAGTTTGCCTCGCGCTCGGGCGCAACTGAGCCGGTTGCTTTGACAGTCGTGGCGATGTCGCCGCGAACCACAGTGACGCTCTCAAAGTCCGGGGTTTGAGCGGCGTTCGGCCGGCCCAACCCCAGCGGTGAGCCGCCAGCGCAAGCTGCCAGCATCAGGCCTGCGGCAACAAGCGCTGTGATCGAGTATCTCCGCATTACAAGCTCCTTAACTTCGTGGCGCCTACCCGCGCCGTCAGATATCGCTATCCGCAACCTGCAATAATATCATACCTAACGCGTCCGTCCCAGACAGCAAGATACATTCCTGAGTTGTTCCGATTTCCACGAAAGGTCTGCCAACAGTTGCACAATGGCAGCACATGTGCTATAATCCTTCAAGGGTGTACACAAAAGATAGACGAACCGGCCACAGGTTCCGTGCGACCTGGTGGCAGGGCGTGGCAGCAAGGAGAGGAACACTATGGTCAGACGATCAATACCCGATATTGTGGTGGGGCGTTTACCGGTCTATCTGCGGGCGTTGAGTTTTCTGTTGGCGGAAGGTCGACAGATCACCTCATCTCAGGAATTGGGCGATCGGCTGGGCATCTCCTCGGCGCAGATTCGCAAGGATCTTTCGCACTTCGGCGAATTCGGGAAGCAAGGGACAGGCTACGACATCGCTTTCCTGTATGATCAGTTGCGTCAGATCCTGAAGGTGGACCGGATGTGGGATGTGGTCTTGGTCGGCGCGGGGAACCTGGGAAAGGCTATCGCCGACTACGGCGGCTTCGCGGGCAAAGGCTTCATGATCACGGCCATTTTCGACAACGACCCAGACAAGATCGGCAAGCCGATGGGGATCAACAACCTGATAGTGCGCGATGTGAGCGAACTTGCGAATGCCATTCGCAGCAGTGAGATCAAGATCGGCATCATTGCCACGCCGGCCCGAGATGCGGCGGCGGTTGCGAAGGCGATGGCTGAAGCGGGTGTGAAGGCCATCCTGAACTACGCGCCCATTACGATCACTGTGCCTGCCGGGGTGCGCGTTCAGTACATCGATCCGGTCGTGGGCTTGCAGCGCATGACTTACTACCTCTAGCGCGTGTGCCTGGCCACCCATCAGTGGGCCAGGCACATTTTCGCTGTAGATCTGCCGGATCATCCACTTTTCTGTCCTCCTACTCCCCCTCGAGGAAAGCTGGGTGCTTCCGGCGCATCGTTTCCTGCGCCGTTGTACCCCTTTCTGCGGCCCCGAAGGGACATGACCAGCGTCATAAACACGGCCCCCTGAAAGTGCTAAGATGAGATTGCGCTTGGCCGCTGCTGCAGGCGCGGTGACGTGTGGTTCAGGAGCCATCTTGGGGGCAGAGGGAAGGGGACTGGTCATGCGAGCCAGGCGTGTGGTCGAAGATATCATGACGCCCAACCCGCTGACGGTCACACCGCGGAACGCGATTCGCAGCGCGGTGAACCTGATGAGAGAGGGAGGGTTTCGGCGTCTGCCCGTGGTCGACCGGGGTCGGCTCGTGGGGATCATCACGGATCGAGACCTGCGCCGTGCCGCGAATTCGCCGGTAGTGGTGCGCGAGCAGTGGTATGATAACTTCATCCTCGATCACATCGAGGTGGGTTCGTGCATGACGCCTAATCCCTTGACTATCGAGCCCGATGCCCCCATCGCCGAGGCAGCACGCATCATGCGCAACCACAAAATCGGTGGGCTCCCGGTTGTTGCGAACGAGCAGTTGGTTGGTATCATCACTGAGACGGATTTGCTGGATTTCCTGATCGAGTTGTTGGAGTTAGCGCCTGAGGCGGGCTGAAGCTGCTATTGAGAAATACTGGCAGATGCAACACCTGCGACGACCCCGCAGGTGTCGTTTTGATCTGAGGGACGTGTCGCGCGATGTTCGGTAAAGCCGATTTGGTGTTTCTTCATGCTCCTAGCGTCTACGACTTCCGCAAGCACTCCATCCTTTATGGGCCAGTCAGCGACCTTGTGCCTTCCACCCCGGTTTTCGAGATGTACCCCATCGGTTTTACGACGATGGCCGAGTATCTCGAGCGGCATGGGTTTCGGGTGCGGATCGTCAACCTGGCTGTGCGGATGCTCAATGATGAGGCGTTCGACCCCGAGGATCTCATCCGTGGGCTAACCCCCACGGCTTTTGGCATTGACCTCCACTGGCTTCCTCATGCCCACGGCGCGCTTGCGGTGGCCGAGATCGTCAAGCGCCATCATCCGCAGGTGCCGGTCATCTTCGGCGGCTTCTCCGCTACGTATTATCACGAGGAGCTGATCCGAAATCCTGCCGTAGACTACGTGATCCGCGGCGACTCGGCCGAAGAACCGCTGCGCCAGCTCATGGCCTATCTCTCCGGCGGGCGCAATGCGCCGGCTCTGCGTGACATTCCGAACCTGACATGGCGCGCCCCCGATGGCAGCGCCGTCATCAATGCGCATACGTATCGGCCAGATAACCTCGATCATGTGATGCTGGATTACCGTTATGTCGTGCGCGCTGCGGCGCGCGATATGGACCTGGGCAGCTACGTGCCCTTCAAGGATTGGCTGGACTATCCGATCCTGGCCGCCTTGAGCTGCCGAGGTTGCACGCAGAGTTGCGTCATCTGTGGCGGTTCCGCGGCGTCGTTTCGCCAGATGCACGGGAGAGAGAAACCTGCATTCCGCAGCCCGGAACGCCTTGCCGAAGATGTGCGGCGCTCGGGTGCCATGAGTCGGGGCCCCGTCTTTGTTCTGGGCGACCTGCGCCAGGCAGGCCATGAGTATGGGCAGCGCTTCTTCGATGCCATCCGTGGATTCCGCGGGCCCGTGATCCTGGAGCTGTTTTCGCCGGCCTCTCGCGAGTTCTTGCAGGAAGTGAGCCGCGCGCTGTCCAACTTCTCTCTGGAAGTGTCATTGGAAAGCCACGACCCTGCGGTGCGCCATGCTTTCGGCAAGCATTACGGCAATGAGCCCATGGAGCGAACCATGTTCGACGCGCTGGAAGCCGGCGCGCGACGTCTTGACGTTTTCTTCATGAGTGGCCTGCCCCAGCAATCGCCGGAGTCAGTGTTGCAAACAGTCGAATACTGCGAATCGTTGCTGCGCCGCTTCGGGAGGGACGGCCGCGTCGCCCCCTTCATCTCGCCGTTGGCGCCTTTCCTGGATCCGGGCAGCCGGGCCTTCGAGAACCCGGACGAGCACGGCTACCGCCTCCTGGCGCGTACGCTGGAGGAGCACCGCAGGCGCCTCGTTGCCCCGAGCTGGAAGCATGTTCTAAACTATGAGACGCTCTGGATGAGCCGCGACCAACTGGTGGCTGTGACCTATGAGACGGGCAAGCGCCTGAACCGGCTCAAGGCGGAATACGGCCTGATCCCCGCGGCACAGGCGCAGGCTACCGAGGAGAGGATCGATCAGGCGGTTACGCTCATCGCTGAGGTAGATCGCTTGATGCTCAGCACAACGCCCGAGCAGTTCGAGGTCGAAATGGCTGCCCTGCGGCCGAGACTGGAAAAGGTGAAGATCTCTACGGTCTGTGACAAGCGCGAATTGAACCTGGAAGTGATCGGCCCCAAGCTGAAGTATCTGCAGGTGGCTCAAGCGTTGGTGGGCGATACGTTTCGGTCTATGGGCCGGCAGGTGACCGCGCGCGTTCGGTCGCTGATCCCGTACCCTTCCACGCGCGAACCGTAGCCGGCAGTCTCGGCAAATGCCAACGAACCCTCACTGATTCATCACAAGGAGGCGATGAGCATGGCGAGGGGCACTGTCTATATCGATATAGACCGTTGCAAGGGCTGCGGGTTGTGCATTACCGTATGCCCAAAGAAGGTCCTGCGGGTGCAGGAGGATCGCTATAGCGTGCGCGGATACCGGCCCGTTGAACTGGTGGACCCTGCGGGTCAGTGTACGGGGTGTGCGCTTTGTGCGCTGATGTGTCCGGACGTTGCGCTCACCGTCTATCGGTTTGTTCCCGGCATCGTGCCGGCGGCGCCTGAGCTCGCCGGTTACTGACTGATCCCTTAACAGTGCTGAAAAGTGAACGAAAGACTTTCGGGAGGCGATCCAGTGGCGAAGACGCTATGGAAAGGCAATGAAGCCATCGCCGAAGCGGCTGTGCGGGCCGGGCTGGAGGCGTTTTTCGGCTATCCGATCACGCCGCAGACCGAACTGCTGGAGTACCTCTCGGCGCGACTGCCCGAGCTCGGGCGTGTGTTTTTGCAGGCGGAGAGCGAGGTGGCCGCGATCAACATGGTCTACGGTGCTGCTTGCGGCGGCGCCCGCGCCATGACGGCGTCTTCGAGCCCCGGTATCAGCCTGATGGCAGAGGGGCTGTCTTATATCGCCGCCTCCGAGGTGCCGGCGGTGGTGGCAGATATCATGCGAGGCGGGCCTGGCTTGGGCAATATTCAACCGAGCCAGGCCGATTATTTTCAGATCACGAAATCGGCCGGGCACGGCGATTTCCACCCCATCGTGCTGGCGCCTTCTACTGTGCAAGAGGCCGTAGACCTCACATACGAGGCCTTCCCGCTGGCCGGAAAGTACCGCACGATCGTGATTCTCGCTGCCGATGGCTCCCTCGGGCAGATGATGGAACCGGCGGAGATGCCCGCCATGCGGCGGCTGCCCACCGAAACCGAACGCGAAAGTTGGGCTACCCGTGGCGCGTCCGGCCGCGCGCGTAACATCATCACGTCGCTGTTTCTTAACGAAGACGATCTGGAGGCCCTGAACAACCGGCTCCAGGCGAAGCTGCGGACCATTCAGCAGGACGAGCAGCGGTGGGAAGAGATCGAAACCGCAGACGCCGAGTATCTCGTCGTCGCTTTCGGTACGGTGGGGCGTACCTGCAAGACGGTGTTGCGCGAGACGCGCCTGAATGGATCGAAGGTAGGGCTGTTTCGCCCCATCACGCTGTGGCCGTTTCCGGCGCAGCGACTGCGGGAGCTGGCGGGGCAGGTGCGGGCCATGCTGGTGGTGGAGATGAATGCCGGGCAAATGGTGGAAGATGTCAGGCTGGCGGCTGAGGGCCAGTGTCCCGTGGAGTTCTACGGCCGGACGGGCGGTGTGATCCCCCTGCCCGATGAGATCATAGGAGCGTTCCAGCGCATGGTATGCGCACGGTCGACCCCATCTGCCGGATCGGCGATCGATCCCGTGCGGGAGGTGTGAGATGACCCACGGAAACGACCACCAGGGCGTGACGGAGCAGGCGACCATCGTCTACGAGCGACCGCGTGCGCTGACGGAGACCCCCACGCACTACTGTCCCGGCTGTACACACGGCATCGTCCACCGTTTGATCGCCGAAGCCATCGATGAGTTGGGCCTTAGAGAACGGACGATCATGGTGGCGCCGGTAGGGTGCTCGGTCCTGATCTACCACTACCTGGACGTCGATGGTGTTGAGGCGGCGCACGGGCGTGCCCCAGCGATGGCGACCGGCTTGAAGCGAACGCAACCCAACAAGGTTGTTTTCACCTACCAGGGCGATGGCGACCTGGCGGCGATTGGCACCGCCGAAATCGTGCATGTAGCGAACCGTGGGGAGAACATCACGGTCTTTTTCGTCAACAATGCCATTTACGGGATGACAAGCGGCCAGATGGCCCCCACCACACTCCCCGGGCAGGTCACCACATCTACCCCATTGGGGCGCGATGTCAAGGTGCATGGGCATCCGATGCGGATGGCCGAGCTGCTCGCGGGGTTGCCTGGCGCCGCATACGTGGTCCGGCGTGCCATCTATGACCCTCGCACGATCCGCCAGGCGAAAAACGCCGTGCTCACAGCGTTTCGGGCGCAAATGGCAGGGCTGGGCTTTAGCATGGTAGAATTCCTCTCAAGCTGCCCGACGAACTGGCACATGTCGCCCACGGACGCGCTGGTCTGGGTCAGAGATCACATGGTCCCCTTCTTCCCTCTGGGGGATTACAAGATCACCGATGAGGTGAAGGCGCTTGAATGACGCCGATTGGCAAGGGAGCCAAGAATGCACCTGGAGGTCATGATAGCGGGTTTCGGCGGTCAGGGCGCCCTCTTTGCAGGCCAGTTACTGGCCTACGCGGCCCTTGATGCCGGCAAGCATGTGACGTGGATTCCGTCTTACGGCCCGGAGATGCGCGGTGGGACGGCGCACTGCACGGTGATCCTGTCGGACGAACCGATCGGCTCGCCGCTTGTGCGACGCCCGGCTTCGGTGATCGCGCTGAACCGGCCGTCGTTTGAGAAGTATGAGAGGCTGGTCAAGCCAGGAGGTGTGCTGGCCTACGACAGCTCTCTCGTGCCGGCGGTGCCTGTGCGTGCAGACGTTCGCTATGTCGCCGTGCCGGCCCAGGCGATTGCAGGAGAACTGGGGAACGTCAGACAGGCCAACGTCGTTTTGCTTGGGGCGTGGCTGGCGGTCACAGGCGCCCTGCCGCTCGCGGCTGTTGAGAAGGCACTTCAGGACCACCTTCCGGAGCGGCAGCGAAAGTACCTGGAGAGCAACAAGCAGGCCTTGCGGCGTGGTGCCACCTGGAATCAGCCCGGCGTCACTCCGGTGCAGGCGCCTTCGGACATGACGGCATAAGTCCTCAACAAGGAGGTTGAGCGATGGCTACATCCTGGAAGAGCCGTTATGCTCAGCGCACGCAGCGGATGGGCCGTTCGATCATCCGTGAGCTGCTGAAGCTGACGACGCAGCCCGATCTCATCTCCTTTGCCGGTGGTTTGCCGGCATCGGAGTTGTTTCCCGTGGAAAGGTGTCGCGAAGCTGCCTGCAGGAAACTGGCGGAGCAGAGCAACGCGGCCTTGCAGTATGGCCCCACGGAGGGCTATCTGCCCCTGCGCCAGCTCATTTGCGGCCGGATGCAGCGCTATGGCATCAACGCCGAGCCGGCCAACGTGCTCATCACCAATGGGGCGCAGCAGGCCCTGGACCTGATCGGCAAACTGTTCATCAACCCAGGTGACCGGATCCTGGTCGAGGAGCCCACTTACCTGGGAGCCCTCCAGGCCTGGAACAGTTATCAGGCGGAGTATGTTTCGGTGCAGAGTGACGACTACGGCCTCCGCACTGACCTGTTGGAGGGCGCCCTGCGCGTCGGGCCGAAGTTCTCGTACGTGTTGCCCAACTTCCAGAACCCGGGTGGGACGACATTGCCACTCGAGAGGCGGCACGATTTGATCCGCCTCTCCAAGCGTCTGAACTTTTCCTGCGCTCAGCCGGCCCAGATCGAAGCCGGGATTCGCCGGCTCGGTGACATGCTGAAACAGGCTGTCGCAGCTCATGCCGCATCTGTAGTGCCCATCCCAGCGTAGGACATAGCTGCACAGTAATGCCATGGGCAGGTAGCGGACCTGCCCTTACTCATGCAAGGAGTCTATCTGGTCATGGAACGAACCAAAGTCCGCGATATTATGACAAGCCCGGTCGTCATCGTCGCCCCTCAGACTCCTGTGCCGCAAGCCAGCGCGCTGATGAAGGAGCGCGGCATCCGCCACCCGCCGGTGATCGAAAACGGCCAGTTGGCTGGCATTGTGAGCCGGGGCGATCTGCGCGAGGCCTCGATCTCTGAAGCCATCAACGCGGACCTCTATGAGATCAGTTTCCTCCTGAGCAGGCTCCCGGTCAGCAAGCTGATGACGCGCCAGGTCGTCACGATTTCGCCCGATGCTCTGATTGTCGATGCCGCAGAATTGATGACAGGTAACAAGATCGCCGGCCTGCCCGTGGTTGACGAAACGGGGTCAGTCATCGGTATCGTGACGGAATCGGACCTGCTGCGATTGCTGTTGCGCAAGCTGCGCGAGGCAGAAGAGCGGCAAGGAGTGTAGCGGACGGCCGGCCGCAATGGTATCGGCGCTTTGTACGTAATCGGTTTTCGCCGGATTTGGCGCCTTATGTACGCATGGTACAATGGCCCGCGTGGACAGGCAGCCTCAGGACATTTCGCCATTGGCGCGTTACGCCCGCCAGATCATCTACCCGGAGATCGGCGAGTCCGGGCAGCGGGCTCTCTTAGATGCCCACGTCACGATTATTGGCGTGGGCGCTACGGGTTCGGTCCTGGCGAACCACCTGGCGCGAGCAGGCGTGGGGCATCTCCGGCTCGTGGATCGCGATTACATCGAGCTCAACAACCTGCAGCGCCAACTTCTCTACGATGAAGATGATGTGGCGGCGCTTTTGCCGAAGGCCGTCGCCGCGGCGCAGAAGCTGCGCCGCATTAACAGCAGTATCACCATTGAGGATGTCGTCGCGGACGTCACTCCGGCCAATGTGACCGGCCTCGTAGCAGATGCCGATGTCGTTTTGGACGGCACCGACAACTTCGTCACCCGGTATCTCATCAATGACGTGTGCGTCAAGTTGGGCAAGCCATGGGTCTACTGTGGCGTGGTTGCGGCCTATGGTATGACCATGACGATCCGGCCTGGCATCACCCCTTGCCTGCAGTGCGTCATGGGTGAGATTCCGGCGCCCGGCACCGTGCCAACATGCGACACCGTAGGGGTGATCGGCCCGATTGTCACCCTGATGGGATCTATCGCTGCCACGCAGGCGATCAAGCTGATCACCGGCAATGGGAAGCTCAAGGCCAGCATGCTCTACGCTGATCTCTGGGAGGACAGCTTCGAGCAGTTTGACCTGGGCGGCCCGCGTCCTGACTGTCCCACCTGCGGGCGGCGAGAGTACCCGTTCCTGACAGCGGAAAGAGGCACACGTAGCACGCTCTTGTGTGGGCGTGATGCCGTCCAGGTCAGTGTGGCCGGGTCGACCGGCACAGATCTACAGGGGTTGGCGGCGAGGTGGCAGGCCGCGAAGATCGGCGCGGTGCAAGTCAACCCGTTCCTGGCGCGAGCGCGAATCGAAGGCCACGAGATCACCGTATTTGCTGACGGTCGAGCGATCATCAAGGGCATCGCCGACGAAGCACAAGCTGCAACCCTGTATGCTCGATATGTAGGGGCGTAAGTTATTGAATACGAGTCCGACAACCTCATATACCTCCCTGAGGTGCTTTACCCCGGCGCAGTTGCCGGCCCTGGTTGTGTTTCTGAATCGCGTGTTGGCCGGCCATCATCAATAGGTCTCCATTGCCGAATCAGATTTTGTCAAGCGC
>Ga0315289_10012822_pt1 | contig 11781 bp, 20 predicted proteins | sample YL17G11_40_MG_FD_203452 | JGI IMG/M metagenome (GOLD analysis project Ga0315289, IMG submission 203452) | Sediment microbial communities from Yellowstone Lake, YNP, Wyoming, USA - YL17G11_40 | ecosystem: Environmental > Aquatic > Freshwater > Lake > Sediment | place: USA: Wyoming | collected...
AACAACCATGCAAATATTCTTGGCTGGATTTTATGCTGGTAAACGTGCGTTGGCAAAAACTGACGTATAACGTTTTGCAGCTATACGTCAGGTTTTGTTTTTCACAAAACTTGCGTATAGGTGCTGTTAGCAGTAGTACGGATTTAAACCACAAATGCTCATTCGGAGAACCGAACCTTTTTCTTTTCTTTTTTGAGGGAGGGCAAAATATTAAAATAAAATTATGACAATAGATTTAAGATATGGAGATACAATAGAGCAAATGAAATTGATACCTGATAAAAGTATTGACTTTATTTGCTGTGATTTACCTTACGAAATGACAGCTTGTGCTTGGGATATAATCATACCTTTTGATAAACTTTGGAATGAATATAAAAGGATAATCAAAGATAAGGGAGTGATTGTATTGTTTGGTAGTGAACCATTTTCTTCGTTATTGAGAACATCTAATTTAGGATGGTATAAATACGATTGGATTTGGGAAAAGAATAACGCAGGGAATTTTCAATTAGTAAATTATCAACCATTAAAAATACACGAAACCATATCAGTTTTTTATAATGAAACACCTAATATGGAATTTGCTAATATTATGGTTGAGAATATGAAACGACTAAATTTAAAGCAAATTGATGTTTCAAAATTAGAACTTTCAAGAACAGGCGGAATGACAGGTTGGGTTACTAATAAAATGAATGGTTCACAATTACCAACAGAACAACAGTGGAGTAAAATATGCGATTTGTTTGGCATTGAAAATAAATATGATAAAATACTTTCAACTGTAAAAAAGATTACATATAATCTTGAACTTGATAATACTGAATTGATTTTATCAAATAAAGGGAAAGCAGGTACATTAGGTCATTTATCAAGCGAAAGTAAAAGAGAAACATATATACAAGATAAAACAGGTTATCCAAAAAGTATATTGAAATACAATAGAGAGAATGGGCTTCATCCAACTCAAAAACCGATACCGTTGATGGAATTTTTGATAAAAACATATTCCAATGAGGGAGAAACTGTATTAGATAATACGATGGGTAGTTGTTCAACAGGAATTGGATGTATAAATTTGAACCGAAACTTTATCGGAATAGATAATACAAAAAAGTATTTTAATATTTCTTTAAAGAGGGTGGAAGAAAAAAGAAAAGAAAAAGATTTTACAGTAGTAACTTCATTCGGAGATGGAATGTAGTATTACTGCTAACGTATCGGGGATGCCGAAGGACAGTGCAAATTATTGTACAAAGAAGGTCGTTATGCAACAGTCACTTTTAACTATACTAATCCAAATAGACGAAATAGCTATAATGGAGATAACAAAGGACTCACAACATTAATAGAACATTTTTGGAATGGTTCTTGGGGAACATTAAGAAGTAGAAATTTAGATAAATTAATAAAATAAAAATGGGATCGTTCAATAAAGTGGGTTTTTTGAGTTCATTACCAATAGAAGCTGGTAATGAAACAGTACTGATATTTATGTCTAGTCAAAATTCAAAAGAAATTGGTGGTGTGGTTTATCCACAAGATTTATTTCAACCAACATTCCTACCCATATTCGGGGATTATGACGACTATGGTAGGATTGAGAGCGTTAAAAAATCTTCAATCGTTAGTTATATAGAAAAATTCTTCGGAGAAGATATCGATTCAATCATAGAGAAAGTTGATGATAATTCGGTTGGTAGAGGTGGATCCAAAGAAACCATCAAGAACGTAAATGTATTCAAAAGATTAACATTTGGATTGGAGCACAAATCGGTGTATGATAAACTAGCGGCGGAATGTCGTATAAAGATATCAGACTATGCGGTTTCTTTAAAAAGGCATGTGACTACTCACTTAATGAGATATGGAAGAGATCTAAAACTAGATGGACTTGGATTCTCAGACTTTGGAGCGAGCAGATCACATGTTGAGTCATTTATAAAAGAGGTTGGAGAAAAAGAAATAATGGAGTTTCTTTCGTTTAATATGGGAATGCATATAATGAACAGTAAATACTTTCCATCCAACTACGGTAGTCAATCACAAGATCATGTATTACATTATAAAATGCTAACACATTATAGAAATTTAATAGTTCAAAGACTTACTGAATATGATGAGCCTGAGAAGATTTTGAAAGAGTTGCAAACTGAAGTCAGAGATGAAAAACTAACAGATATATTAAAGTAATGTCACAAATTAATAATTCAGGTTATATAATTAATGGTAGAGCTGTAGCTGTTCTACAATGTAAGTGTGGTACAATACCTGAGGTTGGTGGTATATTTTGGTATCGATCAAAATATGGTAGTGTAGTGGTGGGAACTATTAAATCTATTGAGCCAACAAGTATTGTTTCGACAGAGGGAGTATCATATCCAAAGAATGAAATAGAAACAAAGAATAGAGCTACTATAAGAGACGAGAAATTAGACAACTTAGGAATTAAATAAAATGGATAAAGTAACATTCTTAAATAAGGTCAAAGAGATAATAGGTCGATCTGATTATAAAAGTCTTCAGGAAGATTATGATGATGGAACAAATATCGAGTTCAAAGATGACTCTAGTGTTACATGCATAATACGACTTAGACGCAGATTGTTTGGGGTAGTCTCGGATATAACACTGAGAAGAGACTATGTGGAGGTACTTCGGTTCAAACTAACCAAAGATGAATATCGTGGACTAAAAAACAACATTAAGAGTAGACTTAATGAGATTAGGGAAAAGGAACTTAGTCTAGTATTCAAGGATATCACAAGAGATAACAGTATTAAATCTGTATTGGACTAGCTCTCATATATTTGGAATATACAGATATATTCCGTATATTTGTAGTATGACATCACTAACAAACACCAAAAAATCTATTCTCTGGAGAATACTAAACAAATATGATGGTATCACTGACTTTAACAAGTTCTGTGACTCTATCTCTAATTTAATCCAAGAGAAGTCTAATGGTGATGATTTAGTCACTATTTACCAACACTTTACCGAAATTGAAAAAGCGGACTACATCGTGGTAAATGATGCCATCGGATTTGAAATCAATAATCACTTATTCAGTATATCGTAATGGATATTAATACATTTAACAACATCATCAGTAATCAAACTGAAATCTCTTTTGACGTAGCTCGTAAGCAGATTAAGAAGGTTACAAAAATTTGTGGGTTCTTAAACCTTAGAGGATATGAATCACTTGAAACTCCGGTCAAACCAGTTCAGGTACGAGGTGAAATAAGACTAATAGAACCAAATGATACCTACTCAGTCTATCTCAAAAGGACGAGGATGGTCACATACCATATTCAAAACACCGTAAATGGTTCGGTGAATATAACGAATACTTAATAGAAAACATAGGCAAGGGATGCGCTTATGTATTTAAAAAATAATATCAAAATTATGACACCAATCGAAATCTTTGGATACCTATCAATGGTAGTGGTTCTTATATCAATGATAATGGGTGATATAAAGAAATTACGAATAGTAAACAGCATCGCCTGTTCGATGTTTGTTGTATATGGATTTCTTCTACACGCCTATCCAATAGTAATAATGAACGTATTGGTTATCGCAATAAATTTATACAAACTAAGTAAGGGAAAATAACATTATGGATTGGGTGGATATACCCAGGTAATAGTACCACTCGGACACTTATCCTTCCATTCGGATGGATTTAGCGCAGATGGTGGTGATGTAGTTCTTTTCAATTGCCAAGTAAGTGATTCCCAATCTCTTATCTCAGAATCTAACTTTCTAAGTTCGGTTTCCCAAACTTTAATTTCATCCACTTTTCTCTCAAAATCTCTGATAACATCGGTAACAACATTATCTCTTTCAGCCACCTTACTTTCTCTTTTTCTAAGCTCAAGTATCTTAACATCAATATCTTTTTCTCTCTCTGATAAAGTTCTCAAGTCCTTATCAATCTTTCTTTGTAAATCAATATACTTGACATCTATATCTTTTGCTGATTCTAACTTGCTCCTATCAATATTTCTTTCAATCTCTTTGAGCTCTTGACTCTTCTGAGTTACTTCTGATTCAATATTTGATATCTCTCTCATTTTCTCTCTAATAGAACTTTCCTTCTTATCAAGAACATTTAGGTCTTCCTTATACTCATCTTCTCTCTTCTCAACCCTTTTAAGTCTTACCTCTATCTCATCCTCCTTATCTTTTATTCGTCTCTCACGACCTCTCAAATCACTTTCTCTATTCTCTAAGTCCTTTGCCATAGATTCATCTACTACAACATCAGGAGCTGATTGTGCTTGTGTGGAAGATAAAATCATATCTTCTATAAATGGGATTAGTTTCTTACCAAGTTGTGATGGTTGTTGCATTTTATTTGCCTTCATGTATGAGAGTAACTCACTTTTCCAATCAATGATTTCAAAGAAATCAGGGTTGCTGTCTATGATATCTCTATCAATATCTATCGTTTCATTCTTAACTTTGTGTTTATACTCCTCGAGTATTGTTCCTGCTTTTAATACAAAAATCTTCTTATCTGGGCTAAGAAATTGAAATTCTTTAATTACTTTATGCTTGAGAGTCATAAGTAGGGTTTTCTTTTATATATTCAAAAGTTTGTTTTTTGTTTAAAAAATGACTATATTTGTAGAATGACTAAATCTCAATTAGATAATTTAATTCACTTTTGTTTTATTTTTAGATTGGACATTGGAATAGATGGTTGTAGCGCCGACTACATATTAGAAAAATGGAATAAATTCATTGGAGTGAAACCATATTCAAATGACGGAGTAAGCGTTGAGTATCTTGAAGAGGATATGAGAGATTTAAAAAAGTACAATGGTTGTGTTGTGGGAATGGGTAGAGAAGACATCCATAGGGTCGAATCTCTCCTGGATTGGTCGAAAAAGTGGGGAGATTATGATAAAGTTAAAGAGATATTACACTTTATATTATTGTTAGACTCCAAGGAGTTTATTTCTGGAAGGAATTTGGCCCTACCAAGTGAACTGGTGTCATTATTTGAAGATTGGATTGGTAATCCAGAGGAAATAAATAAAGAAGAATACACACATATACACACAAATACAATAAAAGATATCAACGAGTGGTTGGAAAACACTGATATAAATAGAGATTATAAATTAAGTATATTGGTATAGCAAAGAGAATCTATCGCTGGCAGAAATGTTAGAGAAACTTCGACACTACTTAACCTAATTTGGGAGACCCTAAAAGGTCGTTATTACCAAAGAAGTAGCAACACATACAGACTGAGGGTGTCGGTTACCCTATGAGGTCGGGTTGTGGCAGTCACTTAGGTGACCACTGAAAAGTGAGATAAATGATAGACTAAAGCAAAATGTCGGGTAAGCTCAGCTTTACTAATATATTTTAACGAATTAAAATGATTAACGCGAAAGTAAAAGTAATAATACGGGGATATCAGAGAGGCAAAAATAGATAATGTCCTAAAATTCTAAAGTGAAACTTAACTCACCAAAATGATATAACAGGAATGATTAGTGATAAAATTGAAGATATAGTTTTGATGTTGATTGAGACAACCAACTCGGGAGACTTAATTTGGGATGTTAAAAAGAGGCTACCACATTACGGAGCTCAACCAAATAAACCAATATTTAACAACGAAAGAACTTTAACTTCTAATTCAGAGGATGGTTTATCCGAATTTGAAATTCAAATTAAATTTTCACTACAAAATGATAAATGGGTAATAGAATCATCTTGTGGTCTTTGGATAAGGAATACGGACCTACCCAATGGTCAGATGTATCTAATTTCAGCTACATATCCCTCGATAATTGAATTAAGAAACCTTTTAAGAGAAAATCTCTGTTCAGATCTTAATCCATCTACCGAAATAGTTGAGGATAAATTATCAGAGATATACAAGGGAATATCTTTATCAAAGTTTAGAGAAAACACAATAACAAAAATATTCGGTGAAAAAGATTGAGAGGAGTGAAATAGCCTGCATATTGACCGATAAAGGAAACTCCATAGAACCGGAAACTTTTATTGCGATTGTTGATGAGAATGATAACTACAATAATGGTGGTATTCAGCAGAGAATCAACGAAAAGCCATTTGGGTATCCACTACAAGGTATAGAACAATGGTCTATATTTATTGTCACCACCGAAGTTGTACCAGGAACAATGACATGTACTGTGAAAGAGGCGGAGGTTTCCAAGTATAGAGATATTCTATCTAATGAAAAACTGATACACTTTCTCGAAGGTGTTTATTTTGAAGAAGAATTTAACGTGAGTAAGATACACGAAAGAATGATAGAGTTAAGAAATAAGAAAATTGAAAATATAATAGATGAAAAATTATAGATTTTACATAGATACCAAGTCAACCATTTGGACAAGAAGCTACAGACAAGTTGAAGCCGAATCTGAGGAGGAAGCTAAGAAAATTGCTAAGGGGATATTCAAAGATGATAATGGAGAGTGTGAGTATGAGATAGAGACACTATATGATACACAAGAGTCAATTTCTGTTGTTGAGAACATGGGGTTCGCAACAGAGGAGCTATACTTTGAAAATGGTCGTAAGGATGAATTATTAGCTGATAATAGACCGATTGAGTTTATCAGAGATGAGAAAATAACAAGTATTTTAAATGAAAAATAAGAAATCATTACTACTAATTGGACTAGGATCGATAAATCTTTTACACGCTGGACTACATCTATTACAGTTTGTTCAGTCACTAATGTTGGTTGTTAAGTCAACACAATCTGACCATGAAAACCCACTATGGAGTTTATTATGGGCTGTTGTGGGACTTCTAACATTATACGTTGGTATAAGAGATTTCAAACACCACAACCATTGCCATGATGAAAATGACAAAACACATGGACACTAACAAGATATACCAAGGTGATTCACTATCACTATTAAAAACCGTACCCGATAACCACATTGATTTGGTTATCACTTCACCACCCTACGCTGATATGAAGAAGTACATTGACTTTGAGGGAATACATCCTGATAGGTATGTTGAGTGGTTCGTTCCATATTGCAAAGAAATTGAAAGGATTATCAAACCAACAGGATCTTTTATACTTAATATAAATGATAAGGTGGTTGATGGATTTAGACACCCATATGTATTCGACTTAATATCTGAGATACACAAACAAACCGGACTAAAGATGTATGAAAGGTTATTTTGGAATAAAATGAAAGGTCTACCAAACAGAAGTAGATTCGGTGATAGAGTTGAGTATTTATTCTGGTTTACAAAGTCAAAAGACTTCTACTTTAACATAGATGAAATGAGGGTTCCCTATGCTGAAAAATCTATTACTAGAATGAAAAACCCTCTGATAAAAAGATATGCTAGAACCAAAGGAGATGCTAAAGAGTATAAAGACTGGTCACCAAACACAAAAGGAGCCTTACCCACAACACTTATAAATATATCATCGGAGTCTAAAAAAATTGCTGATGATCACGTCGCTGTTTATCCAGTTGAGTTTGCTAAATACTTTATAAAGGGATCAACAAAAGAAAATGATTTAGTATTAGATCCTTTTATGGGAACGGGAACAACCGGGCTCGCGGCTAAACAATTAAACAGAAATTGGATAGGATTTGAAATGCAACAAAGCTATATAGACATTGCTAATAAAAGAATAAACACAAATGGAAAGTAAAAGATATTTCTCAGAAGATGAAATAAAGAAATGGAATGGTATTTTTGAAAAAAGAAGACTATCGTATAGATTGCATGTTCATGCTCTCACAAAAAGTCTCAGTGTGTACCAATCATTCCAAAGTGGAGGAATTTACGACGAAGAGAAGAAGGCACACACACTCAGTGATTTTATGAAGTATCCATTTTACTATGAATTTTCATTTTCTGTTATAAAGAGAAGAAGAGATGAGTTTTTTAAAATAGTTGATAAGTTTATTAGAGGTGGGATAGAATACATAGGATCATCAGATTCAGGAATGGGTCAAGTCTTGATGGATCTAAAAAAAGAGGTATATGACCACGAATTAACAGATCACTCCTTTGGTAAAAACGAGCTCATAAGAGTTCAGTATAAATTCAAAAGCGCGTTAGTGGCTATGTTTGTCTCAACTATCATAGAAGATGCTATTAGCTTCTTTGAAATGATGTGGGAGTATACCGAGGAGGGTGAGGAGAGTTGCCTTGTTAAATATCCAATCGGAAGTGTTGTTAGTTTGAAAACTAATAAAGGGATTGACTATATGATTGATGGATATGAGTTTATGAGACATAATTCAATCATGACTTACTATAACGGAAGTAAACCAATTATATCTAAATGGAATAGTTCGGAGAATATTATACTCTACGAAATGGTTTGTATAGAAAGTGGTCTAACCTCATCAATCATAAGATATGGAGATTCATGTATAGCTCACGAAGATGATATTTGTTCAAGTAGAACAAATAATCTGAATATCATCTTAAATTAGACAAACACATAACATCATTGTGATATTCACCAGTTTTGATATTTAATTTATAATATATAAGATATGAACAAATTAAGTAAACTTAGTAATTCCGAAATTTTAGAAATATTAAATACCTCAAAGTCTATGAGAGAGGTAATTTTGAGAATTGGATACAAAAGTGCAATTACTGGAAGCTATAATATTGTAAAAAATGAATGTAAGAAAAGAGGTATTGAAATTCCAAGATATAGTTTCTTTGGTAATGGACTAGACCCATTTATCCCCAAAAAGAAAAACAATTTAGAAATTTTTACCGAAAATTCAACCTATAATAGGCAAAAATTAAAGGAAAGAATTATTGAAGGGGAACTAATTGAGTATAGATGCTTGGGTTGTGGGAACAGCGGTGAGTGGATGGGTTCTAAATTAAATTTACAGATTGAACATAAAAATGGGGTTAGTGATGATAATAGAATAGAAAATCTATCTTTTTTATGTCCAAACTGTCATTCACAAACCGATACCTTTGCTGGTAGAAACTGTAAAAAGCAATACTATTGTGGATGTGGTAACGAAATTATAAAAACCAGTAATAAGTGCAAAACATGTGCTACTAAAGATAGGTCTTTGAATCAAAGAAGAGTCGAAAGACCGGATAAAGATAAATTAATTCTTGAAATTAAAGAGCTTGGGTATGTTGGTGTTGCTAGGAAATATGGGGTTAGCGACACTTCTATAAGAAAATGGGTAAAATAATTTTTCATTCCAAAAACTTTCCGTATATTTGTGTAATCGCGAGTAGAACCTAAATTTCTATTGGAAGAGAGCTGGATTCTAACCCCAGTGGTAAGGCGTTCGATCCGTCCTATTCGCACCTAATAAATTAATATGACAGTATCATTTTACATCAATAAAAACGACTTACAAGAATTAAACTACCTCGATGAACATCATGGTTTACTAGCTTATGATAAGTACAGAGATAAGGCAATTGTTATTGAATGTTTTAATTCGGTTGATTGTATCGAGAGAGCTCTGTCCGACATCTACAACAAAAGAGTGACGAGAGATAGTGTACCATTTGCTGCAGATGTTGTGGAAGAAATCCCATTACCAACAATAAACCTATTCATTCAAGTAACCATCGAGTATGTTAAGTATAATAATATTAAAGAATTCTTAAAATTTTAACTATGGGAAATTGGAACGGTCAAACAAAAGCAGAATATCAAAAAAACTATAAGAGAGTTGCGGATATTATCGAAAAAAGTGCTGGAGACAAAGAAAAGGCCATGAGTCTTGCTAGACAACAAACAGCTAAAATAACTGATGAACATAAGGCTATCAATAGAGCAATGGCTGCGAAGGATATGGGACACGAGCACGTCTTTGAGGTTTTCTTTCATAGAGCATATGAATTGGGAACAGTAAACAAACAGGAGTATCGCGAGTATAAACTATCCAAATTAGGAATATAAAAATAAAAGACATATGAGCGTAGGAGTTTCCCCAAAGAAAATAGAAGTATCAGATAACTTCGTTGAGAGTTATAGAAACTTCAACATAGGATCACAAATTGATAAAATGAATACTCTCTCCAAAAGAGAGTTGTATCTATTACTGGTTCTATGTACCGATCTTCACTCAGAGGAAGATCCGGTTTGTTTAAATAACTTTAAGCCGTTTAGATCAGAAATTATCGAAATCAATGAAATCCAAGACGACAAGGAAACAACCAATGAAGTATTGAAATCACTAATTGAGGAGACCGGTGATAAATATATTGATGTTGATAACTTGGTTGATTCTAAAGGCGAAAAACTACCATCACCACTTGAAAAGGGTGAAGTGAGAGATGCTAAGATTCATAATATTTTGGATAAGCCAGAATAATTTACTATATTTATAACTCACAAATTCATTTAAAAATTAAAATATGATAGAAGATCAAAATATCCCAGCTACAGAAGAAGTAAAAGAAAAAGTAATTGGTGAATTTAAACCTAGTAGAAAGTTCTTAAACTTTGTTTCTGCTATCAGTGGTGCGAAGATTCGTTTAATATCAGATATTGCCTTTGTGAAAGGCGATAAGTTATCGGGACTTGGTCTCGATGGTGTAATCTTTAAGGTTACAATCTGTGACGAAGGAACAATTAAATTTGAAGAAGTAGATACAAATGTTACAGACACAGCTCAACGCAAACGTCTGATAGAAGATATTTGTAGTATGGATGTAAATGGATACGCTCAGAAATTTGTCGTTAGTGGACTTGAGTTCGCTGATAAGGATGGTAAGAGATGCTACTTAGAGGTAGAAGAGGCAAAACCAATTGATAAATTAAAATCATTATTTGACGAAGATAACAAAACAGAAATATCTGTTAAGGGACTTAGTTTCCTTGATGAGCTTCTCGGAAGTGATGAGACAGAGACACAATCAACACCAGAAGTTATTGAAGTTATTGAATCGAAAGAAGAAGTAAAGGAAGAAAAAAATCACGCAGAGACTATGATGGCCGAGGCATTCCGCAAAATGAATGAAGATAAGGTCAATGAACTAAAAAGTAGAATCGAAGACAAAGAAACTGATATTAGAAAATCTAAATCAGAGATATCACAAGCCGAAACAAAGCTGAAGGCATCCAGTGAACAATTGCGTATTCTCAATACAAGACTTGAAACAATGTCTAGTGGTGATGAACCAAATGGATATGTATTTTTCGTAACCGATGAACAAAAGAACGAAACAGGACTTGATGAGACAACAAAGGACATTGCTGATAAGATAGCTGACATCATGGGTCTTAAAAAGGATGTATTATTTAATTACCTTACGGGTGGTTTCTATAAAATCAAAATCGGTAAAAAAGGCGAGAATGATAAGAAACTCGAAAATATCGATAGAGAAATTTTAGAGAAAATTCTATCTATCGACCCACTTGGTAAAATGAACATATCTGATACTAATGAGGTGGAATATCGTGGTGACCTTAATTGGCACCAACTAACAGGTAAGATGATCCGCAAAGGATTTGAACAAGACCCCGACTTTAATAAAATTTCTGGTTCCAACTCATATGAGGCAAAGACAGAAGATGATGGTAAGAATTACACAGGAACAAAAGATGGTAAAGAGCCTTGTAAACATGACAATTGTGGATGTTCTACCGAAGAAAAAATCAACTCCATCTTAGATGAGAAGGTATAAACTAAAATATAGACTAAAGAGAATATTAGTAGGGTGGCAGAGATGGCGACAGAGGTTAGACAACAAGCTCGAACCCGATAAAACAAAGCTGGCTC
>Ga0315289_10012823_pt1 | contig 11780 bp, 14 predicted proteins | sample YL17G11_40_MG_FD_203452 | JGI IMG/M metagenome (GOLD analysis project Ga0315289, IMG submission 203452) | Sediment microbial communities from Yellowstone Lake, YNP, Wyoming, USA - YL17G11_40 | ecosystem: Environmental > Aquatic > Freshwater > Lake > Sediment | place: USA: Wyoming | collected...
ATTCCACCATGCCGCGGCGTTCCGTCCATGGAAGCGCACATAGAGAACATCGCCAACAGCTTTCATACCGGAAGTCATCAGTCCGGGAAGCTTCGGCGCGTCCACAGAGACATAGTGCAATCCCGCATTTTGCAGAAAATCGAAGACTTCGCTTTTCCACCAGCTTTCGTGGCGAAACTCCACAAAGAGGTTCGTTCCGCCAGCCAATTCCCGGAGTCGCAGGAGATAGTCCTCACTCTCCGGCGTCTGCCTGAATGACGAAGGAAATTGAGCCACGAATCCCTTCAGCTTGCCCGAATCCATGAGTGGCTTCAGGCATTCTCGGATTGCCTTCATTGAAAGGGAAGGATCCTTGCGCTCATGAGTGGCTTCCGCGTGCAGCTTGGCGAAAAATTCAAAATCCGCCGGAGTGCGCGAGTCGAGGGCGGAATAAGTCTTGGGCGATGCGATTCGATAATAGGTTGAATTGATCTCGGCAATTTGAAACTCACGAGCGTAGAAACGAATCCAATCGGTCTTCGACAATTTGTAAGGATAGTAAACTCCCACCCAATCATCAAAACTCCAACCCGAAGTTCCCACCTTAATTTCCATAGCAGATGCGACCTTGCGAAACGACCACCTGCCCTCGCACGACCGCGTGAGTCAGAAGCGGAGCCCCGAAGTGGTAGCTTAGGTATTCAAGGTGAGGAATGTCCCAGAGAGTCATGTTCCCTTCTTTGCCCACCTCAAGCGACCCGAGCCGGTCGTGATGCCTCAAAGCTCGCGCGGCATCATAGGTTACCGCCCAAAGGAGCTGCGCCGGGCTCATGCGGCAATTGATCGCCGCAATCGTCTGGCAGAGAGGCAAGGATTCTGTCATCGAGGAGCCTGGATTCATATCCGTCGCGATGGCGACGCGCGCTCCCTGCTCCATCAATTTGCGTGCACACGGATAAGGGAGATTGCCGAGAAAGAAAACAGAGGCGGGCAGAAGCACACAAACGACTTTCGCCTCAGCCAATGCGGCAATTTCCTCGTCGTTCAGATGTTCGAGATGATCGGCTGACATCGCGCGAAGTTCAGCCGCTAAGTGTGCCCCTCCCGTATGCCCAAACTGATTGGCATGCAACTTAATCTCTAAACCAAGCTCCTGCGCCCGCATCAATATCTTCCGACTCTCTTCAACAGTGAAAACGCCGTCTTCGCAGAAGACATCCACCGCTTCGGCCAGATGCTTCTCGGCCACTTCAGGCAGCATTTTCCGGCAAACTTCCTCGATGAATGCCTCCCGTTCATTTTTTCGCGATGTCGGAATGGAATGCACAAGATAAGTCGGGATTAGACCAATCGGATGACACTGACGAAGTCGGCCAATGGCCTCAAGCTGTTTTCGTTCCTGTTCCCAAACAAGCCCATAGCCGGACTTCGCTTCGAGAGTGGTTGTCCCGCAGAGCAGACAGCGGTCAAGCCGCGGCAACGACTGTCGAAGGATGTCCTCTGTTGAGGCCTCTGCCATCGCTTGCGCCGAGGCGGCGATTCCTCCGCCTTCCGCTGCAATTTGTTGGTAGGTCGCACCGGCGTTTCGCCGATGGAATTCCTGAGACCGCTCTCCGACGAATACAGGGTGCGCGTGACAATCCACAAAACCGGGAAGAGCTACGCGCCGCTCGGCGTCTAAAACCGGTACTTCTTTGGGGACATTTCGGTTAAGCTCTCTCTCCGTCCCAATTTCTGCGATGCGACCGTCCAAGACCAGAACTGCCGCGTCGGCTGTTTCATGAACCGGCCGCGCGGGATCCTCGGAGTCCGCGGTCAGCGGCGTGTAGAGACGACGAATATTCTTTATGAAGAGATCTTTAGACACTATTCGCCAGCAAATTGCAGGACAACATCCCGGCGACGGGGCCGATTATCGAAGTCCATCAGCACGATTTGTTGCCAAGTTCCCAGACAGAGTCTGCCGTTTTCAAAAGGGACGGTGATTCCCGGCCCCACCAACGCTGCGCGCACATGGGCGTAACCGTTTCCGTCGCCCCAAGTGCTGTCATGATGATATCGAATGCCTGCAGGCACAAGCCGGTTCAAAACCTCCGGCACGTCCTTCCTGAGTCCCGGCTCATACTCGATTGTCGTTATCGAAGCGGTCGAACCGGGAACAAAAACCGTCGCAGTCCCCTCTTTCAATTCCGATTCGGTCAATCTTTGCGCGACCTGTTCCGTCAAATCCTGAATATCGCCATCACCCTTAGATGCGAGGGAAATATGATAAGTCTTGACTGCCATGCTTTTCACCTAAACCCCTTGAGGAATTGGCGTGAGATCTTAGTGCTGTCTCTTGAATGCTTGTCTCGTTCTTTTCACGAACTCGCACGCTCCGCTTCCTCCACTAGCCCGCACCCTCTTGGGTGCGGGAGAAGCGGGACGCAGGAGCGTCCCGCCTAATGCTGTCTCAATGAAGGTTGGGTCGCTGCTCTAAGGTTCCACACCCACGATAGCGCCATTGCCGGTCTGGAGACCGACAACGGCGCTCAACGTGCATGCTCTATTGAAGGCCGGTACTAAAAATTGATCCCAGGAATCTTGACCTCTCTTTTCTGCGCACAGGCAATCGCGTCCTCATATCCGGCGTCGGCATGGCGGATGACTCCGGTTGCAGGATCATTCGTCAATACTCTCTCCAGTCGTCGCGCCGCGCCGGGCGTTCCATCTGCAACAATCACCTGTCCCGCATGCAACGAATAACCGATTCCGACTCCTCCACCATGATGGTAGGAAACCCATGAAGCACCCGAGGCTGTGTTGACCAACGCATTCAGGATAGGCCAATCGGCAATGGCGTCCGAACCATCTTTCATCCCCTCTGTTTCTCGATAAGGAGACGCGACTGAACCGGTGTCGAGATGATCACGCCCTATGACAATGGGGGCCTTGATCTTGCCTTTTCCAACTAACTCGTTAATGGCGAGACCGAACTCGGCGCGCTCGCCTTGCCCGAGCCAACATATTCTCGCCGGAAGCCCTTGAAAAGGAATCCGAGGCCCTGCTTTTTCAATCCAGCGCCGCAGAGGTTCATCGCGAGGGAAAAGACGCAGCACTTCTTTGTCTGTTTGCTGAATATCGCTCTTCTCGCCCGACAGCGCTACCCAACGGAACGGCCCTTTTCCTTGACAAAAAAGAGGTCGAACATAAGCTTGCACAAAACCGGGATAGGCAAACGCACGCGAGAATCCCGCTTTCTCTGCCTGCCCACGCAGATTATTTCCATAATCAAAAACGATGGCTCCCGCACCAAGAAATCCAACCATCGCCTCGGCATGAATCGCCATGGAACGCATGGTCATCTCGATGTACTTCGACGAATTCTCTCTGCGCAGCGTCAACGCATCCTCGAAAGATATGCCGTGAGGTACATAGCCATTCAGCTCATCGTGAGCTGAGGTCTGATCTGTAACGACATCCGGATGCTCTCCCCGTTTCAGGAGTTCGGGAAGAATATCGGCACAGTTGCCCAATAATCCCACTGAAAGAGGCTGTCCCGCATTTTGGGCTTCTTTGACCAGTCGGAGAGCTTCATCCAAAGAATCCGTCCAACGGTCGCAGAATTTCATCGAGACGCGCCGCTCGATGCGCGCACGGTCCACCTCAATCACGAGAGCCACACCCTCGTTTAATGTTACGGCGAGAGGCTGCGCGCCACCCATTCCTCCCAAACCTCCGGTCAATACCCAGCGCCCGCGAAGCGTTCCGCCAAAATGCTGCCTGGCCACCGCGGCCAAAGTTTCATAGGTGCCCTGCAAAATACCCTGTGTGCCAATATAGATCCAGGAGCCCGCTGTCATCTGGCCGTACATCGTCAATCCGAGCCGCTCGAATTCGTTGAATTTCTCCCATGTGGCCCAATGGGGTACGAGATTGGAATTCGCAATGAGAACTCGGGGAGCATCTTCATGAGTTCGCACTACACCGACGGGCTTACCGGATTGAACGAGAAGTGTCTCATCGTTTTCTATCTTCCGCAAACAATGAATAAGAGCCTTCAAAGCCTCCGGATTGCGGGCGGCTTTGCCCGTGCCTCCGTAAATGATCAGCTCCTGCGGCTTTTCCGCGACGGCAGGATCGAGATTGTTAAGCAGCATGCGTAACGCCGCTTCTTGAATCCAGCCCTTGCACGAAATCTCAGTTCCCGTTGGAGTTTTGGGAATATCTATCATGCTAATTCCTCTTCAGAAAAGATTTGGATGGCCATGGTGGGTTTCCAAACCCGCCCGGCGATTACCATTGCGCCACTGCGGCTCGCACCGAGTGCACCTTCACAGAACCAGCACTAGGCAGGACGCTACAGTTCCGCAGACGGCAATGAGTTGCCTATGCCCTCTCACGGGTGCTGAAGACTGCGTCATAATATAGCCAATCAGCGCAAGAATATCAATAAAAGAGAAAAAAGGACGGTGTGCTATGCAAACCGTCCTTGGCAAGAGAATCCCTCGATCATGAAATCCACTCAACCCTCTTTGCTCCCTTCTTTTGCCTTTTTCTTTGAGGGAGCCTTTCGACGAGTCGGCTTTTCGTCCTTTGCCGTTTTCTTCTTGGGGGAAGCCTTCTTCGCTTCCGATTTCTTCGCCTTGGCGGGACTTGCCGGGCGGCCCGGTTTTGCCTCGCCCTTCGAAGCCTTTGCCTTTTCTTCCTTCTTCTTGGGAGCCGTCCCCTCGAAGCCAACCAACTCAAGCATGGCCATCGGAGCAGCGTCTCCGACACGCTGACCCAACTTGGTGATTCGCGTGTAGCCTCCCGGGCGATCCGCAAAAGTGGGCGCGATTTCCTCGAAAAGGGATTTTACAACAGGTTTCTTTCGCAAGTAGCGGAGGACAAGGCGGCGTGCAGCCAGAGTTCCTTTCTTGGCATAAGTTACTAGGCGCTCCGCGAAAGGCCGGGTGGCTCGAGCCTTGGTCAAAGTCGTTCGCACGCGCTTGTGTTCGAAAAGAGCCTGAGCCAAATTGGCATACAGAGCGCGACGATGGCTTGCGGTTCTTGATAAGGTATAGCCAGTCTTACGATGTCTCATTTGCGTCCGTAGTCGGGATTGAGATATTTTTCGACATCCATGCCAAACTCCAGGTTCTTGGTCTGGAGTATTAGCGCCAGTTCCGTCAGGGATTTGCGACCGAAGTTCTTGAACTTCAGCATTTCGTTTTCATCGCGCCGAACCAGGTCCGCAATGGTGCGAATCTTGGCTTCCTTCAGACAGTTGGCACTCCGAACCGAAAGCTCCAAATCCTCAACAGGTTTACGCAATAATTTCCGGATGCGCAGCACTTCGTCATCAATATCCTCCTCCTCCTCTTTCTCGGCCTTGAGGTCGAAATTGATGAAGAGTTGAATGTGGTCTCGGAGAATACGCCCGGCAAAGGTGAGGGCGTCTTCGGGAGTGATGGAGCCGTCAGTCCAGATTTCGAGAATCAGCTTTTCGTAGTCCGTTCGCTGGCCGACACGTGTGTTTTCGACGGTGTAAGTGACATTGCGAATCGGAGAAAAAATGGCGTCCAGAGGAATGGTGCCGATGGGAGCATCGGCAGTGCGATTCTCCTCTGCGGGGACATAGCCTCGCCCCTTGCGGACGATGAGCTCCATTTTCAACCGTGAATTCTTGTTGAGCGTCGCGATGTGCATGTCCGGATTCAGCACTTCAAAGTCCGGATTCCCTTCCTGAAGGCTCCTGGCCGTAAATTCGGAGGGCCCCGTCAGATCAATGAGGATTTTGTCGGGCTTCTTGCTCAACAGCTTAAAACGGACATTCTTCAGGTTGAGGGTGATTTCCACTACATCCTCAGTTACGCCCGGAATCGTGGAAAACTCATGCAGGATTCCGTCAATGCGCATGGAGACGATGGCCGCTCCTTGCAAAGAAGCCAATAGCACTCGGCGCAACGCGTTACCGATTGTAATTCCATACCCGCGTTCCAACGGTTGAACGATGAATCTCCCATAAGTATCCGTATGGGTCATCTCATCGAGATCAATGGCCTCGGGCATTTGAAAATTCAATCCATTCATGAGGTCCCTCTGATGCTCATTATCGGGAATAAAGCTCCACGACCAACTGCTCACTGACATCGAAAGGAATCTCCGCTCGGTTCGGACGCTCCAAGAACGACCCCTCCATCTTTGCCTTATCGAGCGAAAGGTAGGGAACAGTTTTTCCTTCATACACTTTCTGCATTGCGCCATGAATTGCCGCCAGTTTCTTGGAGCGATCCTTGACGCGAATCACATCATTGGGTCGAACACAATACGATGGAATATCCACAATCCGGTCATTGACCAAGAAATGACGATGCCGGACGAGTTGTCGCGCTTGACGCCTCGAACTGGCAAAGCCTATTCGATAAATCACATTGTCCAGCCGGCTTTCAAGAAGCTGCATGAGAGCATCGCCAGTCACTCCCTTCTGGCGTTGCGCTTCGAAGAAAAAGCGGCGAAATTGGCGTTCCCCGAGCCCGTAGGTATTGCGAATCTTCTGCTTCTCACGAAGCTGGATACCGTATTCTGACACTTTCCCGCGGCGGCGTCCCCGTCCTTGACTGCCCGGCGGATAACCCTTGCGTTCAAAAGAACACTTGGGGCTGTGGCAGCGATCCCCTTTCAGAAAAAGCTTCTTACTTTCGCGTCGGCAAATCCTACACGCCGACCCATGATATTGCGACATACACCACCTTTTGCCTGATTCTCAGAGAACCTGTCGAATCAGATTCCCGTATCAGCATTCTTGTCCCGGCATTTGTTCTCTATAGATACTGCGATTAAACGCGGCGGCGCTTCCGCGGACGACATCCATTATGAGGGATGGGTGTGATGTCCTTGATCGAACTCACTCCCAAACCGGCTGCCGCAAGCCCCCGAATGGCGGACTCCCGACCCGCTCCGGGTCCTCGTACAAAAACGGCCACTTTGTTAAGACCGCGCTCCATGGCGGCTTTTGCGGCGGAACTGGCTGCAAGTTGAGCGGCAAACGCCGTGCTCTTGCGCGACCCCTTAAATCCCATTCGACCTGCGGTTGCCCAGGATATGACATTCCCGTAATTGTCGGTGATGGTTACCATCGTATTGTTGAACGATGCCTTGATCCGGGCAATCCCGACGGCTTCTACACGCTCTTTCTTCGCCAACCGTTTTTTCTTCAATACCGCCACAAGAAAGTCTCCTTGATTTCAACAGCGACGAGCGACATCGTCTTCGTCACGGAAATTCTGCCTCACTTACCGACTTGGCGTTTCACCTGAATTGCGCCGCCCTTCTTTTTTCCTTTTCGGGTCCGCGCATTGTTTTTCGTATTCTGCCCGCGCACGGGAAGCCCACGCCGATGGCGAATTCCCCGATAGCAGCCGATGTCCATCAAGCGCTTCATGTTCATTGTGATTTCGGTGCGCAGAGGGCCTTCCACTTTCACTTCAGCAACGGCGGTGCGAATCTTGTTCAGTTCCTCATCGGTGAGCTGATGAGAGCGCTTATTCCAATTCACACCGCAGGATGTCAGAATTTTCTGCGAAAGAGGCCGCCCGATACCATAGATGTAGGTCAGCGCCACCTCGATACGCTTATCTCGCGGTATATCAACGCCGGCAATTCGTGCCATGTTTTACCTCGACCTCGGCGCCCTTATCCTTGGCGCTGCTTATGCTTTTTCGACCGGCTGCAAATCACCATCACTTTGCCGTGACGCCGGATAATCTTGCAGTAATCGCACATCTTTCTTACCGATGAACGAATTTTCATATTTATACCCTTCTCTATTTGTAGCGATAGGTGATTCGACCGCGACGCAAATCATAAGGAGACAGCTCGACGACCACTCGATCTCCGGGAAGAATCTTGATAAAATGCATTCTCATCTTTCCTGAAATATGGGCAAGGATTGTATGGCTATTCTCGAGTTCGACTCGAAAGGTGGCATTCGGGAGCATCTCCCTAATCACGCCGTCCACTTTGATTGGCTGTTCTTTGGCCGTACGAACCTCTCCTTAGAGCTTCTTGACTATTTACCTGCCGTCAGAATATCGGGAGCGCCCTTCTTGATGACGATCGTATGCTCAAAATGAGCCGATGGCATTCGATCCCGCGATACGACACGCCAGTCCCCAACGGTGTCCACATCTCCCGTGCCGGCGTTCACCATGGGTTCGATGGCCAGAACCATGTTCTCTTGCAGCGCCGGTCCTCGCCCCGGTGGACCAAAATTGGGTATTTGGGGTTCCTCATGAAGCTGACGCCCCACCCCATGTCCCACGAGTTCCCGTACCACCGAAAAACGGTAGGAGCTGACATGCTCTTCGATAGCATGGGAAACATCGGAAAGCCGATTCCCGGCACGAGCCTTGGCAATCCCGCGAATTAATGCCTCGCGCGTGGCTCGCATCAGCCGCTGCCGAAGGCTGTCCACGCGACCGATAGCAAAGGTCATCGCCGAATCGCCGAAGAATCCATCCTTTTCGACGCCGATGTCAACTCCGACAATCTGACCGGCCTTCAAAGGTCGCCCGTTGGGAATTCCGTGAACAACCTCTTCTTCAACAGAAACACAGGCCGACGCGGGAAAAGGTTTTCCCTCAGGATTGGGGTAGCCTTTGAAAGCAGGGCGGCCTCCCTGACTCCGGATGTATTTCTCGACGGCTTCGTCTATCTTGACCGTTGGTGTTCCCGGCACCATCAGAGGCTCAACAGCTCGGAAAGCACCAACCACAATCCGACACGCCTCGCGTATTGCGCTAATTTCGGCGGGTGTCTTGATGGAAATCACTTCCCGCCTCTACAAGTGCATGCACTAACCGATCAAAGACCTCGTCAACTGAGCCCTCACCGGAGACTTCGCTCAGCAGACCAGCGCGACGATAGTAATCCTTCAGCGGTTCCGTTTGCACCGTGTAGACCTTCAAACGCCGCTCGACGGTCTCCGGTTTATCATCGTCCCGCTGCACAATGACCGTCTGCCCTTTTGGGCAGCGATGCTTCTCTGCCGCTTCGGGATCCAGCAACTGATTGAAAACCGCTCCGCAAGTCGCACAGCTCCGCCGCGCCGACAGCCTCTCGACAAGTTGCTGCGCGGGAACTTCAATCGAAAGCACGGCATCAAGTTTCCGATGCAGTTGCTGCAGGATTCTGTTCAAACCTTCCACCTGCGCAAGCGTTCGCGGGAATCCGTCAAAGATCACGCCGTTTCGGGCATCCGGTGCCTCCAATCGAACGCGCACCATTTCGAGAATGAGGCCATCCGGCACCAGCTCCCCCCGCTGCATATAGGCGGATGCCTGCCGGCCCAAGCCAGTTTCCCTGCGACTCTCATCTCTCAGCATATCCCCCGTTGAGATTTGCGGCACATCCAAATACGCCATGAGCTTTTGGGCCTGCGTTCCCTTTCCCACGCCGGGAGCGCCGAGGAGAATGAGCATTTTCGACATGCTTACATTCGACGACGGCCGCGGATGCGCCCCGTTTTCATCAGCCCGTCGTAATGGCGCATCACCAGATGCGATTCAACCTGCTGCAAAGTATCGAGAGCCACCCCCACGACAATCAGGATACTGGTACCCCCATAGAAAGAGGCAAAATTCCAACTGACATTGAATTGACTGATAATCAATGTCGGCACAACCGCAATGAGTCCAAGGAAGACAGCTCCGGGCAGAGTCACCTTCGAGAGAACATTATCAATAAAATCAGAAGTGTGTTTCCCGGGTCGAATACCGGGAATGAATCCCCCCTGCTTCTTCATATTATCAGCCAAATCCACGGGATTCAGCACAATCGCCGTGTAGAAGTAGGTGAAAAAGACGATGAGCAAGAAGTAGAAAACCATATACATCGCCGAATTGGTGTCAAAGTAGATCTGGAGCGCGTCTTTCAGACCACTCTCCGGCAAGATTGTGGCGACGGATGAAGGGATAAACATAATAGACTGGGCGAAAATAATCGGCATCACGCCCGCCGTGTTGACACGCAGCGGGATGTGCGTACTTTGGCCGCCATAGATTTTGCGCCCGACCACGCGCTTGGCGTACTGCACTGGAATCTTGCGCATTCCCTGCGTAATGGCCACGACGGCCGCCGTCACGAAAAAGAGCAGAACGAGAAAGAACACATCCGTCATAATGCTGCGATTGCCCGCCTGAATCATCTGCGCTTCCTCCATGACGGCATAAGGGAACCGATCCACGATGCCGATGAAGATAAGCAGACTGATTCCGTTGCCAATGCCGCGTTCCGAAATCTGCTCACCGAGCCACATGATCAAGGTTGTGCCCGCGGCCAATGTAACCATCGTGAGGAAATTGAAACCGATTCCGGGATTCGGCACAACCGGCGCGCCGGACGGGGCCACCAGTCGCGTCAAGAAAACGGAAGCTCCTCCGGCTTGAAGTGCAGCAATGATCACCGTGCCATAGCGCGTCAGCTGCGTGATTTTCTTGCGACCCTCTTCTCCCTCTTTCTGCAGCTTCTGGAAATAAGGAACCACCGTGCCCATAAGCTGAAAAATGATCGAGGAAGAAATATAGGGCATGACGCCCAGGGCAAAAATGGTCGCGCGTTGAAAAGCTCCTCCCACAAACATATCGTAGAGGCCGAAAAGAGTATTCTGGCTTCCTTTGAGCAATTCGCCGAGTGCGCCCGCATCAATCCCCGGCACAGGGACATGGCCCCCAATTCGATAGACCAGGAAAATCCCGAGGGTGAAAAGAATTCGGGACTTTAATTCGGGAATCTTGAAAATAGATGCGAAGCGATCAAGCATTATTCGACGACCTCTCCACCGGCTGAGATGATTTTTTCGCGCGCCGATTCTGAAAGGGCGATGGAGTGCAATTTATAAGGGCGGGTGATGTCTCCGCTCCCCAGAAGCTTAATCGGCTTTCGTGTTGAAGCAACCAATCCCGCCTGCTTCAAAGTCTCGGGTTCGACATCTACTCCCAACGGCAGCTTCGCCAAATCCTTCAGATTCACTACCTGCACCTCATCGCGCCAGATATTCTTGAATCCGCGCTTTGGCAGCCGACGATGAATGGGCATCTGCCCGCCTTCGAAACCCCGCTTGCGGCGGGAGCCGCTGCGGGACATCTGCCCTTTCTCCCCACGCCCGGAGGTGCCTCCCTTTCCCGAACCGGAGCCTCGACCAAGACGCTTCGACTTTTTGCCGGAACCCGGAGCAGGAGTCAAGCGGTGAAGACTCATGAGCCAGCTCCTTCCTCCGATGCGGCTTCCCAAACGACAAGATGAGGCACTTTATTGAGCATGCCTCGAATCGCCGCATTATCAGGAAGTACGCGTGTCTGATTCAATTTCTTGAAGCCAAGCGCCTCGACAATCCGTTTTTGGCGATAGCTGCGACCGATGGCGCTGTGAATCCAGGTGGCCTTTAATTTATCCGACTTCTTCATCCCTATCCTTCAAAAACCTCCCGAACGCTGAGGTTGCGTTTTTCCGCTGCCATACGAACATCCATGAGTCCGTCCAACGCGATCAGAGTGGCCTTGACGACATTATGCGTATTGTTCGTTCCAAGCACCTTCGTCAGCACATCCCGCACGCCTAAGCATTCCATAATCGCCCGAATCGCCCCGCCCGCAATGACTCCGGTTCCCGGCGACGCGGGCTTCAAAACAACATGCCCCGCTCCGAATTTTCCCTGAACGGCATGAGGTAGAGTCACGCCAACAAGGGGATAACGCTTCAGCGAGCGCTTGGCGGCCTCCGTTCCCTTGGTGATCGCGTCGGTTACTTCATTGGCTTTGCCGAGGCCAAAACCGACTCGC
>Ga0315289_10012825_pt1 | contig 11779 bp, 6 predicted proteins | sample YL17G11_40_MG_FD_203452 | JGI IMG/M metagenome (GOLD analysis project Ga0315289, IMG submission 203452) | Sediment microbial communities from Yellowstone Lake, YNP, Wyoming, USA - YL17G11_40 | ecosystem: Environmental > Aquatic > Freshwater > Lake > Sediment | place: USA: Wyoming | collected...
ATCCGCCGCCTGGACCCTGGCGCGCGTAGGTCCCCGAAACATGGCCGCCCATCGCCTGCCGCTGCGCTAGGAGCTGGCGTATCTGCGGGAGCATATTCTTCGGGTCCGCGCCAGACTCTAGGAGCACGAGGTCCTCATCCGTGATGCCCATGCGCTCCAACTCGGGCGCGATCTGGGGTTTGATCGCATTGATCGCCTTGAGGATCGCCCCGATGTCCGCAGGCTGACCAGGAGTGCCAACCCCGCGGGCCAGCGCAAGGGCCTCGTCCGGTCCAAGGGCGAGCGTCGAGGCGCGGAGTTGTGCCGCCTCGTAGATGTCGTAGAACTTGGTCGGGCCGGTCTTGGCAAGGAACTTCAGCCAGCCGGTCTCATCGAGCGGTTTCTTGCCCGCGGTTACCAGCTCCTCATTGAACGCCGCCAACAGTTCGGGGTTGGCCTGCGCAGAGGAGACCGCGTTCAGCCTCGCCCCGAACTCATCGGGGGACTGGTGGCCCGCGACGAGGACGCCCATCATCTTGGTCGTGAGATGCACCCGCCCCTTGGCTATCTTGGCGTAGGCCTCCTGCCAGCGCCGGTAGTTGTAGACGGCGGACCCAAGCGTGTTCCCCAGGAGGACGTTGATGGTGCCGTCCTTCTCCACGAGGCCGGGGAACATGCGCTGGAACCGGGGCGACTCCTTGAGTGCCTGTTGGAACTCGGTCGCCGACCAGTCTTCCTGGATGGCCTGGATGATGAGGTGGGTGAACTCCCCGCCCTGGAACCCGAGCCCCCCCAGGAACTCCTCGAACTGCTCCCTGATCTGCTTGCTCACCTTAGCCATCTCTACCGCCCCAGGATGGAGTTGAGGATCTGCGCGATGTAGTCGGCCTTCTTCTTCGCCCACTCGCTCTTGAGGAACGCGGGCTTGTGCCGCTCGTACTCCTGCACCTCGTAGAGGTTCATGCCGGAGTGGACGAGCTTCTCGATGTACCCCGCAGGCGGAGAAGTGCCCCAGGCTTGGATGTACCAGGAGGTCGCGGATGCGATGATGCCTGCGTCCGGGTCTGCGGGAGCACCGCCGCCAGAAGAACCGCCCGAACTGCTACCGCCGGTGCTAGTGCCCGGAGTTGTGGTGGAGGGTGGGATGACGATGCCGCCGACGGGCGGCTTAGGTTTCATGCCGGACTCGGTGGTATTCGCCGCACTGCCTTGCGGGAGGATTGTGCTCATCACGGGCGGGGTTGGGGTTGGGATAGGAGGCGGTGCCTGTGAAGTAGCCGCGGGTTCTCCCGGGGCCGGTGGGGGCTGGGTCGTCGGAAGGGTTGGAAGTCCAGAGACATCCACGGGCTGCCTTGCGGCCCGGGTCGCACCGCCAAGTTCGGGGTTCTCTTTGTATTGAGCGATTAGCACGTCGGGCGTACCGCCGAAGACGGATTGAAACGCGGCATCTAGTGTATCTCCAGCACTAAGGGCTGCGACGAATCTGGGTACAGTCCCCCCCGGGTGGTTGGCCTCCAGCCACTCGAAGAACCGCGCAGCCGCTTGGTAACCTTGTTTGCGAGGTGGGCCGATCGTCGGTCCTTCGTATGGGCCTGCTAACCCCAACTTATCTTTCACGTAATCGGCCAGCCCCTCGATCGCCCACTTCGTTCCCTCGTTGTAGGGAAGAGGAACCACGGTGAAGGTAAACACGTGTGTCAGTTCGTGGACGAGGGCCCCAACATCATAGGGGTGATCCCTGAACCATTCTAGGTTCAGAAAGACCTGATTCCCCGCGGCCGCAGCTGCGGCCGTAAAGGGAGCCTGCCGCCTAGTTTCTGGCTGTCTCGGTTGCAAGGTATAGGTCGGGACTTCCGAGACACCGAGTACAGCCGCTATGGCGGGCAGGTAGTAGTCAATGATGGGGCGGACCGTAGCCTCAAGGTTCTTGTAGTCAATCTGCGCCCCCTGATAGGCGGGTTCCTGCCACCCGGAGGGTGCCCCGGTCGCCAGCGGGAAGCGGACGAGATGCCCATGCCAAATACCACCACCGGGACGCCGCTTCTTCTTGGTTTCCCCTCCACCGTCTGTGACCTTAGCGGGCATCATCAACCTCCGAGCCTGAAGTAGTCATCTGGCACCAGCCAGTCGATGAGCGGGTCGCCGTAGTCGTCCTGCATCTGCCCCCACTGTGCCTTGAACTCTGGCGACCAGGCCCAATACTCCTTCACCCTGTCTAGAACAGCAGCCTTAGCAAGGGCATAAACCCGCTTCTGTTCAGCCGTCCCATAGTTGACGCCCATCAGACCGTACTGATCGACCTGTCTCTGTAGGTCCTGGACGGTCCACAGGATGTTCTTCCAGCACCAACCAGCACGTTCGCCGTTCTTGTCGAGTCCGGCGGCCTGCGCGCCCCAACCCCAGGTGTTGATGTGGGCAATGACCTGGGCGAACTCCTTCTTCTGAGCTTTCACCTTCTCGGAATCGTCCTTGTTGATCGTCATGTTCGCCTGGATCTGCGCGTCGAGATCGGCGTAGAGCGCACTCGGGTTGAAGTCCGCCGAGGCGTAAGAACCGATGGTCTTCCCGGCGAGTACGGCGGCTTGCTTCTGCGCGGCGATGTCGAGCTGATACTTGCCGATGTCCGAGAGGAGGCTGGCGGTGTGGTTCGATATGTCAACCCCGAGGAGTTTCCAGTCGAAGCGAGAGTAGAACTCGGGGGTGCGGACGGTAAGCGAATCAGTGTAGTTCTGTTGCTCGGAGTAGGACAGGGAATTGAACCGAAGCCGCAATGCCCACGGGGTCGTCCGCATCACATGGTCTACATAGTCGCGTGCACGTTGATAGGCGATGTTCTTCTCGGCTGCCGTATTCGCCTCGTAGGGAGCGGCCTGCAACTTGCGTAGCGTGGTGTCGACCTCCTGGTACTTCGCGTACCGTTCGGGGTTGGACTGGCGCATGTTGGAGACCTGAGTCTCGGCAGCATTCGGGATGCCCCGCAAGTCGTTGGTGAGGAAAGCGCGGTAGGCCGCCATCGCGCCTTCAGGGATAACCGGCGCTTCCCCGGGCGGGCGTTCGCCCTCGACGGGTTCGGCTGGCTTCCCGACCCCGAACGACTCGTACAGCAGGGCGTTGTAGCGGGCGGTGAGACCCGTCTCCTCGGCCCCCGCGGACTGGATGTCGCTGATGCCGAGGCGCGCCATCTCGTCCGCGATCTGGTCCCGCTCCGCGAGGTAACCGGTGAGAGTGACGACCGAGGGGAAGTTCTCGATGCCAGGGATGGCGAGGAAGCGGCGCAGGCGCGCCAGCACAAGGGGCTGCGGGCCGGCATCGGTCTCCGGCACGGTCCACTTCGCGCCCGTGACGGTGCCGTGCTCGTCCTTCTCGGGCTGAAGGTACTGCGCCGAGATCGCCGGGAACTCGTAACGGAGCGCGGAGAGGAACTGTCCCTCCACGTCCTGCATCTCGTGGTAGGCAACCGACGAGGTCGAGAGACCCTGGTCCTCAAGCACCTGCTTCCGGCCGTTCATCCACTCGTAGAAGGAGTCGATGGCGTTCCAGAAACCGGGCTTCTCGGCAAGGAGGCGCTGTGTGGCGGCGGCAAAGTCAACCGGGGTCGGTTCCCGCTGAGGAGCAAGCTCGGTACGTACCCCCGGCAGCGCCTCTTTCCCGGTGACCGCTGTGAGGAGTTTCGCGAACTCGCCCCGAGGAAGACCGCGGCCGATGGCCTCCGTATCGCGGATGTACTCCTCTATCGGCTTGTATTCGAGCATCCCCTTCGCCACCAGTTGCGAGTAGGCGCTGAATGACTGCTCCTCGCCTACCTTCGGGTCGGCGTCGAGGGCGATGGTCCCCGCGAACTCGGGGAATGTGCGGAAGATGCTGTCGAAGCCGGGGGAGTTCATCATGCGGAGCGCATAGTCGCTGGAGGGCACCCGCACTCCGGTCTCGATGAGTTCCCCGGTCTTGGGGTCCACCACGCCACGCCCGAACATCGTCTTGCCGACCATCAGGGCGGTGTACTCGGGGTACTTCTCGATGAACATGTCGCGGCCCTTGTCCCACCCGTACTCCTCGATGAGGTCGCTCGCCTCCTGCTGAACCTCGTCGAAGGGCCAGGAGATGCGGGTCTGCCCGAGCTGGAACATCCCGATGAACCCACGCACGGCCATGAACCGCCGCGCATCCGAGAGCGCCTGCTCCTTCAGTTCGGCGGGTGAGAGGTCTTGGTGGATGCCCTCGTACTGGTAGAGCCGGATGAAGTCATCCGCCGCCGCGGTCACGGTGTCTTCCCCGAACCACTCGGGCTTGATGGCCTTAGTGAAGCGACCCGCCCACGCCGGAAGCAGCGAGGTGCTCGGGCCGAACTGGAATAGCCAGGAGGCGATGGTCTGGTTCCGCGTGTCGGCGAAGATGCGCTGTAGCGGGGCGGAGACCCACGGTGCCATGCCGGGAACCGGGATCGGCAAGCCGCCCGCGACCATGCCGACCACCCCACCCGTCGGGACCCGGAACGTGGTGTTGAAGAACAGGTTCATGCTCGTGATGGGCGTGTACGTCGCGAGGCCGGGCGCGTGCGCGAGCGCGAAGATGACCGGAGCATTCAGCGCCCACCACGTCGTCGGGATGACGTACTCGCCGGAGTCATCCTGGCGGATGAAGCCCGATTCCTTCCCGGCCTTCCAGAGCTGGTTGACGTAGCCGATGACGGCGGGGTTGCGGTCCACAAGGATGTGGCCCCAGACCTGGTACGCCTCGGCGAACGGCTGCACGAACGGGAAGACGCCCGAGACCAGTTCACCGATGCGCGTGTTCTCGGTGAAGTCGAACATGACCTTCTTCACCTGAGAGAGGGCGAAGCGTTTGGATGCGGCGTCTATCGCCTGCTGGAGTTCGGGGGTGTAAGTGACCCCCGATTCCTGCGCCATCGCGAGATAGGACTTCTCCGCGCGGGCCTTCCAGAACGTGTAGTAGGGCTGCCGGGTAAGGGCGTTCTCCGGTTGCTGGACGAACGTCGAGTAGAAGTAGTTGGTGAACTTGTGGGCGGTCGGGCCACCCGAGGCCAGGTGTTCGACCAGCGGGCCATGGACGGGCGGCAGGTCGCCCTTCGGAAGCCCCCGCAGGAACTCGGGCTTCACCACGCGGGCCAGCGCCGCATCCGCGAGCGCGGGGTTGCCCATCGTGTAGGAGTGAGCAACGCGGGAGAGTGAGTCCGCCCACTCGCCGACATCCTCCGCCAGGTACCCGAGCTTGCTGCGGACGAGTGCCTTCCCCGGCCCCTGCGCGTAGGCGATGAGGCGCGCGGTTGTCTGCTCGACAGACTCGCCTTCTCGGATGGACACGAGTGCGACCCGGCCGGGGGTGGACCAACCGAGTTGGTTGTTCAGTACGTGTGCCAGCGCGTCGATGTGGGCCGTCTCGCCCGGGAAAAGCACGTTCCACGACCCGGAGGTCTGGAAGTAGCGTTCGGCGGTATCGCTCGCGCGCATGAGGTCGTTCAGAGCGTCTTGGGCGCGCATCCCGACATTCGCCTGCGCCTCGTATGCCTGACGCCCCGCGGGGATGGCCTTGACCTCTAGGTCGCCGATCTGGAAGGTGCGCTCGGGATAGAGCCACTGGAGCAGGGCGTCGAGCGGTTTGCCGATGCCCTTGCCGGCGACGGTCGCTATCCCCCTCGACACGGGAGGGATGGCACCAACAAGCGTCGACGTGCTGACGACCTTCGACAAGGCCCGAACCGCATCCTCCACATTGGTCGCTGCTGCGCGTTCCATGACTCCACCCGCGGTCGAGAGGAAACGCAGGTTCTCGTCAAGGAGGATGACGCGGCCGACATAGCCAGGACGGGGGACGACCATGAACTTCCAGGTCCGCAGCACGTCCTTCCCGAGCGAGGTCGCGAGCGAGGCACGGAAGGAAGGAAACTTGCCGATGCCGCCGATGGCCTTGACGAGTTCCTCCGGCGTGTTCGCCTCGATGTCCTTGATGGTGCTCGCGTAGCGGCGGATGGCCTTCTTCACGAGGATCGGGTCCACGACGCCGATCTCATGCGCAAGCTGGGTCTCCATGAGCGGGCGTTCGATGCGGCGCACGTTGGAGACGACCCCGGCCCCTCCCTCGCGGTACGCGCCGAACAGGCGAGTCGTCGCCTCGTAGTCTCCGCGGAGTTGAGTGACGGCTTCCTTCATCTTCGGAAGCGCGGCGGCGGGGATGCCCTTGCGGAGCGCGTAGCGTTCCATCGCGAGGTCGTCCATCTTGTGAAGGACCTCGATCTTGGCCGGGCCGGTAGCGGCAGTAGCCATCTCCGCCTGGAATGTCCGCAACTCATCCGCGTCGAGTTCGGCCCAGCGCGTCCCACGCAGGCCGACGAACCGTACCGGGTTCTCGTTCAGCTTGAAGACGCTGCCTGGGTTGATGCCCGGCAGGGAGGCAAGTTCGCGGCCGACCACCGTCTCCGACAGGGGCGCGGATTCCGCTATCGCCATGCGCGTGCGCGCGAGAAGGCCCTTGCCCGGGATGAGGGAGAGTCGGGTCGGGACTTCGAGGCGGCGGGCGAGTGCGAAGTCTGCCCCCACGCGCCCGATGACATCTTCCGCGAGGTTGGCAGCGGTAGCCTGGGGAATGACGAGGCCCGACGCTGCGGAGGTGTAACTCCGGCCCTGGAACGTTGGAATCTCATCCACGAGCGAACGCGCGGCCGTGGAGGTGCGCGCCTCGCGGGATGCGAAGGCAAGCGCGGCCGGGGTTCCCGGCGGCGGCGTGAAGCCGAAGTGGGCCGCCATCCCCTGACGGAAGGCGTCGTAGGCTTCGTTCGATGCCCGTGGGAACCGGGAGAGTATCTGGTCACGGAGGCGCAGCATGTACTCGGGGTCGAATCCGCCGCGTGCCTCGATGCGAGTGGTCCAACGGTCCATCTCTCGCATGAGAGAAACGCCCTCGTCGTCCACGTACATCGCCCGGTACAGGTTCTCGGCATTCCGTGAGCCGACCAGGCGGTAGACACTCGCCCTGAAGTTGCCGACCTGCTGAGCGAGGCGATTCGCCCAATGCGCCTCCTCCAGCCCGCGAAGGACGGGAAGCTTCTGGGCGATGCCCGCAGCAAGCGTCTCGGTGCGCAGGAGTTCGGGCGCGACACGCATCGCGCGGCGGGCCATCAGCAACTTGCCGCCGACGATGAGCGGGTCGGTCATCCATCCGATGTAGAAGTCAAACCCGGTGCCGACCCACCCCGGCAGGCCGAAGTCCTCGGCGGCGATGGACCCCACGTTCTCGCCTCCGGCGATGCGATGCAGTATCTCGTCGCGGGCATCGAAAGCATCCTGCCATGCTTCCGCAGGGCCGCTTATCGCCTTACCCTTGTAGGTTTGTAGCCCCGGGAACACGGCCTCTGTCGCGGCGCTCAGGACCGCAGCGGCAGGGGCGGCAGCCGCGGTTGCTACCTCCTGCACGAACTGGAAGGGCTTGTTGAGTTGCTGGCCGAGGAAGCCCAGCCCCTTCCCGACCCAGGAGTTCGCGAAGGCGTCCTGGTCGATGACTATCTGCTTCTCAAGATCCTGGGAGAGCTTGTAGAGGTCCACCTTGGAATCCGCCGTCCCGGCGACTATCTGGTCGTAGACCTTCGCAGCCTCGGTCTCCTCGGCCGTGGTGGGTTTCGGGTTGTACCCGCGATAGAGGAGCGTGGGAGAGACACCGAGGGCCTGCGCCTGCGTCTGCATCCCCTGAACGGCGGCCTCCCGGGACTGCACCGTCTCGGCAGCCTGACCCACATTCGGGAAGTAGAACTTCACAACATCGCCGATAGAGGTTAGCGGCACGCCCCTCGCGGCCGTGTCGGCGGCCATGAAGGTGATCTCCTGCCAGCCGAACTTGTCACCCGCCCCGACAGCCGCTACCCAGTCCGAGATGGCCTTCAGGTTGCGGCCGAAGTCCTCAGGCTTCACGTCTAGGCGCTGCGAGATGAGAACAGCCGCAGACAGACCCTCGCTCGCCGGGATCTTGTACTGGGCGAGCGGTCCCATCTGTCGGATGACCGCGGCGAGTTTCCCGCGGTCTACTGGAGGCGCCATCTCCTCTCGCCGTGCGACGGCAGCCTCGTACTGAGTCCGGGTTGTGAGTTGCCGCAACATCGACTCCAAGACCTGCGGCTCCGCGTTGTTCGTCAGTCGCCGGAAACTCTGTAGATCGATAGGTTCGCCCGTGGATGGGTCGATGAGACTCGACATCTTGGTGTCGCCCCACACCCAGGGTTGCGGCACGTCGTAGATGCGGGCTGCGGCACGGGCGGCACGCTCTAGATCGGTGCGGCGGTATCCGGTCTGTGACAACGACCAGGAGATAGGAGTCGGCAGTGTGCCGTGAGAGGTATGTTCGATGACCGCAAGTTGCCCCGCCTGGGAGACATCCTCGGCGGGACCCTTCTTGCGTTTCTTCTTCTCGGGTTCGCCCGTGTAGACGCCCTGCGGGATAGGCATTAGAGTCCCTGACGGACGCGGCGAACGAAGTCGCGGACCTCCCGAGAAGCATCCGGCGTGTCGAGTTCACCCGCAACCCGCGCTAGGAAGTCTTGGTCGGACTCATACTCGTAAGGCGTGTAGTCCGCACCGGGACCGAACGGCGCACCGTGACTCGCGGGTTCGTTCGGACGGTCGGTGGGCGAGAACAGGAACGCCTCCTGCGGCGTGGCGGGTTTGAACTCCTCCTCGGGGGGTAGCGGGGGTTCCTCTATGGCGGTGAACCGCCGATTGGCAGCGGCAGCAGCGCCGTAGGGAAGCTCGGTCCCACGCTCGTATGCCGGGGTCGGCGTCTCGCCGGCGCGCGCCACGTTACTTCTTCTTCCGCATCTTCGACAGGGTGAGTGCGAGGCGTGCCTGCCGCCCAGTGGTTCCCTTGTCGTGCTGGTGTGCGCGGGCGTAGGCCATCGGCGACTGGCCCGCACGCTTGGCCTTGCGCGTTAGCGCCCCCTCGTGCTTCACCGCACCAGCGATCCACTTCTTAGCCATGCTTCTTCGCCTTCTTCTTCCGCTTGGGCTGGGGTTTGGACCCGTACTCCTCCGTCCATCGCTTGGCTATCTCAGGATGCTTTGCCCACATGTAGCGGCGCTGCTTAGCCGAGCGGAACGGCATTAGGGCCTCGCCCCTCCCAGTAGTTGCTCCAGCGGAGGGAGCGGGGGCCGTTGGGCCTGCGTGCCCTGCGCCTGCTGGCCGCGTGCAGCCCCCGCCACTCCGGGCGCGCCTGCTGGCGCTGCGCTCGCGGGCGGCTGTGCCAGCGGTGCGACGGCAAGGTTCTCCTGGATGGCCTCTGAGAGTGTCTTGTTCTCGCTCTCCAGCGCCTTGTCGATCCTCGCGAGCTGAACCGGGTCTACCGCGTTCGCCTGTGCTCGACTCACGAGACCGGCGAACATCGCATCTTGCAAGAACTCCTTGGCGATGCGCTTGCCTTCAGCGATGGGGTCCTCGACGAACACGGACTGCTCGCGGGCAGTCTGCTTGGAGATGAGACCGGCCCCGGCCTGCTGCAACGCCATAACGCTCGTGTTGATCTCCCCCCCGGCGCTGCCGAGACCGTAGACGACTTGGTTGCGGTAGTTCCCGCCGATGTCCTCCGAGGGCTTGTAGGTGTCGCGGAAAGCGGTACCGCGGATGTAACCGACGATATCCTTCTTCACGTCCGCTGCGGTCTCGTCCGAGCGAAAGGCAAGTTCGTTCGCGGCTTCCAGCATCGGCGCGAGGGAGTCGCGTTCCAGCGAACGGACGTGGTCGGCCATCTGAGAGTTCGCCTGCGACATCCCGGCGGCCGAGATGATGGACTCGTTGGGGTCCCCCGAACGCGAGGGGGGCATGAGCGCGGAAACCTCGGCGAACTTGCCAAGTAGCGCGAGCATCTGGTGGTTGGAGAAGTTCTGCCCCGGGGTCTGGACGAACTCGACCTTCCCCTCCCGGGACTGCGCCCGGAGTTCCGCGTCCGGCCCGTACTCCTCCGGGTTCTCGATGTCGTAGGTGATGCGCGCCGGATAGACGGCCTGCATCGCCGCGTCGAGGTGCAGCGTCATCAACTGGTTCCAGACGTTCATCACCGCAAGCGACCCGATGAAGTCGCCCCGGTAGATGCCCGCCGGGGTCGGGCGGACCCCGATGGCGATGGGACAATGCTTGAGATTGTGCTTCGTCGGCTCGATGAGCCATCGTTGCGACTGTGAGCGCCCTTGGCCCGTCACGGCCAGAACGGCTAGGATATCCTCGTCGTAGAACTCGATGACGGTGATCTCCTCACCCTTCTCGCCCGAGCGCGCCTTGGCACGCGCGGTGAAAGTGGCAAGCTCCTCGGACATGCCGAATCGGCGGCCGATGTCCTTCTGCTTGCCGCGGTAGGTGACGATGCAGTCCTCAAGGAACGGCCCCTTGCTGTATGCAGGACCGGGATAGGCATACCGCGGGTCCACCCGGTCGTAAACGGGGAATCGTTCCCGCTTCGGGGAGGCGAAGTCGGGGAGGACCTTCACCAGAGATACGCCGGACGCCATGAGGTCGTGCGCCCATGCGGGCATCCACAGGCGCACGCGATTCCGCTCCCAGTAGCCCGCCAGGATGCGCTCGCGCTTCTCGGAGGCGGATTTCGCCCGGTCGCTGGTTCGCTCCGAGCGGCAGACGATGGAGGGGTTCCCTGCGGCTACGAGGCGAGCACGGTCCTCCGCTGCGATGAGCGGGAGGTTGGGGACCTTCGGATAGCCGACACTTGCGGAGTTGTCGGGCCAGCGCATGAGGTAGTTGGAGTTGTAGGCGTCGTCCATCGCGCGGATCTCTTCTTTCCAGTCGCGATAGGAGACGCGAACAGCGCCCCAGCGGTCAAGGATGCGCTGAGACTGCTCGCGTTCAGCGAGTGCGTCAGTTACGTCTTTCGCTTGTAGTGCCATGGCACCAAGTTCAGCCTGTCAGTGTGGTCAAGGGCAGAAGAATGAGGGGGCCAAGTGCACTTGGCCCCCTACGCCGCGGCGGAGCATAAAGCGGAAGAGTGGCCGCCCTTCCGGCGTCCAGTCCGCTACCCCTCTACCGGGGGCCGACCGAGCAGCCTCATCCTGTCAGGTTGGTCAAGGGCAGAGTTTCCTTCGGTCTCTGCCAGCGCCATCCGCCGAGGGAGTTCTTCGCCCAGGCCGGAGCGCGGTTGACCGCCTTCTTGTTCCGGTCCCGGTTGCGTTCTTGTAGGTAGGTGGTGCGTGCCTCGCATTCGGCGAACAGGGTCGCCATCACCATGTCCCGGGTCAGGTACTTCACACCCGGTCGCCATTCGAGCAACTGGGCGATGTAGGCGTCCACGATCTTCTCCGAGGAGGAGTCCCCGTAGGGAAGCACCACCAGGTCGGAGTCGAACAGCGCCCCGATGGACGAGATGTCGAAATCGTCGGCCTCACGCCGCGCCCCCATCTCGGTGCGGGTTTGATACGTGACGACACGCGCGCCGTAGGAACGGCAGTCCCGGACGAACTCGGGGTCGTTCGAGATCGAGCCCTGCAGGTTGTTCATCTCTATCGCGACGGTACGCGGCGCGTAGAGGCCGACGAAGTCGAGGATCTTCGCCTGTATGGCCGCGAAGGTCCTCATCTTGTCCTGGTTGAAGATGTCTATGAGGTATCTCACCCCCGTTCTGACATCGAGCCCCCAGGCACATATGGCGCAGAACTGGCTGATGGCGGGGTCGCACCCGAGGAAGACATGCGTGACCTGCTCGGGCACCTTCCCGATCACGTAGTCACGGTTCCGGGCCTCAAGGAGCTTCTCCCGGGTGAAGACGGCATCCTCGAAGGTCCCCTCCCGCTGCATCCATGTG
>Ga0315289_10012826_pt1 | contig 11779 bp, 10 predicted proteins | sample YL17G11_40_MG_FD_203452 | JGI IMG/M metagenome (GOLD analysis project Ga0315289, IMG submission 203452) | Sediment microbial communities from Yellowstone Lake, YNP, Wyoming, USA - YL17G11_40 | ecosystem: Environmental > Aquatic > Freshwater > Lake > Sediment | place: USA: Wyoming | collected...
GGCGGTACCTTCGCCTGGCTAGGGATCGGTTGTCACTAAATTGACCCAACACAAACCCTTCATCAATCAGGCCCTTCTCTCCTTTCCCGAGGTAACTGAGGTGTGCAGTCCACACATAGTCTTCTGGTCCTCTCACAATCTTTGCCCTCACCGGATTCAAATGAATATAGCGGACCAATTCTAACAGATATGCATCCTTATCACAGACAATGGCTTTGTAACGCCCTTGAAAAAGATGTCCCACCTCCCCGTATCGCCTATTAAAATAACGCGCATACCCGAATAAAAGGGATTGCATGATCTTGCTCAACGGGATCTCTTGCACCTCGATAAGAAGGTGAAGATGATTTTTCATCAAAGCGTAGGCATAAAGACGGAAGGGGAATCGGCTCTTGGAGTCCAAAAGATAGGAAAGAAACCGCTTGAAGTCCTTTTCATCCCGAAAGATACCCTGCCTTCGATTCCCTCTTGTGATGACATGATACAAAGCTCCTGGGAAATGGATACGCGGTTTCCGAGCCATAACAATTCTTTATCAAAGAACGATAACTCTGTCAATACCTAATTACCGTTGCCTGGCACCAAATTTTTCAGGTTTTAGGTCCGGATTATGATATCGAGATCCTCGAAGCGCATCATCATCTGAAAAAGGATTCACCCAGCGGCACAGCGGTCAAATTAGGAGAATTGATCGCCAGGGCCATGGGAAGGGATTTCAATCAGGTGGGAGTCTATGGCAGAAAAGGGATGGTGGGTGAGAGGACGAAAGAGGAGATCGGGATGCAGGTAATCCGGGCAGGGGACATTGTCGGGGAGCACACCGTCCTCTTTGGAGGAGTCGGTGAACGATTGGAGATCATCCACCATTCACATACCCGGGATAACTTCGCCCGTGGAGCAGTCAGGGCAGCCCTTTGGGTGGTGAACCAACCCAATGGCCTTTACGACATGCAGGATGTATTGGGGTTGAAGGGATAGAACGGAAACCGAATAAATTCTATAGCCGCAGGTCCCCTACGCTCCATAGCTTCAGCGACGGAGCGCTTCACCCTGCGTCAATAATGCGCAACCTGAAGGTTGCGGCTACCCGAAGGCTACCTGAGCTGATCTCTGCAATGGATGAATGAATGGAAGAAATAGGATGAAGATCGCTCGATATCAAGATGGGACGGGCATTAAATGGGGGGTAGTTGAGAAAGAGGTTATCCGTGGGATAGATGCAGAAAAAAGCAGGAACGAGAGGGTCTGTCATATTCCTCTCTATTCTGAAAAAGTGCCTTTGATCCTATCTGATGTTATTTTAAGCACTCTTCGTTCAGAGATTTTTTCAATTTAACCACTTTCCAGTTTTTAGGACGGCCCAGCGTACGATTTTCATTCCCCTTACCAATAGTCGATCGTTATGTTACGCAAGAGAGTGCCGTAGCCTACTCCTTCCTTATATATAACCTCAAGCCTGATTTTGCTAAAAGAGTCCCTGAAAAAATTGAAAAAGTTACCCTCCTTTCTGGTATCAGATAGGTCTTAACGAACCTGCCTGCCGCAGGCAGGGCCAAACGGCCACAAATCCAATGTCTGAGCCTAAAAGGAGGGTTTTGGATTTGCAGTGCAGGGACATAGCATGCTACGCCCTTATAACTTCATCCGCTGCTTCCGGCATTCATCCTCATTTTTTTCCTCATTTTTTTCTTGACAAAAAATCCCATTTCTGTTTTAATAATAATAAAATTTTAAAAATTTTTTAAATTATACTGAAATTTTTAAAATCCGATTCTATAGGAGGTGTTTTATGAAAAGACTTCTATTTTTTGGGATGTTGGTGTTAGTTTTTGTTTTGGTGGTGAATGTCGAGATTTGGGCTGCCGAGTATTCCATGAGAACAGCGGAGATCTTTCGTGAAGGATTTACACACTCTGAATCTCAAAAGTTTTTTGCAAAACGCGTGGGTGAAATTACAAAAGGAAAGGCTGAGGTCAAGGTTTTTTTAGGGGCGGTTCTGGGTAACGAACGGAATTACTGTGAACAGCTACAAATGGGATCTCTCGATTTTGCAAAAGTCGCGGCGAGTAACGCCGTCGCTTTTGTGCCAAAATTTGCAGTGTTTGCGATGCCTTATCTTATAAGAGACCTCGATCACCTCTACAAGATTTTTGATTCCCCCGCTGGAAAGATAATTCAGGAGGCGGCAGATAAGGCTGGTTTTGTCATCTTGGCCTATTGGGATATGAACACTGTGAATGTATATAACTCAAGAGGCCCAATCAATAAGCCTGAGGATCTTAAAGGTCTTAAGATCAGAACAAGGGAAGCTCCGATCTGTATTGATACACTAAAGGCCCTGGGTGCCAGTGCAGCTCCCCTCGCTACCCCTGAACTTTATACAGCCTTACAAACAAAGGTTTTTGATGGGGCTGACCATGACCCGACCGTATTTGTCGCCTTTAATTACGGGGAAGTATGTAAGTTCTACTCCCTCACCGAACACAGTGTAGAACCCACCTTGCTCTTAGCCTCCAAAAAACTTTTCGATAAACTTCCCAAGGACGTTCAGGATGATGTCAAACAAGCAGGGAGAGACAGCATGGTTTACAACCGTCAAATCGGCCCGATTAAACTAAAAGAGGCTCTCGACACCATGGAAAATAAATACGGTGTTAAAATTAACAAGGTGGATAAAAAGGCGTTCATCAAAGCAGTTGCCCCAGTTCAAGCCAAATACAAGACCGAACTGGGAGCTGATTTAGTGGATGGCATTGCAAAACTGGCGAAATGAATTTTGCCATCTTTTTGGAATGAAGTATGTTTTTGGGGGAGGGGAGACACACTTAATATTTCCCCTCCCCCAAGTTTGTTGATATATGATTGGATTTTTCAACAGGGTTGTGATCCATTCATCATGTAGATAAAGATTAGAAAATGTGGCATAGATTTTCCCTCCTTATAAGTAAGATCGCCAATGGTTTTTTAGTTTTCCTCGTTGGTATGATGTCCATTGTCATCCTTTTAGGAGTTTTTTTCCGTTATGTTTTAATTAAACCCCTTCCTTGGTCAGAGGACCTTGGCCGCTATTTGATGATTTGGACAGCTCTCTTCGGAGTCGGGGTAGTCATGCAGAATAAGGCCCATGTGGCTGTCACGATATTCGCAGAAAAAATGCCAAAGCGAGTAGGACTCCTGTTGCTTCTTACTGCTAAGATCCTCGTCTTTGGATTTGGCTTAACGATGGGATATCTGGGCGTTCAACTCCTGCTAACCATGATGACCCAAATCAGTCCGACTCTTCATATTCCCATGCAATGGGTATATTTAGGTTTCCCTTTTTACGGATTTTTTTTAATGGTCTCGACGTTGGATCAGATTTTAGAGGATATCAAACAATTCAGGAATCTAGGCACACCCTCACCCAATCCCTCTCCTCGGGGAAAGGAGAAGGATGAAGGGAAATTATCTTAAAAGAAGTTAAGATGCTGTTAATAGAATGATGTCAATTATCTTAGCTATCATTTTTGGGGGAACCATCATCATCGGAGTCCCAATTGCATTCTCTGTAGGGATTACTGCCCTTGTTGGCCTGATGCTTCTGGATGCTCCAATGCAGCTTGCCATTCTTAAGTATTTCAGCGGTTTGGACATGTTCTCCTTTATGGCCATTCCTTTCTTCATTCTGGCTGGAGAATTGATGAACATTGCAGGCATCACTCGGGTCCTTGTCGATTTTGCTGATTTATTGGTGGGAAGATTTCGTGGAGGGATGGCCCATATCGTCATTGTGGCAAGCATGATCTTTGCGAGCATCACAGGATCAGCCACATCAGCCGCCTCAACACTTGGGACAACGATGATTCCAGAAATGAAGAAGAAGGGGTATGATATCGATTTTAGCGCTGGAGTGATTGCTTCTGCTTCCGTCCTCGGTCCGATCATTCCACCGAGTATTCTGATGATCATTGTTGGGTCGATCACGGGTATTTCAGTGGGAGCCCTCTTCGTTTCAGGATTTATTCCTGGTCTGATCTTTGGTTTTGGGCTAATGATCACGGCATGGATCATTGCACGAAAGAAGATGTATCCAAGAAGAGAGGAGCATTTCCAATGGAAGGAGGTTGTGATAAGAGGACTTAGCGCTATTCCGGCATTCTTCATGCCCGTGATCATTCTGGGAGGGGTTTTTTCCGGAGTATTCTCCGTGACCGAAGCTTCGTCAGTGGCTGTGGGATATGCCTTCTTTTATGGAATGGTACGGCGGCCTCGAGCCTTTCTTAGAGATCTATACGGTGCTCTTTCTCGATCTGTCAATGTCTCGGTAATGATTCTAACGGTAATCGGATGTGCAGGGATGATCAGTTGGGTTTTAGCTGCCGATATGATTGCCCAGAGGATTGCAGATTCTTTTTTAGAGATTTCACGTAATCCATATATTTTTCTTTTATTAATAAATATCTTTTACCTAATTGTAGGATCCTTGATGGAACCAGGTGCGGCCATTCTTATCACAGTTCCATTACTTTTTCCATTGGCTTTGGTGGTCGGAGTTCATCCCCTCCATTTTGGCCTCGTCGTGGTTCTTAATATGTGTATTGGGTTCATCACCCCCCCTGTCGGCCTTTGTTTATACGTCCTTTGCGGTATCACGAAACTACCTCTAGAAAGAGTTTCGCGGGCTGTTTTACCATTTTTGTTTGTAGAGATAGCTGCTCTTGGGTTGATCACCTATGTCCCTTATTTAGCCCTTATTCTTCCCAGGTTGGTAGGGCTGATTAAATAGGATAAGGATATCCACGGGAGGGTCCTTGCAATCATTCGTTTAAAAAGAATTCATTCTGGAGTGGGAGGTTGACAGATGAAGTTGTTTGAAAGCGGAATGATAGGAAATCTCACGATTAAAAACCGGATTGTGATGGATGCCTTGAATGTCCAGCTTGCGACGCCGGTTGAGGATGCTGCCCTGACGCAGCGGGGGATCGATTTTTATGTGGCCCGCGCAAAAGGTGGAGCAGGACTGATCAAGACGACGTTCATGCGCCCGAACCACAAGCTGGAATTCTCGATCGGGGAACCGGTGATCAATAGCGAGAGGTGCGTGTCGTGGCTCAATGACCTTGCTGAGGCCGTGCATGACCATGGGGCAAAGGTCTGTGTCCAGATAACCCCAGGGTTGGGGCGTATTCCCACCCCTAAGTCCCGTCTCCCCCATGGCGGCCTTGTTGGCCCTTCTCCTTTGCCGAGTTTTCGAGATCCCGAGGGTCAACTGCCCCGTTTAGGACCCGGGCGGTATCCAGCGAGGGGGGAGAGGCATCTCCTCACACGAGAACTGACCGTGGGAGAAATCGAAGGATTGGTAAAGGATTTCGAACTGAGTGCTAAAATCATCCGCCTCGCGGACATCGATGCCATTGAAATTCACTCCCATCAAGGGTATCTACTGGACGAATTCATGTCAGCTCTCTGGAATAAAAGGACCGACAAGTACGGCGGAGACTTAGAAGGCAGACTGAGGCTCTCGTTGGAACTCGTTGAAGCGATAAAAAGGGGAGCAGGTCCCGACTTCCCAGTACTCTTCAAGTATCCTTTAACCCACTATCTCGAGGGAGGAAGGGAGATTGAGGAAGGTCTTGAGATAGCGAGGCGGCTGGAGGCAGCAGGAGTTCACGCTCTCAGTATTAATGGAGGCTGTTATGAGACCTACAATCGGGCTCAGCCCCCAACGACGCAGCCGCGGGGTTGTTGGGTGGAATTGGCTGAGATGACAAAGAAGGTTGTGAAGATCCCAGTCATCGTATCGGGGAAGCTTGGATATCCAGATTTAGCTGAGAAGGTATTGCAGGAGGAGAAGGCGGACTTTATTGCATTGGGTAGGTATTTACTTGCCGATCCAGAGTGGTCGAATAAGGTAAAAGAAGGAAGAGCAGAAGATATCATCCCCTGCCTCGGATGTCATGAAGGGTGCATAGCCCGAGTGAGGAAGTTTCAACGGATCGGTTGTGCCGTCAACCCAGCCGCAGGGGTCGAGAAGGATTTGATGATCCTTCCAGCGATAAAGAAGAAATCTGTACTCGTGATTGGTGGGGGGCCCGGTGGCATGGAGGCAGCAAGGGTCTCAGCATTGAGAGGTCATAAAGTCACACTATGGGAAAAACAAAATAGGCTGGGAGGCAATTTGATACCCGCTGCAATACCCGATTTTAAGGATGACTATAAACTTCTGATCGATTATCTCTCCACCCAAATAAAGAAACTTGGAATATCCGTAGAGTTTGAGAAAATGGCCACACCAGGGCTCATCGAGAAATTTAATCCTGACATTCTCTTCATTGCCACGGGTGCTACACATCTCATCCCTGATATTGAAGGGATAGAATCGTGGACGGGAAAAGGAAGAGTGATCACAGCTGTAGAGGCCTTATTGGGGGAAAGAGAGATTGGAAAATCTGTGGTTGTAGCGGGTGCTGGTTTGATCGGTTGTGAAACTGCTTTATACCTCGCAAAAAAAGGGAAAAAAGTGACCATTGCAGGTGGCAGACGTTTGGCCCATGATATGGTGTGGGGAAATGCTCTCGACCTCATTAAATTGCTTGATGATCACGATGTCAAGATTTTTAATAACCAACGGATAGTGAGAATAACAGAGAGAGGGGTGGACTCAGCTGATCAGCACTTTGATGCGGACACCCTCGTCTTAGCTGTTGGTATGAAATCGAACAGTGAAATTCCCTTGGAAACCTTGGCACGCAGGATTCCCGAAGTTTACACAATTGGTGACTGTGTAAGGCCTCGTCACGTCATGAGTGCCATCTGGGAAGGATACCGCACTGCATATCTGATTTAATAGAAAAATTTTCCTAAGAGGGATGATTGTTATGGGTAAGGTAAAACTCAACATGGGGACTAAGATTAGGAAACTTCGTAAGGCTAAAGGGCTCAGCCTTAAAGAAGTTTCTAAGAAAGTGGATTTATCCACGAGCCTTCTCTCCCAAATAGAAAATGATAAGGTAACTCCTTCTATTGCCACCCTTTTTAAGATTGCAAATTTTCTTGGTAAAAAGACGAGCTTTTTTCTTGATGATTATACAGAGGAGAAAGAGGTTGAGTCCCCTATTGTGAGAAAAACAGAGAGGACAATCCTTCATAGCAGGAATAGCAAAATTCGTTATGAACTATTGAATCCTAAATTGAGCAATGCCAAGGTGGAGTTCCTCGAGGTGATTGTGGAGAAGGGATGTGAAACAGGTACCTATACTCATGATGGGGAAGAGTATGGGATTATTTTGACTGGGAAATTAGAGGTAATCTTGGATGGAAATCATTACATTTTAAGTCGAGGAGACAGTATCGCTTTTGACTCTTCTCGACCTCACGGGTTCAGAAACTTAAGTAGGGGTGAGACAAGAGTAATCTGGGCTATTTCCCCTCCCACTTTTTAAGAAGTTAATTCAAGACCATGAAGGAATAAGGAGCAAAAAATGAAGAAAGATGAAAGGGTGAATGTCAGCAAATTGGTTTCGGACCTGATGCCGATCGTTGGAGCATCTTATGTATCCGACGATATTTATGAGTGTGTGAGTTATGCCAAAGATCCAATGCCTTATGATATTGAAGAGAAAAATATTCCTTATGCTGTGGTGAGACCTGGATCAACCAAAGAGATTTCAAAGTTGATGGCCTATCTTAACAAGAAGAAGATGCCCGTCTACCTTCATGGTTCAGGCACAAGCCTCGGTGGCCATTCGAGGCCGAAAATGAAAGGAGTGGTGATAGCCACCAACAGGCTTAACTGGGTCGATGTTAATGAGGAGTACATGTTCGTGGAATGTGGGGGAGGGACAATCTGTGCTGATTTAATAAAAGCACTGGACAAGAAGGGTTATTTTCTTCCCATGAATCCTGGAAGTCAGATTGTAGCCACAATGGGTGGTCTCATTGCAACCAATACAATCGGACATATGATAGACGTCCATTATGGAAGGCCATCTCATCGTGTTCTTGGTCTTGAGGTGGTGTTGCCAACGGGAGAGATCATTGAAACAGGGACAAAAAGTCTTAGGAGGCCTGCGGGGATCGATTTAACCCATTTCTTTACTGCCTCAGAGGGTCTCTTCGGAATCATCACTAAAATACGGATGGATTTAGTCGAGAAACCATTCATGAAATATGTGGTAGCTTTTTTTAGAGAGCCGGAATTCGCTGCATATTCTTTCATGCGAATGTATCGGGAAAAAATCCCCATACCACTCTATGGAGAATTTTTAGGTGCCAACAGCGCCCAAGTTGGATTCCAGACGAAGGGGCTTGAGCCACCCGGGGGATGTGTGGCCTTAGCAACGAGTATTGGTGAAAGCCAGAAAGAGGCCGATGGCAATGCAGAGTTGGTGTGCTCCATCTTTGAGAAAGAGAAGGCTTTTCGCGCCATGATACTTGAACCAGGACCGGAACAGGAGAAGATATGGGCCTCTCGAGAATTTATCCTTCACACCACCCAAGGGAAGGGCAACTTTGTGGCTGTTGAAATCGTAACAGCTATACCCCATCTTGCCAAGGCCATGACAGAGATTCATCAAGTTCCCAAGACCTTAAAAATCTTTAAAGATGCTGAGATCTATACATATGGTCACCTCGGTGCCCTTTCACTCCATGGGCTCTTTGTCATTCCGAATGAATGGACGGATAAGAAAAAGAGAGCAGCCATGATGGAGATCATGGAGGTAGATAGAAGGCTGAACCTTAAGTATGAGGCGGCAGGAGGGGAATGGGGGCAGATGGCCGTTCGCGTTCCCTTCTTCAAGAAGAAGTACGGAGAAAAGGCCCACAGTTTAATAAAACAGATGAAAAGGGTTTTTGATCCTAACAATATTCTCAATCCAGGAAACGTAGACGGTTTGTAAAGGAGAACAATATGAGTCGAGCAGAAGAGAGAAAAGAAATAAAGAAGATGAAAAAGGAGTTGCTATTAGCTACACAGCAGTGTATTGCGTGTGAATTCTGTGTTCCATCGTGTCCCCTCTATTCAGGCTGGCTCACGGATTCTGCTGCAGGAAGAATGCAATCCCTCCACTATGCGTTGAAAAAGGGGATGTGCCTTGACGAAAGACTCCGAAATATTTTGTTTGCCTGTACGACATGTGGAAACTGCGAATTTAAGTGCAAGAGCTTTTCTCAATCCGTTAAAGTGACCGACATTGTTAAGAGGGCCCGCCAGATGTTTGTTAAGGAGGGAAAAGGGCCTATGCCTATGCACAAAAGGATGATTAAGAGCCTTAAGGCAATGGGGAACCCACTCGATGAAGATTCAGGGAAGAGAAAGGATGTCTACCCGTCCACTTTTAAAAAGAAAGATCAAGCAGAGACGCTTCTCTTCTTTGGTTGTGTGACATCTTTTCAAGATGTCAATATCATCCCGAGTACCCTTCAGATCTTAGAGGGGGCTGGGGTTGATTTCACTGCCTTAGAGGCTGAAGAGAACTGTTGCGGCTATATCGCCCACTTAGTGGGGGCAGAGGAAGATCTCAAAAAGTGCATCGAGAAAAATCTTGGATCGATTTCAAGAATTAAACCCAAACAACTGGTGACAACCTGCGCTGGTTGCTTTCGCACATTTAAGGAACTTTATCCAGGAGAGGCATTTAATGGGGTTCAAATTCTTCATGGTGTCCAATACATTGAGGCCCTCCTTAAAGAGGGAAAGATCCGGTTCAAATCCTTGCCAGTGCGAAAAGTTGCTTACCATGACCCATGTGACCTCGGAAGACATTTAGGTGTTTTCGACCCACCCCGAAATATCCTCAAACAGATTCCGGGTGTCGAGTTGATTGAGTTCGAATCGAATCGGTATAACGCGGTCTGTTGCGGTGGTGGAGGAGGGTATAAAGCCATGGATGTGGAGAAAAGTTTGGAGGTTGCTTCGAAACGAGTTGCGGCGGCGATAAACGTTGGTGCAGAGATCATCGTCTCTGCCTGTCCTTCTTGTAAAGGGAGCCTCCAGGTGGCAGCCGCTAAAGGACGAAAAGAAGGAAAGTGGAAAATCCGAGTCATGGATATTACGGAGTTCGTCGCTCAAGCGATGAATGGGAATGGATAATTCATATATCGATTTTGGAGGATGGATATATTCGTAAGCAAAAATTGAAAGTCGTTGTGATTGGTAATGGTATCGGTGGATTTAGTACCGCTTCGACCATACGGCACTTGGATAAACAATGTGCTATTACAATAATTTCGGCGGAGACGAATCCTCTTTATTCTGCCTGTGTGTTACCAGATTACATCTCAGGTGAAATTTCTCGAGAACGTGTTTTTGTTAAATCGGATAAGGATTATATGGATCTTGGCATTCATACTCTTTTTGGACGAGAGGTCAAGGAGATAGATACCACGGCCCCAAAAGTGGTCATGGATAACGGTGAATCGCTTTCATTTGATAAGCTTATTCTGGCCACGGGAAGCGAAGCCATAGTTTTTGGTGATACCAAAAGAGGTATATTCAAACTTAAGACTTTGAAAGATGCTGATGAAATTTTAATACATAACGGGAAGAAGGCAGTTGTGATTGGTGCTGGAGCCATAGGGATTGAGATAGGGATAGCCCTTTATCACAAAGGGTATAAGGTGACGATCGTTGAGATGTTGGATCAAGTTTTGCCTTTAGGTTTGGATCAAAAGGGTGCCGATAAGGTGAAAGGGATTCTTGAGGAACATGGGATAGAGGTTTTCAATAGCGAACGGGGTGAAAAAATTTTGGGCAAGGAAAGGGTAGAGGGTTTGTTGACAAACAAAAGGGAATTAGAATGTGATACGCTAATATGGGCGATGGGAATGCGTCCGAGGGTGGAATTGGCTAAACAGACAGGCATTGAGATAGGGAATAAAGGTGGGATCAGAGTGAACTCCCGTATGGAGACAAATGTCAAAGATATATATGCGTGTGGTGATTGTGTGGAGTCCAATGACATTTTAACAGGAGAACCCTATTTAAATCTTTTTTGGCACAATGCGAATCGTCAAGGTTCGGTAGTCGCCCATAACTGTTTAGGGTTAAACACCGAATATCGCGGTTCTCAGAATATATTAAATATAGACGTTTTTGGGAACCATGTGGCTGGATTTGGATTTACTGAGGCAGCCCTATATCGATTTAAAGGCATCAGCGCCTTTGGTGAAAAGCTTCCTGATATTTCGATCATCGAAAAGGGGAAAAATGGTAGTTATTACCGGTTAGTGATTGTTGGAGACCGATGCATGGGTGGGCAGTTCATCAATATAAGTCCGATAAACCAGGGAATAGGCTTGCTTTGGAGCATTATGGTGCGAAGGCGGAGTATTGAAGGACTTCTAAAAATTTTTGAAAGTGAGGATCTAATTTGCCATAGGCCATGGTTTCGTCGTGTCAAGCCTTTTTTTATATAAAGGAGAATTCTTTTAAGAAGAAAGGAGAAAGAGGAGATGAACAAAGCATTGGTGATTAATCCGGAGAAATGTACGGGCTGCCATTCCTGTGAAATGATTTGTTCTTTAACACATGATAATGAGTGTAATTTGAATCTTTCAAGAATTGGGATTATGAAGACGGGTGGTGGTGGTTCGAATGAGAATATTCCGATGGTATGCCAACAGTGCCGTGATCCATTCTGTGCTGATGCGTGCGTGACAGGTGCCATTTCCCGAAATGAACAGACAGGGGCACTTGTAATTAATGAGAATATGTGTGTCGGATGTAAAACATGTGTGATGGCCTGTCCATTGGGTGGGATTTTGTACCATTATATAAAGGAATGCTCCATGAAGTGCG
>Ga0315289_10012829_pt1 | contig 11773 bp, 15 predicted proteins | sample YL17G11_40_MG_FD_203452 | JGI IMG/M metagenome (GOLD analysis project Ga0315289, IMG submission 203452) | Sediment microbial communities from Yellowstone Lake, YNP, Wyoming, USA - YL17G11_40 | ecosystem: Environmental > Aquatic > Freshwater > Lake > Sediment | place: USA: Wyoming | collected...
GGCACGAGACTGATCCCGCTGTTTTCCGGTGATGCCCGGGCAACAAACTCAAGATCCGCAGTAACATCGGAAATGTAATCGCCTGAGAATTTTTTGCAGCGGGCGGTTCCATCCCGTCCCGTCACAGTTACATCGATTTCAAGCCCGCAGGGGATGGTAATCCGGACCGATGACACATCCGAATAGAGGGAGAGGATCGCCGCTTTGCATGCGGCTGCTGCAGTCGTGCCGGTCGTGAACCCCCGCCGCAGGACCGTACCTGACGCGGTGAGTACACAAAGCCCGCGTGCGACATCGCCAAGGGAATCCGGTGTCCGGCACTTCTCCTGCCAGGTTTTCGGGTATTCAAACCCGGTTACCGGGTCCCTCATCTGCACGTGCCTCAGAATAGATCGTTATGCATTCATTTATCGCTGCAACGGCGACAGGCGTACCGCCCCGTGTTCCCTGATTGGTGATGGACGGGACATCAAGTGTCAGTAACAATTCCTTCGATTCGGCTGCATTGACAAATCCCACAGGTGTCCCGATGATGACAGCGGGTCGTATCCCGCGCACAACCATATCGCACAGGGCAAGGAGCGCCGAGGGGGCATTGCCAATAACAACAATCGAACCGCTGATACGGTCTTCCATGGCAATGAAACCCGCCGAAGTCCGGGTGATTCCCCGCTTGTGCGCAGGGTCACTCCCGAAATCAAGCGCACAGATCACTTCAGAATCATGACCTTTTTTCTGGATGCCAACCTGGACCATCCTGATATCCGTGATGATTGGAGATTTACGGTTAAGGGCGGCAATGACAGCAGACACCGGTTCATGACAGAACCGCATAAGCGGTGCCATGGAAAAATCCCCTACCGCCACCGAGCAGCGCTGCCGGATACGGTCTTCCGGTGACGTATTGCCGATCACCGAACGGGCAAGCATTCTTGACTTCTTTGAGATCTCGAGTGCTTCTTTGGTTTCTGCGCCCAGATCAGTATATATATTTCCGGTGGTATCCCCGTGGCGTGATAATTCCCCTGGCATCCTCTCCGCTCCTCCAGATTCTGCTCTCCGAACCACCGATGATGACAGTGGTGTGCATATCCACATCCTCGCAATACCGGTCAATATCACCCAACGTCGTGATAGTGACATGCTCATCCGGCCGGTATGCATCCTTTACGAGTGCGACCGGAACGGTTTCATCAAGATATTTTCTGGCAATTGAGATCGCGTCAGAAAAGTTCTGGGGCCTCCCGCGGCTTTTCGGGTTGTATAGTACAACCGGAATCCCAACGGAAAATACTGCTTCCAGTCTCTTTTCGATGACATCTTTGGGAATTAACAGGTCAGAAAGGCTGATGACCGCAAAATCACCGGAAAGAGGGGAACCTACAAGGGAAGCTGCAGCGGTAGCCGCAGTCACACCTGGTACGATCTCCACCGGAATTTTTATTTTTTCGTGCTCCAGTACTTCCAGGACGATCCCGGCCATGCCATACACGCCCGCATCACCACCGGATATCATCGCCACACGGTGTATGTGCGCAAGCTTGATTGCAGTCTTTGCCCGCTCTACTTCCTTTCCCATCGAGCTCCGGATGACATTTTTTCCGATCAGCAGTGGTTCGAGCTGGTCCAGGTACGTCTCGTTCCCGATCACAACGTCCGCACGTGCGATAACCTTGAGCGCACGGGCGGTCATCTGGTCCCGACTCCCCGGCCCGATTCCGACAACAGCAAGCGCTCCTGTGAATTCAGCGGGCGATTGCAACAGTCACCTTCCCGTAGACCGTCTTTTCCATGACAAGTTCCTTGTGTTTCGACAGGGCAAGCGCGCAGGGCTCTGCAACACCGGCAAGCCCGATCCGCCCGGCGCGCGACGGTGATCGCGGGTGTTGTGCATTAATAGTCTGATCGTCAAGAAATATCAACCCGGCAGAAAACGATGCAATTGCGCCAATAAGTCCGCGCTCCCCCATTTTTTTCACCGTCGTTGCAAATGCATACACTTCGCCCTGTGAAATCCCGCACGAAGTGAGCGCCTGACTGATGGCATCGAGGACTTCATCCTTGCGCACACCTTTCCGGCACCCGACTCCGACACCATACACTCCCCTGGTCAGCAGGACTGAAACACCGGGTCCACCGATGATGATTGCCGGGCCGTTCACTGCGTAGACGGGTACGTCACCGTCAAGGATTGCAGCATTCACCGATCGGGTTGAATCGCGGTTCAGGATATCACACCCGTACCTTTGTGCAATCATTTCGGCGGATTCCTTTCCTGCCGCTTCTGTCGCTGTTGTGATGACAGGCCTGATGCCAAGTGCGGCCAGTTCGTATGCGAGTTCGTTGGCGCCATGGTGCCCGCCGATAAGAGGGACTGCGTAGGCAAGATCCGGGCTCACCACAACGAGCGCAGGATCGATCCACTTATCCCGCAGGAGCGGAGCAACCGAACGCACGACAATGCCGGTCGCCATCAGCGCGACAATCCGCCGGGCTGATTCAAACACGCGGGCAAACACACCGGCGTCGTACTGGAGCAGGGTCGCATCAAGGTGCAGAGCAATCTTCTGTGCCTGTGAAAATGATCTTGGAAACGCGATAACAACAGTGTCGTTCATGAATACAGGTGCGACCTCCTGTACTGATCCTTTGGTTCAATCACATGCCCGACAATCAACAGCGCGGTCCTTTTGATGCCGGCATCACGCGCTTTTTGTGCAATATCTGCAACCGTACCGCGGATCACCTTCTGGTCCTCCCATGAGGCATGGTAGACAACCGCAGCCGGGGTCTCCGGCGGGCAGGTCAATTTTTTTGTCACTTCATCCAACCGGTCGGTCCCCAGAAAAACTGCTAGTGTTGCCCCAAGTCCCGAGAGCTCGGGAATGTGATCTTTTTCAAGCGTCCTGCCGGCAGGCCTTGTGATGATCACTGCATCAGTGATACCGGAAAGGACAAGCTCGATCTGGAGCGCTGCAGCCGCGGCAAACAGGGAAGAAACACCGGGCACGATCTCTACAGCAATCCCTCTTTTTTTCAGTTCCGCGATCTGCTCCACGATTGCACCGAAGAGTGAGGGGTCCCCGGAGTGAAGCCGGACCACAGGTTTTCCCGCGTTCGCGTGCACCTCCATGGCGGCAACGATCTCGCCAAGATTCATCCCCCAGCTGTCAATCTTCACGGGAGCTGCGGACAGGGCGACAAGTTCAGGATTGACAAGTGACCCTGCATAGATAAGAACATCAGCCCTCTCAAGCAATTTTTTTCCTTTGACCGTGATAAGGTCAGGATTCCCGGGTCCTGCACCAACAAACCAGACGCAGGGTTGTTTTTGACCCTGCATCCTACCGCCTCGCGTACATGACACTTAAGTAGTCACTCTGTTCCGGGAGTTCTCCGTTCCTGTATACTTTCATATCAGGGAAGTACATCCTTTCGACGAGAACGAATTCGCGATACCCCTCTTTTTTGAGACCCTCGGCACACTCTTTCGGGTGTCTCACCTTGAGCAGGATCCGAACGTCGGGCATTCCGCCATCAGAGACAATAAACCCGCTTGCAAGCGAGAGGTTTGCCGCTGCAGCAAACGCGGTGATCGCGCTGATGCCGGGCTCGGTGCAGCACGAGATGTCCGGATAGTCCTCCCCCATAACCGCACAGAGCCTGGAAAACGTCGAGAAAAAATTCGGGTCGCCGAGAATCCCGAATACCGCAATTCCGTTCCGCGCAGCAGGCGCGATCATGCCTGCGTTCTGTCTCATACTCGCCATGATCCGTGATTCATCATCCGTCATGGGAAAATCGAGCACGACCGGTTCGCGATACTGCCTGACCAACTCGTACGCGAGTGGGCCGGGTACAAAAACCGCATCAGCTTCCCTCAAGAGACGCACGGCCCTGAGCGTGAGGAGCTCCGGGTTTCCAGGGCCGAGCCCAAGGCCGATCAGCATGACGCACCCTTTCCCACGATCACATACACCGGATCAATCGGCCTGAACATGATGCTTCCCGCGATCGCATGCGAACGTGCTATCTGCACCTGCACAACTTCATCAAAGATACCGATCCCCTGCATTATACCTACGGCAGCCTGAAGTGTTGAAACGAGCACGGCATTCACCACAATTGTGCGCCGGACCCTTCGGGCTATGACGGGCAGGAATTCTGCAAGCCCGTGCGACCCTCCGATGAATGCACAATCAAATACCCGGTCATCACCCGCAAAATAATCAATTGCTTCAGCACAGAAAAATCTGATATTATTTACCCCTTCCCGTCCTGATTCTTTTTTTGCGAAGTGGATTGCTTCGGCCCGACGGTCAATTGCGACAACGTTCACACCCATGCGGGCTGCAGCGATCGAGACCTTGCCGGTGCCGCAGCCGACATCGACCATACAATCACCATCACGCAGGCCGAGCTTGAAAAGAGCAACCGCCATGATCTCGTCCTGGGTTGGGCCACCGGGAAGTTTCGATGGACTCATCTTCTAAAGTTTAGTTGTGTTAACGTATTAAGACTTGTTTTAGCAGAAAATTGTCTGATTTGTGAATACCAATGATGCAAAAGCCAGTTGGTTAATTGGATAGAATCCCGGCTCAATGGTTAATTGGATAGAATGAACCTTTTTACCCAAAACCGCACGACAGCATCAACAGGTAACCGGCAAATTTTCAAACCGGGAATATTTGTTTGTCGCGTCTTTCATAAAAAGTAAAATTTAGGGCTCTGTAGAAATCCCTGATCTCACATCAATACCAGAGATCCATGATGAACCGGTTTTCGATGGGTATCACAAGGGGGGCTGCCGCAGTGGCGGGGGCGAAGCCCCCAATAACGTTGTGAAAAACGATGATTTCTACAGAGCCAAATTTAGAGAAGCGTCTTTTTTTCATCTTTTTCACCAACAACAATGCCCCCGGCCTTCTTGATCAGGTAATATGTACCCGCAAGCCCAAGGACAAGTACGCCGAAACCAATTAACTCAAGGCCAAATGAAGCCGCTGATGGCGCTGCAGTCGGATCGAGCAGGATTACCTTACGTGCAACGGCGACAATCGCGAGCAGGATGACAATTTCGAAGTGGACGGCGTTCTCTTTGAAATAAGCCTTGATCGTGTCAAGGAGTTCGATGCCGATCAGGATCAGGAGGAACACCCCCAGTAAATTCGTGAGCTCGTGGTTTTCAAGCAGAAGGGGTGGCGGGTTTTTAAGACTTAGTACAAGAAGCCAGCACAGCTCTACAATGGAAAATCCCAGCACGATCATGAGCAGGATCATGAGTACTGCATAGACAAATCGTTCAAACTTATTTACTACATCCAGCATCGTTCCTCAACCCTCACCGGCCGGTATTAAATCCGGAGCATCGGGATCATATAACTTCACCACATCACCAATAACGATTACCGCGGGAGGTTTGACCCGGGAGCGTTTTGCCTTCGCAGCAATTGTTGCAAGTGTCCCGACAGTCACCCGGCGGTCCTTTCGAAGGCCCCGTTCGATGACCGCAACCGGGGTACCTGCATTCTTCCCATGCAGGATAAGGGCATCGGCAATTTTTGGCAGGTTGGCCACTCCCATCAGGATCACGATCGTGCCCCGGCTCTGTGCCAAGAGCTTCCAGTCGAGCGCCGGTGCCGGTTTGGCCGGGTCTTCATGCCCGGTCAGGATTGTCACCTGTGAGGCATACTTCCTGTGGGTGAGTGGAATACCTGCCGATGCCGGAACAGCAAGGGCACTGGAGATTCCGGGTACCATTTCAACGTCGATACCGGCTGCCCTTACGGCCTCCAGCTCCTCACCGCCCCTGCCAAACAGGAACGGATCCCCGCCTTTCAGCCGGACAACGATCTTTCCCTGTTTCGCGCGGTCAACCATCATCTCCTCGATCTCGTCCTGTTCGAGAGTATGCCTGCCGCCATACTTCCCGCAGTCAATCAACTCTGCATCAGAAGGCAGGGATGCAAGGATTTCTTCACCGGGCAGCTGGTCATACAACACAACATCTGCACTATCAATCACCTTTCTCGCCCGATAAGCCAAAAGCCCGGCACCTCCGGGACCTGAACCAACAAGGTACACTTTACCGTTCATGGAGTGATCCTCAGCGTCGCGTGTGCTTCATTGATCAGGTTCTGCGCACGCTCCCGCAGGATCCGCCCCTGTTCACGCGCCTTTTCAATGCTGTGCACATCGGTTTCGATACGTTCGGTCTGTCTGCCGTCCAGCGAGAGCACTTCGGCGATCAGGTGACCAGCCCGGCAGTAAATGCCCAATGGAGTGAAGCAGCCTCCGCCCAGCTCCTCCATGACCGCCCGTTCGATTGCGACATCAGCCCGGGTCGGCTGGTGATCAAGCCGTGACAGGATTTCAATGAGCGATGGGTCAGCCCGGCTCACAACGGCGATGGTACCCTGGTTGGGTGACGGGACAAATATGTCAGGGGGCAGGCGTTCACCGGGTATCCGGATCCCGAGACGGATCAGCCCTGCCTCGGCAAGGATAATCGCATCGTACTCCCCCGCATTCAGTTTCCTGATCCTTGTATCAATATTCCCCCTCAAATCTTTGATGGAGACATCGGGATCATGCCGGAGGAGTTGTGCGCGCCGTCGTGTGCTGGAGGTGCCAATCACGTTCACGGCAGGAAGTGTGGAAGAATGCGCAATATAATCAGCAGGCGAATCCCGTTTCAGGACTGCAGTGGTGAACAAACCCGTCGGGCGCACCGCGGGGATATCCTTCATGCTGTGCACTGCACAATCGATTTCGCCCGAAAGGATCGCGTCATCAAGTGCACGGACAAAAACCCCCTGGCCTCCGATCTCGTGGAGCGGTACGCTATTGTTCGTGTCGCCCTGGGTCGTGATGACAACCTGTTCCACGCCGATTCCCGTCGCGGTAAGCTTTCTGCAGACACTGTCAGCCTGTGCAAGTGCCAGCTTGCTGCCCCGGGTACCAACTTTTAACGACATGAATTGTACGCGGAAATGATCGTTTCACTATCCTGATCGGTGTGCGCCACTGACAGGAAGTTCGTCTCAAACTGTGAGGGGGGGAGAAAAACGCCTGCCGCGAGCATACGGATCCAGAACTGCTGGAACGAGCCGGTGTTGCATTCCCTGACCTCACGGTAGTTGCGGGGCGGCAAATTCCGGAAGAAATACTTGAACATCGACCCGAGCCGGACAAATGAGCCCCTGCCAGAAACTGAAAGATTTTCTTCAACAGCGCGCGTTTTGTCTTCAAGTGCAGAGTACACACTCCTGTGGTCATGCAGCCAGGATACGGTGGCACTGCCGGCAGCGAGCGATAATGGATTTCCCGAAAACGTCCCGGCCTGATACACGGCCCCTGATGGCGCCACCATCTCCATGATTTCCCGCCGTCCCAGAAATGCACCGATCGGGAGACCGCCACCAATAATTTTACCCAGTGTTGTGAGATCAGGCTTCACACCGTATTTCACCTGAGCCCCGCCGATACCGAGCCGGTAGCCGGTGATCACTTCATCGAATATCAGCAGGACATCGTGCGAGCGTGTGATGGATCGGATCTCCGTCAGGTAATTATGTTCCGGAAGAACAGGACCGATATTGCCGAGGACCGGCTCGATGATCATGGCTGCAACATCCGGATTTTTAGAGAGCAGGGATTCCAGTGCCTCGGGATCATTGTACGGGATCTGCCGGGTATGTGCGACCACATCGGCCAGCACTCCTGCCGAATCGGGGATACCAAGCGTCGTTGCACCGGAACCGGCTTGTATAAGTACCGCATCGTGCGCACCGTGAAATCCACCTTCGATCTTTACGATATCGTTCTTCTGGGAAAAACCCCTCGCGAGCCGGATTGCCGCCATGGTCGCTTCCGATCCGCTTGAAACGAACCGGACCATGTCCATGCCCGGATGATCAGCGGTGATTGTTCTGGCAAATCCGGGTTCAAGGGGGATCGGTGTCCCGTAGAGCCAGCCGTTCTCAAGCTGTGCAGCGATAGCCTTTTTAATAACCGGGTGGGCGTGACCGAGGATAAGAGGGCCATATGCGAGGCAGCAGTCAATCAGGTCGGTCCCGTCAACCGTGTAAAGGTGCGAACCGCTTGCGCGTGAGGTGAAAAAAGGATAGGGCCTGATTGCACGGACCGGACTGCTGACACCCCCGGGCATCAGTTGCCGCGCGGACGCAAACAGGTCACTGCTCTTCATCCATCCACCTCGCGACATCAGGTGCGAAATAGGAGATGATCAGGTCGGCACCGGCCCGTTTGATAGAGGTGAGGGTCTCGGTGACTGCTTCCCGTTCCTTAATCCAGCCGCGCTGTGCTGCGGCTTTGATCATCGCGTATTCACCGCTCACCTGATACCCGGCAACCGGCAGCCCGAGTGTGGCAATCTCGGCGAGGATGTCAAGGTAGAATCCTGCCGGCTTGACCATCAGGATATCGGCTCCTTCAGCGGCATCGAGCTGGGATTCCAGAAAAGCCTCCCTTGCGTTTGCCGGGTTGATCTGGTACGTTGAGCGGTCACCAAACGTGTAGCCGGATTCCGCGGCTTCACGGAAAGGACCGTAGAACGCGGAAGCAAACTTGGTTGAGTACGACATGATCAGCACTTCTTCAAGCCCTTCGTCATCAAGCGCTGACCGGATTGAACCGACCATTCCGTCAAGCATGCAGGAGGGGGCAACAACGTCCGCTCCCGCACGAGCGTGGCTGACCGCGATACGGTTCATTACATCAAGCGAGCGATCATTCAGCAGGCCGGTGCCATACCGTGTTTCTCCCACAATCCCGCAGTGGCCGTGATCCGTATATTCACAGACACAGACATCAGTGATAGTCGCCATATCCGGTACGGTTTTTTTGATTGCCCGTACTGCCTGCTGCACGACTCCTTCGTTATCAAAGGCTCCTGACGCAGCGGCATCCTTTGTCTTTGGGATACCAAACAGGAGGATCGCACGAAGACCGCAATCCCAGAGATCCTGCGCGACCTTTCCTATCCGGTTGACCGGATACCTAACCTGCCCTGGCATCGACACGATAGCCCGTTCCCTCGAAATAGTTTCGTCCACAAAAAGGGGGAAAACCAGATCGGTCTTTGCAAGGTGGATCTGTTGCAGCATTGGTTGGATTGTGCGTGACCTCGATCTTCTCATCCGTCGTGCAGGAAACACCATCAGCCACCAGCCAGATAGAAATCTTCTGTTAGCATCTGAGGAGCAATGCTATTTATTATTTACAATGTGTGACGGGATTTTTTCGTCGGGACAGGTGTTTTTGAGCTGATAGGCGAGCTGCAGCGCACCTGTGATCAGATTGGAGAGGTCTTCCTGTGTGTAGGGGTTCTGATCAATCAGTCCCCAGTCCTTTGTCGTGTCTTCATCGTTCTCCCCCACCCACGAGGCAATTGCATCCTCGGGAATATGGAACCCAAGCCATGACAGGAAATTGAGGAGGTTGCCCGCGACGTGCTGGACTCCATCAACATGGCCAATAATAATCAGCCCGGCGACTTTGTTCCTGATCATCTGAACGCCATACCAGGCGTACTGGTTTTCGATGGAATTCATTCGCTCCACAAACTTTTGCACCAGTGCTGAATGGTTGTTCCAGCGGATGGGAGTGGCAAGGATCAGGACATCGCTTTCAAGGATCGCATCATACACAACCTGCATCTGGTCATCGTCATACTTCATAGAACTCTGGCACGGATAGGTGCAGAATGCGGGATTTTCCGAGTAATTCCCCTCACAGTCGTGGATGATGAGATCTTTTAACCTGATGAAGTTCGTACCGCATCCGAATTCCCTGTACCTGTCAAGCGCACGCAGGAGGAGTCTTTCCGATTTGCTCATACCCATGTGCTGCCGGCTCGAACCCGATAGCCCGAGGACTTTTATGGTTTTGCATTGCTCAGGTGAAAGTGGCGGGATGGTATGGATGCCAAATTTTCTTCCGATCATTGGTGCAGGCATGCATTAATATACCATATTTTTGATTATGTACTTAACCCAGAACAAAGGGGGGTGCATGGATACGTCTGCAGGATTCTCGTATACATTGGGACCAATGGACGACACGAAACGGGCTGGCATAGTCGCTGAGCAGAAAGATCGCTGTGTGTGCATCCGTTGCCCAACATACAATGAGTGTATGCAGGAGAAAAGCGAACTGCTCTATTGCATCATCGGTCGCAGTCCCACATGCGCATTTGAAAAGAAAGGGTGTATCTGCCCGATGTGCCCGGTCAAAGTGACGCTCGGGCTCACCAAAGCCTATTATTGTATAAAAGGTTCAGAACAGGAGCAAAGGGGCATACCGGCCCTCTGAAATGCACCTTCGGGCATTCGCGGTTTTTTCACGCTTTTGCACGACACTATAAAGGGTGTTGATGCACCAGACATTCATGCATTTTTATCTTGTTTTGAACTGTCAAAGAAAATACGCTCCCCCTGAGTGATTGCCTTTAACAGCGCCTCTGCCGACTCAAGATCTCCTGCTTCGGCACTTGCACGTATGGCGAATGTCGCATCGGTCAGCAGTTTTTTTGAGAGCACTCGTGTGAGATCATCGATAACCTCAGCGGTCTTTTCATCACTGTTTCCCAATCGTGCAACCGCTTTATCCCGTTCCCGAGTCCGCACAGCTTTTGCCCATGTATGGAGCGCAGCGAGGATATCATCGGCAGTTTTTCGGTTCAGCTGACGGATAAAAACAACCAGTTCATCTTCTATGAACTGGCGGGCACGTTCTGCCTCTGTTTTCCGGTTGCTCATCGTCTGTTCATTGATCGAGCGCAGGTTGTCAATGTCAAAAAGTCGCACGCCGTCAATTCTCCCTGCACCCTCCTCGACATCGCGGGGCTGGGCAATATCAACCAGGATAAGTGGGCGGGGGTGTCCCTCCAATGGCCAGCAGCGTGCTTTCATCGCTTCCCGCAACTCATTGCAGTGGATGATCGGGTGGGGGGCTGAGGTACATGAAATGACCACGTCCGACAAGGTGATGTAATGGTACAATTCAGAGAGCCGGACTGCCTTGCCACCGATCTTTTCTGCGAGCATTTTTGCCCTCAGGTACGTGCGGTTTGCCACATATATCGCGGTGAGGTGTTTTGCTGCAAGCGCCTGTGCAACTAGGAACCCCATTTCGCCGCTGCCAATCACAAGAATATGCCTGCCGGCAAGGCTTCCAATCTGCGATTCGGCAAGAAGCACTGCTGCTGATCCGATAGAAACTGCCCCGCGGTTAATCTCGGTTCTTTTGCGTACCTCAATTCCAACGTGTACTGCTTTGTTGATGCAGAGTTCAAGAAAACCGTTGCAGGTTTTTGCCGCCTGAGCATCCGCAACTGATTTTTTTAATTGCCCGATAATCTGATCTTCACCAACAATCATCGAGTCTACACCTGATGCGAGTAACAGGAGATGACGGAGCGCACCGGTTCCTTCCTTGACATAGAACCCGTGCCGGTCCTGTTCTTCCAGAAAATCCGAGAGTGCTGCGGCATCACCCTGCACGATTACTTCAACCCGGTTGCAGGTCTGGATGAGGACAACCCCCTTGAACCTTTCCGCAGCACGGGAAAGGAAACTGTTTTCATCAGAAAACCGGAACACCTCGAGTGCAGCCACATCTGCCGTATGGTGGCTGAGACCCGCAATTGCGATCGCAACCTGGCCTGACTTAGTCATGCAGATACCTCAGGTTCACGATCCCATCTGCCTCCGACTGTGAACGTGAAAGTGCCTCCCATATTACCGGATCA
>Ga0315289_10012830_pt1 | contig 11773 bp, 13 predicted proteins | sample YL17G11_40_MG_FD_203452 | JGI IMG/M metagenome (GOLD analysis project Ga0315289, IMG submission 203452) | Sediment microbial communities from Yellowstone Lake, YNP, Wyoming, USA - YL17G11_40 | ecosystem: Environmental > Aquatic > Freshwater > Lake > Sediment | place: USA: Wyoming | collected...
TTCAACTTTAGCTAATGGCGATTACACCATAAAGGTAAGTGTGTGTGATAAGAAAAGTCCGACACCGAATTGCGCAGAAGTTACAGCCTTACTCCATGTACAGAAAAGCCCATGACCTGATGCAAGTCTCAGGCCTGGGTTTTAAAAGTCTGAGTCTTAATTTCCAAGCGGTGAGGATGAAGATTATCAGGTCTGACTTTTGACTCAAGCTCTTCGACAAGGCTCGACAATTTCACTTGTCAGGTGTAAACACAAAAAATCTTTTACTTTCTACGTTGGGTTTTAAAATAAAATAGAGGGTCAATAGCTATAATAATTAAGCGATTAGAGATGTAATCAGGGGTGTATTATTAATAGGCGGTTTGCAAATAAACAGGCAGTATGGTTATCGAGTAGATGATTTAAATTTGCCTGTTACGTCTTAGCGCAATAGGGACATTGTTGTTCCATCCTTCATTCTCCTTCTCTCTATCTTTATATAAAAGTTGTGAAAATAAGATAATACATTTTTCTATCCACAACTCCTGTGAATTGTTTGTGGAAAACTAATAATTCAGGATATGGCAAAATGCTAAAAGACTGCAACCATAGCAGATTGATCATTTTCTGACCACTGAGAATGAATCAATATTTCAGCTGGTTATTAAAACAGCCCTGAAAATGATTATGGAGATGAATGGCGATAATACCTTTCAGGTTTCTGCTGTGCACGAGACTGAAATGGCAGTTTTTCTCTATGAGTGAGATAATCAACTAAGACATATTTACCCAGATCGTCCGAATTAGTATAGAAAACCCTCCCCCGGTTCACCTGGGCAAGTTGTTTGACAAATTCTACCAAATCCTTTTTTCTTCCCAGCATAAAGGTATTGATCGTAATCCCCTTCGTGGCACAGTATTTAGCCATCTGAAGAGTTTTTTGCAGTGTGCGGGGATGCGGAGGAAATTGAAAAAAGAGGAGTTCATTTTCTCGATGGGCAGTAGGTTCGCCATCGGATATCAACACAATCTGCTTATTTCTACCTTTCTGCCTCGAGAGATATTTTTCGGCAAGGAAAAATGCTTCCTCCATGTTGGTATAAGGATCCTCCCTATCCCACTGTAAGGATGGCAACTCCTCTATTGATAGTGATCTGGCCCAGGATGAGAAACCTATGATCTTTAAATTATCACGCGGGTATTTCACTCGGATAAGGCTCTCCAGAGCCAGGGCTACCATCTTGGCTGATACGAAGTTATTTTCACACCTCATTGATTTACTCATGTCCAGAAGCAGTACGGTAGATGAAGAGGTGCTGTATTCCGTTTGATAGACCTCAAAGTCCTCAGGGGACACCTTGATCGGTATTACCCCTCCTTTTTTCCTGAGGGAGTTCATCAAAGTCTGGTTTAAATCCAAAGAGAACTGGTCGCCAAACTGGTAAGGCTTGGTATCACCATTCATGGTTACACCATTCCCGTGAAAGCGCGTAGGGTGAACTCCCCATCCATCCCTTTTCAGAGCAGAAAATATGTCCTCCAGGATTTTTTCACCCATCTTCTTTAGCCCCTGAGAGGTCAAATGGTAACGATTACCTTTGTTTTCAATATACCCCTCCTGTTCCAGAAGAGTAGTTAAGTTATGGATCATAACCCAAGAGTCGGATGCAGTATCTCCGAGAAGCCTTTTGAGTTCGGATACATCAATGATCTGGGGATCAAAGCCCCAGGTAACCTTCTTTAAATCCCTTTCCAGCTTATCGGCCAGTTCAAACTTTTCAGCCATCTCCATTGCCTTCTCTAAAGACAACCTTTTATCTCCCGTGAACTGATATTTTTGTATCATGCGAGCAAAGGCAAAGATCTCCAGCTTCCTTTTCATGAGCCCTTTCTTAATACCGTCTGGATCAGGGATTCCATGATGAAAACTTCTCAGTTCTTGAGTTAGTTTGTCTATAAGTTCACCTAAGTTATACTCTGACTGATGAGGAAGAATTCTCTCAATCAGCTTCCGAAACTGCTCAATTGCTGGATCCAGAGAGAAAAGGGTCTGTAATTGCTGTCGAATCTCGTTGAGCTGGTCGATCATATTCTCTATCCCTAAGAGGATAGGTATTCCCTCATTTGACCTTATTCCCTGGCGTTTCAGGCTGGTGAGTGCAGAATCAATGTCCAAATTTTCAAACAGAGGGTAGGTAAGATGTTGAAAGATTTTTCCAATTTCGAGGAAAGGATGAGGAGAAAGTGAACTTCCTTTATAGTACCGATAAATTTTCATCCTACTTATGGTAGAAGGTTCTTTCTCCCACTTCTTCCTTGCTCAATTTTTGATTCAGATGGAGGCCTTCGAGAATAAATTCAAGCAGAGAGGCGTTCAGTGCTGGACTGGAATTTGAATTCTGTTGAGACAAAATCCTGTTGATCCCACCAAATTCCTGGATCTTCTTAAGGTATTCACGTGAAGGGATGGATTCTGAAACCTCAATATTTTTTCCATCATTGAACCTCTTCAGGAAGGTCTCAAAATTTTCCAGGACGAAGATGCGATTGAAGACAGTGAGGACAGCCTTTTTAATAATCTCAAGTATAATCGGATCTTCCTGCTTTTCTGCAATACTGAGGGTCTCAATCTTCCCAATGGAGGAGGGAATGATGGAGTAGAGGTCACTAATCCGGGGAATCACCTCCTTTTCTTTAAACCGTATTGACCTCTTTAGTGCGTTGCTGACAAGATTTTCATAGTTATTGATACTCATCCTCACACTGACACCGGATCTCTGGTTTATCTCAGGATGGTTCCTGGCAAGTCTGGTGACCTCAGCAATGATTTCCTTCATGAATTGGGGTATCGTAGTCACATAACCATTATCCTCGAAAAGTTTCCTTTCCTGTTCAACGATAGAGACCTCATCACTTAAGGTTATAGGATAGTGGGTTCGAACCTGGGAGCCATACCGATCCTTGAGGGGTGTAATAATTCTTCCCCGATTGGTATAGTCTTCTGGATTAGCACTGGCTACAATATACACATCCAAAGGAAGCTGGATTTTGAAACCCCTGATTTGAATATCCCTTTCCTCCATCAGATTGAAGAGACCCACCTGAATCTTTTCACTCAAGTCAGGAAGTTCGTTGATCGAGAAGATGCCCCGGTTAATGCGAGGGATCAGCCCGTAGTGGATGGCTAACTCATCAGAAAGGTATCTTCCTTCAGCCACCTTGATTGGGTCAATCTCGCCAATGAGATCAGCGATCGTTACATCAGGCGTAGCCAACTTCTCAGCGTAACGTTTCTCACGGGGAAGCCAGTTGATTTTCACCCTATCCCCCCCTTTCTTCAGCAACTCCTTACACCGCCGGCAGATGGGGTTAAAGGGGTTATCGTTGATTTCACATCCGGAAATAGCAGGAATCTCCTCATCCAAGAGGTCTATTAGTCTGCGCATAATTCTGCTTTTAGCCTGTCCTCTTTCGCCTAAAAATATCATATCATGACCAGAGAGAATGGCATTCTCGATTGCAGGGATAACGGTTTCTTCGTAACCGATGATATCGGGGAAAAGTCTTTCCCCTCTCTCGATCTTATCAATGAGGTTCTTTCTCATCTCTTTCTTGACGGAGAGAATCTGATACCCTGATTTCTTAAGTTCGCCTATGGTTTTTACCTTTTTCACCATATACTCAAATGTTTGTTCGCCATAAAGGTTTTATTCCTGGTCTATCCGGTATTCAAAGGTAGCGAGGATGTTTAATTGAGAGAGCTTTAAGTGTTCCGGGAGAGGTGGAAAGGGAGAAGAGACCTCAATTGCCCTCAAGGCTTCATCGTCCAGATGCGTGTAACCGGAGGAACGTAAAAGCTTCAGTTGATTTATGATACCAGTTCTCAATATAGAAAATCGTAATGCAAGGGATCCGTCCACCCTGGCTTTCTGGGCTAATTCTGGATAGTCCCAGACATTATCTATCCTGCGCTTAACTATGGTTACATATGAGGCATATTGTGGTTCGGGAGCATCGAGAGATACCGTAGCCTCCATACGCCTCTTTTGGGTTAAGAATTGAGCGGTACGGTTGATCCCGTTTTGATTCATGCCCACACCTTCTTTTGTCTCTTTCTCTATCCCCGATAAGGGGTCCATCAAGTTTACGAGAAAGATTTCCTCTCCCCTTTCTTCACGGACCGGATGGGAATGGTAAGCAAGATAAATTAACCCCGCATGGCAAAAGAGAGAGACAAAAAGAAATAGGTTGAAACAATCACCTTTCTTCCACATTTTCCCGCATGAAAAAATAAACTATAAACTTTATAATTATAAACAATTAAGCTCTTGAGAGTCAAGAAATTTGACTTGCCGGTTAAAGTTTAGTATACGTTGATCGGAAGTGGAAAGCTACCTGGTGGGGCTCCTGGACTTCAAATCCAGTGAGAGGCATGAAGAGTGTCTCTGGTGGGTTCGATTCCCATGCACTTCCGCCATTTATTTTTCAATGGGTTACAGCGCATAGGGTGAAGTGTATGCATGTCAGTTGACCCTCTGTTGGCACACTTGGTCAACGTTTTGGTCAACATTTTCTGAAGCGTTGCGCAAAAAGCCTTGAAATACGTTGACCGCTTGCCTCTTATCATCCATGTCAATGGTATTGTACCGGTCAAACATTGCCCGTGTTGAGTGTCCCGTTATTCCCATGATCACGGATTCGGCAACCCCAGCCTTTCTCATGTAGGTATTGAACGTGTGCCGAAGATCGTGAAAGACAAACCCTCCTTTGATGAAGCGTCCGTAAGGTATCTCCGCTTTCTCACAGGCCGTCTTGAGACTCCCCCGCACATTTCTTACAGGTTGTCCCTTGTAGAGAAATACGTGATTGCAATGAATCGCCTTGGGAATACCTTTTAGAATGGTGTAAAGCTCTTCACAAATAGGGATAGACCGGGCTTCTTTATCCTTTGTGTCGCTCGCTTCAAGTTCGATAACACGTTTATCAAGAGAGACCTTATCCCAGGTAAGAGAAATTATTTCACCCAGGCGCATCCCCGTAAAGAATCCCGTAGCCAAAATCCATTTTGTGTGCTGGGCAAGGTGATTCATGAGCCTCTCAAACTCATCCAATGAGAGAATCCTCTTTCTTGCGTTTGCATTAGGTTTGAGCAGTTTTCCTACCTTTTTGAAAACTCTCAACGTTTCGCCACCTACAAGGTCGTTATCGAAGGCTTTATTTATCATCCCCTTCACTATGACGATCTCTTGGTCAATGGTTGCGTCCGCCTTGCTCTCAGACTTACGCTTTGCTTGTAGATTTTCAAGGTCAACGGGTTTAATTTGACTCACCACAACGTTTCCAAACACCTGATTGAACTTACCAAGGTAAATCTTTAACGTTTCGTAGTAAGCAAGGTTTTTAACCTTCTCAAGCCCAAGATACCACTTTGTGAGTTCGTTAAAGGTCATTCTTGATTCCGGTTTAATGTCAAAGATCCTGTTTTCCCTCTTCTGGGCTCGACGCTTTCCGTATGCATCCCGTGCCTCTTCAATGGAGTAGCCAACATACTCACGGCGCTGTTTTCCACCTGGGAGACGATACGTAATCCAGTATCTCAGCTTGTTCGATTTCTTGAGCTTGATCAGATCCAGACCACATGAGCAAACTTTATTTCTTAGCGACTGTTTTTTGTGACATGGACATTCAACTAAGACTCCCATCCTTTTTACCTCCTTTCTCTTTTTCTTTTTCGTTGGCCAACAAAACCTTCATTCACCCCCTTTCTTTTTTGGCTTTAAGATAATCTCGTAATTAAGGTAATCAAGAACCTGCTTAATCGTTTTCCATTCAGGGTTAGCATCATCCTTTAAGGATCTGAGAAGGCTTTCCTTGGCTATTCCGAGATCCTTTGCAACTCGGTAGAGGGTGATTCCTCGTTCCTTGAGAATTGCTCTTATTTCCTTCCCTACCGACTCCATAGGTGATTTATAACTCATCTATATTGCCTTGTCAATACTCAAAATGCATTTTTGAAATAATTTTTTCCGCTTACTCAGGGTATCAGATGTACCATTTCCGTTGACCAAGTGTTGACTCGACCTTCACGAATGCCCTTTAATTGAAGCTTCCAAGAGCGCACACTGGATTACTAATCAAGTGTGTCAACGTAACGGTCAAGGTCTCGTATATCAAACCGCACAAGTTTACCGATCCGCTTAGGTTTCACGGGGAAGGGGTTCTTACTCTTAGGTGCTATGGCGTTATAGATAGTTCTTGGAGACAGCCCCAAATAAATGGCAACTTCCTCAACCGATAATAACCGTTTCTGTTGAGATATTGGTTCAGCCTTCACGGTTCCCTATCTCCACAGGCACACAGAGGGGGGTAAGGGGCCCATGAGAGGCTTGTTACAGTCATAGTAAACCCCTTCTGAGGCCAACGTAGTATTTCACGATGGTTAACCCTTCTCACGGCACTTGTCACTGGGGCCATTGGCCTGGTATATGTTGACCTCGGTGTAGGTTACCTTTTCCGGGCTTTGCCTCTTCACCGCTTCCTCATCGCCTGCCAATTTAAACCCCATGTCGAGGGCCTTCAGGCTTACCACGGGGTCAGGGTGCCTCATGTGCTCGCCTAATCTCTCAACCCGGAAGTCCCGGCCTATTCCCTTCATCTCCATAAGGTCATTGATAGCTCCCTGAACTTCAGGCTTGCCCATCAGTTGACTACCAATAACCTTTGCGCTGTGCATGGAAGAACATTCAAAGGCTTTCAATGCTGCCTGTGTGGCAGTCCGCCCGCTTGCTCTTTCAATAGCAAATTGTTTCTCTTTGTCTGTAAGGACTTCAAGGCTCTTTGGTGGAGGTAACAACCTTTTAACCCTTTTGCAGACCGCTACACGGCTAACCTTGAAGTGTTCAGCGATCTCTTTTTGCATTTTGCCTGCTTTGAGCATTTCAAGAAGGATGTTGTCGTCTATTATTCGCCGTCCCATACTTTACCCTCCAAATTCGTTAATTAACCTAATTAACAATCCTGCTACCAGGAAATACCGTTTTAACAACATGTATTTTTTTAAGTTCTTCAGGTGTCAACCCTTTCTTTGCTAAATACTCAAGCTCTTTGGCTGTGTAGGTAAGGAATCCATCACTTTTTATCTTCTCTGACACAGTATCATTAGAGGCAAAGTAGATGTGCTCACCAAGTACAGAAGAATCCACCTTCAAGGCAAGGCTGGTTTTGGCAAACTCACTTAATGGCATTGCCTCTATTTCTTCTACCTGGAAGCATGGGGTAGCATCCTGATTTTTTAAAAACTTTATCACCTCTGCCTTGTGCATCTTAAGCTCCGTTAGGAGAGGGGTTATCTGTACTGGATCAGGATCACCCGCCAGGGTATACTGAAGTTTAAGTTTGCCTTCTTGGTGGTGAAGGGAGTAACCGAATGAAGTGAGTTGTTGTACCAGTGTTTCGGGGGTCATATTTCAATCTTTCGCAGGTCTTGTTTTTCAGTTTGGCAAAACCCTTCTGAAAAACTGAATAACTCAGTATTTTCAACTAATTTACTACCATTTTCTGTGCCCAGTTTTTCAGGGGTAGGTGAAGAACTGCCGGGGTAGTTTTTCAGTTTTTCAGTACTATATAGGGGTGAAGAACTGAATAACTGAATCGGACTAATAAACTGAGCATTCTTTAACTCCCTATGAGGGTCTACTTTCCAATACCACCCCTGACCGATTCCAAACAGGTTCCTCAATTTGTGTAGCCCTATTCCTAACCCCTTGCAGGCATCCAGGAAGGCTGTCTTTGTTACTGTGCCTTTCTCGGTAAGAATCCTATGCATCGCCTGTAGGGTTTCTTCCTGGGGGTCGGGGGCAAGCTCAAAGCCCCTATCGGGATTGAGAGTCAAATAGATATGGTAGGGCTCAAATCTTGTTTTTTCTCTGACTCCAAAACGGTAGAGAACATCCTCCTCGATTTCACCATCGTCATCCACGATAATTTCCTGCCCGTCCTTCTTCTTTCTAACCAGGGTCAACCCTAAAATATGGTCAGCTAAATCAACAATGGCAGTGCTCCCTTTAGGTATTCGATCAGAGTTCTTGGCCGTGTGGTGGAGAAGGATTACCGTGAAGCCCATGTCGCGCAGTTCTTTCAACCTTCCCAGGATCAGGCCCATCTCATCAGAGGCATTTTCATCTCCGCCCTGTGCAGCTCTCAAGGTGTCAAATATCAAGACAGCCCCATTTGGCAACTTCTTATAAAGTTCCCAATCTTTAGAATCGAGTTTAGGAGCCTTCAGTTTATTATTATTTACCCGCCAGAAATACACACCTTCACCATGACCAAGTTTTTGTGTTCTTACGTTGAGCATGGCTAAGGGGTTCTCGAAGTCGACGAAGATCACGGGGGTCTTGATTGTAGCAAGCCCAAGGAACGGAATACCTGCACCTATACTGCGGGCAATGTCCATAGCCAACCACGTTTTACCAATACCGCCCTTGCCAAAGATCACGGTTAAACTTTCCTTCGGGATTATTCGATCTATAATCCAGTCAAGAGTTATCTCCAATTCTCTGATATGGTCCCAACATTCAAGGCAAGACAAAATATCGCTCTTGCTGATAGATTCCGCCAATAACAAATCAATTTCGTCTTCAGGTAGTGGGGGAGTGTTTAAGACGCGCCAAGAGAGAAGAAACTCGCGGACTTGCACTAAATTGAATCCCAGTGTGAAATAGTAATCTCTCAGCTTTTCGGCTGCGGGTCGGCGATCATCACCGCTGACACCCTGCCGGATAAGGGAAATTTCCAAACTATCTGATTTACTGTGGATGGTATGCATGGTGTGATCCTTTTCCATTTCCTTCAATGCCTTCCTTAATGGTCAGCATTTTCCCCCGAAGGGTTTTTACCGTGGTTACGAAGTCAGCGACCGGAACATTCTCATTTGAGTTGTAGAGATTCATGATCCGGTAGAGTTTGTCCGTCGCCTCGAAAGTGAAGACTATCTTACCGTTCCGAATCTCCAGGGTGGGTTTAATTCCGTGAAGTGCGAGAAATGATGCTATGTAGATATCAAGGGAAGAAAAATTCTTTTTCTCTGCCATAGTCCTTGTCCTTTTCTTAGAAGAATTTAGTTCATGGGCATGATTATTCCATAAGGAAAATTCTTACTCGAAAGCAAAGATTAATTTTTACTAAAGAGGAATTTTCAGAATTATAGAGAGATGCAGAGACTTGCGTTGAGTTTTACTGGAGAGGGAGATATTTTAAGGATGTATGGCGTTATCTACCGTCTTGTAAGTAAGTGTTGCAAGATGTTTGTATTCTCCATCGAGAGAAGATTTGAAATAGCTGTTGCACAGATTAGCAACAAAGTGTTTTGAGTCTTCTTTCTTTTGCCTGCCTTCATTAACCAGCAATCGCCATATTACTATTTGAAGCGACTTTTGAAAGAATTTATAAGGCTTGATGGGTTTAACATTAACGTTTTTATGAGTTAAATAGTACATATCATGAGTATACCACCATTTATCATCAAGAGACTTTTTTCCACGCATCGATAATATCTTAAATGCTTCCAAAAAGGATACTGGAGAATACTCCATTGGTTTTTCTAAATCATTAAGTAGTGACCGTATGTTTAGCAAAGTATCTTTTTCATCTGGTGATAAAAAGGTTGCATCTAACAAGATATTGACTGCTTTAAGATGTTTTTTCCTTTCCTTCTGACCTTCCCTGTAAGATCTCTTGAGTTTATCTTCCATCATAGACGCCATTGAAAGGTCGTAAAGAGCAACAAGAATTTTAGTTTTTACCGCCGAATCCAATTTATTTAGTTTCGCCATACACTGCTGAGATATATCTTTAGACATGGCCAAAATTCTTTTATCCAGTATTTTTAAATACTCAGTTTCTAAAGTACATAGCCTATGAATTTCTGTTAGTCCAAATGGCAAACTCCATGGCTCACCTTCTTCTGTTACAAAGTTCCCTTGGCCGGACAGATATTGAAGATACACTTCACTAAAATTCTTAGGTGTTGTAAAAATATCTTTTGAAGAGGCTAACTCTGGACAGTTGTTACAGTTCCAATCTGGGCATCTTTCATCTTTATTTATAGTTGTCTTTAATACGTTGCAATATACTTTTTCTTTTATCATTTACCACTCTCCCTGTGGTCTCTCCTGTGAGGCAGGGGAAGGCTGTGGAGTTCAGCTTTTCGGGGGCTACCCTATCCCCTGGGTATTGGTTAACGGTTATTCTTAGAGGCCGTTTTTTGACACTCGCTTCCCACCGATCCTATTTCCTTTTATATAAGAAAATCTGATAGGTTCCTTCTGCTTCGACATAACCGGCAAACGCTATATAGGTTTTATTCATTGTGGGACGACTCACATCGGTTATATTTAGGGGATTAATCTTTGTGGATTTGGTTCCATCAAAAAGATAAAGATCTGTATACGATTCCTCGGGATCGGGGAAAACAAGGTAAATAATTGATTCACCATCTATCAGATTTCGCTCTGGAGTATAATCAACATTCCCCTGTACTGTAATAATCTTTTGTCCGTTCCAATACATCAATATAGGTCTTTCATCTTCTTCGTCTCGTTCAAAATAAAGGTGCCCCTTGGATGTGAGAGTTGGGCCCCAATAGTTGTTGTTATCATTTGTAATTCGGATGAGAGTACCGGCGTTCACTTCTGATAATGCAATACATAGCGTTACGATTAATACAATAGCTGTGATCGTTTTTTTCATAGCTCCTCCCTTGTTTGTTATTTAAAAACAAAAAGCCCCCGCCAGCACTCACGCTGTCAGAAGCCTTCACCTTGTTTTGACACCCACTTCCTTAGACGCTGGGTATCTCCTTTAGCCCTCCAAAACCAGATCACTTCCCTTTCTTTTGGCAATGTGGGCAGACGATAGCATCTTTATGAGAAGAGGGAGTAGTAATTATATAAGCCTAACCCCATCCACCTACTAACTTTACGGGATAGACCCATTAATCTACCGTGTACTTCGCTTTAATTTTTCTTTGTTCCAAGATATATTCTTTTTCTGTAATTTTATTGTCTTGCAGATCTTCGTCCAGTTTTCTTATCTCCTTTTCCATCTGCTTGTTAACTGCCTCTTTGGTTGCATAATAATTAATTGTTACGGCACCATTTGATCCGTTCACCGGGTCCCAAAAAATCGATATAGGCCAAAAGAGAAGATCGACTACACCAAGACCATAGTGACGGGTATAAAATGATCCACCTCCAGGCAGAATTCCCAATGCTGCAGCTGTTCCGGGGTTTTTTTCCTCTACATATAGCCCTTTGGCTTTATATCCTTCCATTTCTCTTTGTTGGGTGTTAGTTATTCCAGCAACACAGCCAGTCAGAAGTAAGAAACATATGCACATTGAGATGCAGTAAAAAATAGTCTTTCCCAAGTACCTTACATTTTCTAAAGTGATATTTCCTTTCATATTGCCTCCCCTTTATTATAAAAATTTAAAAAGCCCCCGCAAACACACATGCTGATAGGAGCATGTCTTTTAACTCCCTGAAACTGATACCCACTTCCTCTAATCATGAGTATCTCCTACTTTAAAAGGCTTATCTTGTCTATCTGAAGCTGTTAAATGCCCTTATATCACTATTGGTGTTGATTGCAAGGGATTATTAATTAGGTGTCAAGGCAAAGTAGAAATGTCCTGTTTTCGGCAAAGTAGAAATGTCCGGTTATGACGTTGTAGCCTCCATCGGTTTCTTTTGCTCTCCCCGCATGCTGTAGAAGAACTGTCGATTAGCTTTGT
>Ga0315289_10012833_pt1 | contig 11771 bp, 19 predicted proteins | sample YL17G11_40_MG_FD_203452 | JGI IMG/M metagenome (GOLD analysis project Ga0315289, IMG submission 203452) | Sediment microbial communities from Yellowstone Lake, YNP, Wyoming, USA - YL17G11_40 | ecosystem: Environmental > Aquatic > Freshwater > Lake > Sediment | place: USA: Wyoming | collected...
TGCCAGTAGTGAGAACAACGTAAATATAAACTGGTCAAATATCGGTATAAGTGGATCATCTTTGGGAACGTGGTCACCTAATGATATTCTAGAAATATACGTGAAACTGGAATCCAGAAATAACAACTATGCACGTATCGGGAAGATATGCTTTAACTATACATCTTAGGATGGGTCGATAGGTCAATGGGTCAATAGGTCAGTGGGTAAATAGACCCATAGACTTATAGACTTATAGACCCATAGACCTTTGGATTGATATGCGGTTAGGTCATGACGCTAACAGAGGATTACAGAGAGAGCTTGCTAAGCGGGCGAAGATGAACGGTTTCACCAGGGCTGAGAGACACATCGAGACAGGGGCTTGTGAGTGGTGTCAAAATCATGCTGGTGAAGTTATGGACATAGACGCGGTTATTTCGGGTGATGCAGATCACCCAAACGGAAAGTGCTATTATAGGTTTTTACCTTGAGGTATGGAAATGGTTTTTAAGGTTAAAGGTGTTATAATAACGTTGGAGGAAATAGAAGATGGTACATTTAGTGTTTGTCTCTGTGCAAAATCAGGAGATATTAAGAAAGGACTGTTATCTATCTTTTTATTTCTCAGGACGTTGATAAAGCGATTATAGTTTGTATTCCCGACTCAGGGGAGCTGAGAGTTGCTGTTAGAGGGCGGGTGGGTGTTATGTCAGATGTTATGGTAGGTACAGAAGCATGTAATAAGCGGCATGAGCGCATAGACAGTGCATTAGATCGTATAGAGAAGAAGATAGATGATATGTTCTGGAAGTTGCTCACGCTTATGATTGCTGCTATAACCCTAATATTTACAGGAATAAGGATTATAAAATGAGAAAAAGCAGAAAATCTAAAAAGAATAAAACGTATGGTGGGGGGCCGTGTAATCCTGCGAATAAAGTATCGGCTAATAAGCCGCATGTAAAAAATAATAGTAATATTCCTGGAGATAAGATGCCTGTCAGTGACAAGATTTATTTCTATAACAGGCTCTCTTATTAATTAATGTATTCCCGACTCAGCGGAGCTGAGAGTGGTGAAAGCATCTCCGGGTTATAGTTATACTATAATCCTCTTGACATTCATTGCTTAACTGATATATAGTGAATATGTACGGGTGGTGGACCGTGACCCTTTCTGTTCTTCCGTCACTCACTGAGTTTCTCAGTGACGGCGGAACGAGAGAAGTTCAATTTTATGATAAGCCTGTCATGCGCATGGAATGATAGGCTTATTTTTTTTTCCGGGTTCCGCTTTTCTTCCGTTGCACGGCGGAACGTGAGCGGAACGAGTGGAGGTTTATTATGGGAAAAGTTTTAAGTGCTGAAGCATTTATGAAGGTGTTTATTGAGAGAGGCTACACACTTGATAAGTGGTTAGACGAGGGAAGAGCGGTACAGATGGAAATCAAGGCATTGGTAAACGCATTAAAGGCAAGTTTCACAGCCGGGCTTCTGAGTGCGCCTACACTTGCTATTGGGTCGGGGGATAAGACAGCGGTTGCCAATGCTGCATTTTTCTACATGATTAATGGTACGATTTACGCGGGTGTGGTGGATGCTGCTGGAACTGAGCCGGGCAATGACGTGATACCAAATGGCAAGTTTGGTGCGTGTGCCTTTGATATTGGCATTGATGGTGTTAAGCATGCCATAGAAGCATCGGCAAATGCCACTGGCTACGACTCTGCTGCTTTGGCTATCGCCGGGATTCCCGCTGTTGCTTCGGCTCACGTAAGAATGGGTACAGTGACCGCAAAAGATACAGGGGAAGCGTTTACATTCGGTACGGTTGCTCTGGATCACGCTGGCGCTACGGTAGCGTATACGGATGGGGCTGTCGGGATCGCGATAGGTGGTAGTCTTGTAACGGCGGAGATTCCCTTTGAGTTTGGGGCATAATGTATTCCCGACTCAGCGGAGCTGAGAGATGAAAATAGAAATTTGGGATGCTGCGAAGCAGGCCTTTGTTGTTTGTGATGCTGTATTCGATCCGTCTTGCTTTATCTCTGTTGTTCCGATGGAAGTTGTAGAGGGATGGAAGCCATTAATTGGAGGTCATCCTGTGCGGATAATAAGGGATGGGAAGATAGAAGGACATCAGACTTATAAGGTCACAGTGCGTATTGAGCGTAACGTGGATGTTCTCTTGACGGATGGGAAGCTGGCGTTTTTAGGGAGGGATTTTTTGAGATGTTAGATTCGGCGGGAAGTTCATCTTTGGAGGTGAGTAGGAGTGCTAAGGGCGATTACTCTTACTCGCTAAAGCTTTATTTTTCGGGTACGACAATCAGCGCAATGAAAACGGTAGTTGACAGGATGATTGTGGTGAAGGAATACCTTGAAAAAAAGCTAAATGTGCCAAAGGATGGGGTGGATGATGTATGACGTAAAAGTTAGGGGGGACTTCATAGAGCTTAAAGCTAAGGGTGAAACTCTTGACGAAATATCGAAAGTTTTAGGTGTGTCGAAGCGATCGCTAAACAACTGGAATAAGAAATATGAAAATGAGATTGTTTCGGCTGAGGATAACGAGCTGGAGGTTCTTGCTCAGAAATTGAAGATTACTAAAGGACAGAGGCTGCGGTCGTTTGCTGAGTCTATTAAGCGGGTGGACGGTGAGCTCTCGGGGCGCAGTCTGAAGGAGATACCAACGCAGTCTTTGATCGTGCTGAAAATTAGGATGATGGAAGCTGTGGGTAAGGCTCTGGATTCCACTAAGGTAGAGTTTGGGACGCCATTGACGATAGTTGAGGATCCATACATAGCGGTTATAAGGGCGTGTATGGTTGGCAATCTTGATGGTTTTTCGGTTGACGAGTTGATGGAGGAGCTTGATAAGAGGTTGGCAGATGGACGAAATGGCAAAGAGTCTACTGGAGACGATGACGGAAAGTGATCTCAGGGAATTGATGTTGGCCATCGAGGAGCTTGCGGAACGTGAGGGTCTGCGCCATTTCGCTAAGGCCGGGACTGAGACGGGTGTATCGACTGCGGTGCAGGCTGATATAAATGAGAGAGCGAAAGTGGACGACGTGAGGGATGCTTTGGAGCTGAAGGCTAATGATAGTGAAGTAGTCAAACATTCGCTTGCAGCTGCTGTAAGTGATTTTCTTGTCGGCACTGGTACTTCGACATTCACGTTTGTAAAGAAAACTCTAGCGGAGGTTAAGTCTATTTTGGGATTGGGATCGGCGGCTTATACGTCTTCGGATGATTACGCTGTGGTTGGTAAAGGTGTAACAAATGGAGATAGTCACGATCACATAGGTGGGGACGGTGCCCAAGTAGATCATGGCGGGCTTGGTGGTCTAGGAGATGATGATCATAGTCAATATTTACTTGCTGGTGGTTCAAGAAGTTTATGTGGTGATTGGGATATTGGCAACGGATGGATGGTACAAGCTGACAAGATAAGAGCTAGAGATGGTGATGGTCTTGCTCTATACGAAGATAGCGGGGTTGGTATATTTATAAAAGATGGTGGCAATGTCGGCATCGGGACGACGGCACCGAATTATCCTTTGACCGTGGTTAGCTCTGCCGAGGGATTGTTCGTTGTTAAAACTGCAAATTCTAATGATTCATTTCTAGCTTTTGGGAAAGATGCAATCGGTATGTTTTTTCAATCGGGAAAACATGGTAGCGGTACTGCCTTAGATTTATCGTTCTGGAATTCAAGTACAGAACTTTTGAAACTGGACCAAAATGGTAACTCCTTATTTGTAAACGGCAAGGTCGGCATGGGGACGACGAGTCCTAACGCCAACGCTATTTTAGATGTTGTATCTACGACTAAAGCATTTATGCCTCCAAGAATGACTACCACGCAAAAGAATGCTATATCTTCGCCAACTGCGGGTATGGTCGTTTATGATTCGAGTCTTAATAAGCTGTGTGTTTACACTACGGCTTGGGAAACAATAACATCAGCCTAGGGATTAGAGGTTTAGTTATAGCACGCATAAAGAAAGCATGTTAGTGAAGAGATGATTATTGATTTACTCTCCTATTTTTGATAAAAACTGTTGGACCGCTTTTTTCGCTGCGTCTGGATCGCTCTGATTGTGTAATCGTTCGATTTCTTCCTGGTCTCTCCGGGATTGCTCGATGTCCTCATCGAGCATCTTTCGTTTTTCTTCTTTTCTTTCCTGCTCGATCTGTTCTTGCGTCTTTGGAATGTAACTATTTTTCAACGCATGAATGACGTAGCCTGTCAGATTCTTGACGCTTCCGTTTCTTTTCTTTACACTTTCAACAACAACGTCAACGAGTTCTTTACCGTAAATGTGGACCAGATCGTTATACTTTTTTACGTTTACGTCTGTTGTTGTTAAAAGAGATCTGTTAGAAGAGATCTGTTGTTTACATTGGTCATGGGTGTCCGATCTGATCGGTCGTGGATGACCAATGTGATCGGTCATGGAAGAGAGGTCGTGTTCTGAGTTATCATCAAATGGGACCTCAAACATGAACTTATATTCTTTGGCGTGTGGCAGGCGTTTGATATAGTGGATCACGCCGATAGACTCAAGTTCAATTTCTGCTCTCTGGACCGATCTATAACTGACGCCTGCTTTATCTGCGATGTTTTTTATCTTCCAGAAAAACTTTTTTGTCTTATGGTTATATTTATGCTCGATGAAATGATAAACTGCTTTCGTGGATGGTTGCAAATCTGCGAATAACATTGGATATTCTCCTTGCAAAAAGATTACATCTATGTTAAGATATAATCGTAGGGTTGAAAAATTCCTTACAATGGTAGATCATTCTCCTTGAATGGGTGGATCATTCTACGTTAGAAGCATACGAAGACCCGGTGGTTTGGCTATCCGGGTCTTCACTATGTTAAACCTTAAGAAATACTGAGTTCCTCAGTGACCTTATTTGTCGCTTCTGATCCGTTCTTCCTTGCAATCCATGCCCAGTAGATAAAAGCCTAAAGCTTTTCGGATCAGTTTTGAGATTGTTACTTTGTCCTTTTTGCATCGTTTAAGCATGGTATCTCTGAGACCGTTAGGGATGCTGACAGTGAATCGATCACTGCCTCGTTTTGACTTTGCCATTTTGATGTCCTCCTGGACGATCATTATAAGATGTGTCAGATACAAAGATCAAGTACTTTCTTTTTGACGTAGTTATAACTTATAAATGGGTCTATAAGTCTATGGGTCTTAGACCTATTGACCTATAGACCTATTGACCTATTATAAGTTATCTCCTTTTATTTTACTACGCATTCAGCCGTCTGTTCTTCCGTCACCCTTAGTGAAACACTGAGTTTCTCAGTGACGGCGGAACGAGTTCTGTTCTTCCCTACTCAGCGGAGCGGAGAGTGGTGTATCGAACATATTAAGTTGGCGCTTGTCTATGATCTCGTTTGCTTTCTCATCATCAGTCTTGCGCTTGAAAGTAACGACTAATGAGAAGCTCCAGTCGGGACGCTCTGAGATCATTTTATCTACCTGAGTTTTGGTAGATTCCCAATCGTCAACTGACTCGATTTCCAACTGATCTTGCTGTTTCAATGTTTTCACTTTATCACCTCCTTTTTGTGTTCTGTTCTTCCGTTGCACGGCGGAACATGATCTGGATCACTGCTGGAATAAACAGCAATATGATCACGATGAAGATTACGAAACCCTTCAAACTCTGCAATATCCTTTTCACGTTCAAGCTTCTCCTTTATGCTTTTCAGCAGTTCTTTAGAGACAAATATATTATTTCCCTGTGCTTCAGCATGGATGAAGCTTATAATGACCTCTCCTTTCTCACTCGGAAGTTTTGTCTTTATTCTATATGGGAACCCGGCTCCTTCGATTATTTTCAAGATATGCGCTCCTTTTGTTTTTTGAGTATGTCGATGACATTGTTGAAAAGTTGTGATTCAGTGCCACAATCTTTTATAAGATTTCTGATTAGCGTTATGGCTGGATCGGATGTCGGGAAATAGCTTATCTTTGCGTGATGATATTTAGCCATAGCCTCTATTTCCTCTTGAGTGGCTGTCAGTTGACATTCCCGGTCAACCATATAGAACACGCAGCGAGCATCACCGTCTTTAATCTGTTTCATCACAATGATGTCGCTCTTGTTTTGATCTTCCCTACTCAGCGGAGCTGAGATTTCGTGCAGTTGGATGCGCTTTTGGTTCAAGTTTGCATTATTCATTGATTAAATACCTCCTTCATCAATTTTGAGTATGAACCTTATGTCTCTGTATAGATCCCAATCCGGGTTTATGCCCCTGACTATCTTTGTCTTATATTCCCGACTCAGCGGAGCTGCGATTGTGAAGTCTAATTCGAGTTGATGGGGTCTGTTCTTCCGTAACTCGGCGGAACGAGAATCACTCCCCATCTGGTTTATTATTTTTGGTGGTTTAGGAACTTTATTACTTCGCTTGCTTTTGCTGTTTTCCATTTTTGCACGTCCTCGTTGGTAAAAAAACCCTTTGTCTCAAACATCTTTTGAATACAGTCCAGTTGTGCTTTTGTGCATGGTTTTGTTCCACCGTTGAAGCCGATGTTATCATCGATGTATGGAAGCTCCTTCTTTCCATCGGTGGGTAGTAATGGAGTTCCTGTCTTTGAGTCGGTAAACCCCATCGGCGTGCTTTGGAGTCTTGCTAGTTCGGTTGCTTTGATCCAGTCGTCAAGGATAAAATCTTTTGTGGATTCTTTTCCAATGTATTTCAGGTTCCAGTCACGTCTTTCTTTTTCATTTAGTTTTGCGATAGCATTGTAGCTGGCAAATTTACGTTGATATTCGGCATAAGGGTCTTTATTTTTTGGTGGTGGTGGTTCTTGATTCCCCTTTTCTTCCGACGGAAACACCGGGTTTCCCGGTGACGGTTGATCTGGTAGACTATCACCGTAGAGGTGGAGAGCCACACCAAACATGGTCGCACACTTTTTGAGTGAATCAGAAGCTGCAGCTTTGAAGTCATCGCCGATGCTAAGTACTGTCCCTGCTTTTGTCATCGTAATCTTGGTATTTCCAAATTGTTGTTTGGTGATCCCATTGCAGGATAGTTCACCGAGAACGACTATTTCATCGCCCTGTGTTTCATGTGCAAGTATCTTGAATGACCAGAAACCATCGAAGGCATCGTTGAGTCTTTGAATGACCAGTTGGACTTCCACGTAGTCAATGGAAGCTCCGAAGTTGCCCTTGCGGAACTTGATCTCTTTGCCGGTAAACTGCTTTTCAAGTAATTCTCTGTTTAAATTCATTGTAATAATCTCCCTTTCGTGTTAGGATGTATCTGGTGACTTTACGAGAGCCACCAGATGTTTGCTATTGTTGTTGTCTGTTCTTCCGTCAGCAGCGGAAACACCGGGGTCTCCCGGTGACGGCGGAACGAGATTTGCTTGCCTCTCTCCATTCGGCTATGTCAATTTCAGTTTGGAGTTTGGCGAGCAGCTCTTTTGCTTCCGTTAACGTTAGGTCTGTTCTCGGTATTATTACCTCAAATGGATAATACCCGCTATCGTCATCTATGTACTCAACTTTAATCTTCATCTCTTCACCCCCTCTTTTCTCTTTTTTCTGTGCTATGGATTGCCCGACTCAGCGGAGCTGAGAAGTGTCATTGTCTTTTCATCTCCCTATAAAGTTTGTGTTTCTTTCTGTTCTTCTGAAGGGAACATTTTGACATAACAGGGCAGTAGCAGGAACATTCCTTCTGAGTGCGATAATAAACCAGCTCGCACCCATGCCAAGCCTTTTCTTTTTCTTCTTCTTTTGCAAAACTAAACGCCATTTGCATTTTCTTTTTCCTTTCGGAGTATTTATTTGTTTGAAACCACCCTGTTTTGCCCCCCCCTCTTCTTCTTGTTTGGTCGCGTCGATCCAAATAAGAAGAAGAGGGGGGGAGCAAAACGCCCTGCGGAAGCAAAAAACTCTACTAATAGTTTGCCTGCCGAAATAGTGACAAAGTTCCTCTTTGGCACGGTTCGGCAAGCAAACAACAAATACTCCTTTTTTGCTTCCGCAGGGCTTCCTTTCCTGATAATGTTTTGAGCCACATTGCCGATAGGCTAAGGCGCAGAGAAAAAAATTGGCGAGGATCGTGCTTGAGTTGTTGCACGATACATGACAATTTTTTTTCTCGGAGCCGACTGATCCTGATGTTCTTTTACAAACAGGGATCGTTGTTATGTGATAGACGGTTAATATGCTGGCTGCCCCCGAAGCGACCACGCCCATTACAACGCGCCGACACCCAAAGCAAAAGGGCGCAAGAAGCGTAGGGGGCAGCCAGCTATGATAGACAATGACTTGTTGGTCTGTTGGCTTATATTTTTCTTCTCCTGAGAGGGCTGGCGTGCAGAGATAAAAAACGGTTAGATGAGAATAACCGTGCATGCACGCCAGCCCTCGATCCTTTTCCTATGCCTTTTTATTTCTTTTCCCCGACGGCGGAAGCAAATAGAGATAATGATTAAGTACGGGATAAACGGTTAAAGCGTGAGAACCCTTCCGCCGTCGGAACAACGCAAGAAGAAGCGCAAACAAACGAGTTCTTACATCGACGGTAAAATGGCTAAGCTATTTACGAACTACTCGAGAACGGGGATAACGAAGCGACCGGGAGCGCCCAAGGGGACGGGGGCATAAGCCCCAGCGGGGGTAAAGGGGAGGTCGCCCCTTTTTAAACTAAATTCTTGCGGTGTGCGTCCTCGCACACGGCAAGCACAAATAATTCCTCTGCGGTTGCGCAGTCTTCGGAGCAACGGCAGATTCTTTTCCTTTCTTTCGGTTACTTTCTATGCTTTTCTTTCTGCGCTTTACCCCTGCACAAGCCCTGCGAATGTGTAGGGGTAAAGCTGTTCTAAAATGAGCGTCAGCGAATGATTCTTTTCATGCCGGGCCATGTCATAAAGTAGGTAAAAAAGTATCTGAAGTAAGTGGGATCACACTGAAAAAGGAGTAATTCTGGCATGGTCCAGGCATGGGGGAAACGAGGGGGGATAAAGGGGGAAGGATAAAGGATCTCATAAGCGCATAATTCACTTTATGTGGCGTTGATCTCGATATGTACTATGATTGCTATTCTTCTCAACTGCCCGGTTTAATACTTTCCGGGTGGTTGTTATAATTCAAGCTAGAAAGCTTACCGTACGGGCAGATGCCTACCTCTGTTCTTCCGTTACACGGCGGAACGTGAAATACTCATGTCAGATGACTGAGCTTATTTATAAACTTACACTATTTCTACACTATTTTTGCACTATTATTTTAATTTGAAAGGGGATCATTATGGCTATAATTACGGAGCTTATGCAGACTTACGGTCAGGCAACCGGGAATGATATATGGGTTGCTGAGGGTATTCATACGATATCGCCTTCGGATACGCCATTACAGCTTTTGCTGCCGAAGATACAGGTATCGGAGATAAAAGCGGAGTGGATAGAGGATCAGCTTATTGCGTCCCGAACACATCTTGAAAGTACCTGTGAAGCTACGGACACGAATCACATCCACGTTCACACCGGTGACGGTGCTTTGCTGTTTGATGACAGTATTGACGTAGTTATCAGGGTGGATCAGGAATACATGCTTGGAACTGCTGTTTCGACCGATGTAATCTCGGTGACACGTGGTTATCAAAGTACGGTTGCTGCGACTCATGCTGCTGAAGCGGTTGTGCATATTGTGTCGCAGATGGAACACGAGGGTGCAGATGCTAAGAAAGCTATCGCTAAAGTAAGGACAAGACCGTCAAACTACGTACAGACATTTAGTAGAACTGTTGAGGTTTCGGGCGTTCAGGATGCGGTAAAGAAACTTGGTGGGATAGTAAGCGAAGTTGACTATCAGATGATGGTCGCTATGCGTCAGTTGGCGTTAGAGCTTGAAAAGACGCTTATCATGGGTGTTAAGGCTATTGTTGGCGATGGTTCAACGGATTATAGACTGATGGGTGGACTATGGGCTATGATAGCATCTAACAGGGAATCGGACAGCGGGAATATAGACACGACTGCATTGGAAGCAGACATCAAGACTATATGGGAAGCTGGCGGAGTACCGCGGGTAATCTTAACAACCGGGAAACTTGCGCAGGACATTGCTAATCTTTATGCAGGGCGTATTCAAACTGACGTTTTGACAAGGATAGGCGGTGTCAACGTAACGAGTATAATCAATCCTCTAGGTGTGGGACCGATTGCTATAATTCCACATCGGCTATTGGCGGATGGCGAATACTATATTCTTGACACTACAAAGATCGGGCTTGGGTATCTGAGACCGTTCCACATGAAGCCTTTGGCAGAAGATGGGGACTCAGAAAAGAGATGGATCGGTGGAGATTATACCTTAGAGTTGCTGAATGAGTCAGCACATTGTTACAGGTACGGGTTTGATTAAGAAGTAGGTCAATGGGTCAATGGGTTAATAGACTCATGGACTTATAGACTTATAGACTCATAGACCCATTCTTCGGGGTCTTATGGTAAAGTTAGCTAAAGAGTTATTACATGTTTCCAAGAAAATAGATTCACATTATTAATAAGTTATCTCGACTTGTACTATGGATATGTTTGCTCTCATGTTGCTTTGCTGGTAAACCCGATCGAGTTATGGCTTGGTCGGGTTTATTTATAATTGAGGTTTTATTATGGGTCTTAAAAGTGCGCCTACGTTGGCTATTGGCTCAACGAAAAGTAAAGTATCGAATATAGGGTTTGATTATAAGATAGCGGGTGCGGATTATACCTGTGACGTTAATGCTGTGGGAACTACGCCGGGGAATGACGTTGTTCCGGAGGATCATTATGGCGCAGTAGCTTTTGACGCTGGGACCGATGAGGTATTAGATGCGGTGGAAGCGGCTGCAAATGAAACAGGATATGATACAGAGGCGCTTGCTGTCGCTGGTTTACCAGCGGTTGCTTTATCTCACGTCAGAGCGGGTTACATTACGGTGATAAAGACGGATGGCGACTTTACATTTGGAGATACGCTTCTGGATGCGGCAAATGTAACGGCTGTTTATAAGGATGGGAATATAAACTATCCTTCAGATGACGCCGGGCTGGAGTTGGGAACGAATGAGACGAAAGTAAATGCTGATAGCTGGAACGTATTTGTTGACAACCTGAATGAACTAATAGACGACTTGATACTTGCTAACGGTGATGGGGCTGTCTTTCCCGGAACGGATCATACTGCTGAGCAATCAATCTGTATGGATGACGCTATGCAGGCCATACGACATCAAATAGGTCATGCTCTTGGTGAGACTAACTGGTATGATGCGCCTGGGGGGTCACTGAAGGCTCACACACACGCTGTTGGGCAAGGTGGGCTGATAGCATGGTCAAGTCTTGGTGTTTCAAATGTCCGTAAAATAGAGATACATCCCATATTTCCGGGTGGACTTATCACTACAAGTTTACGAGGTTCCGCTGCCAGTGGACAGAACACGATCACAATCACGAATGATGTTAATGTTGTATCTTATATCGGTAGGCATTATTATGATGGGTCATCTTCTCAAACTTCGTTACAGGACAGCTACGTGGCTGTAAGATTTACGTTACCGATTGACTTTGCCTTGTGGACATCAACGAATGCCATACAGATCGAATATAGAACAGGAAGTGCTTTATCCAGTGATTGTCACGTGGACGTTTATGTTTATAAATCAGGTAATGGAAGTGTTATTGCCAGTAGTGAGAACAACGTAAATATAAACTGGTCAAATATCGGTATAAGTGGATCATCTTTGGGAAC
>Ga0315289_10012834_pt1 | contig 11771 bp, 18 predicted proteins | sample YL17G11_40_MG_FD_203452 | JGI IMG/M metagenome (GOLD analysis project Ga0315289, IMG submission 203452) | Sediment microbial communities from Yellowstone Lake, YNP, Wyoming, USA - YL17G11_40 | ecosystem: Environmental > Aquatic > Freshwater > Lake > Sediment | place: USA: Wyoming | collected...
CTCCACCGCTTCACCGGCGCCTCCCGCGCAGCGCCTGCCCATTCCAGCCACCGGATCCGCCAAAGCAAACGCGCGCCAGGCCCTGGCGCGCGATCACCCATCACTTCCCACGGCGGACACCCCCATCGCTCTGCCAGCGCCAACGGCGTCATCCACCCCACCGACTGCCCCGATGCTAGGCATCGGGCTTCGTAGGGTTTACCGCCAGGCCCCTGACCTGGGCGAATAGATCGTGCGCGATCTCCACAAATTTCGCCTGCGTCACGTGCCCCAGCGCCCGCTTTGCCTCCGCCGCCGGAAGATAGGCGCCGTCCCCATTCACTACGAACCGCGCCACCGCATCCCGCAGTTGCCGCGCCGTCGCCGCCTGCGGCTCCTCCAGCGCGATCACCTCGTCCAACAGCAGCTCGTCCAGCCGCTCTTTCGTCACGTGCAGATGGATCTCCCCCATCCGTCCTCCCTCTACTCTCTACTCTCAACTTCCCCTCTACGGCACCGATGCCAACTCGTTCACGACAGTGATCGTCGCGAATTGCACCCCGGTCGTATTATAGCGCCCCCGGAACTTAGCCTTGATCACGTCGTTCCCATCCTGCTCGCCGATCTTGTCAAACTTTTCCCACCGGCCGGCCAAGTCAATGATCAAGGTCTTGTAGGTGTACGTCGTCCCCGCACTTGACAGCGCACTCCCCACGATCTTGAGGCGGATGAGCCGCGGCGTCTGCGCCCGCCAGATCACCTTCTCAGCCACGCTCGTCGCGTCGTGCTCGAACGTGATGTCCAGCGTTACCTCTGGCTCGGTCGATTTGGTAAACGTGAAATAGAGTTGCCCATCGCCCGTGAATACGTGCGTCCACCCGGTCTTCACGTCCAAGTCGGCGGACAGCAATGTGCTGCTCTTCACCGTCGCCCCGATCGAGCCAGACACCGCGTCAATAGCGATGGTGCTCTTCGAGAACAGGATCTCCTCGACCACGACCAGGCTCAACCCTGTCGTGAACGATGTCGTCGAGAGCTGCCGTCCGCGCCACTCGGCGCTCATCATCAGCGCCGCGCCGGCCTTACCGCTTAGTTTGAACGACTCGACGTAGCAATACTCCATCTCCTCCGCCGCCTGGTCGTCGCCGGCCTCGATGGTATACGTCTTGATCGTGTTCTTGGCCGTGGTCGGGAACGCATACGCATAAATCCGGCCCGTCCCGGCCCCATCCGAAGTGGGCGTTGCGGTCTTGATCCCCGCCTCCAGGATGTGCACGATCTGCTCGAACGTCGCCGGCACCGCCTCCATGGCCAGGCCCGCCAGCAATTGCGGCACATACGTCCGGTCCACGCCGCTCAAGTAACCGACGTCCTCCTCGGCGAACTCGACCTTGCGCAGATCGTCCGGCACGCCCAACCCGCGCCAGATCGTCGTCGCCACGACCGCGCTGCCACTCGTGCTCTCCCGCCCCATCTGAATCTTGCGTAACTTTTTCGTCCCTGGCATGTCAAGCCTCCTGCTCAATCTGTTCGATCGGAACATCCTCGAATTGCTCGGGATGTTCCTCGATGAATTTGAGATACGTCTCGCGCGTCACCCACCCGTTCACCAGGTGCGGCGACTCGATCCCCACGTCCTGCCAGCATGCGATCCCCGCCTGCTGGCACAGCCCGGTAAAAACAATGTCCTCCCCGTGGCCGTCGAACCCGCGTTCCCAGTTCGTCGCGTCATAGGTAAAGTAAAACCATGGTGGCGGGATGCGCTCGAACACCTCCCGCGCAATGATCACGCACCCCAGCCCCAGCCGGTCCCGCCGGTACACCCCCGGCGTCGTCTCCAGCGGATTCGAGAAATGCCCCTCCGCGTCCACCGTCCAGCCGTTCGGATCGTGCGGCTCGCACCGGCGGAAATACGTCCCGCTCACCACCAACCGGCTCGGATCCTCCGCCACCCGCGCCCGCAGCCGCTCGATCACATTCGGCCAGTGCGCGTGATCCATGTCCAGCATCACCAAATGCGTGTACGCCGTCGCCTCCCGCACGAAATGCACCGCGAATAGGTTCCGCGCCAAATCAACCCGCCGCAGTGGTGGAATTCTGATTAACGGGTATCCGTGCTGTGCAATCGCCATGTGATGCCACCATACCGGCTCCGGTATAGTGCCTTCTACATTGCAAAACCCAATGATCACCTTCACCTCAGCTATGTCCACGGACATTCCCCCCACCTGTTCTGCTAACGTCCATTACCGAATCAGCTACGAGAAGTATTGCAGTTTCGTTACAATCTAATCTTGATACTTGACAAATCAACTTGATTCTGCTATAATCATGTCAAGATTGAGAAAAGAGATTGAGAAAAGAAAGGATAAAAATGAAACTCTACATTTTCGGAAATGATTTACTAGCCAAAGACGGAAAGCAAGTTCAGACCATCGTCATCAATACCCTAACCGACACCGCCAATCGCAAAGCCGCGCGCGAATACCTGCAAAGCATCGCAGACAAGATCAACGCTGACCTGACCAACGCGCCAGTTCTGATTGACGAAGCCACGCGCAAGATGCAGAACGCGCGCAACGATGAGCGCAACTCGCGCCCGGTGAAATTCTAATGAAAAAGAAACACTCGAAAAACTGGGGCGGAACTCGCCCCAGCGCAGGACGCAAACCCTGCTGCGGCCTGTGCAAGCTGCTCGTCACAAGCGAGCAACTCGCCGTCGGAGATGCCTTCCATTTCTCCGATGGCAACTACTATCATCAGGAATGTCTGCAAGATCAGATGCGTCAGCCAGACGACGCATATTACCGTGATGAGTCCGGCGCCCAGCCGAACAAATCGTAGATTTCATCAAGTCGGGCTTGGCAACCCGTCACCACTGCCAGGAGATAAAATGCTTGTAAAAATGTTCCAAAAGTTCGCAACTCGGAATACCGTTCCGAGCTGGCACTCTGCCCGAAATGCTGCTGAAGCAACCATGAAAGCGATTCTGAATGATTTGCGAGAATGCCCCGAAATTGTGCTCCAGCGCACAGTCAAGATGCACGAAACCGTGCATCTCCAGAATTCGAGTGGACTTTTGCGCTTCCACGCGAATTGCGGTGGCGGCGTCTATCTGGCCGCCGCAGATGGCTCCTGGGGGAGCAAACTTAAAGACGGGTCAGTGACAATGAAGGACATTGATTTCCTGGACCACCTCACCATCCAAGAACTCAATATGATTGCGAAGAATCGCATCGCAATCCGAGATGAAATTACTCTCGCGTTGCGAAGGTGGTTGCACAGTCGTAGCTGATTCAGTTGTCAAAGTTCCACGCCGCGCCACAAGCGCGGCCTTTTTGTTCTGTATTGCTAATCGCAGTTCCCGATACTATAGAATCACCCGATCAGCTTTCGTCCGCGCACCGGAATGTGCTCCCGCCGGTAATCAGCCCCGCCGATCACGATGTGATCCACCGTCGAGCGGCCCGACGGCTCGAAGAAATTCGCCGAGCCGGCCTCCGTGTTGTCAATCAGCGCATCCGCGATCTCCTTCTCGATCAGGTCGAGCGCATCCTCCGCGTCGTCCTCGTCCCACGTCGTCGTCGTCACCGGATCCACGCACAGCACGAATACGAACACATCCAGGTGAAACCAATCCCGCCACTTGGACGATGTCGTCTCCCGCACCCGCTCGCTGCCCGCCGAGCCGATCACCACCACCGGCGATTCGGCGCCAAAATCCCCGATCGGATAACCGTACACGTGCTGGGTGGGCAATCCCGTCCCCACCAGCGCGGTCGTCAGCAGCGCAACCAGCGCATCCCGCAGCGTCTCCCGATTATCCGAATTGAATCCCACGTCATCGCCTCAGATTCTCGACGATCAGTTGCAACCGTCCGCCATCGCAGAACGTCTGCAGCACGTTGTGGGGCGTATCCAACCCGGCCCGCAGAGCCACGTCAGAGCTCACCGTATCAAGCGGCGTGCATTTCAAGCTCGCGATCTGCGTCGCCGCGTCGCCCCGCTTCCCGCTCGTCACCGCCGGCGGACGCTTCGTGCTCGCCGTCACCGTCGCCAGGATCGGGAACGTCGCCCCCACGTCCACGCGAAACGCCTGCGCCGCCACCGCCTTGATCGGATACTCGGTCGTCCCCACCACCAGGAAATCCCCCGGTTGAATATCCAGCGCCATGTCAGCCCCTCATCGCCCGCTGAACCTCGTACTGGATGAACTGGACGACGGCGCCGCGTTCCTTCTCGACCACGTCCTCGTCCGTCTGCCATCCCACTGCCTTGTGGTACAGCGTCTGCCGGTCCTTCGCCTGCACCAGCGGCCCGTACGGAGCGTTATTCCCCACGATCGCCGTCAACCCATTGTTGCTCGTCGCGATCGTCCACCGCCGTCCCAACGTCCGGCTTCCCGGCGACTCGCCCCGGCGATACGGTACCTCGATCTTGCCCTTCGCCAACGCGTAGAAAAAATACCGCCGCTGCTTGTCCGTCTGAAATGACGAGCCGTACACGCTCGCCCGCGTCAGCCGTTTCACCGGCGGATATGTCGCGATCTTGCCCTTGATGTGCAGCGCCGCCGCTTTGATCCCCGCCGCGATCATTCGCACCTGCGACAAGTTCTCGATCTTCCCCATCAGGGACTCGAGGCCCTCGAACCGAATCGTCGCTGGCATACCTACACCATCCGTAGGGGCGCGGCAGCGCCCTCTGTCCCCAGGACACCCTTAAGGGGTGTTGTGGTAATGTGCCTTCCCTGTACCCCTGGCTAGGTCGGATCGCCGATCGTGATAATCCACGCCGGAATGTCCACCGTGCCGGCCGCGACCAATGCCTGGCTCGTGCACGTCGTCACGTACCGCAGCGACGTATCACCCGACTTGCCGAGTGCGACGTGTATGGCTGTCCCGGAGTGATCTATCGTGACTGCTGATTTCGCAGCGACGGTCACCTGACGCCCGCCACCCGCCGCGTCCGCCTTGGTGAAATCGGTGTCTGGAGTCATCGTCGCCGTCGCCAGATCGTACGTCGCCGATGCTTCCGCGTAGGTTGCCGGTTGGGCTGAACACACGAACATTCGATCGCACTGATCGATATAATCGAATGCGGCATCCATCACTGAATCGTTCGCCCATTTTGCCATTTTCTACCTCCTGTCCCTCAAAGGGGATTTATAGATTTTCATGCACGATGAACTCTGCGACGTCACTGTGCCATGCTCCATTCGACAGCACCACGTAAGCCTGCCAGCTCCATTGACCTGTTACATTCAGGTCATTCGCCACCGTCACGTATCGCAGTTTCCCATCCGTCCCATTCGTCGTAAAGCTCGCCGACTTTGTCTTGCTGATTCCATTCGGCCCTCTCAAGATCAATTGCTTCGTCGTCGCCGTCGAGATATCCACCACGACCGCGCCATCCATGATGGTAGCCTCGAACACTGTCCCGATGTCGTTTAGATGGATCTCATCCGCGGCCATTTCACAACTCCAATTCCGCCGTCTGCATTCGCCTGATGTACACGGTCTGATCATCCTCGCGCTGGACGTATCGTGTGCCCGCGTGTGCCATCGTCACGTACAACACCATCAGCACATACTCCCGATAAAAGTTCAGCGTCACATTGCCCACACTCTGCGCCTGAATCGCATTGGCCACCACCAACACCTGCACCGATATCCACGCCACATTGCCTGCGCTCTGCGCCTGCACCGCGTTCGCCACGATCAGCACGTGATGCTGCGTCAGCGCCACGTTGCCCGCGTTCTGCGCCTGCGCCGCGTTCGCCACGATCAACACGCCCGCCAGGCCCAGTGCCACGTTCCCCGCGCTTTGCGCCTGAACCGCGTTCGCCACCGCCAGGACGTGATGCTGCACCAGCGCCACGTTCCCCGCGCTCTGCGCCTGGGCCGCGTTCGCCACCGCCAACTTGTGATGCTGCACCAGCGCCACGTTGCCAACGCTTTGCGCCTGAGCCGCATTCGCCACCGCCAGCACGTGATGCTGTACCAGCGCCACGTTGCCCACGCTCTGCGCCTGGGCCGCGTTCGCCACCGCCAGCTTGTGATGTTGCACCAGTGCCACGTTGCCCACGCTCTGCGCCTGGGCCGCGTTCGCCACCGCCAACACACCCGCCACGGTCAGCGCCACATTCCCCGCGCTCTGCGCCTGAGCCGCGTTTATCATCGCCAGCACGTGATGCTGTGTCAGCGCCACGTTCCCCGCGCTCTGCGCCTGGGCCGCATTCGCCACCGTCAGCGCCACGGTTAGCGCCACATTCCCCGCGCTCTGCGCCTGAGCTGCGTTCGCCACCGCCAGGACGTGATGCTGCACCAGCGCCACGTTCCCCGCGCTCTGCGCCTGGGCCGCATTCGTCACCGTCAGCGCCACGGTTAGCGCCACGTTCCCCGCGCTCTGTGCCTGGGCCGCGTTCGCCACCGCCAGGACGTGATGCTGCACCAGCGCCACGTTCCCCGCGCTCTGCGCCTGGGCCGCATTCGCCACCGTCAGCGCCACGGTTAGCGCCACGTTCCCCGCGCTTTGCGCCTGAGCCGCGTTCGCCACCGCTAGCTTGTGATGCTGCACCAGCACCACATTGCCAACGCTCTGCGCCTGGGCCGCATTCGCCACCGTCAGCGCCACGGTTAGCGCCACGTTCCCCGCGCTCTGCGCCTGGGCCGCGTTCGCCACCGCTAGCTTGTGATGCTGCACCAGCGCCACGTTCCCCGCGCTCTGCGCCTGGGCCGCGTTCGCCACCACCAGCACGACAGTGGGTGCGGATGGCAATACTCTATGGACTATTGCCCGCACATCGAACGGGCGACGATAAACAAATGCCACTAGTTCTCCTAAACCTTACCCTATGTGGTAACTACCATTACCTCAACCGTAGGGGCGATTCGCCGTAGGTCGCCCTTGTCCTACCCGCCAATTTCCTCGAATGTGACGTAACCGCTGACGTTGATGGATGCGCTTGGAGCCACGTCCAGCTTGATGACCAAGTAGGCCGCAACACCTGCTGTAGGCGACAAGATGATCTGCGTTTCTGGCGTCCACAGCCAGTGCCAGCCGTTCAACTGATTCTGCGACATTCTGAAAAGCGGCGTCGTCTCAGTTGCAAACGTCTCAGCCGTCAGGATGTTTGTCCGCACCACGCCGCCAAAGGCAGCATTCCCTACCTGGTGCGGTGCGGGCGTGTTGGCCGTTCCTTTCGCGCTCTGATTGGTCGCCGTCCTGAAAATATTGACCGGCATTTGTTCACTCAACTCGCTGGCATCCTGCGTGATCATCACCTCGTGGATTTTCACTATCGCATCGGTCGGGCAGGCGATGAAAAATAATTCATCCACCGCTGCAACCGCCTGCGCGTCCATGACTGCCGTATAGATTCGTCCCATGTATTTACCTCCTCACATTCTCAACAAGGCGCTCTCTTCCCGTCGCGCCATGAATTCGCGTGGGAAATTATCCCCAACCTCGATCTCGTCGAAATACAGTGTTCCCGCCGTGCCCGCCGCGATACCGGTGCTGGGCCCTACACGCAGCGCAGCCTGCGTTGCGAATACATGATAGTTATCAATGCCTGTTTTGGATTCGATGAGCAATCCGTCGATCCATTCCGTCACCGCGCCGTCATTTGTGGCCGCTCCAGTTGCTCGCTTTATCTCTATCTGAATACAATGTGGAGCATCCGAGATGGTGTAACGCGCCATCAGTGATGCTGAACCGGCATCGTTATACCCGATACATCTGAATCGGTAACCAACGCCAGTTTCATAGGAAAGCCATGCCGTGCAAAGGTACCAGCCGCCCACCGATCCATCGGTAATAAAAAAAACTACCCTTGGTTCCGAGTCGTCGGGCATGGAGCAAGTATTTGGATCAAAGTAAAAGGTCAAAAAGATGACGTTGGACGCAGGGGCGGTCAGTGCCTTCTCGCCATAGATCGCCGTCGTATCGTCAATCAATGCACTCACGCCGCGCGTCGTGCCGTTCATCGCGGCGGCGGCGGCGTTGGAAAGATCGCCCCCATCAGTGACAGCAGAATCAAATGAATCCGCTGAGCCTGTCAGGTTTCCAGATTCAAATGTAAGATTGAATGATCTCATGCAGGATCACCCCTCCGGCCAGACAGCAATAGGATTGCCTGCACACATAGCAAGCGAACCATCACGATTCGTATGCGCAGTCAGTCTTGGGGCAATAGTCCAGTCGGTCGTGTGGGCAGCGGCATCGTCTGCAGTGACCACATAATTTACACCATCCATCCTGGCTGTTCCCAGAACAAATCCACCTTTGCGCGTGCCCATTCTAACGGTCGCGTCGTCGCGCCTGCAAAGATAATTCACCATTTCCTCTGTCATGTATCTCGCACTAAACATGACGACATCATTCCAGTGCTGTGTACACAAGTCCAGCTCATCTTTGAACTGCATCAGAGTTTTGATGGGATAGCCCGGCGTCTCGAACATAACGGCAATCCCTGGCACAATGTTCGGATAGAGTGTCTCGTTCCATGCGTCAAAATCATATAATATGTACTTTGCCATATCTCGATAGCACATCGGGATAGCAAAATCTATCAATTTTGTTTTCCCCACTGCAATCCAGTCCGGCCAGTTCTGCAGGCAATCCAAATATCCCTGTCGTCTCACCGCCGCCGTGATGGTCACCCGTGAATCTATCGCGCTTTTCACTGCCGCTACAGTCGCCGTCACATTTGCAATGCTCGACACCGTTGATGCTACCAAACCTGTTTCAGGCCCCGGCAATCGAATTCCGTCATGGTGGTAGCCATCAACCTGATAATGAGATAAAAGATCATTCGCAATATTTGCCATGAGTGTTTGAAATCCTGCGCTGAAATCTGCGCTATACACACTCGACGGGACGCCAGGTCGCCCATGTATCTCATACCGCGGATACCATTGGCTGAGCCAATAGGCGTGTATCCAGCCGTGCACACGCATGCCCGCCGAATGTCCGAGCCGTATCATGGCTGACAGCGGGTCGAATGTTCCAAGCGATTTTATTTTGGGGATATAGATCGTGCTGTACATCGCCCCAGATGTCCCGAACAACTCAAAAAATACATCCGTGATTCTGGCGCACTGGAACCGTTCGACCTGCGTTGTGATCACAGTCTCAGTCAGAGCCTGATTCGCTCCTAGCCATATCCCGCGCATTCCATCCTCTCTCAGACAGCGCTGTTGTGGTAATGAGCATTACCTAGTTCACCTCACGTGATAACATAGATCACCCGACCGCCATATTCGGTCGGCTGGCCGACGTCCACCGTGTCCAGCGCCGGCGTCACCGCATCGCTCGCCACATCCTGGCTATAGCCATCCACGCGCACCGTGCCCGCGCTGAACCCATGCGCCACGCCGCCTCCGCCATACTCCAGGCGGAGCCGCGCCGCCAGGGCAGCATACGCCTGGCGGATCGCGCCCAGGTCCTCGCGGCGTGGCCCCACCGCGATATTTACCACGCGCGCATACCACACCGCCAGCGTCTCGCAGCACGCCGCCGCCGCCGCGCCCCAGCTCCCCTCGCGCGTCAACAGGAGTTGGATCTCCTCGTCGGACAAGTTCGTCCCATCCGGCTTGATCCCCGTCCCGCTCGTCACGTCGCCGATGGCAAACCTGACCTTGCCGATGTCCGTTGCGGTATCGTAAGTAAAACTCACTTGATCCTGCTCCGTTTCACGCTGGGATGATGTTCAGGCTCAGCGTAAACAGTTTCGAGGCGAACTGGCGCAGGGCGAACAACCGCAGCAGCCACAGCCGGCTGCGCGCATTCGTCGCACAACCCCGCCCCCGACCGAGCCGCGTCCTCGTGTTCAGCCCACCATTGCCCGGCGCAGCGTTTCCCACACTGCGAACACGTATTAGGCAATCCGATTGCAGTCTGAATCATCGTGCCACCTCTCCTGGATAGGGGTACTATTTTCCGCACATCCAGTAAATCGGGCTAGAATGAGCCGCCGTATTGCACGAAAAGCCCGTCGCCGTGATGGTGACAGTCGCCGTGATTTCAGCCGGCCACAACATGCACACCGTCGGCGTAGTAGCGAATCCGTGCGCGATGGACACGCCGCTCACGTAAGTCGCAGACGTTCCATATTTGATCGGCCCGGTGAATGACACGCCTCCCTGCGACAATGTATTGGTAACGTTCAACGTGCCGCTGATGACCGTATTGCCAGTCGCATCCGCCACGCTGAACGCGCTGGTATCCATCGTCAAGCCGCCGTCAAGCGCAGTAACGCCCGTCACAATCATCGGTCCAGTAACGGTAGTCGTCACAAGGGTTGTTGCGCCGGTCGCGTCGAATCCAACTGATTGGCTGATCAGGCTGGTAGTCGTGACCGTCACAAAAGTCGCAGCCCCGCTGAATGTCGCCGCGCCGCTATGCGTCTCAGTTCCGCTGTGCGTCTCGCTCCCACTAAACGCCGCTGGCATCAGGAACTGCACCGCCTGATTAAACCGAACCACGCCCAGCGATTGGCTGCTGCCGATCGCCGCCGGCGGCGCAGGGATCGGATAGCTCACGCCCAGATAGCCGGCGACCAGGATCGCCAGCACAACCAATGCCCAGCCGATATATTTCTTATTCAGGTTCATGTTTTCCCCCGTAGGGGCGAGGCTTGTCCTCGCCCCTTGTTTTGGTAATGACGGTTATCCGTAGGGGCGAGGCTTATCCTCGCCCCCTCGCTGACTCGCTGACTCGCTCAGCTAATCGTCGGAATCACGTACAGGTTGTCGTCGTGGTTATACACGCACGCGGCCGCCGTGCGGTCCTCGCCCACGCCCACGCCGAACTCAAAGAACAGGATCGCCTGCTCCAGCGGGAACTGGCGGATGTGATCGCCCGCCAGCAGGATGCAGCCCAACCCGTAGCTCGGGCTTTCGTACACCCGCAACGGGTTGCGCTGGTCCAGGTTCCCATAGTTCTTGTACACCGACCAGTACTTGGTCGGCACGCGCCCGGTCGCCCGCAGGCGCGCCGAGCCGTACTTGGTCTCGACCACGCCCAGGTAATCCCCCGCCACGTTCGCCAGGTCCACCCCGGTCCCATAGCGGATCGCCGCATCGGCCCGCTTGACCCAGCCGGTCACATTGGTCGTGTTTGACCAATCGCCCAGGTCCGCCTGCGCCACGAGCAACTCGTAAGGCCCGTCGTGTCCATGTTCCCACAGGTGGCAGATGGCCAGCTCGATGTTCGCCTGAGTCACGCCGTCGTAGCGCAGGAAATGATTGTGCGTGTAGGCGAACGCCGACGCGCGGTCGGGCCGGTTGGGCGGAACGTACGTGCTGTCCGCCGTCCCGCCGTCTGCAAACGGCATGGACTTGCCCGCGCTGCCCACCGCGTCGTAGGTGGACTTGAACAGGCGGGTCAACACCTTCTTTTCCCACACGTCGCGCAGATCCGTCATCGCCGACGCGACGTCGTTGTCAATCTGCGCCCGGCGCGCCTTCCGCAAAAAGTCCCACGTCCAGCCCAGCTTGCGGTCGTACGGCAAGAGCGGCAGCATGTGGCCGGTCGTCAAGCCGCGCTTGGCATCCGGCCCGGTGTATTCGGTATGATCCTCGAAGCCGTTGCTGACGCCGCACGCATACTCGACCGTCGGTTCCTGCGTGGTGGAGATCAATCCCCCCACCATCGGGTTGCTGAGCAGCGCCGCGTTTTGCATCGCCAGTCCCTGCGTGATGTCGCCGATCAACTGCTCGTAGGTCTCGCCGCTCTGCAGCGAGAGTTGACTCAAACGGGCCGCATCCCATCCAGCCGGCAGCGCCCAT
>Ga0315289_10012835_pt1 | contig 11770 bp, 9 predicted proteins | sample YL17G11_40_MG_FD_203452 | JGI IMG/M metagenome (GOLD analysis project Ga0315289, IMG submission 203452) | Sediment microbial communities from Yellowstone Lake, YNP, Wyoming, USA - YL17G11_40 | ecosystem: Environmental > Aquatic > Freshwater > Lake > Sediment | place: USA: Wyoming | collected...
AATCTAGTCCAGGACTTCAAGCACTCTTGCTCGAACCCTGGTCTTTCCTCCTCCTGGCAATGCCAGCAGCTTGTCGCACACCAGGCACTTAATCTTTGATGCTGATTTACCAAAGATTATCTGCTCATTCTTGCACTTAGGACACCTGACCTTGATGAACTTGCTCTTAGGCTCTTTTACTGCTTCCATGATGAATACCTCCTTCATCAGTCTGTTCAATTATTATTAGTTTGAATTAGGCTTAAAGAATAATAGAGGATTTATAAAGGTTGTTGAATTGTCTCTCGGTATAATCTGAAAAAAGTTCTCACAATTGATTCAAAGCGTTGCTTGATTTCAGGAGAGTTCAGCACGCTCATCACTTCCTCGTGAGTTGTGGCATTGGTCCCGTCTTCCTTTATGACATCGGTGATGCAGGAGAAAGCAACGACTTTCATGCCTCTGTTCCTAGCAACAATAACTTCAGGAGGGACTGACATGCCCACTGCGTCTGCGCCAAGAGCCTTTCTGTAAGCAATAGCCTCTGCATGGGTCTCATAAGTTGGGCCTGGGACTGCCAGCAGTACTCCTTCATGAACATGCTCTTGGTAATTCTCTCCTGCTTTTATTAGTAATTCCTTGAGCTTATCGTCGTAGGCTTCATGCATTGGCTGGAATCTCAGTGTCTTTTCATTGTTATCCACTCTCTTAAAATTATGCTGTCTTCCTAGCAATGGGTTTGGCAATAAGCTTATGTGAGAATTAACAACCATCATGTCACCAACTTTGTACTCAGGGTTAAGCCCTCCTGCTGCGTGAGTGGTGAAATAGTTCTTAACTCCTAGCTCAGCAAGCACATGAACAGGAAAAACTACTTGCAGGATTCCGTTGTTGAATGGCTCGTCAGCAACTTCGTAATAATGCTTCCTGCCTTTCAAGCCAATAAGGTGCACGCCTTCAAGGCTGCCTATGATCAGCTTGCCGTCATGCCCAGCCACTGTTGTTGTTGGGAAATTAGGAATTTGGTTGTATGGAATAATCACTGGGTTCTCAATTACATCAGCTAAGTTTCCTAGCCCAGAGCCAAGGACAAGCCCGAAAACAGGCTTTTTATCGCCAATTCTGCTCTTTATATACTCTGCCGCCTCCATTACTTTGTTCTCATAGTTATCCCTGAAATCAAGGGCTTCTTCCAAGGCGTTAATAATCATTTTAGAGTAGAAAAACTGATGATATTTAAAAAACTAATGGAACAGAAAAGAATGAATCCTTAGACCAGCTCAACCTTCTTAGCCCTGAAGCCCTTGCGCTGGTTATGGGTCTTGTTGCATTCCTTGCAGGTAAACCTGAAATCTGTTTTCTTGCTCAGCTTCTTGCCTCCTCTCTTAGGCTTAGGAGGCTTAGAATACCTGCCAAGATTACCAAATCCTCGCCTTAGCCCTCTCCTCCTCACTCTTGAAGTGGATCCTCTGGACATTGGATGAGCAGCTCCTCTTCCCTTCTTCTTGGCAAGAGAAACCTTGTGCTCAGTATGCTTCCTGCAAAAAGGGCAGTATCTATTAACAGTCTTCTTGATTTTCATCTTATCGTCGTTGGAGAAGCTAAGGATTTAAAAATATTGCTATTTGCCGTGCCGTGCCGAGGCATTTTCAGCAGGGCTCTGCGCTTCCGCGTTTCACAAGAAGCTCAGCTATTAATGAATCAAGCTCTACCTCTTCGCCTTCTTCAAAAGGGCCTAGGACTGCGCCGTTCCTGCCCATGAACTCTGGTAAAGAGTCAAGGATTTTCACTTTCCTGGTTTCAGCGTTTTCCTCAACGCTCCTGGCTAGCTCGCTGGCAGTTGCAAACCCTGGCTGGTCAGAGGTTTCAGATGCTTGTTCAGAATCATGATTCTCTGCATTTGTTTCCTTGGCTTCACTTTGGCTAGCTATCGGAGCTCTTATTTGAGTGGCTTGAGTGGCTTGAGTGGCCTGGCTAGCTTGAGTTGTTCCGTTGAATTCTTTGACTTCTAGTATTGAGTCAAGCACCTTGTCCTTGTACTTAACAAAAAGCTCTACCTGCTCTTCAAAGTACTCTCTTTCAGAAGGCAAAAGGGCTGAAGTGTCAATAATATCAGAGCCAGTGCGCGCCCTGCTCATGGCCATGGCAATGATCTTCTTCTCCCTGCGCTCATACAGCTCTTTTATAATTCTCCTTATGTTCTGGAACTGTATTTTTAGCTTCTCGCGCTCTGCAGAAGCAAAGAGCTCATCGCCTTTCCTGGTGATAGCCTCCTTTTTTTCCTTAAGGTAAGCAAGCACTTGCTCATAGAAGTCCTTGTCCAGGGTTTGGAGCTCCTCTCGGTTCTTTTCCCTGCGCAGCAAGTCAAAGAGAGTCTCATAAGTAATCCTGATATCAACCATGATTCCAAAGAAGAAATATGCTGTTTATATAGTTTATTGTGAATATAGTTTATTATGAAGAATTAGCAGCATTCTTTTTAAATAAAACCTGACTCCACTAGGCTCATGGCGAGCCTGAAATTCAATGATTTGAGATTTATCGACGAGAAGGATAATGTTAAGGTTATCTTCCTTAGAATTTACTATTTCCATATTTCAAAAGAGGGGTTGGAGAGGATTGCAAAATTCAAAATCAATCCTGATTCTATTGAGTTCGATTGCTCTGAGAAAAAAGCAGCTAACAAGTTCAACCAGTTGCTTGCCAAGGGATTTGAGAGCCTTGTTTGCAGCATTAACAACCAGAAAACAGTTTATGTTCACACCAACTCAAGGATTCCGCTCATAGGCTCAGGAGTTTTTGGCTTGATTGACAGGAACACTAACTGCATTGAAGTCAAGCCGCTCACTGCGTGCAACCTTGACTGCGTTTTTTGCAGCGTGGATGCCGGGCTTAGCACAAGAAAGACTGCTGGCTATGTGGTTGAGAAGGATTATCTGGTTGATGAGTTCAATAAGCTGGCAGCAGGGAAAGAGCATGCTGTTGAGGCTCATATTGGGCCGCAGGGAGAGCCTTTGCTTTACGCTCCTCTAGTTGATCTTATCAAGGATTTGAAAAAGAATCCTAAGGTAAGGATTATTTCCATGGACACCAACGGAACTCTGCTTAGTGAAAAAATGGTTGATGAGCTTGCAGAGGCTGGCTTGACCAGGCTTAACATCTCATTGAATGCTCTCGACGAGAAAAAGTGCAAGGCTTTGGCAGGAGCAGAGTATAATCTGAAGCACCTGCTGAGGATGGTTGAGTACGCAAGCAAAAAAATCAGTGTGCTGGTTGCTCCTGTGATTGTTCCTGGCATGAATGATGAGGAGCTGGCAGGACTGATTAACATTGGCAAAGGGTTGAAGTCAGACTTTCCTGTGCTTGGAATCCAGAACTATCTTAATTATAAGCGCGGAAGGAATCCTGTGAAGCAGAGGAGCTGGGAGGGGTTCTTTAAGATGCTAAAGCCTTTTGAAGAGAGCAGCGGGCTGAAGCTCAGGCTTTCAAAAGAGGATTTTAAGATACTAGCTGACACCAAGCTTGAGAAGCCATTTGGCAAGAGGGAGGTGGTGAAGGCGCTGGTTGTAGCCAGCGGTCCATTAAAGGGAGAAATGATAGCTGTTTCAAAAGGAAGGGCTATTATCGTCGAGAAAAGTGACAAGGCGCGCCTTAATTCCCGGGTTAAGGTCAGGATTATCAGGGACAAGCATAATGTTTTCAGAGGAGTGCTGTGCTGAGCTCCAAGGCAGGCCAAGACAAGGGGATTTTACTTCGTTCCGAGCAGTCTCTTGAAGAAAGAGTTCAGGGCATCAAAGACTTTCTGGAAGAAGCCTGGCTTTTCCTCTCTTTTAACATCCTTCTTTACAGGCTCTGGCTCTGCTGTTTTGTTCTCAGAAGTCTTATTTGCAACAAATGGCTTGGTGATGTTCACGCTGATGTTTAAAGCCTTGCTGTCAGTGAAGTTTTTTCCAAGGATAGTGGCTGTGGTTGTTATTAAGAGCCAGGTCTTATCATAGGAGTCAGGGATGTTCAGGTTGTAAGTATAAGCTTTTTGCGTCTCTGCCTTGGTGAATGAGACTGCCCCGCTTGTTTTGCCGCCTATCAGGGCTGTGCCTTCAGAATAGCTGTCCTGCACCTCCACCTGTATTGCTTCTGCATTGTTGTTCTTTATATCAACATTAATGGTTATATTCTCTCCTGCTTTTAATTTCTTCTTATCAGGGCTCTGCATAATCGTTATGGCTTTGCTTACAGGCGTTACAGTCAGGGTTAGTTTTTTTGAGAAATTAAGCAATTCTCCTCCGCTGGTTTCATAGGTTCCAAAGGCTTCTATGATGAATTTCTTTGTTGCATTAACATAAGGCACTTCCAAGGTGTCGTTGATAAGCACGGTCTTGGTCTTCTCAGGAGGAAGGTCGTCAACGTACTCAGCTGCCTGCTCAGCAAAGAGTTCGCTCTTTACTGCTGATTTAATGTTTTTGAATGCTGCATACTTGTTTGGGTTCTTGACTGAGAAGGCTATCCTGAACCAGCTGCCTTCAGCAAGGCTATCGTCGCTGATTGAGAGGATGGGTTCAAGCGCTTTGAGCTTAGAGCTAAGGTTGATTGTCTTGTTCTCTATGAATAGCTCGTCTTCAGGGTCTATGGCTTTAATATCCACTCTTAGGCTGTATTTGCCTGATAATTTAGGCTTAAGGAGGAGATTAAACATCCTGTACTGCCCAGTCTCTATGCTGCCATTCCAGTAATAAACCATGTTTTTGAGCTCTAATTCTCCTGACTTGGTCTGAACTGAGACTAGTGAAGGGATTTGTATTTTGAACTCGCTAACCTTAATAGTGCCAGAGACTGCGTTGGTTATTTTCACGCTCAGAGCAGCCTGGTCTGATGGCTCTACTTCGTTTGGTGAAAGCTCCAAGATCAAATCATACGGCCTCTTAACCTTTATTTTGGTGTCTGAGCTCTTTATTCCTAAGCTCTGCTGTGCATAAGTGTAATTTATTCTTGCAGTGCTGGTGAATTCAAGGTACTCTAAAGCTTTGAAGGAGTAGGTGAAAGTCTTCTCGCTGTTAGCAGGCACGTTCAGGTTATAGGTTATGGTGTTAGCGCTCCTTTCTGTCCCTGAAGATGACGAGGTAAGGATTATTCCTGCTGGAAAGGTTTCTTGATAAAGAAGAGAGTCTGTGCCTTCGCTTCCCTGGTTCTTGATTGTAACGCTCACGCTTGCTTCACTGCCAAGCTCAGGGCTGGTGGTTGAGAAAACCCTGCTAACGCTAAGGTCAGGGCCGCGGGCGCGAACAATTATTTTTATCCCTGCATAAGGCTTTCCGTCTTCAAACTTGACAGGGTCTTTGGAGGTTGAGTTCTTCAGGTTCTGGTAGATGTCATCAATGCAATACTCCCTTGTAGGAGAGAATTTGCAACTGCCTTCATCAATAATATAGGTTCTGTCATTAACATCAAGGATTACCTGGGTGTCATAGAAATCGTAATGCGTTACCAGGATGACTTCGTTCCCGACGCTAAAGCTGTCTCCTGAATAATGCCAGTCTGAGTGCAAGTCTTTTGCAAAGGCAAGAGGCAAAGCCAAGGTTAGTAATAACCAGGCGCTTATTATCAGAATTATTCTTGTTTCCAGCTTCTTTGACATGCTACGCTTTTCACTGCAGCTTCCTAAATATAAATCTTTTTGTTTTGTGTAGTTAAAAAAAAACGTGTTAAAGAAAAGAGAAAAAAAAAGAAAAAAAAGAAAAAATTTTGTGTTTAGACTACCTTGTTGACGCTGATTGTGTTTAAGTCAGCCACAACCACTTCAACTTCAGTGCCAGTCAGGTCGTACTTGGCATAGTCAGACAACACATAGCATGCTCCTAGTGTGTCCTGAGCGCTGTAACCAGCTACTAACAAGGCGTTCTTGTCAGCAAACAGCTTGATAACTGCTTTTCCTGGTGTAAAGCCCTCAGTGCATACTGCTGGGTTGCCCATTAATGCCGCAGCTACTGTGTTGACGCATGGTCCACCAACAACTATCAGGTTATCGCTTCCAAGAGCAGGTGCGTCTGTGTCAAGCACTGCCAATCCAACAGCGATTGGGTTTACAGTGGTTGTTGTTATTGCGCCTCCTGCAGTGGTTGATCCTTCCTGTACTTCAACAGTGCCTGCTGTCACGAAGACCTGTGCTCCTCTCATTGCAGAGGGGTAGTGTATTGTAGCCTCTGGTATTGCTGTGCCGGTTGATGGGGCGTACCTCTCAACAAATGCTCCGTAAGTTGTGTATTCTCTTGCCCAATCATCGTCATCTGGGTCGTCGAGTAGGCTTGGCGTTATTACTGACAAGCTCATCTGGTCTGTTCCTGACTCATTGACTCTTACATCAATGAAGACAGGTCCGTCTGCTGACTCGTCAAACTGTGAGGCCGGAGTTGTTATGTTCACATCAACCGCGGCAGCCAGCGCTACTGGGCCTGTGGCGTCGAAGGTTTGCGAGCCAAAGTCAATAACGGCTCCTCCTTTTGCAACTGCTCGTACCTCGTCGGTACCAAAGCCACTGTCACCGTCCAAGTCTATTGACAGAGCGTATTTCTCTGATGCTGTTGCTGAGTCAGCGCCAATGTAGAAGTCATGGGTTGCTCCATCAACAATGAGTTCGCCAGTAGCACTTGAACCTAAAGTTCCTGAGTATGACACAGTGATTGTGTCTCCTGCCAGGTTCCTGAAGGTTACTGTACTTTCCCCTGTACTCAGGGACTGGTACCTCATTATGCTGGTAACTGCCTTGTCTTCTACCATTGCTGCTGTTGATCTGTCTGATACTGCGAAGTAGTCGTCGTCTGAGACGAATGTGTTCTTGTTAGCAGTCAGGTTGTCTGCGCTTTGGTTTCCGTCGTTGCTCTCTATAAAGATGAAGTCGTCATCGTCGTCTCCCCACTTGTAAGCTCCGTCCTTGTTGGTAACGAAGGGGAAGCTGTACTTGACTCCATTCACGTTCTCAAACTCAAACTCGTAGCCATAATCAGACTTGGCATTCAACTTTATAATGCTCTCGCCAGTCTTCATCATGCCAGTGTACTTCACGTCCCAGGTGTCTGTCAACATCACGTTAGCGTCGTCTGTCAGGAACTCTTTTAATCCCTTACCTGCAGGCACGAATATCTCCTCGTCATTCAACACTTTGTACTTGATATAGTTTAGCTTTACCTCTGTGTTGGATGACTGGTTGGTTGCCTTTATTATTAGGTACGGGTTGTCCACTGAATTGCCACCTACCTTCACTGTCTGTACAGAGTAGGTTGAGTCGGTGTAGTCGGTGTCTGTGAGCTCGAGCTTGTTGGCTCCAAGGTAGAATTCTACTAGTCCTTCCCTCTGGTTGGTGAGAATTTCTTGCACACCAATTGTTACGTCAGAGGAAAGTACGTCTGTGTCTCCCTCGTTGAGCTCCTTGGTCAGCATTCCGTTGACACTTAGCTTGGCTGAGCTGTCGTCACTGCTTATGAAGACTGCTGTGACCTCGTAGTCCTTGCCATCAATGGTGTAGGTCTTGGTCTCGCCGTCTCTCAGGGTGTCTGCGACTTCTCCTCCCAGCAATGTAAGAGTTATGGTATTTGATGTTCTTGTTGCTGAGGTTATGGTGAAAGGCGCACCTAGCATGGTGAGCACTTCACTCTCAAAGTCGTTCAAATCTACTCCTCCTGTGCCCTCAATGTCTGCCACTGCTCCTTCTGTGAATTCCATGTGGTATTCAAACAGATAGGAGTCGTCTGGGAAGTACAGGAAGTCTGCTACTGCATCAGTTTCTGAGTTCTCCATGTAGTCCACATAGGCTGATGTGTTGTCAAACTTCAGGTACTGCTTGACTGGTGTTGAGCTTCCTCCTGTGTCAAACACTCCTGACTTCAGTGCGTCCAAGTCGTTCTCTGTAAACGTTGCTTTTACGGTTCCGATAGTCTCTCCAAGTCTCAGAACGTCTGAGCCTGTCTTGAACTCTGCTGAGTCTCCTATCACTGTCGCAGTTCCTGCAGCGCCAGGCACGTTGACTTCAGAAGTAGTTGTTGCTTCTGCCTGTAAGCTTGCTGCTAGGTCTATCGCTCCCACGACATCTGAGGTAGCTGCTTTAGCTCCTACGACGATTTTACCGTCCCAGATACCGTTGGTTACGAAAGGCGACGGATAGTCGGCCAGGGTTAATGCTGTTGCTCCCATGATAGTGGCGCCTAGCATGGTTGTTCCAGCAACCAGAGCTGCTATCTTCTTTACTGTCTTTCGCATATTCATTTAAACACCTCCGTGTTTAATCTCTTTACCATATCGCTGTGCGAATGCATAGGGTTTGCGCTATAGTTGTTCGCACAACTATATTTTAAGCCCCTATACATTCTACTCATATATATAGTAATCTAATGGTATGAACCTCATAGTCAAGTTTTATTTATAAAGTTTTCGCAAACTCCATTACCATATGGGTCCCTGCTTTCTTACAAGGCTTAAAAGCTCCGGATTCCGTAAGATTAGGCGTTTTTAATTTCATAGTGATTACATCCCTTGCTTTTAAATAAAATTGGTGGTATAATATATGATTATTATATGATTATTAAGAGCTTAAGGTTTGGATAAAAAACTGCGGGGGACGTGATTTGAACACGCGCAGGCACTTAGCCAACAGGTTCCTTAGACTGGAATTCCTGTCTCCTAAGCCTGTCCCGTTTGGTCCAAAACTTGTTTTGGACCATCAAAACGCAAGTTTTGTTTGACCGCTCCGGCACCCCCGCATAAGTCGGTGTGACGGCCCAAAAATTTTTGTCCTTAAAATTTTTGATTGTTTCCGAAGGGGACACCAAAAATCTTTGATTTTTGATTGCCGGCACCCCTGCATATTTTTGCCTGAGCTGTTGTATGCTGGTTCTCTTTAAAAAGCTTACCAAATCAAAACATTTAAATATCAAAAGTACTATTTATGTAATATATTAGTACTAATATTATTCCAGAGGGAAAATGAAGGTAGTTCTTAACAGAGGACAGTACAAGATAACCATTCCGAAAGACTTGGCAGAGGAAAAAGGCTGGGGGCCTGGCACCAAGATAAGGTTTGTTGAAGACTTAGACGGCAGAATATTCATCAAAGTCATAGAGCTCAAGCCTTTGGATAAAAAAGCATCTGCAAAGAAAGTTAAGAAGAAAAAATGAAACAAGCAAATGAATCATTTGCGGTCCCAGAAAACCGCAAAGGTTTTCTGAGAGCAGAAGACAGAATAAAGGAGCTGGAACAGAAAAAAGAAGAAATCATTAGGTCCACGAATGAGCTGGACGAGCAGCTCAGGACGGGAGAGCTCAACTATATAGAGCACACCATCCTGATGAATGAGCAGTACGGAGAAAAGAGCAAGGAAGAGCTAATCAAAGAAATCCAAGACGAGATAAGCCTGCTCACCACGCAGGTAAAGGGTCATAAGAAGACTAAGCTCCAACTTAGCATTGCAGGAGCAGTAATAATCCTAGTCGCAGTAATCAGCTTGTTCTCGCAATACATGCCAGGAACTCCGACAGGCTTTGTGATCGGCACAAGGCAAATATCTGATATCATAAACTATGAGAGAACCTTTGAGCACCCAACAGAAACCCTACTTAACTTGACTAACATCACCAGCCTAAGGATAAGCGGAACCCTGGACGGAACAAGGGCAACAGTTAAACTCAGAATTGATGGTGTTGATTATCTTGTCGGAGAAATAAAACAGCCAGCACCACAAGAGAACCTAATAACAGGATTAGTAATAGCAGAGGAAACACCTCAGTACACAATCACAACTGACAAAGCAGATTATGCTCTTGGAGAAACAGTTACCATAACCATAACTTCTGACGCAATAGAAAAATCAATCTATGTTGCTTATGGGCAGGAAACAACCAAACTTGATGGAAACACATACGCCCCGGCAGTGACTGGAGAATACACTGCAATAGCCCTAATCGTTTTACCTGACGACATCCTGAGAATAGAAACTAACTTCACAGTAAAACAAGGAACTGCGCCGACAGCAAACCAAACAAACCAAACCAACACCACAACACCAGAAACACCAGCAGAGCCAGAGCCAACTCCTGAGCCAGAGCCTACACCCGTCACAACCTATGACTTCACAGCACTCTGTACAGAAACATGTAACATACCAGAAACAACTAATCCAATCCTTGTTGTAGAGCTAGAAGCAGGCAGCAAGCTAACAATAACAGAAATAATAATCACCAAGACAAAAGAAAACTCTGCGCCAGAGCAAACCAAGCAAATGCCGGACTTGGCAATAACAGCAACGCAAACAGCAACCCTGAACCTTGATGAATACTTCATAGACAACGACAGGGACACAATCCAGTACGATATCAATGAGATACCAGAGATAAAAGCGAAGCTAGAGCAAAACATCTTGACTGTGAACTCGGATAATCCTGGAGTGTATACTGCTTACATCTACGCAACAGACGGAGACAAGCTCATCATCAGCAACACCTTCACCATCACCGTGACCGGAGAAATAAATCAAACCAGCCAGACAATACTGTCAAATGAAACCACGCCCATAACAAACGAGACGATTGCGCCTACAACCATAATCCCTTCAGAAACAATTGACCCCTGCACTAGTCCAGACCCGAACCTAAGGCCGCCAAGCTGCATGGAAGGGAAAGAAGAGCAGTACTTTGTGCTTGAGAGCGTGTTCTTAAAAGACAGCAGTCGAGCTAATGCTGCAAGAATCACTCCTCTGGGCAATCTGATAATCAAGGGTCAGCTCTTTGAGAATGCCAGCATGAATCCTGCGCCAGAAGACTTCAAAGTCAGTTATCTGAATGAGGATTATGAAAACGTGCCAGTAGCCTGGATTGATTCTGCCACTGGGAACTTGTACATCAAGGGAAGGCTGTATGAGGAGGACTTCTTCCTCCAACCAACGCCTAATGCTTTCGTAATCCAGAACAAGAGAAACATTAACCTTGCGTATATTGACAGGAGCACTGGCGACTTGCATATCAAAGGAAACCTTATCCAAATGAGGGAGAGCATAGAATGAAAAAAATAATTTTTGCTGAAAAAATAATCTTGATGATTCTCCTAGTCATAATCCTGTCCTCAGCTATTGCATTAGCAGAGAATGACCCTGGCCACGACATATTATATATAGAGCAGCAAGGAGACTCTGAGCTTAACGGAAGCCTTAATGTCACAGGCAATGTAAGCATTAAAGACATCATTTTCTCAGGAGTTGCCCTTGACATCCGCGGGGATGACGAGCAGACAGGCACCAATAACAGGATTGTCGGGATAAATGGGGCGGGGTTGTCAATACAAAGCATAGGAAACATTTACATTAACACGCTCTCAGGGCCTTACAGTACAGTCTACTTAGGGGATAGTGCTGCTGATAGTGTTAACATCAACATCACAGGAGCCTTGTTCTTTGGCAGCAATGGCAGGTTAGCTGTTAGTTCTGGAAGCGTGGCAGGCAGTGACTTGTACTGGGGCGACAAGCTAATATGCGACGCTTCTGAAACTAACTGCGGATGGGTGACCAGCGCAACAGGAGGCGGAGACGTAACCGGAGTGTATGGAGATAATATTTACATCTGGAATGGAAATACTAGCGGAGAAATAACCCTGGTGCTAAACGAAACCAAGCTAAACGCCACAATAGATGCAAGAGCAACCTCAACTGGAGACGGAAACAACTACACAACAAGCATAGGATTCAGCACAAGCGGAGCAACAGAAACACTAAACCTGGCAATAACAGGAAGAGACAACCTAACAGCACAATTCACA
>Ga0315289_10012836_pt1 | contig 11770 bp, 10 predicted proteins | sample YL17G11_40_MG_FD_203452 | JGI IMG/M metagenome (GOLD analysis project Ga0315289, IMG submission 203452) | Sediment microbial communities from Yellowstone Lake, YNP, Wyoming, USA - YL17G11_40 | ecosystem: Environmental > Aquatic > Freshwater > Lake > Sediment | place: USA: Wyoming | collected...
CGGCAAGTCCGGCGGGGCTGATGTAGATGAACCTGTCTTCCTGGGGGGCGTTCGCCGTTTCCAGGTAGAGCCACGCCTGAATCATGTCTTCCTTCGTAAGCTCAACGCCGAGTGTGCCGACGGCCTGGCTGAAGGACTCCGCCAGTGAGTTAAGGCCAACGCTGGCCGTGTATCCTTCCATGTCCGACGCCAGGGCGTAACCCGCCTTCCGCGTGTAGTTGCTGCGGACATCAATGGCCGATTGAATCTTCACGATGTCCTCAACCAAGAAGGACACGCAGCGGTGAACCGTGATAGTCAGGTTCAGACTGCCCTCGTTGATCGAGTAGAAGGTGACCGCTGCGTTAGCGGTCTTGGTTGCCACTGTGGGGTTCGAGAGTTCCCCGATGTTTACCGTGTCGCCGTAACCCTTGTCAGTCGGGACTCTCTTGACCAACTTGGGGAGGACACAATTTGCCTCTACCGCCTCGTTCAACTCCGGCGACCAAATCTCCGGTATGTAACAGGCATGGGTGGTGGTCGTAACTGTTCCAGTGTTTGCGCTTGACATTGTTCCTTATTCCTTCTACGCCATTCCCATCGCTCCACGGGTCATGGCGTCTATTTGCTCCTTTGTAACTTGTTTCCGTTCGTCTGAGGTCATGTCCCTGTAGGCAGCTAGGGTGAGATCGGTTTTAATCACGGCTTCGCCCTTCGGCAGTTCGCCGCCCTTATGAGCGCCGCGAATCTCCGCCAGCGCCCTCTTGGTGGCCGCTTCGGTCGCGGGCCGCACTCTCTTGACGACCTCTTTCTCTACCCAGTCCGCCATCTCCGCCTTCACCTGCTTGCGGGTAACCGCCACGGCAATCTCAAACATCGCCGCGAACTTGTCCGCTGGCCGGCTGAATGGCCTCCCCAGCGCCGTCAAGTCCTCTGGCGCAGCGTCAACGACTCCTGGTACAGCGGCTAGGGCTTGAAATGCCTCGTTGTCCGTGTACGTCGTAACGGCTTCGTTGGCCTCCTCGAAGAGCGACATACCATAACGACGGTTGATCTCGTCTATGATGTCGCCCGACGGTTCGCCACTATCGACAGCCTTCTTGACGTGCGCCTCTATGTCGCGCCGCATATCGCTACGGATGCGGCCACGGGCCTGGGCCTGCTCCTGCTGCCGCTGGTTCTCGCGCTGGAGTTGTTCTGTGGCGCGGTCGCTGGCGCTCTGTGCGGCCCGCTTCTCGCGTTCCTCCAACTCCGTCTTCGAGAGCGTTACCGTGTCGCTCTCTGGCGCTTCCGGCGCGGCATCGCCGAGCGTGGCGGCTACTGCGGCCTTGACTGCCTTGTCCTCCTCCTCAGCGGCACTCGGTTGCGGCTCCGGTTGGGGTTCGGTAGCAGCCTCTTCCGCCACAGGTGCGCTTACGGGCGTCTCCTGGGTTTCGGGGGCTACTTGTCCTTCCGCCGAAGCTGTCTCGGTTGCCGTGGAAACGGTGTCAATCGCGGGGACAGTCATAAATCCCTCCATAATGGAAAGGGGCCGCATCAGGAGTGATACGGCCCCTTGGTTTTGGCGCTTTCACGCCGGTCTATTCGGTTATCTACTAATTAGATTATACCCGTTATCGTTTCCTTGTCAAGTAGGGGCTTGACAAACCCCGTCAGCCGGTGCTACGATGTGTGCCCCCGCCGGAAGGAGGGTCAGTCATGGACTTGATCCCATTTAGGCGTCCAAGTACGACAGAAAGGGTTCTCTGTGTCGCCAGTTTTCCCCTTGGTGTCATAGTCTTCGTTATCATAGCTCGCGGACTGGTGGACACACCGTTCGCGGTATTAGCAATGCCCCTAGGTGTCTGTATGTTTGCCTGGGCGATTGGCGTACTGAGCATCATTCTAGACAGCATCCCGACTTCCCACTGATCAATACGACCTCGGCTGGCGTGGCTGGCGTACCCCCGTGCCGCTCTCAACTGGGTATCGCGGCTCTAGGCCCGTCTCCTGTTGGTAGATAGCGCCGCCTTCGCCGGTATGGAAGACCTCGTTATAACCCCACTTCACAAGTAGGGCCTCAACGTCGGGGTTGTCGAAAATGAACTGGGTGCGCCCATCCTCTGACCACTTATTGAAACTCCGCAGGTTCCAATCGCGGGCCAGCCACTCTCGACCCTTGTTCTCAGTTTTGAGAGTCGCAAGGGTGGAATCTATGAACTGTTGATAGGTCATGTCACGCAAGGCGGGGTCGCCCCCTGACCACTCCTCCCACAACTTGTCGGTCAAGTCCCAGTATGGCTCCATCTTGGCGCGGTCTTGGAGATACTTCTTCTCCACGGGGTCGGCAGATGCCAGCCGCCGTTCCTCGACCATGCCCCACTTCTCCGGCCCCATGTCCTTCTCTGCCTGACGCTCCAACTCCCCGAAAGCCGTGCCCGTAAGAACTCCCGCAGGATTCGCCGCCTTTGCATCAGCGACGATCTGTTGCCACTCGCCGAACGCCTGGTCGTAGGGGTTGTCAGACTCATAACCTGTCGCGTACTCCGCCGATGCGATAGCAGCTTCGGTGAGGATGGTCGAGCGACCGTCTATGTATTCCTGGCCGTCTATCCCCCCCGCCTCTAGTTGCTTGCCAAGGGCATCCATGCGCGTTGCCTTAGTCTCGGCAATATCTATCAGGTGATGTTGGGGTGCGCTTTCGGGGTACTCCTCGGCACCAGCAAAGAGTTCGGGGTGGGCCGTAGTGAAGTCCTTCTTTTGCTGTGGCTTCATTATGCTGTAGGCCGTGCCCGTTTCCTCTAGGCTAATCCGTTCACGTTGCTCACCACGGGCCTCGGCCTGCGTTCGGGCACCAATCATCGACAGGGCGCTCGTCAGGGGCTTCTCGCCCTCAAGGATGCCCTGGAGGGTGAAGGGCAGCGCCGCCAGTGCGAGATTGCGTGCCAACTTCGCGGGGGTATCCACGTTCTCATAGGGAAGGGTGTCTAGTTTCCCGTTTGTTGCGGCCTCAACTAGCCCACCGCTAATCTTTAGTCCCATCGCACCACGGCTGCCATAGAACGCGAGAAGCGGGTTGTCATAGATACTTGGCGACGTTAGCGACGCGGTGACGCGCTTGCCTTCGGAGATGTCCTTGATGGCGTCCGCACCGCCTGCAACAAGGCCGCCCGCCAGTTGCACAAGGGCGCGTACTTGCCCGCCAACGCCTATCCAGTCGCCGTTAATCTGATGTGATAGGAACCTCTTGCCGCCAAGGGGGTTGAGGCCGCGTGCTATCTCCTCGTTGCTTTTTCCCAGCCCCTTGCCCACAAGAACATAGATGCCTGCCGCACCTGCGGCTAGTTGCAGCATCGTTCGGGCCGATTCGAGTTCGCGCTGCTTGGGCGTCATACCAACAGCCAATTTCAGCGGTGTCTTTAGGGCATCGCCAACCAGGGAAACGGTTGAACGCAATAGGCGCGGCGAGAACGCCGCCCAGGTAGATTCCAGCGCCCGTTGCTCCGGCCCAACGCCGAGCGCCCTTGAGTCCAAGCCGCCAGTCATATTACGAATATAGGTTGCCAGTTCCGCCTCGCCTTCCACCCAACCCTTTTCCGTCGCTTCCCATAACTGCGACCTACCAATACCGAGGTTGACGTTGTAGGACGACTGGAAACGCCCGAACGTCTGCTTACCTATGGCCCGTGCGGTCTGCCGTGCCGCCTTGCCCACCTTCGGTATGGCCTCTAGGGGCTTCCCGACTGATGGCATTTGGCCCATCTCCAGCGCCTTGAAGAACTCAGGATCGCCGATTGGAACGCCGTTACGGGCCATCTTTTGAAAGGTCTCAAGGTGGTTAGCGATATACCGCGATTGAACCGTCGGATCGAAGAACGCCTGGTAGTGTTTCATCGCGGTGTATCCCCAGCGGACGGGCACCCTGAACAGGAGCGGTAGGTTCTGGACGAATGGTGTAGCGAAGTCGCCGACCGATGCCCCAAAGCGGATGATATTACCGGTCTGTTCAAACCCCCTACCTATCATTCCCGCCTTACGCGGGGTCGCCTGTAGGCCGCCGTAGTTCTGTAACAGTTTCTCGGCGTCCGCTCTCACGAAGTAGCGATTGTGCCACATGGTTACGGGGATTGTCTCAGACTGGGACTTGCCCCAGAAGTTGCCCGATGTCGTTTCCTTGTGTCTAGCAGCCTCCGCCGCCCGCCCATACGCCCTCTTGGCGATGTTGTACTCGTGCCGTGCCTCCTCAACGGTAAGTTGGGCTGCGTCTCGTTCGGCAATAAGTTCAGACTGGCGGGCATCCCATTTAGTCATATCGCGTTCGATAACGCGGAGTTTCGCCGCCTTCTCTGTACTGGTCTGTGCGGTCTGCCATTCCTTAACGTTGGCCCCCATGTCCTGCTTCCACTGTCGTAGGAAGGTCAGGCGTTTCTCGTCCTTGACATTCGGCGAAGGAACAGATGCTCGGCCACGTCGGTACTGGATTTGTCCCTCAAGTTGAGCTATGTCCTTATCGGCGGCATCGAGTCTCGCGTTCACCGCCGCCAAGTCTGGTTCGCGCAGGGCGCGTTTCTCCGCCGTCGCCGTTGTCAGTTTGCCCCGCCACTTTTCACCCGCCCTCCACCAAGTCGAGCTTCGCTGCTTTCGGCCAAGATTGCTTTCTGCGGCCAGTTTCTGCTTGAACGCCGCGAGCCGCCGTTCAATTATCTCCGTCGGGATGAGTCTATTGGGCGCGAGGGACAGGGGTTCTAGGGCATCCGCCAACTGTTTCTGGATCACGTCCTTGTAGGCTGCACGGACGTAGATTTCTAGTGTCCCACGCGGGTTATCGTACTTAACAGCATTGTCGATGGCATCCTGCGCCGATTCCCAGATTCGTTCATATTTCGGGTTGGAGGGGCGGCGCAACTCGACGCCGCCGATGCTTTTCACTTGGCGCGGGACATAGATCGTGCCTTCGGCCTCTACCCCTAGCGGTTTTAGTCCCGTCTCGATCCTGATCTGGTCGGCTTCCCGCCGAACGCTGGTAAAGACATCTATCTCGTCACGCTGGGCACGGCTGAGGCTGTAGTCGTCTGGGTGGCTAAATACATCATTCCAGGCCCTCGATTGCCCCTCGCGGGTAACGACATTCCTAACCTGCCCAACATCATCAACATTGAAGTTCGTTGTCCTGCCGGTAAACCGCTGGGCACGACTGTCCAGCGAGGACATCGCCACCTTAGTCAGCTCTTCGGCGGCAACCTCTTGGCGGGAAGCGGCGACAACCGTCTTGCCCACGGGTGTAGTTTCGGCTATCGACGGGTTGATACCTGTCTTGGCAAGCGCGGCCTTGATAACAGGGTTATCTGTGGTTACGACCTCCGCCTGTACTTCTTCAAATGGGCGGAGCGATCCCACATAGGCCCTCGGTTTCTCCGCCACCTCTACCGCCTTCTTCCCGAACGGCAACTTCAGCCCGCCCGCTTCGCCGCGTGCGCCGACCGCAGCCTCGCGCACGGTGGGATACAATTCCGCCGCCTTCGCCTCTATCCCAGGCCGCGCAAGTTCAGCAAGTGTGCCTGCCTTGCGTAGTGCAGCGGGAGCGAACGGCAGAAGGTTAAGCGGGTCAGCAGCAAGGCTAAGGGGCAGTTTCGTTAGCGTTGGCGCTTCTTGATATGCTTGCCGCATCCCCGACCAGGAAGTCGGCACCTCTACGGGCCTACCCGTCCCGATTCCGCCACCTGGGACGCCGATTGGCCCGCCCATGCCGCTAGAGGCCGCCGTCCGTATCCCCGTCCACAGTCCGCCCGCAAGCGGCTCAACAACGTGGCGCTGGTAGGGTTCCAGCACCGGCCCAGCCGCTTGTTGCCCCGCCTGAGCTAGTCGGAATTGTGCGGCAAGATCGCCAGGAACGGCAGCGCGGAGTCCCGCCTGTATCGAACGGTTCCGCAACAGATCAAGCGGATTCGGCACACCGATCTGCGGCATCCTTGCCCGCGCCTGCAACGCCGCCTCGGAGACGCCAGGAACGGGTACGGGACGCGGCGCGGGGGTCGGTTGCGGCGTCGGCCTAGCCGCGACCTCTTGCCGTCGCTTCTCCAGCTCCTCTTGGAACTTGAGGACGACGATGCGGCTGGCTACGTTCTGAAGATTAAGCGCCATCTACCATCCGTAGTTCACGCCCGAATACGCGGGTGCTGTGTGCTGGAATTGCCCTATCTCCGCCAGGTAGTCCGGCGCTGGTTGTCCCGAAGGCGCAGCCGCCCGCGCCTGCAACATGAGGGTGTAAAGGCTCGGCATATTCTGGATGCGCTTCCAACCCGTCCCGCCGATAAGACTGGCTGGTGGCGCATACGCCTGCCCCGCCGTGCGTGTCCAGTCAATGCCCACACCCCGTAGGGCCTGGGCCAGTTTCATGGCAGCTTCCTCGTATGCAGCCGTGATGTCTGTACCGCCACCACCCGTACCGCCGCCGCCACCACCCGTACCGCCGCCGCCGCTGGTCGCTGCCGTCGGGGGAACGTATGTGTCCGGCGTAGTCTGCCATGCTGCCTCGGTAGCGGGGCCGTAGCCGCTTAGGTGTCCCGCCGCCAAACGCCTGCGCCCGTAGTGCTGGGAACCCGCCGACATAGCCCTTCTGGACTGCATCTTGCCCATGATCTGACTTAGCGGGATGTTTGTTGCCATATTATCTCACCTGTCCGGCTTCCCACAGCCGCTTTAGTACTTCCGGCGAGGCCGCCGCGAGCGCCGCCTTCTCGCCCTCCGTGGACATCCCATACCGCGCTAGTGCCCGTTGTGCTGGCGTCTGCGTTGCTTGCAAGGGCACCATCTTCGCTAGAGCGTCTTGTATGTATTGCGGCGTCTGGTAGGTCTGCGCTATCGACTGGTTAATCTGCCCTAGCGCGGGTACAAACGAGTTCTGCCAGTTCTGGGCTAGTTGGTTCGCGTAGACACCCTGCGTCTCCGGCGTGGCGTTGGAGTACGGTGTTGCGCCCCCGCTCGCGTTCACAAGGCCGAGATACCCCAGCGGGTTCCAGGGGTTAGCCTGGGCCTCGGCTGCCGCCTTCGCGAGATCGGCCATCGTCGCCAACTGGCTCGACCGCCCCTGCGTCTGCGTGCCGTAGACGTTCGCACCCACCTGGGCTTGCCCCAGCGCAGCGTCAATCGCCTGCTGCTGGTATTCAAGGGAAATGCGCTGGGCCTCGTTCGCGGCCATACGGTTCTCGATCTGCCTTGACAGGGCAAGGTTGCCCTCGTTGATTGCCTGCGTGCGCTGGTCATTGAGGCGTAGGCGCTCCTCCTGTTGGGAAGCAAGGGCGTCGGAAATGTAATAGTGGCGCTGGGTCATCTCGGCTTCTTGCTGCGTAAGGTCATACTCACCAGGACGCCAGGTGGAGCCGCCACCGCCACCACCACTCTCTTTGGGATAGAAGGGGCTACCCATTTCTATCCACATCGGCGGAGTCCCAGTAGGGCCTTCGGGCACCATCCAAGTGTATTCGTGCTGCCGACCGAACTGATCTTCCTCGTATTTCTTGTCGCCGATTTGCGGCTGCGGCGTAAAAGGCGAGTAGCCATACTGTTCAATGTAATTATCAAATAGTCCCATTACATCACCTGTCCTGTCTGTGGCGGCATCGCCGCCGGTACGGGCGCGGGGGCCGTGGCCTCCAGCGCCGCTAGTTGAGCCGCGATCTCCGGCGTTACGGGAATCTCGAACGCCATCCGTCCGCCTTCAAGAACCAGACCACGTATCTGTTCCTGTCGCTTCAATGCCTGAAGTTTGGACTCATGCTCGACACGTTCGATATAAGGCGCACCGAGTCGATTACTAGACTCCATTACAGTACCTCCGGCGGCTTATAGGTCGGACTTTGACCGATAGGCATGGCGGGCGGCATCCCGACGCCAGGTGTGCGTGGGAGTCCTGGACTCCCCTTACCGAGACCGGATTGCGCCGCCTCGTCTTCCCGCACAATGTCTTCGGCCTTCCCGCCAGCCAACACACCTTCTCCGGCAGCCCTCGCCTGTGCCCACGCTATCATCTGGGGGAAGAACACCTCTTCCCACATCCGGTTTGCCATCTTATCCACGTCAATTCTGAACATTTCCTCTTCAGGGGCCTCGTCGCCGCAATCTTGCTCTAGCCACTTACGCATTGAGCGGCCACCCGCCAGTACGAGTTCCCAGCCGTGCTTTTCCTGGGGGATGCGGTCGAGTTGCAGGTTGGGGTCAATCCGCACAGTGAGGTCGTAATCGGCCAACTTCTCGATGTCATCCGGCCCGATGGCGATGGCCTCTTCGCCCACCTTCTTACTGCCCTCTATCACGTCGGCATTTACATAGACCTTCTCACCGATGATGTGCTTGACACACCACAGCTTGAAGCGGTCAATCTCCGCTTCCTGATTGGCGAGTCCCTGAATCAGCGGGTCGAGCAGGCTGATCATGAAGCGCCGCAGCATGGCGGTGTTCCAGCCTGCGCTTTCGCTCGACGGGGCCTTCCCCGAAGCCACAGGCGGCAGGGCGTAGGTCATCAGACGGTTATCAGAGTCGGCGAGCGCCGCTTGCAGGTCAAAGCCGGAGTGGAGTTCGATCTGCCGCAACTCTTGGCCTGGGCCAAGCTGGTTCGGCGGCCCCTCGAAGTCATATACCTTCGGCTCATTCGTTGTCTCATCAAGAACCACCTGTCCCGTCGCGGCGTTATAGATGTACCACTTGGGGAACCCCGTGAGGTTCGCCACGTTCGTCCGCATGGTATGGAGGCGGTTGTTCTCCTCCACTTCGGGGTACAGCGGCCACAGTAAGGGAATGTAGCGCAACGCCTCGTCGGTCTCGCCCGTCTCATAAGCGTCGGCGACGAAGTAGGGCACGCGGCCAAAGCCATGCTCCCACACGTCGATTTCCTTGGCCTTCTTGCCCTTCGTTACCAGCACACGGAAGTCACGGTTCCAGTATTCGATAACCTCCGTCGTTCGCATGGAGTCATCGGTTCCCGTGGCCGATACGCCAGCGGCGGTCGTCAGGTACTCCTGGTCTGCCACCGTCAGACCGAACTCTTCCATGAGTTCCTTTGTGTTGACCTTCTTGATCTCGCAGCAGGCGGGGATGCCGTGCGAGTCTTCCGGCGCGGCGAAGAAGGTGTCGATGGGGATGTGGGAATACTCGAAGCAGCCAAGAAGCGATTGCCCCTTCTTGTACGCCTCGGTGCGCTTGTTGAAGTCCTCGTCGGCCTCGTCATCATCTTTACTGGGGTAGTCGTCCCAGTATTTGCGCCGAGGGTGGCACTTGCGTATCCCCGCGTAGTAGAAGATTTGGGTGTCGATAGTCTTGTAGCGTGCGCCCGTGGCCTCTTCCAGCCTTGCCCTGCCGCCGTTACACCAGCGTTCGGCCCTTGTTGCCACGGTCTGATTGTCGGAGTTTCCTATACGGATGGCCGTGGTGGGGGCGTTGGAGTTCAAGAGCGCCATCGCCTCTTGCCCGTTGTACTGCAAGATAGGCGACCGAATCTCTACGGTGGTGCGTCGGTACAGCGAGGGGATACCTGCCTTGCCCTTAGCCTCGTCTCCGAAGGTAACGGGCAAGTCCCGCCAGCGCAGGGCGCGGCGGTACTCTATCTGGGAATTGCGCTTCTGGCACCGCTCTTGCATCTTCTTGGCGAACGCCTCAACCTGTGTAGCGGTAGGTTGCTTCTTTTTAGCCATTAGAACCTCAATGCCACGATATTGCTCTTGGCCTGCCGCCCCATCGCGCCCAAAATGCCGTAGCGGAGACAGTCGCAAGCATGGTCTGACTGATGTTTCTTGATGCTGTCGTAGAAACTGACATCATCCCCGTAACCGGAGTCATCATGGCAGTACATCAGCATCTCGCGGACCAGGTTAGGGCACTCAGGCGAGATGTACAGTCCTGGTTCACCAGTGGCGTCAACGGCGAGGAGTTGATTGACCATCCTCACACCGACTTCCATAGCGGCGTTGGCCTTGCAAGCGGGGATACCATTCGCATTTAGGGTGGCAATCTCCTCTGGGAAACGAGGGTCGCAGAAATGCATCTGGGTGCCAATCTCTTGCCGCCATCGGGCCATTGTTCCCATCATTTGACCCGACTTAGCGTGTTTCTGGTAGAACTCCTTGAAGAACCACCTACGGCCTGCCGTTGTCTCGCCGACAAGGTACACGCAACTCGCTTCGCTCAGGCCGAAGTCCACAGCACCGATTACGCGCTTGAAGGTCTCAGGGGCGGGTTTGACATGAATCTCCTGAGAGAATGAAGGGTAGACAAGGCCCTGGAACTCCACAACCTTGCCCAACACCTCTTGGTCATGCCAGGGGGTGCCTATCCCATACTCCCTGTCCAGCGTGTCCGTGTACCCAGGCGGAAGAAACGGGTTACTATAACTCTCGCTGAAGTAGACGCCGACCAATTTAGAGTCGGGACTGCGGAGAAAACGCTGCCAGATGTGGTTTTGACCCCGCGCCGTTCCCGTCAACCACGTTTGGAAGGGGTAAAAACTCCCATCCGCCCGTTGCTGGCGCTGGCAGGCATCGAGAATCTTGAGGGCTGTCGGGTCGCAATCGGCGTGTTCATCCGCCCAGACAGCAGCGATCTCCGGCCCACGGAAGGTTTCGGGGTTGTAAGAACTTCGGAAGCAAACGAGAGAAGGTTGTGTGTGCCCAGGTAGGAGAAGATCGCAGTGATAGTCCGACTTGTCCCTCGACCTATGAAGAATCCACTCCGGCGGTATCCATCGGTAGAAAGCCTCCATTGTCGCGTCTCTCAACTGGCCCAGGGTCGGGCCGATTACGGTGACCCTCGCCCCCTCGTTCTGTTGAAGATAGACAATGAGTTTGAAGACGCCGGATGTAGTCTTGGCCGATCCGCGCCCCCCAGTCCAAACGGAATACCGCCGCCTATCGAAGACAAACGCCTCCTGCCCAGGAATCTTACTGAGGCTGATTGTCTTAGTCTGGGTCGGCGCTGGCGCTACTGCCACCATCTACTAGTTTACCTTCTATAATCTCGTCCCCGTGGTCTTCAGAAGTCGAAAAGACGATATTGCCACCGGCATTGAAGGTGTTGACCTTCTTCTCGGTCACATTCAGTTGGTCACCGATGATCTTGAGCGCTCCCAGGAGCGTAAAGAACTTCTCGCTACCAGGCCGCACCTTGTTTTTGCACACTTCGATTACTTCGTCGCGTAGGTCAAGCAGTTTGGCGCGATTGGCGGCTAAAGCGAACCTGTCTGCAACTACTAACTGCTCTTGGACGGGAATGAGGTTGGCATCCGCCACCCACGCCCGCAACTCCACATCCGCAGGCAACTCCGCCTCTTCCACGCCCCAGAGGGTCGCAATCAGCGGCCTAGCGCGTTCCAGCGTCCCGCTCACGGTAAACGCGGCGACTACCTGCTGCTTCTGTACCGCCGTGGGCAGTAAGGCAAGCGCCGTGGTCTCTTTACCTTTTGCCACTGCGCCCTACTTCTATCTTCTTTGACTTCTTACCCTTGACCCGCTCCGGCAAGCCCTTGGTGGTGTGAGTCTTGGCGATGAGTTCCGCCGCCCACCCGTCCTTGCCCTTCGCCTTCAGCGCAAACGCCTTGCGTAACTGGGACTTTGATTTGGCCGGCATAACGCCCCTCCTTGCCCGCGCTTCCACCCCTACCGCCCCTGCGCGGGTCGAAATATCTGGTGGAACGGGCGGGGAATCGAACCCCGCGTCATCGCCGAAGCGGACGAGCCCTACTCCGTCCCAAGTGAATGAAAGTGAACACCCCCGCAGCCGACGGACTCCTGGCCGGCCGACACTGTGTAGGTTGAGATCGTGCTAG